>Ga0105249_10004164_pt1 | contig 12488 bp, 9 predicted proteins | sample KBSS44metaG_FD_81522 | JGI IMG/M metagenome (GOLD analysis project Ga0105249, IMG submission 81522) | Switchgrass rhizosphere microbial communities from Kellogg Biological Station, Michigan, USA - KBS S4-4 metaG | ecosystem: Host-associated > Plants > Roots > Rhizosphere > Soil | place... | reverse complement strand
GATCGCACCGGACTACCTCGGCTTCGGCCTCTCCGACGCGCCGCCGGTAGCAGAGTTCACGTACACGTTCGATGCGCTGGCCGCCTTGACCACGGAGCTACTTGCGGATCTCGGCGTCACGCGCTGCGCCCTGTACGTCCAGGACTACGGTGCACCCGTTGGCTGGCGGCTCGCGCTACGCGACCCGGAGGCCATCACCGCGATCGTCACCCAGAACGGCAACGGTTACGACGCCGGGTTCGTCGACAGCTTCTGGAAGACGGTCTGGGCCTACCAGAGCGAACAGACGCCGCACACCGAGGCGGCCGTGCGGCAGGCGTTCACGCTGGATGTCACCCGGTGGCAGTACCTCGCCGGAGTGCCGGACGAAACGCTGGTCAGCCCAGACACCTGGTACCACGACTATGCGCTGCTCTCGCGACCCGGCAACGACGCGATTCAGCTCGCCCTGTTCCGCGACTACACCAGCAACCCACCGCTCTACCCGCGGCTGCACGAGTACCTGCGCACGAGCCGGGTGCCCGTGCTGGCTGTCTGGGGCCGCGGCGACGAAATCTTCGCACCCGAAGGCGCCGAGGCATTCGCCGTCGACGCTGTCGACCCGGAGATCCACCTGCTCGACGGCGGCCACTTCCTGCTCGAGAGCGCCGGCGACGAGGTCGCGACGCTGATCCGCGACTTCCTTGCCCGCCGGCTCCGCCCCGCACCCGCCGGCATGACCCGGCCGGAGACGTAGTGCTCGCCAGGCGCGATCGCGGAAGGCGCCATCCGGCTCAGCGCATCGCCACCAGCAGCAGTTCTCAACCCAGCAGTTCTCAAGCCAGCAGTTCGAATCCCAGCAGTTCTCAGAGCATCGGCGAGCCGATGGAATGGAGGAAGTCATGACTTCAAGCTTCGAGGGGCGCAAGCTGATCGTCATCGGGGGAAGCAGCGGAATGGGCCGGCAAACAGCCGCCGACGTAATGGCCTCCGGCGGCAGCGCGGTCATCGTCGGCCGCGACCCGATGCGGGTCGAGGAGACCGTGGCGACGCTGTCGGCCACGGGCAAGGCGTGGGGCATCACCGCCGATCTGGCCGACCGCGACCAGGTCGCCGAGCTTCAGGAGCAGCTGGCCGCGGATCACGACGACGCCACGTTGCTGGTCAACGCGGCCGGCATCTTCAGCCCGCGGACGTTCCTCGACCACGACGGTGCCTTCTATGACTCCTACCTGGAGCTGGACCGCGCCACTTTCTTCCTGACCCAGACCGTGGTGCGGGGCATGGTGGCGGCCGGCAACGGCGGGTCGATCGTCAACATCGGCAGCATGTGGGCCCATCAAGCGATAGGCCTGACCCCGTCCAGCGCGTATTCGATGGCCAAGGCTGGTCTGCACGCGCTCACCCACAATCTGGCCATCGAGCTCGCGGGCCACGGCATCCGGGTCAACGCGGTCGCCCCTGCGGTCGTGGCCACCTCCATCTACGAGGCCTTCGTCCCGCCGGAGAAGATCGACGAGACGCTGCACAGCTTCGATGCCTTCCACCCCCTCGGGCGGGTCGGCACCGCAGAGGACCTCGCCTCGGCGATCACTTACCTGTTGTCCGACGGTGCGAGCTGGATCACTGGCGCCATCCTCAACGTCGACGGAGGCGTGATGGCCGGACGTAACTGACCCGGATGCAGGTGTTCCGTGCGTCGGCCGATCAAGCCGGCGCACGGCGCGCCGTCCGCCGTCGCACGCCGAGCCGTACACCGCCCAGGCGTCCAGAAGACATTCGAGAGGATCCGATGGCACATTCGATCGCGTGGAACCAGGTGAGCCGTGAGCACGTAGTGCGCGCGATGGCGGAGTACGACCACCTTGGCGCACAGCGGTTCTTCGGCGAGCATGGATTCGCCCCCGCCACAACGTACGAGCTGGTTTGGAAGGAGCGCCGCTACCCACCCAAGGCGATCTTGGGTACGGCGTACGAGTTCGCTACCGGCCAGCGGCTTGCCTCTGCCGACTTCGAGGGCGGCCAGAGCGGCGCCGTCAAGGTGCTCGGAGATTTGGGATTCACCGTGCATCACAGGTGACAATCATCGGCCTCCAGCGCCGGCGCCCATCCGCCGAATTCGCCGCATGCCGATTTCTCCCTGCGCACGAAGACGCGAGTCCCAGTCGGATGCCGCGCACAGCTGATGGCCTCGAAGACGCTATCCGGCAGCAGATCGAGGAACTTGTCCGCGACGCCGCTCGCGTGGTCGAGGGCGTCACCCCACGCGTAGCCGCGATCCTGCGCACGCTGCGCCGCATCCAGCACGACCAGGGCCCCGAGCGTCAGCCTGACCGGCAGCCGGGCTTGGCCGTAGAGCTCCCGCATGCTCCGATCGCCCAGCGAGTCGAGAGCGTCATCGCCGACGTGCGCCAGTGACAGCGCATATCCCACCAAGCATGGCCGACCGCCCCGAACCGAGTACCGGCATGTGCGCGCACTTCCGACGGACGACGAGTAGACGAAGTACTCGCCACGCTCCTTCACCGCAGCGGCAAGCAGCTCCAGTGCCCGGCCGATGTCGATCAACGGAAGGTCGCGCGTCGTCATGCCCACTACCGTCACGCGGATTGGCTCGCATCGCGCCAGGGAACGTCCCCTGTCGAACCACGGGTAAGGGGTCCGACTGCACGTGCAGCTCTCGGCGAAAGCTGCTCTCGATCAACTGCCGGATGGGACAGAGGCCCACGACGTCCTGCAGGTCATCGCGACCCGACGTCAGCCGCTCCGCGGCGGCGGTACTTCGCGGCATCCTCGACCAACGGCACGCAGCGCAGTTCCGCGTCCGCGACTAGGGATCGAGCCCGGGCGACCAACGGGGGCGATGCCGGGCTGATCGCGCCACCGTAGCTGCTCAGCGGCATCCGACGATGCCTACCTCGCGGTTCGGACACACCGACACGATCTTGAACGTCGACGGTCGATTCATGGCGGCCCGCAACTGATCAGCAAGACATGAACCGACACAAGGACACTTTGGGGAAGAGCAACCATGAGCGAAGCGGTACCAGGCGCATCCGCGGACAACGTCTACGACGTCATCGTCATCGGCGCCGGGCCGGTCGGCCTGAACGTCGCCGACCGCTCCCGCGCCGGAGGGCTCAGCGTCGCGGTGGTGGAGCGGGAGCTGGTCGGCGGGGAATGCGCCTACTGGGGGTGTGTCCCGAGCAAGGCGTTGCTGCGACCGGTCATCGCGGTCGCCGACGCCCGACGCGTCGACGGCGCGCGGGAGGCAGTCACCGGTCCGCTCGACCGGCCGGGCGTGTTCGGCCGGCGCAACCGGTATGTGAGCGACTGGGACGACAGTGGCGAGGTAGAGAAGCACGTGACCGGCATCGGGGCTGACCTGGTGCGCGGACACGGGCGGTTGGACGGCCCCCGCCGAGTCGCGGTGATCACTCCTGATGATCGCCTGGTGGTACTCGCCGCCCGGCATGCGGTAGCCGTCTGCACCGGCAGCCGGGCGGCACTGCCCGACATCCCCGGTATCGCTGAGGCACGGCCGTGGACCAACCGCATGGCGACCGACAGCAGCGATGTGCCCCGGCGGCTCGCCATCGTGGGCGGCGGCCCGGTCGGCGTGGAGATGGCAACGGCGTGGCAGGGGCTGGGCGCAGCGACTAGCCTCCTCGCCCGCGAGGCGTGGCTGCTTCCGCGCATGGAGCCCTTCGCCGGCGAAATGGTCGCCCTCGGGCTCAAGGAGGCCGGCGCCGAGGTGCGCACCGGGGTCACGGTTACCGAGTTGCACCGCCCGGGCGGAACCGGACCGGTCACGCTACGGCTCGACGACGGCACCGAAGTAGCAGCGGACGAGGTGCTGGTCGCCATCGGCCGTGAGCCGCGGACCGGCGACATCGGCCTCGAGACGGTTGGCCTCACCCCCGGGTCCTGGTTGGACGTCAACGAGTCCTGCCAGGTGCGAGCCCTCGACGAGGGATGGCTGTACGCAGTGGGCGACGTCAATCACCGCGCATTGCTCACCCACCAGGGCAAGTACCAGGCCCGCATCGTCGGCAACGCGATCAGCGCGCGCGCCGACGGCCGAGCGCTGGACACGTCGGCTTGGGGAGCCCACGCCACCACCGCTGACTTTCACGCCATCCCACAGGTCATCTTCACCGACCCCGAAGTCGCCAGCGTCGGCCTGACCGCCGAACAGGCCGAACACGCCGGATACAAGACGCACGTCGTCGATGTCGACATCGACCGAGTGGTCGTGGGCGCGCTTCTCTACGCCGACGACTACCAGGGCCGGGGCCGCATGATCGTTGATGGCGATCGCGGGCACCTCCTCGGCGTCACATTCGTCGGCCCCGGCGTCGCAGAGCTGCTGCACTCAGCCACCGTCGCGGTCGCGGCGCATATCCCCGTCAACCGGCTCTGGCATGCGGTGCCGTGCTTCCCGACCATCAGCGAGGTCTGGCTTCGCCTACTCGAGGCGCACCGGGATTGGACCGCAACCACGATCCCAGCGGAGTCCGTTGGGACCGGTGTTACGACCGGGGTCCATCACTGAGTCGAATCCGGCCCGGGCGCGAGATGGTAGATGACGTGAGACAACCGATCCAAACGCCGCCGGGGTGCAACTGGATCAGCATCCCTGCGCGCGATGTTGCGGTCGGGGACGTCCTCCGGATCAACGACTGGCGGCTGCATGTGGTTAGGGTCGAGCGCGACCTCGCTACCGCCGTGCTGACGGCCGAATTCGGCTTCCTACTCCATTTCACGCACGACGATGTCGTGGACGTCCTGAGGCTGGCACTAGCGGCATGACCCGTGCCGTTAGTCGTGCCCGGGCTGGGATCTGGTAAATGCGCACGTCCTTGCAGTGATTCGACGGATGCGCGCTCCACATAGCGGGGCAGCAAGTCGGAAGCACGGCGGTTCGATCGACCGCCCGACCGAGATGGGATACGTCAACAATGGGCGTTCGCCTGGCAGTGATCTTCTACTCGGCCACCGGCTCGGTACACGCGCTGGCCGAGGCGGTAGCCGAGGGAGGCCGGCAGGCCGGGGCCGACGTGCGCCTGCTTCGGGTAGCCGAGTTGGCAGGGGAGGAGGCGATCGACTCGAATCCCGCGTGGCGCAGCTATGTCGATGCGACCAAGTTCAGGGTCGGCCAGGCAACCCTCGACGACCTCGAATGGGCGAACGCCTACGCGTTCGGCAGTCCGACCAGATTCGGGCTCCCGGCGGCTCAACTGAAGCAGTTCCTCGACGGGACCGGTAGCCAGTGGCGGGCAGGCGTGTTCCACCAGAAGCCGGTCACCAGCTTCACGTCGGCGCAGAACGCGCACGGCGGCCAGGAAGCCACGATCCTGGCGCTCAACAACGTTTTCTACCACTGGGGTTGCGTCATCGTGGCGCCCGGCTACACCGATCGGTCCGTGTCGGCCGCCGGTGGCAACCCGTACGGGACGTCGTGGAGCGGCAACGACGGCCGGCCGTCGGAACAGGTTCTAGAAGCGGCGCGCTATCAGGGCCTTCTGGTCACCTCGATCGCAGCCCGCCTCGCCGGCGACGGAGCGCAACCTTCCGCCGGGGCAGCCTGATCGCGATGCAGGACCACCGCATGACAGACAGCCTCGTCGGTGGCAGCGGGTAGCCACACGTCCGAACGTCGTGCGCCTCACCCTTGGTCGCGAAGAGACATTCCGGCCGGGCTGCCTGACGGGCGGACCGACCGGCCTCAGCGGTGCAGCTGGCGGCGAGAGGTGATCTCGAGCTTGGCGAAGATCTTACTGAGGTGCCATTCCACGGTGCGGCGGCTGATGAACAGACGGACCGCGATCTCCTGATTCGACAGTCCCTCGCGGACCAGCCGAACGATCTGCCCTTCCTGCGCGGTGAGGTAGCTGGCGGTTTCGACACTGCGCTTGCGGACCGTCTCGCCGGTGGCGCTGAGCTCCCCGGCGGCGAGCTCGGCGAAGCCGTCCATGCCCATGGCGGTGAACATCGTATAGGCCGTCCGCAATTGCTCGCGGGAGTCGTTGCGGCGGCTCTGCCGGCGCAGCCATTCGCCATAGAGCAGGTGGGTACGGGCCAGTTCCCCGCGGATGCGGGTGCGGGCGAGACGGTCCATCGCCTCCCGGAATCGTGATTCCGCGTCGTCCGCGTCGCTGACCAGTGCCTCGCAGCGGGCCTGCAGACCGAGGGCCCAGTCGGTGCCGCTGGCCCGGGTCATCTCCGCGAGGCGCTGAACTGCCTCGCTCGCGACCTCGCGTTGACCACTACGGGCCGCCGCAGGTACCAACTCGGCCAGCGCGAGCGCGGTCGTAATGGCCGGCTCCTGCCATGATCCGACGGCCCGATGCGCAGCCGTGAACGCGGCCTCATACCGGCCCAGACCGTTGTACAGCACACCCAGCATCCACCCGGCGGTTACCACGCCGGCTCCCTCGCCACGCCGCTCGACCTCCGCGGTCGTCGCGGAGATGAGCCCGGCGGCCATGTCGTGGTCTCCCTGCCAGGCAGCCAACAACTGCGCGGCGTAGGACGGTTCCCAGACCTCGGTCCCCTCGGAAACCGCAGTGAGCTCCGCGAGCAGTAAGCGAGCCGCGGCCAGGTCGCCGGCCAGGATTTGCATGATGATCTGGATGGTCAAGGCCATGGGGAGCATGCCCAGCGCGCCGGTGTCGCGTGCGAGCTGGACGTAGCGGCTCGCGAGCGTGTCCCAGGCTTCGTCGTCCAAAAGGTCCGCCGCAGCGGTCGACACGGCGAACCAGATCCAGCGCAGCTCCTCCTCTATGGACATCTTCCGATCACGAAATGCTCGCAGCGCGTTCTTCAGGATCGGCGCGCCGCTTGCATAGCCGTCCGTGTACCGCACGGCCAGACCGTCGAGCAACAGATCAGCCGCGCGTACCGGTGAGGCGGGCGAGGGGGCGGCGCGAGCGGCCTCAGCGACCTCACGCAGGCTGGCGCCGCCCGCGAGGTGGGCCGCGAACCAGCCGGCGCGGATCGCCTCGAGGTAGGTGTCGCGGGCCAGCCGCACATCGAACGGTTCCAATGCGGCGGCCGCCTTGAGCAGCAGCGCGGGGGTATTGCCGCCGCGGTTCAGGCTGAAGGCGATGCGGCCGCGCAGCAGGTCTGCTCGGGCGCGGTCGAACTCGTCCATCAACCTGGCATCGGCCGAGGTAAGCAATCGCAATGACGCGTCGGTCATGCCGGCCTGGTGCATGGCCTGCGCCGCGGCCAGCGCTCGCTGCCCGCGCCGTTCCCGGTCCGGCGTGAGCTCGGATGACCGCTCGAGGAATGCGGCGGCCGCCGCCGGTCCACCGCGGGCCTGCGCTCGCCCGGCGCTGTGTTCCAGCTCCGCGGCCACCTCCTCGTCCGGGCCGGCAGCTGCCTGAGCGCGGTGCCACGCGCGGCGGTCCGGATCGATGACCGGGTCGGTCACATCCGCCAGCGCCTGGTGCGCACGCCGCCGCTCCTCGGGCGTGGCCGCGCGGTAGATCGCGGATCGCAGCAGCGGATGCCGGAATGTCACCACCCGAGAACCGAACTCCACAAACCCCGCTGCCTCCTCCTGAGCGGCTGAGTCGATGTCGGCGCTCAGGCCGAGGCGGTCCACCGCGCGCCAGACGAGCACCGGATCGCCGACCGGTTCCGCGGCGGCGACCAGCAACACCTGCCGCATTGTCGGCGACTGCGTCGCCACCTGCCGACGAAAGCTCTCTTCGATGCGGCGCGGCAGCGTCGTCGTGCCAACCAGCCCGAACCCACCGGCCAGTTCCGCCGGCGTGAACCCGCGCGGCAGTTCCAGAAGCGCCAGCGGGTTGCCCTGACACTCGGCAATGATCCGATTGAGCACGCCGTCATCGACCGGGCCGGGATGCGCCAGCGCTACCAGGGCTCGGGCATCGTGGTCCGGCAGCCCGACAACCTGCATTTCGGGAAGCCCGGCCAGCTCCGGAACACTTCTCTGGTCACCCCTTGCCCGTGCCGCAAAGATCATGCCCACCGATTCGGTTCCCAGGCGCCTCGCCGCGAACCCGAGCACCTGCGCCGATGCCCGGTCCAGCCACTGCGCGTCATCGATAGACAACAGCAGGGGGCGCGCTTGTGCGACTTCGGCAAACAGTCCCAGCACCGCCAGGCCGACCATGAAGCGATCCGGCGGGCTGCCGCCCTCGAGGCCGAACGCGGTGCGCAGCGCGTCACGCTGCGGAGCGGGAAGAATCTCCAGCTCGGAGAGCATCGGCACACACACCTGATGCAACGCGGCGAAGGCGAGCTCACGCTCGGCCTCGACCCCCGCGGTGCGGATCGCCCGGCAATCCGCGGCCTGCTCGAGCGTGCGGTTCAGGAGCGCGGTCTTTCCGATACCGACGTCCCCCCAGATCACCATGGCCCTGCTCTGGCCGGTACGGAGATCGGCGATGAGGCGGTCGAGTTCCTCGCATTCGCTGCGCCTGTCCAACAGCACCGGAGGACCCCTTGGGACGGTGAGGGCCGGATCGAGGCCGGGGTCCGAGTATCGCGCCGATTCGAGCCACGCACCATGGCTGCCTTCCCGTCGCGCGATACCGGGCGGCCAAGCCAGGAGATGCGTTTCGCCGCTGGTCATCGGGCAGGACCGGGAGAAGCGGGACGGTGAATCGGCGCTCTGGACGGGTACGGCCGGGCGTCACCGGCCGATCAGGGTCGCGGCACGCTCGGCGATGGCGTACACCGTCGCGTTGGTGTTACCAGAAACGATCGACGGCATGATCGAGCTGTCCGCGATCCAAAGCCCGCTGATGCCGTGCACCCGCAGTTCGCAGTCCACCACCGACATGTCGTCGACCCCCATCCGGCAGGTACCCACCGGATGCAAGTAGGACCCCATGGTCTGGTCCGCGTAATGCCGCAGCCCGTCGTCGGTGTCCGCGCCGGGACCGGGCAGCGCTTCGGCGGCGCGCCACGGCGCCAGGGCCTTTGCCCGCCCGATCTTCCGTGCGACTTTCAGGCCACTCACCATGGCGTGGACATCACGAGGGTCGCTCAGATACCGCGGGTCTACTACCAGAGCGGCACCCGGGCTGTCGCTGGCCAGCCGGACACTTCCGCGGCTGAAGGGCTGCATCAGCGCGCACGCGATGGTGAACCCCGGCTCCGGCCCGTCCGCGGAAGGCGGGGCCGCGGAGATGTCCATGAAGAGGATCTGCAGGTCGGGGCAATCCAGGTCGGGGTGGCTGCGCAGCAAGCCGAGGGCCTCACCGTGATTGTTCGCCGCCGGAATGGGCCGCGCCGGGCGGTAAATGACGAAGGCGCCCGGGTGGTCGTGCAGGTTCTCTCCGACGCCAGGCAGGTCTGCGACCACCTCGATGCCGGTGGGGGCGGAGGGCGAAAGCCGGGCCGATCCCGGAAAGCATCAGGAGCTTCGGGGTACCGATTATGTCTGCGGTCAACACGACTTCACCGGCGGCCCTGGCGCGAGACAGCTCACCGCTCACGCTGTATTCGACGCCAACGCATCGCTGCCGGTTGATCAGCAGGCGATGGGCGAGCGCCCCGGTCACGATGCTGAGATTGCCGCGCGGCCTCGCGGGCCGTAGATACGCGTCGAGAGCACTTTGCCGCCGGCCCGCCACGATGTTCAGGTCGGTCCAGCCGAAGCCTTCCTCGAGGCCGCCGCTGATATCGTCCACGCGGCGGTACCCGACTTCTTCGGCGGCATCCAGGCAGGCGGCGATCACGGGATTGGGTTGAGCCGCCGGGCCGACGGTAAGTGGCCCGTCGGTGCCGCGCAGCGCAGGATCACGTCCTGCTGCAGTCTCGGTCCGGCGGAAGAACGGGAGCAGGTCGTCGAAATCCCATCCCTTGGCACCCGCGTTGACCCAACGCTCGTAACTTGACCGGTGGCCACGCGTGAACACCATTGCGTTGATCGCTGATCCGCCGCCCAGCACCCGGCCGCGGGCTACCGGAACCGGCCGCTCCGCGGCGGTCTGGTTGAGCGCTACGTCACCCCAGTTCGCCGGGGAAAGCAGAAGATACGGCCACGCCGGAGGATTCTCCGATCCGGCAGGCGGTTCCGCGGCGCCTGCCTCCAACAAGAGCACCGACACACCTGGGTCCTCTGAGAGCCGTGCCGCCAGGACACATCCGGCGCTCCCCCGCCGATGATGACGAAATCGAAACTGTCCATTCGGATCTCTCCGTTCTGGGTTTCTCAGTCGACGACCGGTGCCGGCTCAGACACCTGCGTGACCGTACGGTCAGAGGGGGTGACAAACACCGGCCATCTGGCGGTTTTCGGTGCTTGGCGTCGCAGCGCTCAGCACCGAGCTTGCAGGTGCAGTGCGCTTGTTCGTGCCGCCCGTCCAGCGTCGGGTTTGATCACTGGGCGGGCGGCCTGGTCGATCCGCGGATCAGCCGTTGATGAACACGTAGTCGGCCCGGTAGGGGACGTTGACGATCGGGGTGGCCTGCGGGTCGCAGGTGCCGGCCGGCGCGACGCCGCCGACGGTGTTGAGGCGGAGCACCTCGACGGCGTGGGCGAGCAGTCCGGTGGAGGTGCCGATCTGGGTGGCGTCGAGGTTCAGCTCGGCGATGTTGCCGTCGCCGTTGGCGTTCTTGGTGACCAGCTTGCCGCTGACCGCGCTGCCGTCGGGTGCTTGCCATTGCGGCACGCCGGCGAGCGGTCGCACGAAGGTGTGGTGGATGTCATCGGTGAGGTGCGCGTCGACGTCGTGTTGGGTGAACGCGAACGAGCCGCCAGTCGTCGGCGTGCAGGCATAGATCTGGCTGCCGTGGACCACCGACTCTTGCAGCGCCGCGACTCCGCTGGTGGCGACCGTGTGGTTGAGCAGGTGTAGTTGCGCGCGCATCGCGCCAGCTGGGAACTGGTTGGTGTCCAGGTCGGTGTAGAAGCCACTCGGGTCAGCGCGCAGCGCGTCAAGCACGGTTGGGTCGGTGACGGTGACGGTGCCGGACGCGAAGCCATCCCCGTGGCGCGGGGTGGTGAACAGCGGCACCACGACGGGGCCGTCCACACCGCGGGCGCCGGCGTGGATGTCTGCCTCGGTCGGAGTGCCGATGCCGCGCCAGGACACCGAGTAGCTGAGCGTGTTGCCCCGGATGCCGATCAGTTCCAGGGCCTGCGCTTGCGGTGCCCCGGGGGTCACCTCGTTGCGGCCCTCCAGGCTGGCAACCAGGGTGGCGGGCGCTGCGGTCGAGTCGCCCGGCACGGTGATCCCCGCCGGCGAGCTGTTGGCTGCGGCCGCGCTGATGGCGAGCGTGCCTAACGCGACGCCGGCGGCGAGGGCGGCGCCGATGCCGAACGCCAGGCGGCGTTTCGTAGTGCTGGTCATGTTGGTCCTTTCGGATCTGCAGCCGTCGACTTGTGCGCGGCTCGCGTCTGTAGTACGTCGACCGAGCGGCGCGGCGCCCATCCGGATCGTGCCGAAAATCTCACAGCCTGCTGCGCGAACCGAATCCGGGGATGTTGCGTACCACGATCCGACATGCCGGAGTTTGCCCACATATTGCTGGAGGATCTGCGCGACGTCGACCAACAAATTCGCGTCGGCTGGCCTGACAGTTGCGGCGTCGTAGACAGGCAACAACCACGGCAGCACCAGACCAGCGGCGCGTCGCGCGGCGCTAATACGTCACGCCCTTGACGGCGTTGCGCCCGCAATCGGGCGCCGATCCGGAATACAACGTGCAGGACATCGATCAATGGCGACCGGAAGGGCTCGGCAATGGCTGAACGGGGCGAGTGGGCTGGCGAGTCGGATCTCACATCGCACACAAGACAACGGCGGAACGATCGACCGTGGTCGGGTACTGCTGAGCCCAGGCGTCAGGGGCGCTACAACCAGCCGGTGTACGTCCGGTGAAGCACCGTCCGCCGTCCCACGACACGTGGCTGCTGGATTCGTTCGTGCCGACCGATCACGAGCCAGACGAGGGCCTGGCCTACCTGGCTGACAGCGCGGACTTCGAAGGTGAACAGCTGCGGCAGCGCTCGTCGCCGGCCTGGATGATCTCTCCGGTAACGAGCGGTTGGCGTGGCCGCCTCCGTGGAATCTTCAGTAGTGAGTGAGGAATCGCAGAAGCTCATTCGCGGATACCGATCGCCTCGACCGGCCGCATCCGCAGCACCCGTCGCACGGGCAGCATCGTCGCTGCTCCGGCTAGCAGCACCGTGCCGCCGACGACGGCCGCCCAACCACCGGGCGGAATGTATGGCGTCGCCGTTCCGGTCGTCCCTTTCACCATGGGTACGAGGGTCGCCACGGCGATCGCACCTCCGACGACCATGGCCAGCCCGACCAGCAGCGCCTGTTCCAACCGAACCATGCGTAGCACTTGGATCCGGGTGACGCCGGTCAGCCGCAGGATCGCCAGCTCCCGGCGTCGTGCCAGCGCAGCCATGACCAGGGTGTTCACCGCGGCGATCACCACATAGACCAGCATGACGCCGACAATGATCTGACTGGTCCAGCCGTTCGCGGCAAGGTCTTTGTCGAGCTCGGCCT
>Ga0105249_10004163_pt1 | contig 12494 bp, 12 predicted proteins | sample KBSS44metaG_FD_81522 | JGI IMG/M metagenome (GOLD analysis project Ga0105249, IMG submission 81522) | Switchgrass rhizosphere microbial communities from Kellogg Biological Station, Michigan, USA - KBS S4-4 metaG | ecosystem: Host-associated > Plants > Roots > Rhizosphere > Soil | place... | reverse complement strand
GGGCGGCAGCAGTTCTACCTCGACCACCCGTGGATGATCGCCTTCGGCGAAGGCTTCAGCAGCTACCGGCCGCCGGTGGACCTGAAGACCACGGCCGGGATCCACAACATCAAGCCGAACGGCAACAAGGAGATCCTGCTCAACTTCATCACCCCGCACCAGAAGTGGGGGATCCACAGCACCTACAGCGACAACCTGATGATGTTGACGCTGAACCGCGGCGGTCCCGTGGTCTGGCTGAGCGAGGACGACGCCAAGGTGGCCGGCGTCGAGGACAACGACTGGGTCGAGGTCTTCAACATCAATGGCGCCATCGCGGCGCGCGCCGTCGTGAGCCAGCGCGTCAACCCCGGCATGCTGCTGATGTACCACGCCCAGGAAAAGATCATCAACACGCCCGGGTCGCAGATCACCGGCGTGCGTGGCGGCATCCACAACAGCGTGACCCGCATCGTGCTCAAGCCGACGCACATGATCGGCGGCTACGCGCAGTTCAGCTACGGCTTCAACTACTACGGGACCATAGGCACCAACCGCGACGAGTTCGTCGTCGTGCGCAAGATGGCCAAGGTCGACTGGCTCGACACGCCGCTCGGGGACGAGCGTGCGGAGCTGGTGCAGGCCCAAGGAGAAGGCGCATGAAGATCCGCGCACAGATCGGCATGGTCCTGAACCTGGACAAGTGCATCGGCTGCCATACCTGCAGCGTGACCTGCAAGAACGTCTGGACCAGCCGCCCCGGCGTCGAGTACGCCTGGTTCAACAACGTCGAGACCAAGCCCGGCATCGGTTACCCCAAGGAGTGGGAAAACCAGGACAAGTGGAACGGCGGCTGGATCCGCAAGAGCAACGGAACCATCGAGCCGCGCCAGGGCGGCAAGTGGAAGTTGCTGATGAAGATCTTCGCCAACCCCAACCTGCCGCAGATCGACGACTACTACGAGCCTTTCACCTTCGACTACGACCATCTGCAGTCGGCGCCGGAGATGCAGCACGCGCCGACCGCGCGACCGCGCAGCCTCATCACCGGCAAGCGCATGGAAAAGATCGTCTGGGGTCCGAACTGGGAAGAGATCCTGGGCGGCGAGTTCAGCAAGCGCAGCAAGGACAGGAACTTCGACGACATCCAGAAGGACATCTACGGCCAGTTCGAGAACACCTTCATGATGTACCTGCCCCGCCTCTGCGAGCACTGCCTGAACCCGGCGTGTGTCGCCTCCTGCCCGAGCGGCAGCATCTACAAGCGCGAGGAAGACGGCATTGTCCTCATCGACCAGGACAAGTGCCGCGGCTGGCGCATGTGCGTCAGCGGCTGCCCCTACAAGAAGATCTACTACAACTGGAAGAGCGGCAAGGCCGAGAAGTGCATCTTCTGCTACCCGCGCATCGAGGCAGGGCAGCCCACCGTGTGCAGCGAGACCTGCGTCGGCCGCATCCGCTATCTCGGCGTGCTGCTCTATGACGCCGACCGAATCCAGGAAGCCGCCAGCGTCGAGCACGACAAGGACCTGTACCAGGCACAGCTCGACATCTTCCTCGACCCGAGCGATCCCGCGGTGATCGCGCAGGCCAGGCTCGACGGCATCCCCGACCACTGGATGGACGCCGCCCGCAACAGCCCGGTCTACAAGATGGCGGTGCAGTGGAAGGTGGCACTGCCGCTGCACCCCGAGTACCGCACGCTGCCGATGGTCTGGTACGTGCCGCCGCTATCGCCGATCACCGCCGCGGCCAACGCCGGGCAGATGGGCATCAATGGCGAAATCCCCGACGTCAACCAGTTGCGCATCCCGGTCAAGTACCTGGCCAACCTGCTCACCGCGGGCGACACCGTCCCGGTGGTGCGCGCGCTCGAACGCATGCTCGCCATGCGCGCCTACCAGCGCGCCAAGCATGTGGACGGAGTGCCCAACCATGACGCCATCGGCCAGGTGAAGCTGAGCGTCGACGAAGTGGAAGAGATGTACCGGGTGATGGCCATTGCCAACTACGAAGACCGCTTCGTGATCCCCACCACGCACCGCGAGTACGCCGAGAACGCCTTCAACGTGCGCGGGGGTTGTGGCTTCAGCTTTGGCAACGGCTGCTCCGAGGGCACGACCGAGACCAGCCTCTTTGGCAGCGAGAAGAAGCGCACCATCCCCATCAGGGCGGGAGTCTGAGATGAAACCGATTTCCAGGACCCTGCGCGTGCTCGCGCACCTGCTCAGCTACCCCGATACCGAGTTGCGCGCACACCTGCCCGAGCTGCGGTCCGCGCTGCACGCGGAGCAGGCACTCGGCCCTTCACGACTGGCCGAAGTCGATGCGCTGATCAGCTGTCTTGCCAACCGCCGGGGGCTGGACGTCGAAGCGGATTACGTCGAACTGTTCGACCGGGGCCGCGGCACGGCGCTGCACCTGTTCGAACACGTTCACGGCGACAGTCGCGACCGCGGTCCGGCGATGGTCGACCTGTGCAAGACCTACGAGGCCGCCGGCCTGTTCCTGGCCCCGGGGGAGTTGCCCGACCACCTGACCGTGGTGCTGCAGTACGCGTCGACGCAGCCGCCAGCCCAGGCCAGGGCCTTCCTGGCCGAGATCACGCACATCCTTCAGGTGATCTTCAGCGCCCTGCTGCGCCGGGAGGCCGGGCACGCGTGCGTGCTGGCGGCGCTGCTGGACCTCGCCGGCGAGAAGGCGCAGGCCGTGTCCGTGCCGGTCGAACCCAGCTTGGACGAAAGCTGGGCCGAGCCGATGGCCTTCGACGGCTGCTCCACGCAGGGGCAGTCGCGCCCCGGGCAGCCGCAACCGATACGGATCGTCAAGAACCCGGCACTCGCTGGCGCGCCGGCCCGTGCGGCCGCCGCGCCTTCGCTAGGAGCTTCCGCATGAACGCCCTGCACAACTTCCTGTTCAACGTCTACCCGTACATCTGCCTCGGAGTGTTCTTCATGGGCAGCCTGGCTCGCTTCGACCGCGACCAGTACACCTGGAAGAGCGACAGCTCTCAGCTGCTCCGCTCTGGACAGTTGCGCTGGGGCAGTAACCTGTTTCATGCGGGCATCCTTTTCCTGTTCTTCGGGCACCTGTTCGGTCAGCTCACACCGCATTTCGTGTACGAGAACTTCGTCACCGCCGCCCAGAAGCAATTGCTGGCCGTGGTGGCCGGCGGCATCGCCGGATTGATCTGCTTCATCGGCCTGAGCCTGCTGCTGCATCGGCGCCTGTTCGATCCGCGCATCCGGCTGACGAGCCACCGCACCGACCTGGCCATCCTGATCATCCTGTGGGTGCAGCTGGTCATGGGCCTGACGACCCTGCCCGCGTCGCTGCGCCATTCGTCCGACCCGCAGACCATGCTGAGGCTCGCCGAGTACCTGCAGGGCATCGCCACGTTCCAGCCCAATGCGGCGCTGGTGGCGGGCGTGGAATGGCACTTCCAGGCGCACATGCTCCTGGGCATGACGATCTTCCTGCTCTTTCCTTTCAGCCGCCTGGTGCATGTGTGGAGCGGCTTCGCGACAGTGACCTACCTGTTCCGTCCGTACCAGCTGGTGCGGGCCCGCCGCCTGAACCTGCCCGCCGGGCAGAACCAGCCGCGTCGCGCCGCCTGAAACTGCCGCTCCTGTTTCGAGGACGCCCATGAATACCGTCGTCACACCCGTTGCCCACGTCAACGGCGTCCTGCTCGCCCAGCCGCCGGAAGCCCTCTCGACCGAAGAGCTGCGGCAGCGCGCCTGTGCCGAGCTGCTCCGCCAGGCCGCCATGCGGGCCGGCCTTCTGGCGGTCGACGACCCGCCGCCCACGGGCGGCGCGATGACCGAGTCCGCCAGCATCGCCGTCGAAACCCTGCTCGACCGCGAGCTGCAACTGCCCGCGCCGTCCGAGGGGGCCTGCCGGCGCTACCACGCGGCACACGCGGCTCGCTATGCCCTCGGCGAGCGTGTCCTGGTGCGCCACGTGCTCTTCGCCGTCACCCCCGGTGTCGACGTCAACGCGCTCCGCCAGCGTGCCGAAGGGTGTCTGCTCGATGTGCGCTGCGCGGCGCCGGGCGAGGGAGACAGGTTTGCGGTTGCGGCTGCGGCAACGTCCAACTGCCCGAGCGGCGCCGAGGGCGGTGCGCTCGGCTGGCTGACCAGCGAGGACTGCGCGCCCGAACTCGCGCGCGAACTGTTCGGCAAGCCCGAGGTGGGCGTCCTGCCGCGTCTGGTGCACAGTCGTTTCGGCCTTCACGTGATCGAAGTCCTGGCCAGGGAGCCGGGCGTGGTGCCGGAATTCGAGGCCGTGAAGTCCGCCGTGGCACAGGCATTGCGCCAGCAGACGTTCACGACCGCACTGCGCCAGTATCTGCAGGTGCTGGCGGGTCAGGCGCAGGTCGTGGGCGTGGACTTGGACACCGCCGCGACGCCGCTGGTGCAGTGACCCGATCGACCCGCCACCGAGGCGATCGATCGCTTCGGTAGCGGATTGCCTCACCGCCCGCCGATACCGGCGACAGGCCGGTCAATCCAGCTGCACCGCCTCGCCCTGGCGATTGAAGGGAATCAGTCCGGACAGGGTGCCGGCCCTCACCGCCTCGACCATGTGCTGCAGCGCCGCGTCGACCTGGCCATCCGTGGGAGGACGGCCACCCGCACCGGACAGTGCAGCAGCGAACACCAGGGCCCATTGCGGACCCAAGGTGGAGGCTTCCTCGACCAGCGTCGCAAAGTCGGCCAGCACGCCCGGGTCCTTGTCCACGCACATCAACGGCGCCAGCTCCCCGGACTCGCCGGCTTCGAACCGGGCCTGTTGCTCGGCCGTGGCTCCGTCCGGCAGGCTGGCACCGGCAAACACCAGCAGCAACCGCTGCCGTTCGGCTTGCCCGCGGGCCGCGGCAAGCAACTCGTCGAAGCGGCTGATGTCCATGGTCTCGAGCTTACCCGTGTTCGCCGTTGCCTTGCGCTCGCGCAAAGTGGCAAGAGGCCGCCGGGCGCATCCTTGGGGAGCCACAACGGACGCTCGACATGAACTTCCCGCCTCGTCCTCGCCCATCAAGCCGCTCCACGCCGGTCCTCGCCGGGCATCCTCGCCTCAGGGGGCCGGCACGATGACTGACGGCGCCTGCGAGCCAAGCGCTGCAGCGCACGGCCACGTGCTGGCATCGCCTGCACAGCAGGGCGGGCCGATGCGCCGATCCTGGAGCCTCTCCGCGAAGCTCGGTGCGGTCGGTTGCACGCTGCTGCTGATGGCGCTGGCCTCGATCGGGCTCACGCTTTGGGTCACATGGCAACTGGAGGGCGGCGGCGCTGCGGTGAACGAGGCCGGCCGGATGCGCATGCAGACGTGGCGCCTGGCGCAGACGCTGCCCGATGCCGATCCGGAGCGGGTCCGAGCACTGATGGCGCAGTTCGATCAGAGTGTGAATGTGTTGCGGTCCGGCGATCCGGCCCGGCCTCTGTTCGTGCCTCGCGACGGGCAGTCCCAGCAAGCCTTTGCAGACGTGCAACACGGCTGGAACCGCCTGCGCGCCGACTGGTCTGCGTCGCCGCCACCGGCCGCCGCCGACACAGCGCTGCATGCCGAAGCCTTCGTGGCCCGTATCGACGCCTTCGTATTGGCCATCGAGCGGCAATTGTCCCGCCTGACCAGCATCCTAAACGCCGTGCAGTTCATGATGGTGGCGCTCACCATCATCAGCGCCGTGGCCTTGCTGTATTCGGCCTACCTGTTCATCTTCAACCCGCTGGCCCGCCTGCAGACAGGCCTCGGCCGCGTCGAGGAAGGTGACCTCTCGGTGCGCGTGGAGGCGGGTCGCGACGACGAGTTCGGTGCCCTCTCGGCCGGCTTCAATCGAATGGCGGGAAGGCTGCAGGAGTTCTACGAGAGCCTGGAATCCAAGGTGCGGGAGAAGACCGAAAGCCTCGAGGCCCAGCATGCGCGCCTGTCGGTCCTGTACAAGTCGGCAGCTTTCGTGGCACGCGCAGAAACGCTCGACGAACTCGCCAAGGGCATCGCGCAGCAGGCGCGCCTGGCGGGTGGCGCGGATGCGTCGGCGGTGCGCTGGTCGGACGAATCGAACCAGCGCTATCTGATGCTGGCGTCCGATTGCCTGCCTCAGGCGTTGATCGACGAGGAGCAGTGCGTCGCAGCGGGCGAATGCTCCTGCGGCCAAGTCCGCGGCCAGGCCATGACCCGCGTCATACCCATCCAGGCCGAGGGCCGATCGGCGCTGCGCGACAACTGCTCGCGCGTCGGCTTCGAGACCGTGATCAGTGTGCCCGTGCGCCTGCAGGAGCGCCTGGTCGGCGAGCTCGACCTCTTCTACCGCGCGCCGATGCAGCTCTCCGGCGACGACCGCGCACTGCTGGAGACGATCGCGAGCCACTTGGCCGGCGCCATGGAAGGCCTGCGAGCCGCGGCGCTGCAGCGCGAAACGGCGGTCGCGGAAGAACGCGGCTTCATCGCACGCGAGCTGCACGACTCGATTGCCCAGGGCCTCGTCTTCCTGAAGATTCAGTTGGGCCTGCTGCGCAGCGACCTCAGGAGTGACGACGCGGCCAGGATCGAGAAGAGGCTGCGGGAGCTGGATACCGGTGTGCACGAGAGTCTGGGCGACGTGCGCGAATTGCTGCTTCACTTCAGGACCCGAACCAACGGTGAAGACATCGCTCCCGCATTGAAGAACACATTGCTCAAGTTCGAGCATCAGACCGGACTTGCCGCCCACCTGGAGATCGGAGGCAACGGCCTGCCGTTGCCCGCAGACGTCCAGATTCAGGTGCTGCACGTGGTGCAGGAAGCGCTTTCGAACGTGCGCAAGCACGCGCATGCCCGTGAGGTGTGGGTCGAGGTGCAGCAGTCGCCGCAATGGCGCGTCGAGGTTCGCGACGACGGTTGCGGCTTCGAAGCCGCTGGCGCCGTGCCCGACGAGACCCACGTCGGCTTGCGCATCATGCGTGAGCGCGCGCAGCACATCGGCGCCACCGTCGAGGTGGAGTCCGTTCGCGGGTCCGGCACCTGCGTCGTGCTGAGATTGCCGCAGCGGCTGGGGCTGGCGGCATGACTGCGGCGGGCACGATTCGCGTGCTTGTGGTCGACGATCACACTTTGTTCAGGCGCGGGCTGATCTCGTTGCTGGCCGGTGACGGCCGCTTCGAGATCGTCGCCGAGGCGGGTGACGCCAACGAGGCACATCGCATCGCCGCTGCCACGCAGCCCGACGTGATCCTCCTCGACAACCACATGCCCGGTGTCAACGGGGTCGACGCACTGCCCGGTTTCAAGCAAGGGGCACCCGCGGCACGGGTGTTGATGCTCACGGTCAGCGAGGACGAGCGCGATCTGTCTGCGGCGCTGCGCGGCGGTGCCCGCGGCTACCTGCTCAAGACCATGGACAGCGACATGCTGGCTGCGGCCATCCTGCGCACGATGGCGGGCGATTCGGTGGTCAGCCCGGAGATGACCAGCAAGCTTGTCAGCGCCTTCCAGTCGGAAGCCGAAGCGCCCGCCAAGGCTGGCGCCGCCGACCCGGATCCGATCGACAGCCTCTCACCGCGGGAGCGCGAGATCCTCGCCCGCATTGCCCGCGGTGCGAGCAACAAGGAGATGGCGCGCGAGCTGGGCATTGCCGAGGCCACGGTCAAGATCCATGTTCAGCACATCCTTCGGAAACTGAACCTGAGCTCACGGGTGCAGGCGGCCGTCTACCTCACGGAGCTGTCACGATCGACGACCGCGCCGCACGTCAATACCCGAAATCGCGGATCTGGAGACTCTTGAGAGCAGCTTCATTCGCGCGGCCAACCTAGCGCGACTGAGGCGGCCGGTAAGTGGCAGCTTTCTCGAGCCGGCTTGCGGACCATGCGATCGCCATCGGCAAGGAGATCGAACACCCCTTCAGCCAGTCCATCGCATTCATGTGGGCGACGCTGGCGGCTTGCAGCGCGCGTGACTACGCGCGGGCGCGAGAGCGTGCCGAGATGTTGCTGCAGATAGCTGACCGGCACAGCTTCCCTGCATACATGGGCGTGGCCTTGGTGGCTTGCGGCGCGTGCCGGACGCTTGCGGGCGAGACCGAATTCGGACTCAAGTTGATCGGCGAAGGACTTGGCAGGCAACGCCAGAACGGCCTCGGCGGCTGGTTGGGATTCACGCTCGTGACTGCCGCAACGGCTCACATCCATGTGGCAATCTTGGCCATGTGCTCGAGCTCCTGACGGAGGCGATGGCCCATGCTGAGAAGTCAAGTGCCAAGGTGCTGCTCCCTGAGGTCGAGCGCCTGCACGCGGAAGTGCTGCTTCTCACCGGGCAGATCGATGCAGCGCAGGCGATGCTGCGCGTCGAGGCCGCTGCGGCGCACGCCAGGCAGCAGGGAGCTCGTGCCCTGGAGTGGCGCGCGGCGATGGCGTTGGTGCGCTTGTACTCCGGCGCCGGACGCCACGATGAGGACGTGAACTGTTGCGTCGCAACTATGCGGCGTTTACCGAAGGATTCACGTCGCCCGACTTGGTGGAGGGGAAGCGGTTGTTGGATGCGATGAACTGACGGTCCCAGGGCGATCGCCAAAGGGATCGAAGGCGGCAAGACCCGCAGTCGACCCTGACCGGCCGTTGCGCCGTACGAGACGCAGTCGCCGCCAGCGCGGGCTATGTACAATCGCTATGCAGTGGGCTTGGTCGCAATGACGTCCTCGCACCTCTGATGATTCATCGCTTCCCCCGGGGAGAGGCTCGATGGAGATCACGAATCGCGTGTATGGCGACATGATCGTCGTCGCACCCAGTGGCCGCGTCGATCACGCGACCGCTGCGGACTTCGAGCGCGCGGTCGTTCCTCTGCTCGATGCTGCGGCGGGTCCGCGCGCCGGCCTGGTATTCGACCTGGAGCGGGTCACCTACATCAGCAGCGTTGGACTGCGCGTTCTCATGATCGCGTCGAAGGCCCTGCGTGCGCGCGGCGCGCGCATCGCCGTCGCGGCAATGCAGCCGGTCGTTGCCGAGATCCTCGAGATCTGCCGCTTCCGCGCGGTCGTCGAGGTGTTTACCACGGTCGATGAAGCGCTCGACGCGATGTCTCCTGCAGCCGAGGCCTCCCGCGCTGGGGCAACGAAGGCGCCTTGAAGCGCGTTCGCTTCTGGGGCACGCGCGGCTCGCTGCCGGTCGCTCTCACGGCCACGGAACTGCGGGCGCGTCTGGTCACGGCCGTCAGGGGCGCGCGAGCTGCCACGCTGGCCACCGAGGAAGCGGTTGAATCCTACGTTGACGGGCTCGGCTTTCCCGTCGCCGGTACGTTCGGTGGCCATACTTCCTGCGTGCAGATCGAGACCAACAGCTCGCACTACGTGCTCTGCGACCTGGGCAGCGGCGCGCGACCCTTCGGACAGGCGGCAATAGCGCGGCACGGGCCTGCCTCTCCGCAGACGTATCACATCTTCATGTCGCACCTGCACTGGGATCACATCATGGGCCTGCCTTTCTTTACGCCGGCCTACATTCCCGGAAACAGGGTGTGCATCTACGGTGGCCACAGCGAGCTCGAGGCGGCACTGCGGCGGCAGATGGACCCACCTTCGTTTCCCGTGCCCTTCTCGTACTTCAAGGCGGATATCGAGTTCTTCCATGTCGCGCCCGGCAGCCGCCACGAAATCAACGGCATGACGGTTACGACGTTGCGTCAGCGCCATGGCGGCGGCTCCTATGGCTATCGCTTCGAGCAGGATGGACGGACGGTCGTGTACTCGACCGATTCCGAGCACACGCTCGCCGACCCAGCCGACACGCAGCGCTTCGTCGAGTTCTTCGGCGGTGCCGACCTCGTCATCTTCGATGGGATGTACTCGCTCGCTGATTCGATTTCGGTCAAGGCGGATTGGGGTCACTCGAGCAACGTCGTCGGCGTCGAGCTGTGCCAGCTCGCCGGCGCCGAGCATCTATGCCTGTTTCACCACGAGCCCGCGTACGACGACGCGACGATTGCCCGCGTGCTCGACGACACGCGCCGACTCGAGGAGATCACCCGCACCGGACATGCGCTGCGCATTTCCGCGGCCTACGACGGACTCGAGATCGACCTGTGAGCCTTCCCGAACCGCCGGATAGCGATCGCCGTGCGTTTCTTGCGCGCCTGCGGATGCTCCACGACGCGCTCGACTTCGTGGCGGCGTTTGCCGCGCTAAAGGGTCTTTCGGAGCGCGACCTCCTTCGATTGCAGCTCGTCATCGAGGAGCTTTTCACCAACACGATCATGCACGGCTACGGCAAGGAGTGTGACGAGCCGATCGAGATCGCGCTCGGTGCAGGGCCAGGCCGGGTCACGGTCCAATACCAGGACACCGCCGGCCCCTACGATCCGGCGCGCGCACTCGCCACTTCGCGCGAGCGCGTGTCCGAGCCGCTCGAGCAGCGACCGGTCGGCCATCTCGGTGTTCACCTTGTTGCCGCGATCGTCGACGATATGCGCTACGCGCGGATCGGCGGGCGCAATCAACTGCAAATCCTGATGCGGGTTGCCGGCTGAGGCCGGCGCCGGCGGACGCGTGTAGGCTCTGTCCGGTGACGCTTCCCGTGACCGTGGCCGCCGAGGATGCGCCGAAGGCGAGACGCTTCGTCAGTCTGCGCCTCAGGCTGCTGGCAATGGTGCTGCTGGTCTTGCTCCCCTGGCTCGCGCTCGTGCTCTTCACGCAGGCCGACGAGCGGAAAGTCGCCATCGCGAATGTCGGCGACGACGCGATGCGACTCGTTCACATCGTCACCAGCAACCAGGCGGCGCAGATCGAGGCGGCGCGTCAACTGATGATGGCATTCGCCCGCCTGCCGCAGCTGCGAAAGAAGGCCCCCGCCGCGTGCAGCGCGTTGATGGCCGAAATGCTGAAGGCGTATCCGCTCTACCTGAATATGGGCCTGATCGAGCCCGATGGAGACCTTACGTGCAGCGCGGTGCCACTGCGTGAGCCGGTCAACCTCGGCGACCGCTTGTACTTCGAGCTCGCAATGCAGACGCGAGACTTCGTGGTGGGCGACTATCAGACCGGCCGCGTCACGAAACTCCCCGCGATCAACTATGCGTATCCGCTGCTCGACGCCAAGGGCAACGTCGAGGCGGTGATCTACATCGCACAAAATCTCGACTGGCTGACGATGGCGCTGGCCGGCGTGCAACTGCCGAGCGGCGCCGTCCTCGCCGTCACCGATCGCAACGGAACCGTGCTCGCACACGTGCCGCACGCCGAGGGCGCGGTGGGAATGCGACTTGCCGAGCCTGCGCTCGTCGCAGCAATTTCAGGGCGCAAGGAGCGCGGATTGGTCGAAAGCGAAGATGCCGGCGGCATCGGCCGGCTGTGGGCCTACGCGCCCCTGATCGCCGGCAACGACTTGCACGCGATGATTGGAGTGTCGAAGTCGGTTGCCTTCGCCGACATCGATCGCCGACTGGCCCGCAATCTCTTCGCATTCGGCCTGGTCACTGTCCTGGCGCTGGCTGCTGCCTGGTTCGGCGCGAATCGGATCCTGAGGCAAATCGACGCGCTCGTAGCGGCAACGCGCAGGCTTGCTTCCGGCGACCTGGAAGCACGCGCTCCGTCAACGGCCGGCCGGAGCGAGATCGGTTTGCTCGCCGGTTCTTTCAACCGGATGGCGGAGATGCTGCAGGCACGCGATCGCGCGTTGCGGCTCGCCGAGGAAAGGACGCGCGCTGCCGAAGTTGAGCTCGCAGTCACGAAGGCGCACATCGACATCGCACGCAAGATCCAACAGTCGCTGCTTCCGGACGACCCGCTGAGCCTGGCGGGTGTGCGTTTTGCCGGTCGCTGCATCCCGGCAGCAGACGTCGGGGGCGACTATTTCGGGTATTTCGCGAACGGCGAATCGGGCGTCGACAGCTTGATCGGTGACGTTTCCGGCCACGGCATCGGTGCCGCGCTGATGATGGCCGAGGCGCGCACGACGTTCATGAGCGCACGACTCGTCGAAGACGGTGCCGCCGCCGTTCTGTCGAAGGTCAACGACCTGCTGCACGACGATCTCGATCGTGCGCAGCTTTTCATGACGGCTTGTTGCATGACGTTCGATGCCACAACGGGCGAGCTGGCCTATGCCAACGCAGGCCATCCGGCCGCGCTTGTCCTGCGCGCCGGGCAGTCGCGGTGCATTCCGCTGCGCGCCGAAGGCGTCCTGCTCGGCATTCAGAAGGATGCCCGTTTCGACCAGGTCGTGCTGCGGATGAATGCGGGTGATGTCGTCGTCTTCTACACGGACGGCATCACGGAGGTGTGCAATGACGCGGGTGACTTCTTCGGCGTTCCTGGTCTGGAGGAGGCGATCGTGTCGAATGCGTATATGGAGCCTGAACCGCTGATCGACGCAGTATTGGCAGCGCTCGAACGATTCGCAGCCGGCCGCCCATTCGATGATGATTGCACGATCGTCGCCATGAAAGTGACCGGGTGAGTCCGACCGGAACCAATCCCGGCCGCAGGCCTGGGTCGCCGCCCACGGGGTGCCTACGGATGATGCGCAGTGACCCAGCGTCGACAG
>Ga0105249_10004162_pt1 | contig 12495 bp, 7 predicted proteins | sample KBSS44metaG_FD_81522 | JGI IMG/M metagenome (GOLD analysis project Ga0105249, IMG submission 81522) | Switchgrass rhizosphere microbial communities from Kellogg Biological Station, Michigan, USA - KBS S4-4 metaG | ecosystem: Host-associated > Plants > Roots > Rhizosphere > Soil | place... | reverse complement strand
CCACAAACGGGGCATCGCAAGACCGGCAATCAGCCGATAGATATCGCCATCGACATGGAAGCGACGGACTTAATCTATCGCGATGGCTGGTATTATCTGCTTGGCACTCACGGTACCTGCTGTGACGGCGCAAACTCCAGCTATAACATTCGCGTGGCCCGTTCAAAGAAAGTGACCGGACCGTATGTCGATAACATGGGCCTTGATGCGCTCAAAGGCGGCGGCAAGCTTGTTGTCGCAGCAAGCGGGCGTTTCGTTGGGCCCGGCCATTTCGGCCGCATGGATCTGGGCGACGGCGTTGAGAAGTTCTCTTGTCATTACGAAGCGGATCTAGATCGTAGCGGTCGCAGCGTGCTGGACATCCGGCCGCTGCTCTGGAAGGACGGATGGCCGGTAGGCGGCGACAACTTCCAGGAAGGTACTTACGAAATTCAGTCGGAGCGCAGCGGCTTTGCGCTGGAACTGGGTGTCGAATTCGTTCGGATGCCCGGCCGCGCCCGTTTCGGCGGCGGTGGCGGTCGCGGCGGCGCTCCGGCCCCAGGCGCTCCACTCACTCCTCTGCCCACACCAGCACCGGTGACTCCGGTAGCGGCCCAGCAACTCTCGGACGTTTCAGCGAACTGGCCAGATGGCAACATCGAAATTCGGATGAACGATTACATGATGCGTCCACATCAGAAGTGGACGATCACGCCCGTCGCTGACGCCGGTGGATATCCAGGCTCGCCTTACTTCAAGATCGCAATTGCAGGCACGGATCGCGCGTTAGCTGCCACAGCCGAAGATGAAATTGTCGCCGTTCCCGCTTTTACCGGTGCTCCAGAGCAACTGTGGCGCATCGACCAATTGACTGATGGAGCTTACCGCATCATGCCGAAGATGGCGCCGAATTCCAAGGAACCACTGGCGCTGACTGCGGTGGGCCGCAGTACGCCGACGCTGGCGAAGTTCGATCCGAAGAGCGACAAGGCGCGTTGGAATTTCAAAAAGCCTTGAATCCGTGTCGTGATTTTTTCTGAGCCGCTCGATGCGGCCCATGCCTTTTTTGAACGGAGGTTTTACAACATATGGTCGGTCACAATCGACGGAGCCGCTTGGTGTATGCCGCCGGAGCGGTCGTGTTCGTGATTTTCGTCTCGCTCGCGGCGCTTGTTGCGCAGCGTACGCAACCCGCGCCAGCAGGCCCCTGGATGAACAAGGACCTCTCCCCCGACCAGCGGGCTGACATAGTGGTGGCTCAGATGACGCTGGATGAGAAGATCTCTTTGGTACACGGTCCCGGCGGATTTCAGGGCGCTGGACCACGTTCCAATGGCGGCGCCGGAATGATTCCCGGAATCCCCAGACTCGGGTTGCCTGACGTGCAATTGGCCGATTCGGCCGTGGGCGTGCGTGCCGCCGCCGAGCGGGGCCGCTACGCAACCTTGCTGCCCTCTACGATTGCGGGCGCGGCCACGTGGGATCTCAAGCGTGCTTATGAGTATGGAGAACTGATCGGCCGCGAGTTGCGCGACCAGCAGTACAACTCTTCCCTCGGCGGCGGCGTTGATTTGATGCGTGAACCGCGAAACGGTCGGAACTTCGAGTACATAGGTGAAGACCCAATTCTCGCCGGAAAGATGCTCTCCGAATTCGTCAAGGGAATGCAGTCGCAGAAAGTCATCGCAGACGTGAAGCATTACGCGTTCAACGATCAGGAGACGGCTCGCAATAGCTACAACGTCAGGATGGACAAGCGCACCATGCGCGAAACCGATCTGCTGGCTTTCGAAATCGCGATCACCGAAGCGCAGCCGGGCATGGTGATGTGCTCCTATAACAAGCTCAATGGCGATTGGGCCTGCGAGAACAGCTACCTTCTCAATGACCTGCTGAAGAAGACTTGGGGCTTCAAGGGTTTTGTCGTCTCGGATTGGGGCGCGACTCACAGCACCGCGAAAGCAGCGCTCAATGGTTTGGATAACGAACAGCCCGGCGGAGACCTTTCGCGCTCGCGCTTCGGCGACGCCCTGAAAAAAGCCGTGGAGAGCGGGGAAGTCCCCATGTCGCGCCTCGATGATATGGTGCATCGCATCGTGCGGACGGAGTTTGCGGCGGGCATTGTGGACGATCCGCCGAAGGGCCGTGTGGTGGATCCGTTCCGGGGCGCAGATACGGCGCAGGCAGTGGCGGAGGAGGGCTCGGTGCTGATGAAGAACGTCGCTAATCAGCTTCCATTGAATGCGTCGCTGGTCACCTCAATTGCGATCATCGGATCGCACGCCGATACCAGCGTGCTCTCCGGAGGCGGTTCGGCGCAGGTGGACCCGCCAGGTGGCGGTGCCAGCAGGTTCGGTGGACCACCAGTCTGGTTCCCGTCGTCGCCGCTGAAAGCGATCGGCAAGAAAGCTCCCAGAGCCAAGGTTCAATACAACGACGGCGCCGATCCGGCTGCTGCGGCCGCGCTCGCGAAGGCCTCGCAAATCGCGATCGTGTTTGTCAACGAGCCGACCAGCGAAGGCCGCGACATGCGCAGCCTCACACTTTCGAACAAGCAGGACGACCTCGTTGGGGCGGTCTCCGCGGCCAATCCGCACACCATTGTGGTGCTGGAAACGGGTGGACCCGCGGCAATGCCGTGGATCAATAAGGTGAACGCCGCGATTGAGATTTGGTATCCAGGCATCCGTGGTGCCGAGGCGCTGGCGAATCTCCTTTTCGGTGACGTGAACCCCAGCGGCAAACTGCCGGCGACGTTCGCGAAGTCCGACGACGACTTGCCGCATTCGGCGGTCCCCGGCATGCAGCCGGCGTCCGCTGCGGGCGGTCCCGGCGGAGGTCGAGGCATGGCCGGTTTCGATCTCGACTACACCGAAGGTCTCAAGGTTGGATACAAATGGTTCGACGCCGAAAACAAGCAGCCACTCTTCGCGTTCGGTCACGGCTTGTCCTACACGACCTTCTCCTACTCAGGACTGAAGGCCACCATGGACAGCGTGTCGTTCACGATTCGCAACACGGGTCGGCGCGCCGGTGCGGAAATCGCGCAAGTGTACGCCTCCTTGCCGGAAGCGGCGAACGAGCCACCCAAACGCCTGGTTGCTTGGGAAAAAGTACTGCTCAAGCCTGGAGAATCGAAAGTTGTCACTCTGAAACTGGAGCCGAAGCTGCTCTCAGTGTTCAGCGAGCAAAAGGACGACTGGGAACTCCTCTCCGGACAATACAAGTTTTTTGTCGGAGGATCGTCCCGGAGCACGCCATTAACCGCGATCGCAACCAGATAAACGCCATCAGGTCTTAACTCGCTATAGCAGCACGCATTCGAATATTGTCTTGGACTGGCCCCGGCCGTAACTTCGATTTCGTAATCGGCGAGGAAACCCCTGGTGGTGAAGGGCTCATGCTACCGGGTCTTGAATAAGAAATGTGTCGCTTAGGTGGCGTGGTTCGTCTTCGGGCGAGCTTCTTCAATTCGGCGTAAAACGAAGTTCATCTGCCACGAGATACTCTCCTTCTCGCGGACCCGAGAACTCGATGTAAGCGATGCGCGCGGCGTTCACCGTCATCGTGAAAATGGGCACGGGATCGCCCGGTGCCTTGCGCCCGGGAGCCGATGGAAGACTGGCGTGATCCACCAACTTGCCATCCTCGTCGAACGCTTCGAGTACGGCGGGGACTCCCGTCGATCCCCACATGGCGACCGTCACGGAACGAGTCGGCTTCGGAAAGGTCGCCCGCACGGGAATCGGCTCCAAGGCCATCGCGCAGACAATCCCTTTACGGCCCGTTGAGAGATGAGTGAAAAACATCAGCAGGCCCTTCGCCTTCGATAGTCGCGGCTCGTGCGCAAGTCGGAACACGACTCCCTTTTCCACCCATTCCGGAAAACGATTGGCTTTGTCGTTCGCCGAGAACATTGCACCTCCCTCGAAATCGACAACGACCTGTTGCCCGGCGACCGCACCTGCCGTCGTCGCCACAAGCACTAGCAGGAAGGCAATGCGGCTCATGATTTCGTCATTTCCAGACCGGCCATCGCGCCCGTTGATGACGCGAATCGATCCGTCTCAATGTCCATGCGTTGCAACATCGAAACGAAAAGATTCGGCAGCGGATAGTTCTGAGCGCGGTCGAACGCGAGATGCCCTGCGTGTTGGAAGCCGCCGCCAGCGAAAATCGTGGGCATGTTCGTTGTCGAGTGCGCGTTGGCGTCGCCGAGATTCGAGCCGTACAGGACCATCGTCCGATCCAGCAACGTTTCGCCATCTTCCTGGACGCCCCTCAGTCCCTTGAAGAGATCCGCCAGCAAGCGCATATGCCACGTGTCGATGATTCGCAGTTGCGCGAGCTTCGCCTCCGATTTTCCGTGGTGGGAAAGATTGTGATAGCCGTCACTTATGGTCACGCCCGGGATCTCGACCACAGGCGTACTGACACTGTCGAGCATCAGCGTCACCGCGCGCGTGGAGTCGGCCTCAAAGGCCAGCCGCACAAGACCATACATCGCGGCGACTTTGGCCATGTACTGCGTCGGATTCGCCGGATCCACGGGTTCCGGTTGGTTCACAACAGGCTTTGGTTTGCGCTCCCAGCCCTTGGACGCCTGCAGACGATGTTCGAGATCGCGCACGCTCGTGAAGTATTGGTCGAGCCGCATTCGGTCGGTGCTTGCCACGTTGCGCTCCAAGTCGCGCACTTGGTCGGCAACGGCATCCAGAATCGAGCGTCCCGTATCGAGTTCTGTGATCTTCGCTTCCACCTCCGTAGGATTGCCCTGAATGAACATCTGCCGGAAGACGCTAGCAGCGCTCTGTTCTGGCGGAATGGCGACACCGCTGCCGGTCCACGAAAGCGAGCGAGCGCCACTATTCACAGCGAGGGTCAGCGAGGGAAAGCGCGTTTGGTTGCCGATGCGCTCGGCGATGTACTGATCGAGTGAAATCGTGTTGCGGAACGAACCGCTAGCCGGATGCGGCGCTGCCGTTAAAAAACTGACATCGGACGGATGACCGCCATCGACATTAGGATGCGAGACTCCCGACAAGACGGTGAAGTCTCTGCGGTAATCCTGGAGGATCTTGAGGTAGTTCGACGGAGTGTAGTCTCGCCCCGCGTCAGTTGGGAAGAACTCTCCGGGCAGCAGACCAAGATTATTGCAGATGCCGAACATACGGCGCGGCTTTGCGGGAGCCTGAGCGTGCGACGCGAGCGGAGCCATCGCGTTGAGCAGCGGCAACGACAGGCTTACGCCGACACCGCGAAGCAAACTTCGTCGCGAAATAGTGGTTCGGTTCGATCCTGAAGATTTCAACATCGCTTCTTTTCAACTGAATCATTTGAATTGAAACAATTCGCTCTCAACGATTCCATGCACTATATCGCGGACCCCATACCCGGAGCGCTTCGTCTTCACCATGATTTCATCGATCTTCCGGCGATCGCTGAAACCGATAGGCGCTCCTGTCGCATAGATGACAAGCTGGCTCGCGATGTTCCGCGCTACCGTCTCCATGGCATGGTCGACCAGTTCCTTCTTGAACTCGCGGATATCTTTAAAGGGTTGGCCATCCGGAAGTGTTCCTGCTGAATCGACGGGGAGCCCGTAGTGGAACGAGTAAGGCTGTCCTGAAAGGCCGATTCCCGGCTCAGGCTTGACGCCTTCGGCAATGGCGCGATAGCGATCACGCTGTCCACCCATGACGTCGAAGCTCTCAAGCGCAAAACCTGGCGGCTCGATCTTCTGGTGACAGGACGCGCAAAATGGATCGGCGCGATGTTTGTCCAGTTGCTGCCGGATCGTGACCGCCCCACGTATGTCCGGTTCGATGGCGGGAACGCCCGGCGGCGGAGCGGTGTGGAAACCAAGAATGCGTTCCATAATCCAAACTCCGCGAAGCACCGGTGACGTCGTTGTGCCGTTGGCCGTGACTTTTAGTACGCTGGCCTGCGTCAGGAGTCCGCCGCGGACTGAGCCCTTCGGTAGCGTCACCTTCCGCATCTTCGCTCCGGCAACGCCAGGAACGCCGTAATGATCCGCCAGACGTTCATTCAGAAACGTGAAGTCGGAGTCGATGATGTTGCGCGCAGGGAGATTCCGTTCGAACAGTTCTTTCACGAACAAACGTGTTTCCTCGACGGCGGCAAGTTTCAGCGGGTCGTCCAACTCGTAGTCGTTATACAGAGTCGTGGACGGCGAACTGTCATCGATCTTCCGCAGGTCGAGCCAGTAATCAGTGAAGCCTTCAACAAATCGGGCGAACTTCGGATCATTGAGCAGACGATCCGTCTGCGCTTTTAGGACATCAGGATTATGCAATCGTCCTGCAACAGCGAGCGAACGGAGTTCGGCATCCGGTTCCGAATTCCACAGAAAAAGTGATAGCCGCGTCGCCAATGCATGATCGTCAAGTCTGCCCGGTGACTCCTGCACAAAGAGCCAACCAGGAGATACGAGCACGGCTGTGTAGGTGGAGAGAAGAGACTTTGTGAAGCTGTGTCCGAGCGCGAACTGCTGATTGAACAGGTCGAGGAACCGCTTGACATGCGCTTCCTCCACCGGGCGGCGATAAGCCCGAGCCACAAAGGACCGCAGGAGCCGCTCGGCGTCCTGCTGCGGGTGTTCGCTCACCACTTCCACTGCGACATCCTGCATGCGCGGAGCGAATCGCCGTCCCGGTCCGAGACCTGCGGGTGTCGCACTCGCTGGTGCGGGCAACTGAATCATGACGCCCCCCGAACCATTCTCAACGCGACGCAAGGGGAGGTCGCCGAACATCAGCCGATAACCCGCGTCGGTCGACGGATCATTTAGGGGGCCTTCGACTTCGATCCATTGGAACGCGACTCCGGGTATGCCGTCGGGCCCGGCCAGCGGATTGACGTATTCCTGTTCGCTGCCACTCACGCGCGTGCGAAACAGCCGCAAGCAGTCGGTTTGGATCACTTCGGTCGGCGTGAGCAGCACTTCGACTTCGTTTACAGTCGGCTCTGGTGTGAAATCGAATTCAGCGAGTGGCCGCGACTGCCCAGAGCTCTGGGCATAAACTCCGATGGGTTCATTACGGCGCCCCGGCCACACTTCGTCACTGTTCGGCCGGTGGTATGTGGGTGTGTATAAGTAGGGCGCTTTTTCAGCACCGAAACCAATGTAGTTCCAGTGATCGACGCCACCGCCACTAACCTGGATCGAGTAGCCCTTCACCCGAATCTTGTATCGGCCGGCGCTGGGGATGCGAAAGCTGGTCCAACTGAAACCGCCGGCGTCCGAGAAGATGCTGGAGACGCGGCCCACTGCCTCACGTTCTCGTGTCTCAGGACTCGAAATGGGACTGCGGCCCGCGCGCACATCCGGCTGCGCATGCGAATCGAGAACAGGAAAATTGAGACGATCGCTCCGTGTGTTGCCTTCGCGCGCACGAAAGTTGCGAAGCGTGGTTTCATCGCGAGCATAGATGCGCGTGATGCTAGCTGCGGGCTGAATCAGTTTGGCGGCTAGGGCCGCACGCAGAGCGTAGTCGGCCGTCGACATGTAGCGGGACAGTTGTACATGCGAGACGTCCAGCGCCGACCCAATCTTGTTGAAGCGATACGACTCGCCATCCTGTGGGAGTTTGCCCTTCACTTGAATCCACGGCACGTTGAGAAGATCGCGGATGGAATTTTCGTACTCATAGTTGTTCAAGCGGCGGAGACCAGCACGTCCGCGTTCGGCTGCAACCTTCTTCTCCCAGGACGTGAGTGCCGTGTCCAGACCGTTCACGAACTGGGTGCGGGCCGCGTCAGCTGGCCGGGCCATTTCCGCCGGTGGCATTTCGCCGGACGCGACACGGTCATACACCTTGACCCAAACGGCAAAGTTGTCAGGATTGGCTGGTTCGAAACTCAGGTGCTTAAGATCGAGTCGCCCAGGACCTGTCGGAGAGTTATGGCAAACCGCGCAGTTATCATCGATAAAAACATCGGCGCCGATGAAGGGCGGAGTGGGAGTACTAGCAAACGCCGACCAGATCCCTGTCAGCATGATCGCTGCCGCCCCGGTCAGAAGCGCTGTCGTGGGAAGGCTGATTCGTGTCATAAGCTATTTTCCCTGAAACAGCGATGGAGCAAACTCGTGCAGGTCGCGCCGCCAACTGAGCCATTCGTGAGCCGTCAGTGGGGATTCATAGTAAACGGCATTGACGCCCGCCTTCTTCAGATCCTCCACGTTGGCTTTAGCCGTGGCCCCGTTTTCGCGACTGCCATAGCCGAAAAATACCAGCTTCACCTTCTTCTTGAAATCTGCCATGTCCTTGATTTCCGAGACGCCGATGCTGCCTCCGCTGAACATGCCGATGTAGGCAAACTTATCGAGATGAGCGAGAGTGATTCCATGAGTCAGCGCTCCACCCATCGAGAGGCCGGCCATCGCGCGGTGGGGCTGATCCGTGAGGGTGCGGTAGTTGGCGTCGACGAAGGGGATCATCTCTTCGATGAGCACGTGTTCGAACGGCGTGTTGGTCATAACAAATCCACCTCTGCCTGGACCACTGCGACCGGGCGTCCCTGCCGGAGCTGCGCCAGGTTGACCTGCGGGAGGAGGAGCGCCGGGAATCGTGCTACGGCTACTGCTAGTGCCAGGGATGTAGCTAGTGCCGATCACCATGATGAACGGCCTTGCTTTGCCTTCGGCGATCAGGTTGTCCAAAATCAGGCCGGCGTGCCCTTGGGCGCCCCACCCGTGTTCATCTTCCCCGGCGCCGTGTTGAATGTAGAGTACCGGATAACGTTTCGATCCTTTCTCATAATCCGGCGGCGTGTAGACGAAGCATGGCAGAGAGGCATTGGCGATCTTCGAGAAGAAATGAACTTCCCGCAAATTGCCGTGCGGCACATTCTTCATGGCATAGAATTCTTCATCGTGCGCGGGAACTTCCACTCCACTGCCCCAGCGGCTCGCGCCGTAGAACATCAGCGCTCCAGGATCTGGGACGTTCACGCCATCGACGTTGAGCTGGTAATAGTGGAAGCCTTCGTCCTGGGCATTGGAAACGCCGGTCCAAAGGCCATCTTCGCCTTTGGTCATCGGATATTTCACGCCGCCGATATCGAGCAGCACACTTTGCGCGTCGGGAGCCCGCAGACGAGCGCGGACGCGTCGTTGAGAATTGACTTGGGGATATTCCCGCATCTGCCCGTTGACTACCGCATTCAGCGTGGACGGTTTGAAATCTTCCACGGGCGGAGTCTTGTCGATCTCAATCGGCGGCCGCGTGCCGGTTGCAGGCGCCTGCTGAGCGACGCAGTGTCCAATCGCCAATATGGCCACAAGCGAAATGGAGACCAGTGATCCTTTCATACGCTGCAATCTCCTCTGTATTCTGGAAAAGCTCTATTTCGCAGCACTCTTAGATACGCATGGGCTTGGGTGGAGGCTGGAGGAATACATACAGGAGTGCAGCTCCACGTTCTCATGATACGACGCGTGCCGGACCGCGCGTGACGTCGTCTCAGGAAAAGCTTGCATGATCTGGGACTATAGCGCCTTGCGTAGCGCGAATTCAACATTGTGCGATGAACCTTCGCTGCACCTCAGGTACTTCAGCAGCTTGGCGTTCCGAGGGTATTGTCAACTTAACTTCCTTGGACACGCAAAAGTTGTAAGGTGCACAGATAAACTCTGCTTGGGCCATCGACTCCAATTTAAGACCTTGTTATTAATTTGTGCTCTAGGCACCGATCGCATCGTCCCAATTGGCCCATCTCCACTTCCTCACCGCTCGGTAACCGCCGGCGCTGTACAGATGTCTCCCTACTCGAAAGTGTGAGCCAATAGTTCCGAACGCGGAGGGAAAACGTTGTGCGTGTCCTGCTGACTTGAATCGCCTCATTATGCGTTCTCGCAATCTTGTCGGTTGATGAGAATTCTCCGCGCGATTGTTTCGATACTTCTGTTGATGGTGCTCAACACCGGGCAGCGCTTCGGCTTTCGCCGTGTTGTAACTCCTCAACTTATCGGTAATGACCGCACGCGGCACATACCTCAAGTTTTCTAATAACTTGCGAAAAAACTTCTTCGCCACTTGCTTGTCTCTTTTGCTTTGGACCAGGATGTCAGTAGGTTTGCCTGGTGAAGTCATGAAGATCAGAGCTCGGTTGGTCAGGTTGCGTTAATCGCGAATGTGCGATTACGCTGAAGGCGTTCACAAATCGAAAGGCTCGTAAGCAATCGCGTGTCCTTCCATGGCGAACACATTGGAACAGCTTTAGTCGTCCGGCGATCCTGGAAAGCGAGAGGAATATAATGCGAGCTTATACGGGAGAACGGTTCTCTTCAGAAGTAACACTTTCACCTGAGACAGTTGTCGAGTTTGCGAATGCCGCCGGTGACAACAACCCGATACACCACAATTCAGAATTTGCTGCGACCACTCGGTTCGGACGGCCCACAGCGAGCGGTCCTCACACTGCAGCCTTGTTGCTTGCTTTAACTGCGTCCCATTTTTCAAAGAGAGGGGCAATGTTGGGTCTTGAGTTTTGGGTTCGTTTCCGCCGGCCAATCTACGCGGATGAAACGATTATTCTGGAATGGATGGTTGTGAAGGTAACTCCCAACCGGAAACTGCGAGGCGAAATCGTTGAGTTGCGCGGTCGAATCAAAGGACAAGATGGCAAAACCTCGCTCGGCGCAAAAGGACGGGTCCTTGTCACGGATCAGCTCTAAGAATTCTCTCCACCCATTGACCAAAGATCTATTTACGCGGGAATCTTTTGAATTAGTTCCTGGAAATCAGATTAGTGATCCGCTGCGTCGGTATTGTCAACTTAACTCAAGAAGAAACAACAAGGGAATCCGACAAAATGAATCGCCGTTCGTCATCTAGTCAATTAACAAAGGTCATGACGCCGGTCGCCCTCACCAAATCATTAGGAGGTACCCATTCATCAAGTTTGTGCATGAAAACCGCCGACTCCATCTTCTGCAGTTAACCTGACAACACCCTTGACACTCAACCGCGCGGTGGGATAGATTGCTGCACCTTCTTCGGCTAAACCTTCAGAGCCAGTAATGGCCCCGCAAAGTTCTTTCCCGGTTTAAGCCACTTGTGCAAACTCAATCGTGCGGATGAGTTTTTGCAATTACCTTTGCAATTAACTTGCAGTAATAGACTGTCTAGGAGAAACATATATGCCTCGTTCGAGTAAATTCGTACTCGCCGGAATCATGTTAGTCGCTTTGGTATGCGTGTCGGTTCGCGAAGTGCGTGCCGATACTCTCAGTATCAGTGGGTTGTTTGCTGTTACACCGTCCGCCGGCGTTGATTTTCAACCCGCAGGCGGCGGTAATGGAAGTTTTAGCGTTGGAACATCAGCTGGCCAGACCGGTGCCTTCGTTAGCGTGGCAGGCACACCGGGCACGATCAAAGACTTGAATTTTGTTAGCCAGCCGCCCAACCAATCATTCAGCCTTACTAACTTCATCGTTTTCTCATCAAACCCAAACCTTAGATTGGATCTATCGTTCATCTTCCTTGGAGGCGGTTCCCAAGCAAATTGCACAGCCGTTGCTGCACCCGGGCAGCAATGCACGCCCGTTTCCGCGGCGTTGGTTACCCCAGCGAACCCGGGTGGTCTAACGCCTTATACCTTTACCAACCTTCCAGCGAACCAGTCGACATTGTCGTTCAGTGTATCAGGCACTGCCTTCAACGCGGCGAACGGGTTGTCCTCTCCCTTTAACGGTGTCTTCACCACACAATTCAATACGTCGTATCAAACGCAACTGGCTAGCTGGTCGAATCAAAGTCCTATAGTGTCTACATACTCAGCAAATTTCACGACCAGAGACCCGCTTACATCGACTGTCCCTGAACCAACAACGCTGCTGCTGCTCTGCAGCGGCTTAGTCGGTATCGCCTCTCGGGCGAGACTCGGCTGGACAAGACCGCGAAGCATGAAATCTTAGATTCCGCGAGGACTGTTTCCCCGTGTATGGTCCTACGATCTGGAGACCGATTATAAATTGTGATTGTCGGGCGAAACGTCTTTGAGATTGGCGGAGAACACTAAAAGGGAGTGTGAGGATCATTAGTAAGATCTTCATGCCGCAAACTAATTTCGATGAATATGAAAGGGAAGGAGGAGTTTCGGCTCCTCCTTTCTCTTTAAGGTCACCACCTCAGATCCTTAAGCCTTTTGGCTGTTGTCCCTACCAAAAACTCCGTTGAGACCCTCCATTCTCTCTACCATTCGCTGGGTCAGTGGTGGGTTTCCCTGAGCGAGTATCCCGGAAGCGAGCCTCGCTGTTGGCCAAAGGAAGTTGGTAACACAACCAACGCCACCATAATACTCCCGCCGCATATTGTCTCTTCACAGATCCGCCAGACTTAGAAATCTCGGTTGTCGCATCCCACGATGATTCTTTTTCTCAGGGCCCCCTGGTTTATTTTTGTGGCCCAATGTATTAACGCATAAACAACTTTGGAAATGGAACCAGCCAGGCAGGAATTTCCTCGGCTTCGTAGCGTAGCGATCAATCTG
>Ga0105249_10004161_pt1 | contig 12497 bp, 14 predicted proteins | sample KBSS44metaG_FD_81522 | JGI IMG/M metagenome (GOLD analysis project Ga0105249, IMG submission 81522) | Switchgrass rhizosphere microbial communities from Kellogg Biological Station, Michigan, USA - KBS S4-4 metaG | ecosystem: Host-associated > Plants > Roots > Rhizosphere > Soil | place... | reverse complement strand
GGAGATGGCCGAGTTCTACCTGCGGCACGACACCTACTGGGTGTAGCCCACTTCATCAGTCTGCATATTCCGTGGTCCCAGCAACGGATCATGCATACGTTCGCGGGGGCGCAGCGAGGGTCAGTGCTTGCGGACGACCCGTTCAGGCTCGCCGGGCTTCCAGATCGTGATATCCAAGTGGCCGCTATCAACCTCGACCGATGCGGCGCCGTGGAGATCCGCGGCATAGAGGTGGTCGAATCGCCGGCCCCGAACATCGATGCCGGTCTCGGCGTACAGCACGTCGGCGTAGCGGCGCTGTAGCTCGGTGTCCTGGATGTCACGAACCTCGCCCCAGACCTTCGCATCGCCGTCGCTCACGCGCGGGTCGACGGTCGCGGTATGCAGCGTGAATCTTGGGTCACGCCCCAGGTCCAGCAGTTTGAACGTGTTCGGCATCCCGCTGATCCACATGTGCTCTTCGACTATTCGTGGCTCGATCGGGCTGATCCGTGGGTAGCCGTCCGACCGAAGCGTGCCGAGCAGGCACAGTCCGCCGGTCGCGGCGTGGCGACGGACGAAGATCTCTGAGACTCGTGGTGCCTGTGCCACGAATTCTCCCCAGGTAGCCATGTCAGGACGCTATCCGGACGGTGGGCATGATCCGTGGTCCCGGCAACGGACCAGGCATATGTTCTGCGTCGGTCATCAGGTCGCTCGCAGGGCGAGGACGAGGCTGACCGTGCCGGCCAGCGACGTCACCGTCCGAACGTGGTTCCACGCCAGCCACGGCGTGACGAAGTGCGACCAGGTGGTGCCCGCTCCGGTGGCATTCGGGTCGACGGTCATCAGGGCGTCGTTGTGCGGGACGTGGTAGACGACCGTCACCAGCGCGCTGATGATGTAGAGCGCGCACCCGAGGATGAGCCAGCCGGTGGCTGCATCGCGGTTCCGGAGCCCGTGAATGGCCAGCACCACGCATGCGATCGCCGTTCCGAACAGCGCCAGCATGAACAGCGGGTTGGGTGCCGCCTTGTTGATCGCATTCATCGCCGCGATGCTCTGCGCGTGCGACAGCCGGCGCAGGCCGGTCATGATGAACGTGGAGAACGCGAAGTACACACCGGCGGTGATGCCCGCGCCGATCGCCGCGGCCAAGGTCAGGCCCCGGGCGTAGCCGTCGATCATCAGGCCACCCCGGTGGTGTCAGCGGACCAGATTCCAGTGGCCGCGGTGTCGTGGGCGTAGTCGGCGAAGTCGCGGGGTCTGCGGCCGAGCACTCGCTCGACATCGTCGCTCAGATAGGCGTTGTGCCCGTCCAGCACGCGGATGAACAGGTCGGTGAGTGGCTCAATTTCCTCGGGCGGGACGCCGGCTCGCGCCGCGGTCGCGGCGTACTCGGCCGACGTGATCGGCACGTACCGCACGTCCCGGCCGGTTGCCCGGGCCAACTCCGCAGCGACGGCGGCGAAGGTGAGCAGGCGGGGTCCGGTGAGCTCGTACACCTTGCCGGCGTGCCCGTCTCGGGTCAGGGCCGCGACGGCCACGTCAGCTACGTCGGTGACGTCGATGAACGGCTCGGCGATGTCGGCCGCCGGCAGAGCAATGACGCCATCTAGGACCGGCTCGAGAAGGAAGTGCTCGCTGAAGTTCTGCGCAAACCAGCTCGAGCGCAGGATCGTCCACTCGGCGCCGGAATCACGCACCGCCTGTTCACTGGGCTCCGCATCGGGTTCGCCTCGCCCGGACAGCAGCACCAACCGACGCGCGCCACTGGTCACAGCCGTCTTCGCGAACGCGCCGACGCGCTCCGCCGCACCCGGGAACGAGACGTCCGGGTAGTAGGAGATGTACGCCGATTCGACCCCCCGCAGCGCCGGCGGCCAGGTCGTGTCGTCGGCCCAGTCGAAGCGCGGGTCGCCTGTCCGCGAGCCGATCCGCACCGGCCGGCCGAGCTCGCGCAACCGGGCCGCGACGCGGCTTCCGGTCTTTCCATTGCCTCCGAGTACAAGTGTTGTCGTCATGCCACCAAGTCAATGCACCAGCGGGAAGACCGTACATAGCTAATTCACTCGATTTCATGCGCCAGCGTCTACGCTGATTGCATGGACGCTCTCGTGGGCTTCCTCAACGGGCCCCGCGCTCGGGGCGCGTTCCTGCTGCGTTCCGTCATGGACCCGCCGTGGTCGCTGCGCATCCGAGACGAGGCGCCGCTCACCATCGCTGCCGCTGTCCGCGGCACCGCGTGGATCATGCACGACGGCGTCGACCCGCGGCCCATGCACCCCGGCGACGTCGCCCTGATTCGCGGCCCAGACCACTACACCGTCGCCGACTCCCCCAACACCCCACCTCAGGTGATCATCCATCCCGGGCAGGTCTGCACCACGCTCGACGGCGTGAGCGTCGCTGAGGCGATGGACCAGGGGGTCCGCACGTGGGGCAATGCCGCACAAGGCGCCACCGTGATGCTTACCGGCACCTACCAGGGCGACGGCGAGATCAGCCGGCGCGTCACCGACGCGCTGCCCCGGCTGGTCGTGCTCCGGGATGGCGATTGGGACTGCCCTGTCCTTCCGCTGCTCGCTTCCGAGATCGGCAAAGACGATCTCGGCCAGGCCGCGGTCCTTGACCGACTGCTTGATCTGCTCGTCGTCGCCGCGCTGCGAGCGTGGTTCGCTCGGGCCGACGTCCACTCCCCGACGTGGTTTCAAGCTCACGCCGATCCGATAGCCGGTCGCGCCCTCCGGCTCCTACACAACAACCCGGCCCATCCCTGGACGGTCGCCACGCTCGCCGCCCAGGTCGGCATCTCCCGGGCCGCGCTCGCCCGGCGGTTCACCGAACTGGTCGGACAGCCACCGATGACGTTCCTCACCAGTTATCGACTCGCCCTGGCGGCGGACCTGCTGCTCGAACCTGGCAGCACTGTCGGTGCCGTCGCCCGCCGGGTCGGCTACACCAGCCCGTTCACGTTCAGTACCGCCTTCAAACGCAGGTACGGCACGAGCCCGCTCGCGCATCGCCGCAGCACGACGACCTCGGCATCGACGGACGCGGTAGCCGCGTACGAAGGTCGGTAGCCCTCGCCAGGCTGTTGGCGCCGTCGCGATTAGTCGGTCAGCTGAGCCGCGACGGTGGCTCGTAGTTTCTCCATCCGCACCCGGGTGAACAGCGCCGCGATCACGACCGCACCGATCACTGTGATGACCTTGTTGGCGTCCACGGCGGGCATCCAGCGGACCGCACCGTTCTTCATGACATAGGCGCCGCTCGGTCGGGCGTGTAATCCGAAACCGCCGCCGCTGCCCTCTTGGCTCTTGTCCCGATCTTGGCCGCCACCGCCACCACCGCCGCCGGATACCTTCGCGGCGGCGATGACCGTCGTACCGTCGCGGGTATACGGCTCGGCAAACACCAGTCGCGAACTGAACGCATCCCGCGCGGCCGCGACTACCTCATCCATGCCCATCGCTACGCCCCTTTCGAGCCTCGAACGGCCAGACCCTGTTAACCCTGCCGCCAACCACGGTGATGCTCAATGGCGGCTGGAGCTCGGATCTCCGCAGCGACCGGCCGGATCAGAGAATCGCCTCCGGCTGGTAGCCGGCGGCGGACGGATCGCTGGCCAGCACAGCGTCGACTGCGGCGAGCACGGAGGCGACTTGAGCACGAGCGGCACCGATGAATGCGCGCGGATTAGCCAGCAGGGCGTCCAGCTCAGCAGCCGGCAGGCCCAACCGGGAATCCCCCGCCAACCGAGCAAACAGGTCGTTCGCCTCCACGCCCTTCTCGCGCATGGCCAAGGCGACATCGACCGCATGTGTCCGGATCAGGTCATACGCTGTTTCCCGGCCGACGCCCTGACGGACCGCTGCGACCAGCACCGCGGTCGTCGCCAGGAAGGGCAGATAGCGATCGAGCTCCCGGGCGATGACCGCGGGATAGGCCGCGAAGTCGTCCAGCACGGTCAACGTCGTCTCGAGCAGCCCGTCGATGGCGAAGAACGCATCCGGCAGCGCGACCCGGCGCACCACCGAGCAGGACACGTCACCTTCGTTCCACTGGTCGCCGGCCAGTTCGCCGGCCATTCCGGCGTACCCGCGTAACAGCACCATGAACCCGTTGATCCGCTCGGCCGATCGGGGATTCATCTTGTGCGGCATGGCCGACGAACCCACCTGCCCGGGCTGAAAGCCTTCGGTGACGAGCTCCTGGCCGGCCATGAGCCGGATAGTCGTCGCCCAGGACGAGGGTGCGGCTCCGAGCTGCACCAGGGCGGAGAGGACGTCGTAGTCGAGCGAACGCGGATAGACCTGCCCGACGCTGGAGAGCACCCGCTCGAACCCGAGGTACCCAGCAACGGCCGACTCCAGCTCCGCCAACCGGGCCAGATCCCCGCCGAAGAGATCCAGCATGTCCTGCGCCGTACCTACCGGACCCTTGATCCCACGGAGCGGGTATCGCGCTATCAGCTCATCCAGCCGGGCAACGGCGATGAGCAACTCGTCGGCGGCAGACGCGAACCGCTTCCCGAGTGTCGTGGCCTGAGCGGCGACATTGTGGGTACGTCCCACGATGACCAGCTCGTCGAACTCGGCCGCACGGCGGCCCAGCCGGGCGAGTACTGCCAGGGTCTTGTGCCGAGCGAGTTGCAGAGCGGACCGCACCTGCAGCTGCTCGACGTTCTCGGTCACATCACGACTTGTCATGCCCTTGTGGATCTGCTCTTGCCCGGCTAGGGCCGCGAACTCCTCGATCCGGGCCTTGACGTCGTGTCGGGTAATTCGCTCCCGGGCCGCGATCGAGTCCAGATCGACGTGGTCGATCACCGCCTCGTAGGCCGCGACCGAGCCCTTCGGAACATCCAGGCCGAGGTCTTGCTGGGCCCGCAGTACCGCAACCCACAGTCGTCGCTCGAGGATGATCTTGTGTTCCGGCGACCAGAGTGTGGCCATGGCCAGGGACGCATAGCGATCCGCCAAGACGTTAGGTATCACCGGTTTACCCTCGGCCACCTGGCCATTGTCTCGGTCGCCGCAACGCGGACGTGCACCGCCCACGGTCCGGCGGTGACGTCGGGTGGGCGCTCAGGCGAGATCGAGGCGTGGATCGCTCGCCAGATTCTCCATCGCGGTAGTAGGCGCGCGCGGCCCGGTCGGGCCGGTCACGAGCACATCGATGGTGGCGCCTTGCTCCGTCACCTCCACCAGCTCAGCCCGAATATCGTCGCTGCCGGCCGGCTCGAGACGGAGCACATGCGTGGGCCGATGGAACAACGGATCGCCGACAACACTGCTCGCACTGACGATCGTGACATCAACGGTCACCCCGCCCGGGTCGCGGACAGTCAATGACGCCCCGCAAATCCGCCCGAGGGCGCCCTGGCCGCGGTTGCCGTTGACTAGCGCGAACGTGGGAAACCACGCGCGCATTGCCGAGACCAATGGGTCTGACTGGATCGGCAGAATCGGCGCAACGCGCGCGTTGTCCGGACAACCAACCGGCGGCGGGGTTGCGGCGACGGTCACGACCGGCGAGGGCGAGGCGGCGACCGTCACCACGGTGGCCGGCGCCCGTTGGGTGTGACCCGCGAACCAGCCGACGACGCCACCGATGGCGAGCAGGGCAATGGCGCCGAGAATGAGCCATCCAGAGACACGGCGGCGCGGATCGAGGACCTCAAGGCCATCGAGACCATCGAGACGATCGTCCGGTTCATTGGATCCGCGGATCTCGACGACGTCTACGCCCCGGTCACGTTCGGGCGCCGCCATAAGAAAAGCATGAACTCCCGTAGCAGACCGGGCAACCGATGGGTCGAGGTCAGACCCTGATTTCGTCCCGCTCCGCGCGCAGCCCGATGTCTGACCGGTGCTGGCTACCGGGCAGCTTGATCGTCGCGGCGAGCGCATACGCCCGAGCACGCGCCTCGGCCAGAGTCGCTCCGATTGCGGTCGCCGACAACACCCGACCACCGGACGAGACGATCGCGCCGTCCTCGCGGCGCCGGGTCCCGGCGTGCAGGATGCCCTCCTGTTCCGCGCCGATGATCACGTCGCCGGTCGTCGGAGTGGCCGGATATCCGGGCGCAGCGATAACCACCGTGACCGCCGCGCCGTTGCGCCACGCCAACGGGGGGTGCCGGTGCAATTGGCCGGTTGCCGCAGCGGCCAGGAGGCCACTGAGCGGGCTGTCGAGCAGTGCCAGGACGACCTGGGTCTCGGGATCTCCGAACCGGGCGTTGAACTCGACGACTCGGGGTCCGCGCGCGGTGAGTGCCAGCCCGACGTAAAGCAGTCCAGCGAACGGCGAGCCGCGCCGACGCATCTCGCGAACCGTTGGCTCGGCGATCACTCGCATGACCTCGTCCACGGTCCCGGCGGGCAGCCAGGGCAAGGGTGCGTAAGCGCCCATGCCGCCGGTGTTTGGTCCGGTGTCCCCGTCGCCGATCCGCTTGAAGTCCTGGGCCGGAATGAGGGGCACCACGGTCGTCCCGTCCGTCACGCAGAACAGCGAGAGCTCTGGTCCATCGAGATATTCCTCGATGACGACCCGGCCGCAGGCCGCGGCATGGGCCGCGGCGGCCACTCGATCGGTGGTCACCACGACGCCTTTACCCGCCGCGAGGCCGTCGTTCTTGACCACGTAGGGCGGCCCGAACTCGTCCAAGGCGGCGGCGACCTGGTCCGCAGTGGAGGCGACGAAGGCGCGCGCGGTGGGCACTCCCGCGCTCGCCATGACCTCCTTGGCGAATGCCTTGGATCCCTCCAGCCGCGCGGCCGCCGCGGACGGGCCGAAGCATGAAATGCCCGCGATTCGGACTTCGTCCGCGACGCCCGCGACAAGGGGTGCTTCCGGACCGATCACGACCAGATCACTGCGGAGCCGCGCCGCCAGGCCGGCTACTGCCGCCCCGGACATCGGGTCGACGCCGGGCTGCTCGGCGACAGCTGCCGTGCCGGCGTTGCCGGGCGCGCACGCCAACGCGGTGACCTTCGGATCGGATGCCAGCGCCAGGCACAACGCATGCTCGCGCGCCCCGGAACCGACGACGAGAACACGCACGGACGGCAGCGTAATGCGCGGGGGCGGCCCGCTCGCACGGGTGGTGGCCGGCGAGTAGCGCCTCGGCTCACTGGGTCGACACGATCGTCAATCCGGCGAGCGTAGGCACGAGCACTCGGTCGCCCGACAGCGCCGGCGTGGCGAACCGGCTGACCTCCCCCACCCCCACCTGCTCGGTCGAACGCCCGGTCGCCGGGTCGAGCGCATGGAGTGTGCCACTGCCCTGGGCGACGGACCAGATCCGTCCCCCTCCGATCACCGGAGAACCGGCGATGTCGCCGTCCGCGTGCCACAGCACAGTCATGGCTCCGTCGTTACCGATGCGCACCGCGCGCAGCCCGTCTGTGCACGGGACGTACACGACGTCGCCGTCCACCGCGGTGCCTCCAAACGATTTGCAGATCTGCGCCTGGCTGACCTGGCCGCCTACTCCGCCAAAACGGGATTGCCGCAAGACGTACCCGGTGCCGGACTTGCCCGCGGAAAACACCCATTCGGAGCCGACGAGGGTTGGGCCCTGCGAGCCAAGATCCAGGTCCGCGTCGTTGTCGGTCGGCCAGGTCGTTGGCGAAAACGAATCCGCGAGCTTCGCCGAGGTCGGGTCGATCGCGAGAACCGAGTCGCTGAAGTCGTACGGGTCACCGACACCGGATTCGCCGTTACCGACGGCCACGAGCAGCCGGCCCGATGTATCTACTACCGGCCCAGGAGGTGTCCAAATGCCAGCCTCCCGAGCGGTCGGCACCGTGTATGCGATCGGTGTCCCGTTTCCGACCGGTACGCCCACCACCCGACCGAGGTAGTTCCCGCAATCGCCGAACCGCCCGCCGAACGGCACCCAGACCCGGTTCGCGCTCAACGTCAGCGCGCCCCGCTCCTGCATCGCGTCCGGAGACGCGCCCGGCAGGTCGACGCTCGTCCGCCAGCGCACGGATCCGGTGCGCAGGTCCAGCGCGACAAGCTCGTGACGCACGGGCCCGCGGTACTCAGCGACGGCGAATACCGAGCCGGTCGAGGGGTCGTATACGGGCGTGCCGGTGATGCCTGACGGGTCGATGTTGCCGCAGGGCAGGTCCGCCCGCCGCGCGGGATCGCCGAGATGCGTGCTCCACAGCTGGCGCCCGGACGCGTCCAGGCCGTACAGCGTGTTGCGCTCCGTGGCGACGACCGTGATTCCGTTCACCACGATCGGTGAGGCGTAGACCGCGGCGTCCAGCTTGAGAGCGGCTGCGACGGCGAGTCGCGCAGGTGCTGGAAATGTTGGTGAGCGCCCGGTGCGCTGGGCGTCACCGTGGTAGGTCGGCCAGTCGGTGCCCGGCTTCGCGGTCCCTGATCCGCCGGCCGAAGCGCGCGCCGGTGAGCTCGGCGATGCGGCGGCCGGTGCGGAAGCGTTCGGACCGGAGGACCCGCTGGAACAGCCGGCCAGGATGACCGTAAGAGCGACCAGCATCCCGACGGCGACGCGCATCGGCACAGTGTCCCGGTCCCGGCTGAATGCTCCCTGTGCGGTCGCCCGGATCGGCCGCTCAGCCGAGGAGATCGCGTACCGTGACGATCTCGTCACGGCCGGGGCCGACGCCGACGGCAGAGATGGGAGCACGGATCATGTCCTCCAGCGCGGCTACATAAGCCCGCGCGGTATGCGGGAGGTCATCGAGCGATCGGGCCTTTGCCATGTCCTCCTCCCACCCCGGGAACGTCTCGTAGATCGGGACCGCCCGGGCGAACTGACTCTGCGACGCCGGCAGCTCCTCGTGGAGTACTCCATCGATGTCGTAGGCCACGCAGACTGGTATCTCTTCCAGGCCGGTCAACACGTCGAGCTTGGTGAGGACGTAGTCGGTGACACCGTTGATGCGAGTCGCGTACCGCCCGATGACCGCGTCGAACCAGCCGCAGCGACGCGGCCGACCGGTCGTCGTGCCGAACTCGGCTCCGGCCTCGCGCAGCCGGTCACCCTGCTCGTCGAGGAGCTCAGTGGGGAACGGACCCTCACCGACGCGCGTGGTGTAGGCCTTGACGACCCCGATCACGCCGGTAATGCGCGTTGGTGGGACACCGCTGCCGGTACACGCGCCACCGGCCGTTGCGTTCGACGACGTCACGAACGGGTAGGTGCCGTGATCGACGTCGAGCAGCGTGGCCTGTGCCGCCTCGAGGACGACGGTGCGGCCCTCGTCGAGCATGTTGGCAATCAGGAGCGACGTGTCGGCGACCATTGGCCGCAGGCGGGCTGCGTAGCCCAACAGCTCGTCGATAACGGCCTGCACGTCAAGGGCCCGCCGGTTGTACACCTTGACGAGCACCTGGTTCTTGTACTCGGCCGCGGCCGTGACCCGGGCCCGCAGGAGGGGCTCGTCGAACAGGTCCTGGACGCGGATTCCGGTTCGGTTCATCTTGTCGGCATAGGTCGGCCCAATGCCGCGCCCGGTCGTCCCGATCCGCCGACTGCCGGCGAAGCGTTCCGTCACCTTGTCCAGGGTGCGGTTGTACGGAGTGATCACATGAGCGGATCCGCTCACGACGAGCTTGGACGTGTCTACGCCGCGCGCGGTCAGCCCGTCGATCTCGTCGAAGAAGACGCCGAGGTCGACGACCACGCCGTTGCCGATGATCGGTATGCAACCGGGCGTAAGGATTCCGGAAGGCAGCAAGTGCAGCGCGAACGTCTCCCGACCGCGCTCCGTGTCGATCACAATCGTGTGCCCGGCGTTGTTGCCGCCGTTGAACTTGACCACGGCCTCGACCCGACTGCCGAGCAGATCGGTTGCCTTGCCCTTGCCTTCGTCGCCCCACTGGGCGCCAACCAGCACTACCGCGGGCATGGCTGCCTCCTTTCTTCCGGCCGGTGAAGGGTATTCCCCGCGACGTATAGGCGAGCCATAGTCTTGCGGCATGGCCACTCCAACAAAAATTGTGCTGGACGAGTCCGAGCTGCCGACCCGGTGGTACAACCTCCTTGCCGACCTCCCCGTCCCGCCTCCTCCGCCGCTACACCCAGGCACCCTCCAGCCCGTTGGGCCGGACGACCTCGCCCCGCTGTTTCCGATGGACCTGATCGCGCAAGAGGTCAGTACTGAGCAGTACCTCGACATCCCCGGCGCCGTGCTCGACGTGTACAAGTTGTGGCGGCCCAGCCCGCTGTATCGCGCGTATCGGCTGGAGAAAGCCCTGCAGACGCCAGCCCGCATCTACTACAAGTACGAGGGCGTTTCCCCGGCGGGTTCACACAAGCCGAACACCGCTGTGCCGCAGGCGTACTACAACGCCCAGGCCGGTGTGCGGCGCCTGACGACGGAGACCGGCGCCGGCCAATGGGGTACCGCGCTCGCGTTTGCCTGCGCGCAGTTCGGGCTGGACTGCGAAGTCTGGCAGGTACGCGCGTCGTACGACCAGAAGCCATATCGCCGGATCATGATCGAGGTCTTCGGCGGCAAGGTCTACCCGTCTCCGTCGGACCGCACGGAAGCCGGCCGCGCCATTCTGGCGGCCGACCCGGACTCGCCCGGCTCGCTCGGCATCGCGATCAGCGAGGCGGTGGAAGTCGCCGCCAAGGCCGAGGACACCAAGTACGCGCTGGGCAGCGTGCTGAACCACGTGCTACTCCACCAGACGATCATCGGCGAGGAAGCGCTGATCCAGCTGGCCAAAGTCGACGAGACCCCCGATCTGATCGTCGGCTGCACGGGCGGTGGCTCAAACTTTGCTGGACTCTTCTTCCCGTTCTTGCGCGAGAAGCTGGCGGGCCGGATATCACCGGTGATCCGCGCCGTCGAGCCGTCGGCGTGCCCGTCGCTGACCCGCGGCGTCTACGCCTACGACTTCGGGGACACCGCCGGCATGACACCGCTGATCAAGATGCACACCTTGGGCCATGGCTTCATCCCTGACCCGATCCACGCAGGTGGGCTGCGCTACCACGGGATGAGTCCCGTCATCAGCCACCTCTACGACCAGGGCATGATCGAGGCCGTCGCAAAACCGCAGCGGGAGTGCTTCGCGGCCGGCGTTCAGTTCGCGCGCACGGAGGGGATCGTGCCCGCACCGGAACCCACCCATGCGCTCGCCGCCGCGATCGAGGAAGCGCTGCGGTGCCGGGAGTCCGGCGAGGAACGGGTCATTCTGACGGCCCTGTGCGGGCACGGTCATCTCGATCTGCCGGCCTACGAGGCGTACCTGTCCGGAACCATGATCGATCGTGACCTGGACGCCGCCGCGCTCGCGACCGCAGTGGACGCGCTGCCGCCGGTACCCGTCGGCTGAGTCCGTGCGAAAGGTATGCATATACCGCGGCTGTGGCCACGGAATATGCATACCTTTGGGTCAACTGCCGAGCGCGGACGCGGCCTCCGGATCACTGTCGGCCAGGAACTGCGCGCAGCGGGCGGCCTCGTCCGTCTCTCCGATCGCCGCGGCGGCAAGGCCAAGCGCGTGCAGGGAGCGCAGAAAGCCGCGATTGGGCTCGTGTGACCACGGGATGGGACCGCTACCTCGCCACCCGGCCCGGCGCAGCGCGTCCAGTCCGCGGTGATATCCGGTGCGGGCGAAGGCGTAGGCCTGGACGGTCCGGCCATCCGCGAGGGCCGCCTCGGCGAGCGCAGCCCATGCCGCCGACGACGCAGGGGCCGACGCAGCAACCGTCTCGGGATTCTCGCCGCTCTGGAGCCGGGCGATGGCGGGATCGTCGGGCAGCCGGGTCGGTGGGGCGAGTCGTGCGCCTAACCCGACGTCATCACGAGGAACCATGACCACCGACCCTACTGTGACCAGTCACGACATCGGCGATCCGCGCTGATCAACCACTAACCCAAGGCAGCCTCGGCGAGTGCTCGACACACCGCGCCGGGGCTTAGACCGGGGAAGGAGCCCCCAGCCATGACTCACACTGCACCACGAATACCCGCCGAGCCCCACTACGACCTCGCGGAGAGCGGTCTGGCCGACCTCGACCGGGTCGGCTTCGATATGCCGGCCGCACCGTAGAGGTACTCGTCGCGCTCACGCACGCGCCGCTCGCCATCGCCGCGCGACTTGCCTCGAACGCGGATGGAGTCCGGCCCTAGCGTCCGACGCCTAAGGGCAATCGAAACGCCCGTCGATGGATTCGGCGGGGCGTCTCTCTCCGCGTGACAAGTTCCGGATGCGCAGCTAAACCTCAGCCAGATATCGGGGAGTGAGGTGCTCGGCCGGTCGTATGCGTTCCGCGACTACCTCGCCGATGTCGTCTGGCGTTTTCGAGGGAGCTGATTGGGTAGGTTTGGGCGGATGATCTCTGGTGGCGGGTTCTCGTCTTCGTGTAGGTCGAGCCGCACTAGCCACACGAGCCCAGCGAAGTAAACGATGGTGGCAACCACCACGATCATTAGCAGCAGACCAAGCGCTGCCATTTTTGATCATCTCTTCTCGATCAATGCGCGGACTGTATGTCTTACATACCCAAGGTCCGCGCG
>Ga0105249_10004158_pt1 | contig 12499 bp, 8 predicted proteins | sample KBSS44metaG_FD_81522 | JGI IMG/M metagenome (GOLD analysis project Ga0105249, IMG submission 81522) | Switchgrass rhizosphere microbial communities from Kellogg Biological Station, Michigan, USA - KBS S4-4 metaG | ecosystem: Host-associated > Plants > Roots > Rhizosphere > Soil | place... | reverse complement strand
CCGGCCGCGGGCGATCGTGGTGATGGTCAAGGCGGGCGGCCCCACCGACGCGGTGATCGACGAGCTCGTGCCGCTGCTCGACCAGGGCGACATCGTCATGGACTGCGGCAATGCCCATTACACCGACACCCGGCGCCGGGAGGCCGCGCTCCGGTCCCGCGGCCTGCACTTCGTCGGCTGCGGCGTCTCCGGCGGCGAGGAGGGGGCGCTGAACGGGCCGAGCATCATGCCGGGCGGGTCGGTGGAGTCCTACGCGCGGCTTGGGCCGATCTTCGAGCAGATCGCCGCGCAGGTCGACGGCACGCCGTGCTGCACGCACGTGGGGCCGGACGGCGCCGGTCATTTCGTCAAGATGGTGCACAATGGCATCGAGTACGCCGACATGCAGCTCATCGCCGAGGCCTACGACCTGCTCGGCCAGGGCGTCGGCATGGGAGCGGCCGAGCTGGCCGAGGTGTTCGAGGGCTGGAACGCCGGCGACCTGGACTCGTTCCTGATCGAGATCACCGCCAAGGTCCTCCGCCAGGTCGACCAGGCCACCGGCGAGGCGCTGGTCGACGTGATCCTCGACCAGGCCGAGCAGAAGGGCACCGGCCGCTGGACCGTCCAGTCCGCCCTTGAGCTGGGGGTGCCCGTCACCGGGATCACCGAGGCGGTGTTCGCCAGGGTGTTGTCGTCACAGAAGACCCAGCGCACGGCCGCGGCCAAGGTGCTGGCTGGCCCGTCGGGCCGTGTGGATGCCGACCGGGCGAGCGCCTTCGTCGACGACGTCCGCGACGCCCTGTACGCCTCCAAGGTGGTCGCCTACGCCCAGGGGTTCGAGCAGATGGCGGCCGCCTCCGAGGCCAACGGCTGGGACGTCGAGCTGGGCGGGCTGGCCACCATCTGGCGGGGCGGCTGCATCATCCGGGCCCGGTTCCTGGACCGCATCCGCGAGGCGTATGCGGCCGACCCCGGCCTGCGGAACCTGCTCTTCGCCGAGTACTTCCGCGACGCCGTCGGCGAGGCCCAGGACGCCTGGCGCCGGGTCGTGGCCACCGCGGTCACCCTGGGCGTGCCCACCCCGGCCTTCGCCTCCTCGCTGGCCTACTACGACGGCTTCCGTCGCGAACGCGGCCCGGCCAACCTGCTCCAGGCCCAGCGCGACTTCTTCGGCGCCCACACCTATCGGCGCACCGACCGGCCGGGTACCTTCCACACCCTGTGGTCGGAGACTGGCCAGGAGGTCGAGGCCTGACCCGTCGCCACCTCCTGGCGACCGCGCTGGTGCTGGTCCTGACGCAGGCCGCCTGCGACCCGGGCGGGTCGCCCCGCGACCAGGCAGGCGCGCACCCCACCTCCACGAACCCGACCTCCGCGGACCCGCGCGCGAACCCCACCTCCGGCTGCGAGGCCCCCCGGAGGGGGAGCGTAGCCGAGCCCGGGGAAGGGTGCGCCCCGTTGTCCACAGCCCCGGCCTCCCCGCAGGAGCGGGGCTGTGCCGCGCTTCCGTCCCTTCGTACCCAGCTGGCCCAGCTGCTGCTGGTCGGGTTCCCCGGGACCCGGCCTGGGGTGGTCAGCCGGCGGCTGGTCGACCGGGGCGTCGGCGGGCTGCTGCTGTTCCGCGGCAACGTCGCCTCCGCCGGGCAGGTCCGGGCGCTGGTGGCCGACCTGAAGGGGCGGGCCGAGATCCCGCTGGAGGTCGCCGTCGACCAGGAGCCGGGCACGCGGGTGGCCCGCCTGGCCGGCATCGTCCGGGCCACCCCGTCGGCCCGCCAGCTCGGCCGGCTGCCCGCCGACCGGGTCGAGCGCTACGGCCAGGCGATCGGGCGTGACCTGGCCGCCCTCGGGATCACGGCCGACCTGGCCCCGGTCCTGGACGTCACCGGGGCCCGCTGGGACGGGATCATCGGCGACCGCTCGTTCGGGGCCGACCCGGCGACCGCCGGCCGGGCCGCCGTGGCCTTCATGCGCGGCCTGTCCGCCGGCGGGGCCGCGCCCGTCGGCAAGCACTTCCCCGGCCACGGCGCCACCACCGTCGACTCCCACCGCCGGCTGCCGGTCGTCGAGGCCAGCATGGCCCGCCTGAACGCCCGCGACCTGGTCCCGTTCAGGGCCGCCATCCACTCCGGCCTTGACGCGGTCATGGTCGGCCACCTGCTCGTCCGGGCCGTCGATCCCCGAACCCCGGCCACGCTCTCCCCGGCGGTGGTCGGCGGCCTGCTCCGCGAGCGCATGGGCTTCGGCGGCCTGGCCGTCTCCGACGCCCTGGAGATGGGGGCCATCGCCGGCACCGTCCCCCTCCCGGTGGCCGCCGAGCGGGCGGTCGCCGCAGGGGTCGACCAGCTCGTCCTGTCCGGCCACACCGCCGTCCCGGCCGTCCTCGGCCACCTCGAGCGGGCGGTCGCCGCCGGCCGGCTCTCCAAGGCCCGGGTCCGCGAGGCCTTCCTCCGGGTGCAGCGCTTCAAGCGGGTCGACCGCTGGGCCGGCTGCTGACCGGCCGCCTCAGACTCGTGCGGAGGGCTGTGGACACCCCGAGCACGCCGCCTGCCCGTCCGCTACGCTCCTGTTCCGGGGGCCAAACCGGGCACCGGCGCGGTGAAGGGCGTCCTGAAGGCGCCGGAACGGTCCGGGAGGAGGTGGGATGGGCGGCGGGGTGCCGGAGGGGGTCGAGGGGCGGGCGCGGGAGGTGCTGGACGGGCTGCCCGGGCGCGACGTCGACCTGTTCGTGGTGCGGTTGCGGCGCTGGTGGCACGACCTGGCCGAGGGGCTGAGCGGGCCGTACGGGGAGCGGCACGACCTGGGAGAGCTGCTGGAGCGGGTCGCGGTGCTGCTGGCCGAGCGTTACCGGGAGCGGGCCGAGGAGCTGAAGCTGCTCGACCTGGAGCGTAGTGTCCGGCCGGACTGGTTCCAGGACCCGGGGACGATCGGCTACGTCTGCTACGCCGACCGGTTCGCCGGCACCCTTGACGGGGTCGGCCAGCATCTCGACTACCTCGGCGAGCTGGGTGTCCGCTACCTGCACCTGATGCCGCTGCTGGCCCCGCGGGAGGGGGACTCCGACGGCGGCTACGCCGTGCGCGACTACCGGGCCGTCGACCCCAGGCTCGGGACGATGGACGACCTGGAGCGGCTGTGCGGGCTGGCCAGGGGCCGTGGGATCAGTGTCTGCGTCGACCTGGTCCTCAACCACTGCGCGGCCGAGCACGAGTGGGCGGTGGCCGCCCGGGCCGGCGACCCCGAGGCCCAGGCGATGTTCTGGATGTTCGGCGACCGGGAGCTGCCCGACGCCTACGAGCGGACCCTTCCCGAGGTCTTCCCCGACTTCGCCCCCGGCAACTTCAGCTACCTGCCCGAGACCGGCAAGTGGGTCTGGACCAGCTTCAACAGCTTCCAGTGGGACCTGAACTGGTCCAACCCGCGGGTCTTCGCCGAGATGGCCGACGTGCTCCTCAACCTGGCCAACCGCGGCGTCGAGGTGCTGCGGCTGGACGCGGTCGGGTTCATCTGGAAGCGGCTCGGGACCAACTGCCAGAACCAGCCCGAGGTCCACGACCTGCTCCAGGCGCTGCGGGCCTGCGCCCGGATCGTCGCCCCGTCGGTCGTGTTCAAGGCCGAGGCCATCGTCAGCCCGGTCGACCTGGCCGCCTACCTGGGCGTCGGCCGCCACTACGGGCGCATCTCCGACCTGGCCTACCACAACAGCCTGATGGTGCAGTACTGGTCGGCGGTGGCGACCCGGGACGCCCGGCTGGCCACCCTGGTCCTTGGCCGGCTGCCGGCCAAGCCCGCCTCCACCGCCTGGGCGACCTACCTGCGCTGCCACGACGACATCGGCTGGGCGGTCCTGGACGAGGACGCGGCCGCCCTCGGCTGGAGCGGCTTCGCCCACCGCCGCTTCCTGGCCGACTTCTACGCCGGCGAGTTCCCCGGCAGCTTCGCCCGCGGCGAGGTCTTCCAGGACAACCCCGTCACCGGGGACCGGCGCACCAGCGGCACCATGGCCAGCATGGCCGGGCTCGAGGACGCCCTGGCCGCCGGCGACGACACCCTGGTCGACCTCGCGATCCGCCGGATCCTGCTCGGCCACGCCCTGATCTTCGGCTACGACGGCATCCCGCTGCTGTACATGGGCGACGAGCTCGGCCTGCGCAACGACCACAGCTACCTCGACGACCCGGCCCTGGCGGCCGACAACCGCTGGCTGCACCGCCCGGCGATGGACTGGGAGCTGGCCCGGCGCCGCACCGAGCCGGGCACGGTCACCCAGCGCATCTTCTCCGCCCTAGTCGCCCTGGCCGAGGCCCGCCGCCGTACCCCGCAGCTGCACGCGGCCACTCCGGTGGAGGTCGTCGACTTCCAGCAGCCGCAGCTGTTCGCGTTCATGCGCCGCCACCCGCTCGGCACCCTGCTCGCCGTCCACAACGTCACCGAGCAGCCCCAGCAGGCCAGCCCCATGGCCCTGTACCTGGTCGGCCACGACCAGCCGGTCGACCAGATCACCGCCAAGCCGGCCCGGGTCGACCAGGGCCAGGTCGTGCTCGACCCGTACCAGGCCGTCTGGCTCACCGCCCCCGGCGTCTAGGGCGGCGCCGGGTACGCAGGCGCGCGTAGCCGGGGAGGCGGCGGCTACGCCTCCGGGCGGATGCCCCGGCCCGCCCTCCGCGCCTATCGTTGCCATATGGAGCCGACCAGGCGGAACCCGCTGGCCCACGGCCGGGCGCTGCTGGCCGACGTCCTGCTCGTCCTCGTGCTCGGCCTGGTCCAGGTGCTCGGCTGCTGGGCCTCCGAGCGCATCGGGCACTCGCCGGACTGGCGGCCGCTGGACGCCTGGGCCTATCTACTGCTGGCCGCCGGGCCGGCGGTCCTGATGCTGCGGCGCCGCTGGCCACTCGGGGTCTTGGCCGTCACCCTGGCCTGCGGGCTCGTCTACGCGGCCCGCACCTACCCGGAGGGCCCGTCCCAGCTGGCCGTCTACCCCGCCCTGTGGACCGTGGCCCTGACCCTGCCCCGGCGAACGGCCTGGCTGGCCGCGACCGTCACGGCGGTGGCGGTGGCCGCGGCCGAGCTGTTCCTCTACGGCGACACCATGTTCGACGGCGAGCCGCTGTACGCGGCCGTGACGGTGTTCGCGGCCATGTGGTGGGGCGAGGCGGTCCGGGCCCGGCGGGCGTACGTGGCCGAGCTGCGGGACCGGGCCGAGCGGGCCGAGCGGACCCGGGACGAGGAGGCCCGCCGCCGGGTCGACGAGGAGCGGATGCGGATCGCCAGGGAGCTGCATGACGTGGTCTCCCACACCATCGGGGTGATCAGCGTCCAGGCCGGGGTCGCCGCCCACCTGCTGCATCGCCGGCCCGACAAGGCGGCCGACTCCCTGGCCGCGATCCGCCAGGCCAGCGATGAGGCCCTCGGCGAGCTGCACGCCATGCTCGGCGTGCTCCGCGAGGCGGACGGCGACGGCGGCCGGGCCCCGCTGACCCCGGCGCCCGGCCTGGCCGAGCTGGACGTGCTCGTCGCCCAGGCGGCCGGGGCCGGGGTCGAGGTCACGGTGTCGCTGGAGGCCGAGCCGCGGCGGCTGCCGTCGGCCGTCGACCTGGCCTGCTACCGGGTGGTGCAGGAGTCGCTGACGAACGTGGTCCGCCACGCCGGGGCCAGCCGGGCCGAGGTCACCGTCACCCACCACGACGGCCAGGTGGTGGTCGAGGTCACCGACGACGGCCGCGCCGGCTCCGGGGGGGTTCGGGGGGGCCGCGCCGGCCCCCCCGATGGGCCGGGCAACGGCAACGGCGTCGGCAGCGGCCAGGGGATCCTGGGGATGCGGGAGCGGGCCAGGGCCCTGGGCGGCAGCCTGGAGGCCGGCCCCCGCCCCGGCGGCGGCTTCCGCGTCCAGGCCACCCTCCCGGTGGCCGCCCCGTGATCCCGGTCATACGGGTCGTGCTGGCCGACGACCAGGGGCTGGTCCGGGCCGGGTTCCGGGCGCTGCTGGACGACGCCGGCGACATCGAGGTGGTCGGGGAGGCCGGGGACGGGGCGGCCGCGGTCGACCTGGCCCGCTCGACCCGGCCCGACGTGGTCCTGATGGACATCCGCATGCCGGTGCTGGACGGGCTGGAGGCGACCCGCCGCATCGTCGCCGACGAGCTGCTGGCCGGAGTCCGGGTGCTGGTGCTGACCACCTTTGAGCTCGACGAGTACGTGTTCGAGGCCCTGGCCGCCGGGGCCAGCGGCTTCCTGCTCAAGAACACCGACCCGATGGAGCTGCTGCGGGCGGTGCGGGTGGTCGCCGAGGGCGAGGCCCTGCTGGCCCCGAGCGTGACCCGCCGCCTGATCGCCGAGTTCGCCGCCACCCGCCGGCAGGCCAGCATCCCGGCGACCGTCGACCTGGCCGCCCTGACCGAGCGCGAGCGCGAGGTCATGGCCCTGGCCGGCGCCGGGCTGTCCAACGAGGAGATCGCCGAGCGGCTGGTGGTCAGCCCGGCCACCGCCCGCACCCATGTCAGCCGGGCGATGGTCAAGCTCGGCGCCCGCGACCGGGCCCAGCTGGTCGTCTTCGCCTACGAGTCCGGCCTGGTCAGCCCCGGCCACCTCGGCTGAGGTACGCCCGCCGCCGTAGCCGGCCGGGCCGCCCTGCGCGGGATGTGCAGGCACCGAGCCGCCTCCCGGCCGACGCCCCGCCCCGCCCGCCGGCGGCACGATCGGGCGACCAGCCGCCAGCGATCCCCGGAGGCGACCCATGCCGCGCCTGACCCACTTCCTGCTCCGCCACAAGCTCGCCGTGGTCGCGGCCTGGCTGGTCGTCCTGGTCGCCGGCGGCGCCGCCGCCGGGGTGGTGCCGGGCCGGCTGTCCCAGGAGTTCGCCTTCCCGGGGCAGGAGGGCTACGAGCCCAACGTGGCCATCCTGGAGGCCTACGGCAACGGCGGGCCCGGCAACCCGCTGGTCCCGGTGGTGACGCTGCCCGAAGGCACCGCGGCGGACAGCCCCGGGACCCGCGACGCCCTCGCCCGGGCGTTCGCCGGGGTCGCCGCCGACCCGCGGCTGCGGGTCCTGGCCTGGCCGGCCACCACCGGCGACCGCCGCCTGGTGGTCGACGGCGGCCGGGTCGTCTACGCCCTGGTGTGGGGCCCCTTCCAGGGCCAGGAGGGTGGCGACCCGGCGATCGGCCAGCAGGTCGCCGACGGCCTCCGCCGGGCCCTCCCGGCCGGCACCGATGTCCAGGTCACCGGCCTCGACCAGCTCCGGGCCACCGCCGCCGAGGAGCCGCCCGACACCGGCGTGCTGGTCGAGACCCTGGTCGGGGCCGTTGGGGCGCTGTGCGTGCTGGGCTTCGTGTTCGGCTCGTTCCTGGCCCTGGTGCCGCTGCTCATCGCGGCCGTTGCCATCCTGACCACCTTCCTGGCCGTGCTCGGCCTGACCGGGCTGGTCGAGGTCAGCTTCATCGTCCAGTTCCTGGTCGCCCTGATCGGCCTCGGGGTGGCCATCGACTACTCGCTGCTGCTGGTGACCCGCTGGCGGGAGGAGCTGCAGCGCGGTCACGACCCCGAGCAGGCCGTCCACCGGGCCATGGCCACCGCCGGGCGGGCGGTGGTGACCAGCGGCGGCACCGTCGCCGTGGGGCTGCTGGCCCTGGTCCTGCTGCCGGTGCCGTTCCTGCGCAGCATCGGCCTCGCCGGCCTGCTCATCCCGCTGGCCGCGACCCTGGCCACCCTCACCCTGCTGCCGGTGCTGCTGGCCACCGTCGGGCCCCGGCTCGACTGGCCGGCCAGCCGCCGGGCCCGCCGCGACCCGGCCCGGCGGGGGAGCGCGGCCAGCCGCCGCTGGACCGGCTGGGCCGCCGGGGTGGCCCGCCACCGCTGGCTGGCCACCCTGGCCGCGCTGGCCGTGCTCGTCCCGCTCTGCGTGGCCGCGCTCGGGCTGCGCCTCGGCGAGCCGCCGGCGGCCGTGCTGGCCCAGTCCGGTCCGGCCCGCGAGGCCCTCGACCGGCTGGAGCAGGCGAGGGTCGGCAGCGGCGTCCTCAACCCCATCGAGGTGCTGGTCCCGGCCGGCACCGACCGGCGGGCCGCCGCCGACCGTCTCGACGGGGTCGCCGGGGTGCAGCTGGCCGTGGCCCCCGCCGGGCCGGCCTGGCAGCGCGACGGCACCGGGCTGGTCAGCGTCCTGCCCGTCGCCGAGACGAGCGCTGACGAGGGCGAGGCGACCGTCGAACGCGTCCGCGACCTGGCCGCCGCCGAGCTGCCCGGCGCGCGGGTCGGGGGCGGCGGCGCCCTGGCCATCGACGCCACCGCCAGCCTCTACGGCAGCTTCCCGCTGCTGCTGGCCGCTGTCGCCGTGGTCACCTTCGTGCTGCTGGCCAGGGCGTTCCGGTCGCTGCTGCTGGCCCTCAAGGCGATCGCGCTCAACCTGCTGTCGATCGGCGCCGCCTACGGGGTGCTGGTGCTGGTGTGGCAGGAGGGCCACGGCTCGGAGGCCATCTGGGGCATCCCGGCCACCGGCGCCATCGCCGTGTGGGTGCCGCTGATGGCCTTCGCCTTCCTCTACGGCCTGTCCATGGACTACGAGGTCTTCCTGCTGGCCCGCATGCGCGAGGAGTACGACGCCACGGGCTCGACCGGGACGGCCATCGTCCAGGGCCTGGGCCGGGTCGGCCGCCTGGTCACCTGCGCCGCCCTGATCCTGTTCCTGTCGTTCGCCTCCATGGCCGCCATCCCCGAGCTGGACGTCAAGATCATGGCCACCGCGCTGGGCGCCGGTATCCTGCTCGACGCCACCATCCTGCGCGCCCTCCTGGTCCCGGCCCTGGTCGCCCTCCTCGGCCGCTGGAACTGGTGGCTGCCCCCCTGGGCGGCCCGCATCCTGCGGGTCCCGCCGTCGCTGCCCGCCCCCGAGCCCCCAGGGCCGCCGCCCGAGGGCCGGGCGGAATGGGCCCATGCCATAGCTGATCCTGCCGGTGGTGCCGGCCGGCCGGATGCGGGACCGTGAGCAGCCGGTCCTGCGGGGCCCGGGCCGGCCGGCCCCTAGGCCGAGCCGACCCCCAGGCGATCCCCGAGGCCGGCGCGGAAGCCCTGGCGCCAGCTCGGCCAGGCGGGCCGCCAGCCCAGCTCGCGCCTGGCCTTGGCGTTGGACGCCCCACGGACCTTGTTCATCAGGACCATCCCGTGCTCGCCGACCAGTAGGCGGGCCAGCCACACCGGGACCCGCCGGGGCGGCCTGGCCCCGGCGGCCGCGGCCAGGGCCGGCAGCCACTCGGAGACCGGCGCCGGGTCGTCGTCGACGATCTGGTAGATGCCGGGGGCGCCCCGCTCGACGGCGGCGACGGTGGCCGTGGCCGCGTCGTCGATGTGGACGAACGACCACACGCCGCTGCCGGCGCCGACGATCGGGAAGCGGCGCCGGCGGAGGTCGTCGAGCATGGACCCGCCAACCCCGGCCGAGGTGCCGGGGCCGTAGAAGCCGCCGTAGCGCAGCACGACCCCCTCGATCCCCTCGGCCGAGAGCACGGCCGCCTCGAGGTGGCGGATGGCGTCCAGGGTGCGCCGCAGCTCGGCCGGCGGGTCGGGGTCGAGCGGGTCGTCCTCGGTCTTGACCGGTCCGCCGACGCGGGCGAACGGCCACCCGGCGAAGCTCTGGGCCACCAGGCGCCGGGCCCCGGCCGCCCGCGCCGCCTCCAGCAGGTGGTCGGTGCCCTCGACGCGCAGGCGGTTGGTGGCCGCGAACCCGGCGTCGAACCTCCTGAGGTCGGTGGCCCCGGCCAGGTCGGTGAGCTCGTGCACCACCACCTCGGGCCGGGCCGCCGCGACCACGCCCAGCACCGCCTCCCGGTCGAGGGCGTCGGCGACCACCGGCTCGGCCCCGGCCGTCCGCAGCCCGGCAACCTTGCCAGGCGAGCGGGTCATGGCGGTCACCTGGTGCCCGTCCGCGACCAGCAGCGGCACCAGCCGGCGGCCCAGCGCCCCGGTCGCCCCGGCGACGAAGATCCGCATCATCAGCTCCTTGTGTCGGCGTCGTTTCCCTCTCAGACGGGGGACCGGTGCCGCCCGTGACAGCGGCACCGCTGTCACGCCCGGCCGTCCTGCCTCGTCCTGAGGGACGGGTGCCGGATCTGGTTGACTGGGGAGGACCATGGACGAGGGCGACGCCTACCAGGAGCTGCGGCCGCTGCTGTTCTCGATCGCCTACCGGATGGTGGGCAGCGCCAGCGAGGCCGAGGACCTGGTCCAGGAGGCGTATCTGCGGTTCCACCGCGCCGTCGCCGGCGGCGCCGAGGTCGACTCGCCCAAGGCGTACCTGTCGACGGTCACGACCCGGCTGGCCATCGACCATCTGCGCTCGGCCCGGGCCCGGCGCGAGCAGTACGTGGGCGACTGGCTGCCGGAGCCGCTGGTCACTGGCGAGGCTGCGGACCCGGCCGTCCACGCCGAGACCGCCGACAGCCTGTCGCTGGCCTTCCTGGTCCTGCTGGAGCGGCTGTCACCGGTGCAGCGGGCGGTGTTCCTGCTCCACGAGGTGTTCGGCTACCCCTACGCCGAGATCGCCGGGCTGGTCGGCCGGTCCGAGGACACCTGCCGCCAGACCGCGGCCAGGGCCCGCCGCCACCTCGAGGCCGGCCGCCCCCGGTTCGAGGCCTCCCGGCGCCAGCGTGAGGAGCTGGCCCGCCGGTTCTTCGCCGCCGTCGACGAGGGCGACACCGAGGGCCTGGTCGGCCTGCTGGCCGCCGACGCCGTCCTCGTCGGCGACGGCGGCGGCAAGGCCCCGGCCCTGGCCGCCCCCCTCTACGGAGCCGAGCGGGTCGCCCGGTTCCTGATCGGCCTGGCCCGCCGGGGCCGCGCCGCCGGCATCGGCAACGCCCCGGCCGAGATCAACGGCCACCCCGGCCTGCTCACCCTGGACCCGGCCGGCCGCCTGCTGGGCGTCCTCGCCCTCGACATCGCCGACGGCCGGGTCCAGACCGTCCGCTCGATCATCAACCCCGACAAGCTCCGCCACCTCGGCCCGGTCGGCGACCTGACCGCCCTCCTCGGCGGCGGCTGAGGCGCGTCACCCGGACCCCGGTCGGGCGTTCCTAGACCGGGGTCCTGGTGGCGGCGTTCAGCTGGCCGACCAGCTCGTCGACAACGCGGTCGGCGTCGTCGTGGGGCACCTGGCAGGTGCCGGCGTTGGCGTGGCCGCCGCCGCCGTGGGACAGCATCAGGGCGCCGATGTCGGCGCTGGAGCTACGGTCCAGGATCGACTTGCCCACCGCGATCACGGTGTTCTGGCGCTGCTTGCCCCAGAGCACGTGGGCCGACACCGTGCAGGCGGGGAACAGCGCGTAGACCATGAAGCGGTTCCCCGCGTGGATGACCTCCTCGTCCCGCAGGTCGACGACCACGACGCTCCCGCGGACGCTGCTGCAGCGCTGGAGCTGAGCGACGAACGCCGCCGTCTGCTGGTGGTAGAGGTCCACCCGTTCCCGCACGTCCGGCAGCTGCAGGATCTCGTCGATGCCGTGGTGCTGGCAGGCCTCGATCAGCTGCATCATCAGCTGGTAGTTCGAGATCCTGAAGTCGCGGAAGCGCCCGAGCCCGGTGCGGCTGTCCATCAGGAAGTTGAGCAGCACCCAGCCGTTGGGGGCCAGCACCTCCTCCAGGGAGTACTGGGCCGAGTCGGCCTGGTCGACGGCCCGCATCAGGTCCGGCGCGATGCTCGGGAACCGCTCCGCCCCGCCGTAGTAGTCGTAGACCACCCTGGCCGCCGACGGCGCGTCGGGGTCGATGATGTGGTTGGCGGCGATGGTGGCGTTGCGAACGGTCTCGCTGCGGTGATGGTCGAACACGAGATGGGCGTCCGGCGAATAGGGGAGGTTGGTGGCGATGTCGCCAGGGCCGATCTCCACCTGGCCGTCCTGTACGTCCTTGGGATGGACGAACAGGATGTCGCGGACCATCTCGAGCTGCTCGAGCAGCACAGCACACACCAGCCCATCGAAGTCACTCCGGGTGACAGCCGGTATCGCTCCGAGCCCAAGGGGCAACCTCCTCCATCGGTCAGGGCGGTCGCCCTGTCTCTTTGAGGTCGGCCGCCCTGGCCAGGCCCTTGACCGATACGGCGCCGCTGTTCCCGGTCGAGGAAGCGCCGAGGGCCCGGTCGAGGCCGTCCAGGATCAGGTCGAGCCCGAACTGGTACTCGTTGCCGTAGTCGTAGCCGGGCTGCAGGACGTGCTCGACGACGATCTCGGTGAGATGCGGGTAGGTGCCGGCCGCGAACTCGGCCATGATCGCCTTGGCCACCTCGGCGGTCTCCTCCGGGGTGCCGAACGGCAGGCTGGTCTCCTGCAGCGCGAACCCGTAGATGTAGGCGTCCAGCAGGGAATAGGCGTGGGCGGCCAGCTCGATCGAGAAGCCGGCGTTGCGCAGGATGCCGAGGACGGCGTCGTGGTGTCGCAGGTTCGCCGGGCCGGGGGTGGGCCGCGACTCCATCAGGCTGGTCGCCCAGGGATGGCGCCGCAGCGCCTCCCGGGCCGAGACGGCCCGCTGGCGCATGGCT
>Ga0105249_10004156_pt1 | contig 12503 bp, 14 predicted proteins | sample KBSS44metaG_FD_81522 | JGI IMG/M metagenome (GOLD analysis project Ga0105249, IMG submission 81522) | Switchgrass rhizosphere microbial communities from Kellogg Biological Station, Michigan, USA - KBS S4-4 metaG | ecosystem: Host-associated > Plants > Roots > Rhizosphere > Soil | place... | reverse complement strand
TGCTCGCGGCGCACTGGACGATCGGACAGGTGACGATTTCGCTGGGCAGGACGCTCGGTTTCGCGATAGCGGTGTGGCTTGCGATCTTCGCTTCGCGCGTCACCCAGGTGCTGTTGCGCGACGACGTGCTGCCCCGCTTCGCGCTGCCGCGCGGCGTGCCGAACGCGATCTCGACCGTCGCAAACTACGTAATGGTGCTGGTCGGCCTGCTGATCGGCGCCGGAATACTCGGCATCGAGTTGTCGAACCTGACGCTGATCGTCGGCGCACTCGGTGTCGGCATCGGCTTCGGCCTGCAAAACGTCGTCAACAATCTCGTGTCGGGCTTCATCCTCATCTTCGAGCGCTCGGTGCAGATCGGCGACACCGTTCAGATCGCCGACCTGCAAGGCAGGGTCACGCAGATCGGTCTGCGTGCCAGTCGACTGCGCACGTTCAACGGATCGGAAGTGGTCGTGCCGAACGGCGAACTGATCTCGAATCGGTTGATCAACTGGACGTTGTCCGATCGGCGTCGCCGGCTCGAAATCACGGTGGGCGTTGCCTATGGCAGCGATCTCGATCAGGTCCATTCGATTCTTCATGGCGTGCTGGACGCCGAGAGCGAGGTGATGCGAGATCCGGAACCGATCGTCGTATTGGAATCGTTCGGCGACAGCGCGTTGAACTTCCGGTTGTATTTCTGGATCCAGGATCTCGACATCGGCCTCAAGGTGATCGACCGCATCAACACCGCGATCTCCAAATCGTTCGACGCGGCCAGCATCGAGATCCCGTTCCCGCAGCGCCATCTGCACATCCACGGCGCGTCGTAACGGCCTGCGAGCGGGAAAAAAAAAGCCCGCTTTTGAGGCGGGCTTTCGTCCAGCTGCCTGGACCCTAGAGATCTACTGCGAGCGATTAGACCTACAAAAATGGAGGAAATCAAGAGACTAGCTGGACTAATTCACGAAACTGATAAATCGCTCCCGAAAACACCCCGCTGGGTCTGTTTTCGGTCGCCATGGCCTGCGGTTTGCAGTTTCGGAAACCCGGTGCGACTATCCACCCTCTTCGTTTTTGCGTGGTCATTGGGGGAGCAAGCGCATGAAATTCGGCATCTTTTACGAACACCAGATCCCTCGGAACTGGGATAAAGACAGCGAACATCGGCTGTTCAAACAGGCGCTCGACCAGGTCGAACTCGCCGACAAACTGGGTTTCGACTACGCCTGGGAGGTGGAACACCACTTCCTCGAAGAGTATTCGCACTCCTCCGCACCGGAGGTCTTCCTCGCCGCCGCGAGCCAACGCACCAAGAACATCCGGCTGGGTCACGGCATCATTCAGCTCACGACGAATCATCCTGCGCGCGTCGCGGAGAAAGTGGCGACGCTCGATCTCGTTTCCGACGGCCGCGTCGAACTCGGCCTCGGCGAGGGCGCCTCGGTCACCGAACTGCATCCGTTCAACCTGCGCTTTCGCGACAAGCGCGACGTGTGGGAGGACGGCGTCCGATGCGTGCTGCCGATGTTCTGGAACCACGGATGGGAATACGACGGCGAGTACTTCAAGTTTCCGCTGCGCGCGGTGGTGCCGAAGCCGTTGCAGAAGCCGCACCCACCGTTGTGGGTGGCGTGTTCACAACTCGACACGATCCGCTACGCGGCGCATCGCGGCATGGGATCACTGTGTTTCAAGTTCGCGGATCTCAAATCGGCACAGGCGTGGGTCAACGCGTACTACAACACGTACCTGCGCGACCTCGAGAAACTCTGTGACTATCAGACCAACCCGAACATCGCGGTGGTCTCCGGCTTCATGTGCGCCGCTACCGACGAAGAAGCCTGGCAGAAAGCCGACGGCTGGACGTTCTTCCAGTTCGCGCTGCAGTTGTACAACAAGGAAGGTCCGTTCGAACCCGGCAGCGTGAACATCTGGGAGCGTTATCAGGAGTGGAAGCAGACGCCGGCCGGGCAGAAGCGCACCGGCAGCGAACTGATCGGCTCGCCGGAGACCATTCGCACGCGCCTGCTCGAACTCGAAGCGGCGAACGTCGATCAGGTCATCCTGTTGAACCAGGCCGGCAAGAACACGCACGCCGACATCTGCAGCAGCCTCGAGCTGTTCGCGCGCGAAGTGATGCCCGAGTTCCATGCACGCGAACCCGAGCACCAGCAGTGGAAAGCAGCGGTGCTCGCCGGTGAAATCGAACTCGAAGACATCGACACCGAACCGTACAACTTCGCGGCGCGCGGCAAGCCGACGCAGGTCTCGACCAAGCAGGTGCGCAACATGGTGGCCGGCACGGTTGGAAGGCCGAACGCCGAATCATTGGGCTGACGCTCGCCTGAAACGAAAAGGGCCACTGCAAAGTGGCCCTTTTTTTGTGCGCGCGATCCGCGCTATCCGACGACCACGCGATTGCGCAGCACGCCGATCGGTTTCACTTCGACTTCGATGACGTCGCCCGCCTGCATGAACAGCGGCGGATTGCGCGCCGCGCCGACACCACCCGGCGTGCCGGTGACGATTACGTCGCCCGGAACGAGATCGGTGAACGTCGAGCAGTACGCGATGATGTCTTCGAAGCCGAAGATCAGCAGCGAGGCGGTCGCGTTCTGCATCACTTCACCGTTCAGGCGGGTCGTCAGCTCCATCGCGCCGAGATCGCCGCATTCGTCCTTCGTCATCAGCCACGGGCCGAAGCCGCCGGTGCCGGTGAAGTTCTTGCCGGGAGTGAACTGGGTGGTGTGACGCTGATAGTCGCGCACGCTGCCGTCGTTGTAACAGCTGAAGCCGGCCACATAGTCGAGCGCGTTCGCTTTGGAAATTCGGCGGCCGCGCTTGCCGATGACCAGCGCGATCTCGCCTTCGAAGTCGAGCCGGTCCGACTCTTCCGGACGGATCATCGGTTGCTCGTGGCCGATCTGCGCCGCAGCAAACCGCACGAAGATGGTCGGATGGCTGGTCGGATCGCGGCCGGTCTCTTCCTGGTGCGCCCTGTAGTTGATGCCGACGCACAGGATCTTGTCGGGATTGGTGATCACCGGAAGGTACTTCACGTCGGCGAGCGCGTGATCGGCTTTCTGCGTCGCCGCATCCGCGCCGGCTTTCGCGAGATCGCCGCTCGCCAACAGATCCTTCAGGGTGCGGTCGTTCGGGCGGCGCGCGCCTACGTCGACGATGCCGTTGCCCACCACCACGCCATATGAGGCGCGACCCGCTTTCTCGAACGATATCCAGCGCACTTAACCGCCCCGCTCAGTTGAACATGATGACACTGCGCGCGACCTCGCCGGTCTCGAGTGCCTTGAACGCATCATTGACGTCTTTCAGCTTGATGCGCCGCGAGATCATGTCGTCGAGGTGCAGCTTGCCTTGTAAGTAGAAATCGACGAAGCGCGGCATGTCCACGCGGAAGCGGTTCGAACCCATGAACGAACCCTGCAGTTTCTTTTCCATCAGCAGGTCGGGTCCGTGGATCTCGACCATCTGGCCCGGCGGGATCATGCCGATGACGGTCGCGGTGCCGCCGCGGCGCAACATCTTGAAGGCCTGCTCGGCGGTCGCCTTCAGGCCGATCGCCTCGAACGTGTAGTGCGCGCCGCCACTCGTCAGTTCCTGAACCGCCTCCACCGCGTCGGTCTGCTTCGCGTTGACGACGTCGGTGGCGCCGAACTTCAGCGCGAGGTCGAGCTTCGACGGAACCGTATCAACCGCGATGATGCGGCCGGCCCCGGCGATGGCGGCGCCGTTGATGCACGACAAGCCGATGCCGCCGCAGCCGATCACCACGACCGTGCTACCGGGTTCGACTTTCGCGGTGTGTATGATGGCGCCGACGCCGGTCGTTACGCCGCAACCGATCAACGCCGCGCGATCGAGCGGCATCTCCGGGCGAATTTTCGCGACGGCGTGTTCGTGCACCAGCATGTATTCGGCGAACGCGCCGAGATTCGCGAACTGATTCAGCTTCGCGCCGGCTTTCGACAAACGCGGCTCCTCCTTCGGTCCGCGTCGCAGCGCCGGCTCCTGGCACAGCGACATGTGTCCCGTGAGGCAGTATTCGCAGGTGCCGCAGAACACGGAGAGGCAGGTAATCACGTGATCACCGGGCTTCACGTAGTTCACCGCCGAGCCGACCTGTTCGACCACGCCCGCCGCTTCGTGGCCGAGGATGATCGGCAACTGTCTGTCCGGGGTGGGATACGTGCCGTTGAAGAAGTGCAGGTCGGAGTGACACACGCCAACCGCGTGCGAGCGCACCAGCACCTCGCGCGGCCCCGGTTTGGAGGTCTGCACCTCCTCCACTTCCATCGGCTTGTTCACTTCACGGAATACGGCCGCTTTCATGTCGTGCTCTCCCCTTGTCTGATCATGCCGGATGCCGAGTGTGCCCCAGCTATCGCATCAGAATCCATCGCGTCCCAAGCGTCCTTGCGCGAGCGTCACCGCGGCCCGAATCGCCGCGACCAGACTCGTGTGATCGGCGACGCCGCGACCGGCGATTTCGAACGCCGTGCCGTGATCGACCGACGTGCGAATGAACGGAATGCCGAGCGTTGCGGTGACGCTTTCAGCGAAGTTGTGCACCTTGATCGCGATGTGACCCTGGTCGTGATACATGGCGAGCACCAGATCGAATTCGCCGGCAATCGCGCGGTTGAATACCGAATCGGCCGGAATCGGCCCGCGCACATCAATGCCCGCTTTCCGCGCCTGTTCCACCGCCGGTGCGATCTCTTCGATTTCCTCGCGCCCGAGCAAGCCGCCTTCGCCGCCGTGTGGATTCAGCGCGGCAACGGCGATGCGTGGATTCGTCATGCCCCAGCGCGCGAGCGTGTCGCGCGTCAGCTGCAGCTTCTCGACGATGGTAGGCCTCGTCACGAAACGCGCCGCTTCGATCAGCGACTTGTGCGTGGACAGATGCACCACGCGCAACCCCGGCGTCATCAGCATCGTCGCGGTCCATTTCGACCCGGTGAGACGCGCGAGAATTTCCTGATGGCCGATGTCGGCGACGTAGCCCGCCGCGTGCACCGCTTCTTTGTTGATGGGACAGGTCACCATCGCCGCGGCTTCGGCGCGCGCGGTGATACCGGCGGCCTCCTCCACCGCGCGCACAGCGACGGTACCGCACGCGGCCGATACTTCGCCGAACCGGAACGCCGCCGGGCGCGGCACGTCGATGTCGACGAAGTGCAATGTCGGAAGCGTGACCCGCGCCGCCTCCGCGCCCGCATCGAGCGCCCAGCGCGCACCGACGATCAGCGGGCGGCACAGCCCTTCGAGCGCGCCGCTCGCCAGCGTTTTCGCCAGCACTTCTGCGCCGATGCCGGCCGGATCGCCGGCGCTGATCGCAATGACCGGTGCGTCACTCATCGCATCGCACTCGCGGAGACTGTATATTCATACAGTATGGTGACATTGGCCGACCTCGTAGCGCGTTTCGAACTCCACGCCGTGTGCATTCACTGCCAGCGCATGGAGCGGATCGATCTGACCGAACTGATGCATCGCTTCCCGGAGACTCGCACTGTAGAGGAAGTGCGCGACCGGGTGCGATGTCGCGGTTGCCGCAAACGAACGCGCGACATCCGCATCGTCTATGTGGGCACCAACGGCAACGCGCGCGGCTTCCATTACCGCGCTCACCAATCCCACAGAGGCGCGCCGGACCACGAAGGCGCGCCGGCGACTCAGTCGCCGAGCAGCTCGGTGCCTTCCAGCGTGAGTCCGAATCCCGACACGCCCACATAGTCGACCTCGCGTCCGGCGATGATCCGAATGCGACCGACACCGAGGTCGCGAAGAATCTGCGCGCCTACGCCGATCTCGAGCCACTCGGCGCGCCGCGCATCGGCGCGGCTCGGAGCTGCGGGATTGGTCAGCGTATCGAGCGGCACGCCCACAAATCCGCTGCGCAGATAGATGAACACGCCGCCGCCGAGATCGTGGATGCGCTTCAACGCGCCTTCGAGGATTCGCGACGGATGATCGTCCTGCGGCCCGAAGATGTCCTCGATCAGCTTTTCGCGGTGAATGCGCACCGCCGCCACGCGATCGCCTTCGACACGGCCGAACACCAGCGCCAGGTGTTCGGCGTCTTCGAATTTGGTCTTGTAGGCAAACGCTTTCGCGACGCCGATCGACGTCTTCACCGAAAACTCACGTACCCGTTCGACCAGATGTTCTCGGCGTTGCCGATAGGTAATCATGTCGGCGATCGAGGTGATCTTCAGTTTGTGAAGCGCCGCGAATTCGAGCAGCTGCGGCAACCGCTTCACGGTGCCGTCGTCGTTGACGATTTCCGCCAGAAGCCCGACCGGTGCCAAGCCCGCCAGTTTCGCGAGATCGACGCCCGCTTCGGTGTGACCTGAGCGCACCAGCACCCCGCCGGTACGCGCGACTAGCGGAAAGATGTGCCCCGGCCGCACGAAGTCTCCGGCACCGACATTGCCGTTCGCGAGCGCCTGGATGGTATTCGCGCGCTCTTCCGCCGAGATGCCGGTGGTCAACCCGTGCCGGTAATCGATCGAGACGGTGAATGCGGTGCTCATCGGTGCATCGTTGCGCGCAACCATCGGATCGAGGTGCAGGCGCTTCGCATCTTCCTCGAGGATCGGCGTACACAGAATGCCGCTGGTATGGCGAATCATGAACGCGACTTTCTCGGGCGTCGCGCGCGACGCGGCCATGATCAGGTCCCCTTCGTTCTCCCGGTCATCATCATCGACCACGATGACGATTTCGCCGGCGGCAATACCGGCAATGACGTCTTCGATGGGATCGAACTGCGTGGACATGAATGGCTCCGTCGAAAAAGGGCGCTAGATTAGCACGCCGCTCGCACCGTCAGACAAAGCGCTGCTCATGCCGCGGATGCACGCCGCTCATGTTGAATCAGATCGCGTCTTCGGCGCGCAACAGCGCGACTTCGTTGGGAGACAGTCCGAGCAACTCGCCGTAAACGGTTTCGTTGTCGGCGCCGAGGGCGCGACTCATCCGCAGCGGCGGCGGAACGATGCCTTCGAAGCGCAGCGGCGTACTCGGCAGCACGGCGTCGCCGAGCATCGGATGCACCTGCTTCGACAGCATGCCGCGCGCGAGCAGATGCGGATCGTCGAGCACGTCGACGAGATCCTGAACCGGCGCGCAGATGATGTCGTGCGCCTGCGCGATCCGGAACACGTCCGCCTTGTCGAGCGTGCTCGTCCACGCTTCGACCACCGCGTCGACCAGCTCCATGTTCACGGCGCGAGTCGTCATGTCGGCGAAGCGGGGATCGTTCGCGAGTTCGGGCCGTTGCATCGCGTCGAGCAGATTGCGCCAGTGCCCTTCGCGGATGCAGATGATCGCGACGTGGCCGTCCCGCGCGCGATACACGTTGTACGGCGCGAGGCTCAACGCCGCGTGCCGGTTGCCGTTGCGCGTCGGGTGCTTGCCGAGGAAATGCAGCGCGCCGATTTGCGACGCAAGCGTGGGAAACACTGCGTCCTGCATCGCGACATCCACCACCAAGCCCGCCCCCGTGCGTTCCCGTTGGAACAACGCGGTCACGATCGCACCGTACAGATGGATGCCGCCCAGAAAATCGCACAGCGCCGGTCCCGCTTTCAACGGCGGACCCTCGCCTTCGCCCGTGATCGACATCACGCCGGTCATTGCCTGCACGGTGATGTCCATCGCGAGGTAGTCGCGGTGGATGCCGGTGCGGCCGAAGCCCGTCGCCGCCGCGTAGATCAACCGTGGGTTGATCGCCTGCAGTGCGTCGCTGCCGACGCCGTGCCGATCCATCGTGCCGGGCGAGAAGTTCTCGAGCAGCACATCGGCTTTCCGCACCAGTTCGCGCAACAGACCGCGACCGCGCTCCGACTTCAGATTCAGCGTCACGGCGTCTTTGTTCGAATTCAGCATCGCGAACGGATAACTCGCCGAGCTCGTTTCACTGCGTCCGCGCAGACTCTCGCCTTGCGGCGACTCGACCTTGATCACCCTCGCGCCCGCCATCGCGAGCAGAAAACCGCAGTACGGACCGTTGTAGATCTGTCCGAAGTCGAGCACGGTGATGCCGGCGAGCGGTTGCTGAGTCATCCCGGTTTGTTTCCGGACGGCAGCCGCTTGAGCAGCTGATCGAACGCGGCACGGATCTGCTCGCGCGCACGTTCGTGGCCATATTGACCCACCGAATCGCGATGCTCGCGCGACATGGTGCCGCGCAACACCTCGGCGTTGTCCGCCGCGCGCCGGATCTCGAGCGTGATGCGGGCATCGAACTTGCGCGGCCCGCCGACCGACAGCGGATCGCTGAACCCGTCGTTTGCGAAGGGGCGCTCCGAATCCGGATAGAACACGCTATAGACCATCGTCACCAGCGCGTCGGGATTCCGGTCGACCTGACGCATCCCTTTAGCGGACAGCGAGGCGACCAATTGCGGACGCAACGCCAGCAACAGGAACGCCGGCACGGTCGGCATCGACAACGAATAGGTCGCGAGCCGCGCATCTTTCGGGCCGCAACAGAATTCGATCCGCTCGGAAATGTCGCCGTCCGACGCGCACGCGGCCGTCAATACCAACAGCAGCGCCGCGCAGGCTCGTCGCATCTAGTGGCCCGTAACAGCCGATTCGGTAGCGCCTGCGTGATGCACCGGGCCACCGCGCAAGGCGCACCGACGAGCTGTGGCAGGCACCACGCGAGGAGGTGCAACGCAGCGCCGCGGTCCGAGGCGCGCGCTGGCGCTGTTGAATTGGCTGTTACGGGCCACTCATACCACCTGTCTTCATCTCAGACCGGCGCGGTCAGTGCCGCCATCACCTGATCGACGATCTGATCCGCGAGTTGACGCATCTCGGCGTCGGTTCTGTCCTGTATCGGGTGCTGCACGAAACAGCACCGCGCCTCGAGCCCGAGCGCCTTGCCCTGAACGGCGGCGGCTTCCTCGAACTCGGACGATACGATCGCCACGGACGGAATGCCGTGGATCTCGAAGTGCACCGTGTCATGCAAACTGCACGTGGTACACGAACCTCAGTCGGCGAGCGCCTCGACGACGAAGTTGCTGGCGGCCCTGATCTCCTGACGCAACGTGTCCGGCGCCGGCTTCGTGAACGTCGGTTTGGCGTAGCGACGGATGTCGACACCCGGCGCGCGCGCTTTCAGCTGCTCCTCGAGCCGGTCGAGCAGCACGTCGCCGCGCGGCTTCGAAATATCGAGAAACGCCACGGTTCCCGAAATCACACCGGAGCGCGGCGTCAGTTGCCGCGCGATCGGCGTTTTCTCGTTGGTGGGATCGAGAATGGTCGTCATCGAGTTCTCCTAGTTCGGGTCGATCAGACGCGAAACGGGCATCGAGCCGATTTCGCCGCCTACCCAGCCATGAAACATGCCGGAGAATTTTCCGGCTTCCGATCCAGCCACGACGATGTGGATCATATCCTCCGACAGGAATTTCGGCATCACACGCGCCAACGCCTCGTTCGACAGCGTCTTCGCTTTCTCCGCGTTCATTCCGACGCCCGATCGTTCATCGCTAACGAGTTCACGTAGGGGACGGCCGGTCACCTTCTGTATCTCGCGTCGCAGATCGGCCTTCGAGTAGTTGTCGGTCATGAGCGTGTCGACGTGCTCGGGGCTCACCACCAGCAGCGTGTCGAACATCATGTGTGCCTTCGGATGATGAATCGACTCCAGACACATCGCGATGCTGCCTGCGAGCTGCGCGGCGCGGCGCGACGTCTGGTCGACGATCAGCGATGGACCGCCGGACATCGCGTAAACCGTAACCACCGAATCGGTCGGCTTGAAGCCGCGTTCGACATGCAGCGGCGTCCACGGGCTGCGCTCTTCCCACTCGGCAAAACACATCGTGATCTTCATCGGATTGCCGAGCGTCGAACGCTCCGTGCCGCCTGGCTTTGCGCCGCCGATGTTGCGGATGGCGAGCCGCACCGCGCGACCGATCGACGCGTTCGCCCGATTGCCCTGCCCCAGCGCGCCGATCTTCATGTTCATACCGATGCGTTCGCGGATCGGTCCGTTCACGACCATCACCGGGCTCGCGCCCATCGTCGTCGCCATCACGCCGTGCACGTTGAACTCGTCGGTGCAGACCGCTTCGAGCGCGGCGATGACCACCGGCAGATATTCGGGTTTGCAGCCGGCCATCACCGCATTGATCGCGACTTTCTCCACCGTCGCCTCGCCCATGTTCGGCGGCACCACCGCAACGAGCGATTGCGGATCGCGGCGCGTGCCGGACAGCATGCGGATCACGCGCTCCGGCGTCGGTGGGACGACCGGCAAGCCGTCGGTAAAACCCTGGTCGAACATGAATTCGAATTCGTCGTCGGCCGGCGCGATCTCGATCTTGCGCGCGCGCAGCGGACTGTTCTCCGCCTCGGCGCGCAACCGGTCGGCGAAGCGCGGATCGACCGATAGCGAACCGCATCCCGGGCGCCACGGCGGCAATGCGGACCACTCGATGGCGGCGTTGTGCGCGCCGGCCATCGCCGCGAGTTCGGCATCGAGCGCCTGCCACTCCGCGCGATCGAAACCTTCGACGCGACGCAGCTGGCGGCCGTCCGCATCGGCGACGAATACCGACGGCACCATGTCGATGTCGAATGCAAACGAAACCTTGAGCCGCGAATCGTCGAGCATCGGACAGGTCAGTCCGTGACGCTCGACCAACGTCGCGTTTCCCTCCTGGGTCTGCCCGACGATCAATACGTCGAGCGCAGAGCCGTAGGCGCGGTGAAACGCTTCGAGCAGCGGCACCGCGAGGCCGCAGGTAGGACAGTCTTCCTTCACCAGCGCGATGACCGCGGCGCGACCGTGCGGAAACGACACGTCGGCGCCGGACGCATCGCGCAACGAGAACGCTGGCAGCAACGGTTTCATTCTATGCGGCACCCTCCAACGTCGGGACGCTGATGATGACAACCTCCATGGCGAAGGGACACCCCGCTGAAGCAATTGTCCAATGGACAGGCGTCGCCTGGAGGAGGGACATCGATGCAGGGTTATCAGGTCACATTTTTCACCCAGCAGAATCGCCGTCACAAACACATACCGTTGGCGGAGTGGTTGATGATCACAGCGCGCGACCTCGGCGTTCGCGGCGCGACACTGTTCCCCGCCAGCGAAGGCTTCGGACACCATCGACGGATTCACTCGGCACACTTCTTCGATCTGGCCGACCAACCCCAGGAGATCGTGATGGCAGTGACCGAAGATGAGGCGCTACGGCTGTTCGAACACCTGATCGCAGAACGGATCCATGTGTTCTACGTCAAGACGCCGGTCGAATTTGGTGTGCTCGGACAGCCGGATCAGTAACATGCCGCCGCCATCGGGAACTCTTGGAAGGTGCACGAATGTCCGCTTACGAGTGGCACGATCTGGTCGGCAACCTCGGCGTCGCGATGATTCTCGGCACGTACTTCGCGTTGCAGATCGGCCGCGTCGATTCGAAATCGGTCGCCTACTCGGCGCTGAATGCCGTCGGCGCCGGATCGATCACCGTATCCTTGCTGTTCGATTTCAACCTGTCTGCGTTCGTGGTCGAAGCTGCGTGGGTTGCGGTAAGTCTGTATGGGTTGGCGCGCTCTCTCGCGGCATCGCGCACCTAGCGGTGCGCTCTCGTGGCATCGCGCACCTAACGGTGCGCTCTCGTGGCATCGCGCACCTGAGCGAGCTCGTTGGCAACCTGCAGGCCCGCCGGCTCACCGGTCGCGCAGAGCGCGCGCAATGATCGCTTCCACCACGTCGCTCTTTGCATTGGCGTAATGCTGGACATGACGCCAGACCCGCGCCGCGAGTTCGGTCTTCGTTCGCTCGTACAGGTCGCGTTCGTCACGATTCGTGCGGCAACGATCGCGAAAAGCGAGCATCCGAGTGATTTCGATGGAACCCACCGTGAACACGTGCAGGTTGACGTTGGGGTTCTCGCCTTTCATCACCCGGTGTTCCTCCCATGCGGGTTCGCGCAGATGCAGGCGGTATCCCTGCGCAGTAAGCGCGGGAACGTAGCTGTCTTCGTCCGCGGAACTCCTCACGGCAAGAAGGATGTCGATGATCGGCTTCGCGGATATGCCGGGGATCGACGTCGATCCGACGTGTTCCAGCACGAGCGCGGTTTCGCCCAACGCAGCGCGGATCTTGCGTTCTTCGGCTGCATATTGACGCGGCCAAGCCGGGTCGTAGGGGAACAGCGGAATCGTCGCATTGAGCGGCGACACCGTTCCGGAAACGCGTAGCGCCGCCATCTCTTCATCGGTCTCGGGGCTTTTCGTCATGTCCGTCCGCATCAGGATCGAGGTCGCCGTCAATTGTGTGCCTGCCCGCGATCTTGCGGATACCCATTCAGCGGGATACGGTCACGCGTGATCATCCTTGGCACCATCGTCTCTCGCGAGCCGGGTGTCTCAATGCCTGCGAGAGGACCTACGTGCCGAAGCCACTACCCTTCAAGATCCGCGCGTTCAGCCGCATCGCGGGCGTACTCATCAAGCTCCGG
>Ga0105249_10004143_pt1 | contig 12522 bp, 13 predicted proteins | sample KBSS44metaG_FD_81522 | JGI IMG/M metagenome (GOLD analysis project Ga0105249, IMG submission 81522) | Switchgrass rhizosphere microbial communities from Kellogg Biological Station, Michigan, USA - KBS S4-4 metaG | ecosystem: Host-associated > Plants > Roots > Rhizosphere > Soil | place... | reverse complement strand
GCACACAATCATTGCTTTCATTGATGCCGGCAACGGCTTTCTCAGGCGTGCAATCTTCTGTAACCATTCAGGGTGTGGAGGTGAATGACGCGCCGCGCTTCGGTTACCGGGCATTCATGCTCGACATTGGCAGAAATTTTCAGCCCAAACAGGAGTTGCAGAGAATACTGGAACTGATGGCACTGTACAAACTCAACACCCTTCATCTCCATCTTAGCGAAGACGAGGGCTGGCGTGTTCAACTGCCATCTCTTCCCGAGCTCACAACCGTAGGCGCAAAACGCGGATTTACGCTCGACAACAAATCATTCCTGCAATCTTCCTATGGATCCGGTCCGGATACCAGCAATCCCCACGGCAGTGGCTATTACTCAACAAAGGATTTTATTGATTTATTAAAATTCGCTACTGATCGCCATATTACCGTGATTCCTGAAATTGAAACGCCAGGCCATGCAAGGGCCGCTGTTAAATCGATGGACGCCAGGTATGAAAAGTATAAGAAAGAAGGCAATATGGAAGAAGCCGAGCGCTACCTGTTGCATGATATTTACGACGCGTCGCGTTACCAATCGGTGCAAATGTGGAATGACAACGTGATGGATGTTTCACTGCCTTCTACCTATGCATTCCTGGAAAGGGTGATCGACGATCTCCGCGACATGTACGGCCAGGCCGGCGCTCCGCTTAAAACGATTCACATGGGTGGCGACGAAGTGCCTGCCGGTGTGTGGGAAAAATCGCCCGCATTTATTTTATTGCGGAAGAACAATCCCGCCATTCAAAGTACCGATGACCTATGGTACTATTATTATGGCAAGGTGAATAAACTGCTTAAGCAAAGAGGATTATTTCTTTCGGGCTGGGAAGAGGCGGGTATGCGTAAGACCCGCATGGACGGTCAGAAAACAGCCATTCCCAATCCTGAATTTGTGAATGAACATTTTCAACTCGACGTTTGGAATAATGTATTGGGCTGGGGCTCGGAAGACCTTGCCTACAAACTTGCCAATGCGGGTTACAAAGTGGTGCTGTCATGCGTAAGCAATAATTACTACGACATGGCTTATTACAAAGACTTCGACGAACCCGGTTATTATTGGGGAAGTTTTGTGGACGTTGATAAGCCCTTCTATTTTATTCCTTATGATTATTTCAGGAATTCGAAAGAGGACAGAATGGGCAATCCATTGAACCCGTCTGTATTTGTTGGCAAGCAAAGGCTCACCGACTTTGGAAAAACAAATATCGTTGGAATCAAGGGCCTATTATGGGGAGAGAACCTGACCAGCACCAACAGGCTCGAATACATGCTGCTGCCTAAATTGTTGGGAACGGCAGAGCGCGCCTGGGCACAGGATCCCGAGTGGGCCACAACAGATGACAAGGCCAGGGCCGAGCAGCTTTATCAGGCGGCCTGGAGTAATTTTGTGAATGTGGTTGGAAAGCGGGAATTGCCGCGGTTGGATCATTACGCCGGCGGATGGAATTATCGCATTCCTGTAGTGGGAATGATTCGCGACAATGGACAGGTAGTCGCCAACTGCCAGATACCGGGATTTGTGCTTCGCTACACAACCGATGGAACAGAACCGACAACCAAGTCGAAAATTTATACCGGGCCAATTCCAGATAACAATAAGATCCGTATCAAAGCATTTGATTCGAGAGGAAGAAGTGGCAGGTAAGACCGAATCTTTGCTCCCTTGCGCGAAATTCTTGCATAAACTCGAACATATGGCAACCAAAGACAAACGCATCGACGCCTACATCGCGAAATCAGCACCCTTTGCCAAACCCATTCTCACGCACATCCGCGCATTGGTTCACAAAGCCTGTCCGGATGTGGAAGAAACCATCAAATGGTCTTTCCCTCATTTTGATTACAAGGGCGAGATGATGTGCGCCATGTCTGCATTCAAGCAGCACTGCGCATTTGGTTTTTGGAAAGCATCGCTGATGAAAGATCCCGAACTGGTGGAGCGTGCAAAATCGGAAGTAGCAATGGGTCATTTGGGTAAAATAACGTCGTTAAAGGATCTGCCATCGGACAAAAAAATGCTTGGCTATATCAAAGAAGCGATGAAACTGAATGACGAAGGGATTAAAGTAGCCAAACCAAAACCTGTAAAAACCAAGGCAGTGCCCGTTCCCAAATATTTCCTGGATGCACTGGAGCGCAACGAACGGGCATTTACGAACTTTGAGAACTTTCCGCCCAGCCACAGAAAGGAATATGTGCTTTGGATCACAGAAGCCAAGCAGGAGGCGACGAGGGATAAGCGAATGGAGCAGGCCATTGAATGGATCAGCCAGGGAAAGGGAAGAAATTGGAAATATGAAACCAGGAAGAAATGAAGTGGGGTGATTTTTTCAGCATCATGGAAAGAATTGGCGGGCGTTATTTTCTGTTTGGAGGTATTGCCTTTCTAATATTTTATGTCCTGTTCAGGAACCGGTGGGCCTATAAAAAAATCCAGCGCAAATTTCCAAGGTCCAAAGATTATATCCGGGAAATTGGATATTCGATTATTACGATTGCAATATTTACATCGGTAACGGTTTTCTTCGTGAAGAATCCGCCCGTTACGCAGTACACCTTTTACTACCGGGATATTGCCCAGCACGGCTGGTTTTATTTTTTCGCGATATTTCCCCTGCTCTTTATCATTCACGATACATATTTCTATTGGATGCATCGTTGGATGCACCTGCCATCGGTGTTTCCTATTTTTCATAAGGTGCATCACCTGTCCACCAATCCATCGCCCTGGGCGGCCTATGCCTTTCATCCCCTGGAAGCCGTGGTGGAAGCGGGTATCCTGCCTGTTTTTCTTTTTACATTGCCCATTCATTTTTTACATCTGCTCGTTTTTTTCCTGGTAATGATTGTTTATAACGTATATGGTCACCTGGGATGGGAACTGTATCCTGCCGGTTTTAATAAAACGGTTGTCGGAAAATGGATCAACACTTCATTCAACCACAATCAGCACCACCAGTTTTTTAAAGGCAATTATGGGTTGTACTTTACTTTTTGGGACAGGATGATGGGCACCATTCGTCCTGACTACGACCAAAAGTTCGGCGAATTGGGAACCAGATCGGCGTGATTATATTTTGAATGTATTTCCCGACCCAAGCATTCTTACGAATCCTTCGGCGTACCCGACACCCATCTCCATTCCCCTGAATTTTTCCATCAGTCCGTGATTGCAGTCACTGCTTTCATAAATGGATGCCGCATCCTGGCTTACATGACAGAAAACCGATTTCTTTTTTTGTTCCTGGGTATTCGTGATATCAACGTAGTCAGTGGGCTTGAATGTCATGGTTTGGCCGCCCTGGCAAACTTCGAAGAAATACAATTCAAATTTCGGCGTGGTGCGCATCCAGCTTTGAATGGTTAGCAGGCTGGCCGCCTGGTGATCCATGTGGGAGTCGATGGGCCAGTGGGTAAAAACGATATCGGGTTTTTCGGCGTCGAGGAGGCCCTGTATTTTTTTGATCCATTCCACATTTACAATCGTAGCGCCGTCGATCTGACCTGCAAAAACAGGTTTGGCGCGTAGAATCTGGCTGGCGGCGATGGCTTCTGCCGTTCGGATCCTGGCAGATTCATCATGTGTTTTGCCGCTAATTCCTGCCTCACCGCGGGTGAGGTAAATAATAGTAACGGCATGTCCTGCTGCGGTGAATCGTGCGAGGGTTCCGCCGCAGCCGCTTTCAGGATCATCGGGATGACCGCCTACGCAAACCACTTTGAGTTTTTCGGCCTGCGCATTTCCGTTAGCAGAAAGGATTTGGGAAAGGGGGAGGAGGGCCAGGCTGCTTCCGGCTTGTTTAACAAAATTCCTGCGAGAGCTCATTCCATGTAGTTTGTCCGAAGGTAATGTCAAAATAGACGTTGTGCACTTCTACAATTATACCGCCGCTTCGTGGCTCGATCATCATCTTTCTATCCCCGCTGAGTCTGGCCTTTCATGCGGCAGCATTCCATCTCCGCTGAGTCTGGCCCTTCATGCGACAGCATGAAGGGTGACTCAGCGGTTCATCATATTCAAATCCCCGGCAATTCACAAATGGAGGAGCGCTGAGTCACCCCCGACAGGGTCGGGGTCAGACTCAGCGGAGAATAAATAACATAGCCAAACCCCGAAGGGGTGTTATTATGGTAGCAATAATCACAAAGCTGAATTAAACCCCGAAGGGGTGACATTTTATTTATGGGAATAAACATTCGTGCGCTGGTTATTGAGTCACCCCCGACAAAGTCGAGGTCAGACTCAGCGGAGAAGATCATGGGAAATTTTGCTATTTGCGTGGCTAATATGCCGCCCCTACGGGGCTATTTCCGTTTCATTTTGGGCGCTACTATTATTCCGCCGCTACGCGGCTGAATCATCAATCATTCAGTTGGAGGAGGCTCGGTCGCTCATTTATTTCAGTTCTGGATAAGATTTGTGCGTTTCACCATATGCGTTAGGTGATGCGAAGGATGAAACAGACTTCGTTATTAAGCCGCGTAGCGGCGGAATAATAGTAGCAAGCAGAAAGAGAATCGTTTGAGCCCCGAAGGGGCGGCATAGTAGTGTGCAACCAGCGCATCTGTCAGGCCTGTGCACAGTTGTGATATCCTTTCCCACAATGCCATTTATCAACATTGACATTTTATTTTCGCCAAACTGTACTACATTATTGTCTTTTTTAAAACCTCCCCGCGATGAAGCACATACTCAGCCTGTTCCTCATAATCTTAGTCTTCCCTGACTGCAGAGCGCAGAACAACAAAATGGATTTTGAGAAATACGATCCGGTATCCACGCTGGTGGTGCCGGAGCACAAGCTCACCCGCGCAAAATTTCCGTTCATCGATGTACACAATCACCAGTGGCAAATGGGTTCACAGGATCTCGGCGATTTGGTGAAAGACATGGACAAGCTGAACATGAAGGTGATGATAAACCTTAGCGGTGGCAATGGCAGCGGTTTGGTGTCGATGACGCGCAACGTGAAAGAGCACTATCCGAATCGTTTCATTGTTTTCGCCAATGTAAATTTCACCGGCGTAGGCAAGGAGGGTTGGACAGAGGGTGCCGTAAAACAATTGGAAGAGGATGTAAAAAATGGTGCCAATGGACTGAAGGTTTTTAAAAACCTGGGTTTTTCTGTGAACGATGTAAATGGTAAACGCGTTACTGTCGACGATCCCAGGCTGGATCCGATATGGGAAAAATGTGCGGATTTGAAAATACCTGTATTGATCCATACGGCAGATCCAAAATCATTCTGGGATCCGTTGGATGAGAAAAATGAACGGTGGCTTGAATTGGTTACGCATCCCGAGCGCAAGCGCGGTCCCGATAACCCTGTTCCCTGGGAAGTGTTGATTGAAGAGCAGCACCGCATGTTCAAAAAACATCCACGCACCACGTTTATTGCTGCGCATTTTGGCTGGTATCCCAATGATCTCGCTAAGCTGGGAAAATTATTGGATGATATGCCCAACGTAAATGTTGAATTCGGTGCAGTAATTGCTGAATTGGGCAGACAGCCCAGGATGGCCCGCCAATTCTTTGAAAAGTACCAGGACAGAATCATGTTTGGTAAAGACTCCTGGGCGCCTGAAGAATACGCTACCTATTTCCGTGTGCTGGAAACCGACGACGAATATTTTCCTTATCACAAGAAATACCACGCCTTCTGGAGAATGTATGGCATGGGCTTGCCCGACGAGATCCTGAAAAAGGTTTACTACAAGAATGCCCTGCGAATTATTCCGAATATTGATAAAAGCCTTTTTCCGAATTAGATTTCACGCTAAGGCGCAAAGTCTATTTTTTACGACGGTATTCCAGGTCGAAATCGGTTGTCCAGGTTTGCCCGTTATCAGCTGAGCTTTGTCCGAACTGCCGCACCTTGTCCGGACCAAGATTGAAAAAGGTCATGCGCATGATCTTCACCTTCCCGTCCTGTTGTTTTACGTTGAAGGTTTCCATGATCATTTTGTTGTCTTCGAAATGCCCGTTGAAATATTCCGTTACACCACCGGCATTGTCAACCCAGTATTGTTGCCATTTTTGTGTTCCACTATTAAAAGTATTGTAACTTTTTCCGCTGTAGCCGCCGGCACCAGTCCAGTTTTCGAGTATCACACAACTGTCCAGTAACCGTTCAATGTGGCTGTCACCCTGTTTCTTTCCGTTTACGCCAAAGGCTTCCCAATCGCCGATCCAAAAATCGAACTGGCGATAAACGGGATTATTGGTGCAGGGAGATTTCGGGGGTGGGGTTTGCGCACGCAGGTAGGTGGAAATAATGCATAGCATGCCCAGAATGGATAATATGCGAAATTTTCTCATAGCAGGTTTGTTGCTAAGACACGCAATTGCAACAAAACGCTTGAACACTCATCATGGAAAATAGCCGTGTAACAAAAAAGATACTAGATACCGGATGCTAGATACTGGATTTTTAGAAATTGAGGTATCCAATAACCAGTAGCAAGTATCTAGTATCTAGTATCCAGCATTTAATTCGAGGGAGCGCCTGCCGGGCGTTGGGGCCTCAGCGCAGGTTCAATTTCGCTCTTGAATTGTTTGAACTGGTCGTCTGTCCAGATTTTTTTCAACTTTTCATCTCTTTCATCTGCCAGTTTCTTCATGCTTTCTTTCACCTTATCCCAGTCGGGCTGACCGCCTGCGGCTTTCATCTCGTCGCGGGCCTTGTCTTGCGCCCTGAAGTAGGTCGCGAATGCAGAATCGGTTTGGGCTTGTTTGTCCTTGTCCAGTTTCCAATCGACCAACTTATCGTCAACCATTTTCAACCTTTCTTCCACAGTTTTGCGAGGCATGCCTTGCTGCGCCTGTGCAAAAATCACGGCGCCAAAAAGCATACAAAGCAACATTCCAATTTTTGCTTTCATGTTATGTATTTTAATGATTAAACTTCTGAAAAGCCGGATGGCTTCGGGCTATTAGAATCAAATTCCAGGCCTGAGAATCTTTCACTCACATATAAGCGATGAATGGCTGATGTTCGTCGGCGAAAGGCGCATGAGCATATGCCACTGCACAAAACCGGAAAACGCAAATGCATTGTTAAACGCCGATGGATGTGGGGTTTACGGCAATTCCGGGAACATTTTGAAGGATTTTTTCGAATTTCGTCTTACATTGCACCTCCTTATAAACATCGAAATGGAATACAGTAAGATCATTGCGGTAACAGGTTTGCCAGGCCTCTTTGAACTGCTCAGCAGCAAGAGCGATGGCGCCATTGTGCGTTCGCTGGACGACAAAAGTTCGCGCTTCGTTTCTTCACGCATTCACCAATTCTCGCACCTGGAGACCATCGAGGTGTATGCCAAAAAAGAGAATGTGAACCTCGTGGATGTGTTTAAAGAAATGGACAAGAGCAAGGAGAAATTGCCCGATGAGAAAAATGGCGACGCGGTAAAGAAATATTTCGAAAAAGTATTTCCTGACCTGGACCATGAAAAAGTGTATAGCAGCGACATGAAGAAAATGGTAAAGTGGTTTTCGGCGCTGAAAGCACACGATGTGGAATTCAAACTGACCGAAATGCCGGAAGACGAAGAAAAATCTGGCGACGATAAACCGGCCGAGAAAAAAATAAGGAAGCCGGTAACCAAGACCATGGAGAAGCCGATGCGAACAGGTGCGGCTCACAAGAAAACAACACACACCCGCAAAATGGGAGATTAACGGTGTACACCCTTTGAAAAAACCTCACACCTGAAAAACATGGTTAAAGCCAGCGCAGACATTCGAAAGATTGAGCGTCATTTTGTACCTAACGACTTTCAGCTCACCACCTGGGATCTGCTTCAACCTTTTCTAAAAGACCTGGAAGAACGAAAAATCGATTCCCCCGAGGCGATGGAGCAGTGGCTTCGTGATATGAACGAGTTGGAAGCCGTTATTAGCGAAGATGTTTGCTGGCGCCAGATCCGCATGACCTGCGATACAGAAAATCCCCAACTGGAAGAAGCGTTCAACTATTTCTTCCTTCAAATACAACCCCACCTGCAACCGGTAGCCGACAGGCTAAACAGGAAACTGATCGAATCTCCTTTCAGTGCGCAGTTGGATAACCGAAAATATTTTACCTACCTCCGCTCTGTTAAGAAAAATATTGAACTCTTTCGCGAGGCCAATATTCCAATTCAATCAGAGCTGAGTGTGATGCAACAGCAGTACGGTGTGATTTCCGGGAAAATGACGGTAACCGTTAACGACAAGGAATACACGCTGCAACAAGCCACCAAATTCCTGGAAAACCCCGACCGCACGCTGCGCGAGGAGGTGTACCGGAAAATTTGGGACAGGCGCTTACAGGATAAGCAGCCACTTGATGAATTGTACACGCAGCTGATTCAGAAACGTCACCAGGTGGCGTTGAACGCCGGATTTAAAAACTACCGCGATTATAAATTTGTGGAGATGGGGCGCTTCGACTACACGCCCGAGAACTGCTTTCAATTTCATGAAGGCGTAAAACAGTGGGTACTTCCACTGGTTACGAAAATTTATGAAGCCAAGAAAGCGAAGCTGGGTCTGTCGGTTTTACGTCCCTGGGATCTTGAAGCAGAAGCTGCCGGTGTAGAACCACTCAATCCTTTTACTGACGGAGAGGATCTGCTGAAAAAAACATTTGCTTGTTTCAGTCAGCTTCGACCCTTTTTCAGCGATTGCTTGAGGAAGATGAAAGAGCTGAAGCATTTTGACCTGGAAAGCAGGAAGGGCAAGGCACCGGGCGGATACAATTGTCCCCTTGCCGAGAGCGGCGCGCCTTTTATTTTTATGAATGCGGCCGGACAAATGAGTGACGTCATCACAATGGTGCACGAAGGCGGGCACGCCGTACATTCTTTCCTGGCACATTCCCTCGAATTGAATGCGTTCAAGGAATATCCCATGGAAATGGCCGAAGTGGCCAGCATGGCGATGGAATTGTTCAGCATGCAATATTGGGACAGTTATTTCAGCGATCCCGCTGAGCTGAAACGCGCCCGGGAATACCAATTGGAGCGCGTGTTAACCATCATTCCCTGGATTGCGACCGTTGACAAATTCCAACATTGGGTGTACGAAAATCCGTCACATACCATTGAACAACGCCAGGAAAAATGGTTTGAAATCCTGAATGAATTTTCTTCGCCGGCTGTTGATTACAGTGGACTGGAAGAGTATCGCCGATATTTGTGGTTGCGCCAGTTACATTTGTTCGAAGTGCCATTCTATTACATTGAATATGGTATTGCACAACTCGGCGCGATTGGGATGTGGAAACAATTTCAGGAAAATAGAGAAACAGCTTTGGATAATTACATGAATGCACTTAGTTTAGGGGGCACAAAAACGTTGCCTGAATTATACAAGGCAGCAGGATTGCCTTTCGATTTTTCCCCCGCTTACATAAAAGAATTGGCTGCATTTGTACTCCGTGAAATGGAGAAAATGTAAACTTGCTACTAATCAGAGCCTTAACCAAAAAGTCCCGTTGTATCTACCTCGGGGCTTTCTTTTTTTAGCGTAGTCCTCACGCCAAGGCGTGAAGACTACCCACAGTCGCGGCAGGTGCCACTCACCAACACTTCCACATGAGTGCTTTTGTAACCCCGCGGAAGTTTTACATCCGGAACGCTCGCGTCTTCCAGGCAAATGGTAGCGCCGCATTTTTCGCAGACAAAATGGATATGATGATCGTGATGATGGCCTTCGGCGCATTCATCTTTGCAGAGTGCATATTTCACCGAATTGTCGGAACTCGGAATGGTATGGATCAAACCCTTGTCCATAAAGGTTTGCAGCGTCCTGTACACCGTTACCCGGTCAAATTCTCCGCCCGTTTTTTTCTCAATATCCTGGTGGGCCAGGGCTGAACCGGAATTTAAAAACAACTCCAGTATCCTTCTCCGGCTGTCGGTAAGACTCAGGTGCGTTCTTCTCAAAATCTCATTAATCTGCGTTTCCATGCCGTTATTGAGGATTGTTATTAAAAAGATTGTTTACAAACCTGGGCTTGTCTCCTTTCTCCTTCAATAAATCTTTGATATCGGTATCCATCTTCGCCAATTCATCTTTCTTCAGACCGTCATAAATTCCTCTTACCTGGCCCTGCTTGTCGACCAGTGCAAAAAACTGGGTATGGATAAACTGATCGGCGATGTTCAACGCGCTGTTCTTCGGATCGTCGAGTAAATAACTTTCTCTTGCTGCTTTGTAGAGGTCTGTTTTCGATCCATATAAAAACCACCAGTTCTTCCTGTTCACGCCTAGCGAATCAGCGTAGTGATTCAGGCGGGCCACAGAATCTGTTTCCGGATCAACCGTATGCGAAAGAATCAAAAATCCCGGCTGGTCTTTGTATTGGTCAAACACCTTTTTCATGTTGGTGTTCATCTTCGGACAAATACCCTGGCAGGTAGTAAAAAAATATTCAGCAACGTATACATTGCCCGCTACGTCCTTATCGGTAATGTTTTGACCGTCCTGCCTGGTAAAATGAAAAGGCTGTACTGTGTTGATGACGGGCAGGTTCGATTTTGAAAAATCGATCGTTGAATACAAAAAGATGTAGAAGCCGATGAACAGCAGGGCAAAAAATCCAATATACCACAAGAGTTTTTTCTTCATTTGCTTCAAAGTTACGGGCTGGCGATAGAAAAATGATTTGCAACTTTGTTGCAAAGATATGTATCTTTGTGGTCCGAAACATGTTTAAAATCAATTACGACGCCCTGGGTATCGCAGCTTCCTTAGCCTGCGCCATCCATTGCGCCATTTTACCCTTAATACTCACCAGCATGCCCATTTTGGGCGTGAATATCATTAACAATATTCCCTTTGAATATGGTATGATATGCCTGGCTTTTGCTATCGGGGCCTATTCCCTGTCGCACGGGTATCGAAAGCACCACCATCGTTTCTTCCCCCTCTTTATTTTTTCATTTGGTATCTGCCTGTTATTTTTTAAGCAGTTTTGGCACGAAAACCAACTCTGGTTTCTGATTCCGGCTGTTTTTGCCATCATCGGCGCACACGGCCTCAACTATCTGTATTGCAAACGCGCCCGGCATTGCCACGCCGAAGACTGTAACCATGCAGAAGTGTTTTGATAAAACGATTCAGCGCGTTTGATTTTTCACTAAATTGAGAGTCGCTAAAAGTTTACCATTATGACTTCAAGACGTGACTTCCTTCTCCAATCTGGCGTTTTATCTTCCGCATTCATTTCCAATCCTTCAGGTTTTTTTAAGAAGAACTCGAAAGTGGGATTGCAACTTTATACCCTTCGCAACGATCTTAGCAAAGACGCCAAAGGCACCATTCAAAAAGTGGCTGCCATAGGTTATAAAGAAGTGGAGTCCTTTGGATACCACGATGGCAAATATTTTGGAATGACCGCGAAAGAGTTCGCCACCTTTTTAAAAGGACTGGGCCTGACTACGCCAAGCGGTCACTATGGATTGGGCAATTTGACCAAGGGTTGGGAGACTGCGATTGAGGATGCCAAGACTGTTGGGCAAAAATATATGGTGCTGGCCTACCTGCAGGAAAACGAGCGCAAAACGCTGGACGATTATAAGAAAGTTGCCGACACCATGAACAACGCCGCGAAAATGTGTAAGGCAGCCGGTATTCAATTCTGCTACCACAACCACGATTTTGAATTTGTGGATTTGGGCAGCGGCATAGGCTACGATATTCTCACAAAAAATACCGATCCCGGTCTGGTGAAGTTTGAACTGGACCTGTATTGGGCCACCAAGGCTAATCAGAAACCGGTTGATTTATTTAAGAAATACCCGGGCCGTTTCCCGCTTTGGCATGTGAAGGACATGGACAATACCGACAAGCATTATTTCACCGAAGTAGGCAATGGTACCATCGACTTCAAGTCTATTTTTGCCAATGCCAAAACCGCGGGTATGAAACATTTCTTTGTTGAGCAGGACGATTGTCAGCCTGGCCCGCCTTTAACAAGTATCGCCACAAGCTTTAATTACATCGAACATAACCTGGTAAAATAATTTCTGACAAAAAATTGCTTGCACATGTCATCTCGCAGAAAATTCCTGGCAGATGGTACCCGGATAGTGGCCGGCGGCCTCGCGCTTTCCTCTTTTACTGAATCTCCTTTTTCTATTCGCAGTGGTGGCCGGTTTTCTCCAGCCGATCGCCTGAACGTGGGCGCCATTGGCATCAATGGAATGGGTTTTGCAGATTTGAAATCTTCACTCAAGCAACAGGGTGTAAACCTGGTTGCACTTTGTGATATTGACCAGAATGTATTGGACAAAAGAAAGAAGGAACTCGCAAGCTCCAGTGTCGACCTGTCGAAAGTGGTGAGCTACGGTGACTACAGAAAATTGTTGGAGAACAAAGATGTTGACATTGTCATTGTAGGCACACCTGATCATTGGCACTGTCTGCAAATGGTGGAAGCCTGCCAGGCCGGGAAAGATGTGTATGTAGAAAAGCCCATTGGCAATTC
>Ga0105249_10004142_pt1 | contig 12522 bp, 11 predicted proteins | sample KBSS44metaG_FD_81522 | JGI IMG/M metagenome (GOLD analysis project Ga0105249, IMG submission 81522) | Switchgrass rhizosphere microbial communities from Kellogg Biological Station, Michigan, USA - KBS S4-4 metaG | ecosystem: Host-associated > Plants > Roots > Rhizosphere > Soil | place... | reverse complement strand
TGGCGGCAACATGGCCGCGCGGTTGCTCGCGGCGGGCTACGAGGTGTTCGGGTCAGCGCGCCGCGAGCCGGCTGCGCGGTGGCTCGTCGAGCAGGGGCTGCGCTGGCGCGACACGCCGCGCGAGGTCGCCCAGGCGGCCGACATCGTGTTCACCTCGCTGCCCGACGACACAGTCGTCGAGGCGGTCGCGGGCGGGCCCGACGGCATCCTCGCCGGTCTCGCCACGGGCGGCCTGTGGGTCGACATGAGCACGATCAGCCCCCGCGCGAGCCGTACGCTCGCCGAGCGCGTGCGCCGGTGCGAGGCCACCATGCTCGACGCGCCGGTGTCCGGGAGCGTCCCGCAGGTTCAGGCGGGCACGCTGACGATCATGGTCGGTGGCGACGTCGCCGCCTATGACCGCGTGGCCCCGATCCTGGACGAGCTCGGGACGGCGACGCGTATCGGCGGCAACGGACAGGGCCTCGCCCTCAAGCTGGCGATCAACATCAGCCTCGCGGTGCAGATGCTGGCCTTCTCCGAGGGCGTCCTGCTCGCCGAGCACGACGGCGTCGACCGCCGGCTCGCCGTCGAGGTGATGACATCGAGCGCCATCGCCTCTCCGATGCTCAAGGCGCGCGCTCCACTCATCGTCGAGCCGACCGATGAGGCGTGGTTCGCGATGCGTCTCATGCGGAAGGACCTCCGCCTCGCGCTCGCGACGGCCGCCGACCTCGGTGTCGCCGTGCCGTCCGCCGCCGTCGCCGAGCATGTGCTGACCCGAGCCGGCGACCTCGGCTACGACGAGCGCGACATCGCGTCGATCGCCGAGGTCCTGGACCGCGACGAAGGACCGGATGAGCGGGCGGTCGCGCGCGGGCCGGAGCGCGGTAGCGCCGCGGCGTGACCGCGTCGGGGGACCCCGCACCGGCCTGCTGAGAGCAACCGGTCCGATCGTCGCCGCCGCTCGGCGGATCGCCGAGCGCGCTTGCGACGCGCGGGATCGGCGCGACGCTCCGTGTGGAGGCGCAGGAGGAACAGGAGCAGATCGTGCCGGCCACACGCACAGACACCTTCCCCGCTGTCGGGCTCCTCGACGACCCGGTCGGACTCTCCTTCGAACCGGCTGCCGTCCGGGTGGTGGATCTCTTCGACGCGTGGGTGTTCGCGGCGCGCGACGCCGAGAACGCCCTGGGGGCGTGGTCGGTCAGCGATTGGGGCGAGCGCGCCGACGCCTTCGCCGTCTATCGCGCCGCGCTGGAGCGCGAGGAGCGCGCAGCCGCGCTGCTCAGGCTCGGCGTCTCGGCCGCAGCGGTACGCGACCGGTTCCCTCGACCCTGACGCTCTGACGCAGCGGCGTGCCGGTCACGCCGGCGCATCCACTCGGTGAAGCGCGCGACCTCCGCGCGAAGGACCGCATGCGCCGCGGGCAGCTCGGCCCGGCGGAGACGGAGCGTGCCGTCCACGAGCAGACGCAGATCGTCGAGCGTGTAGACCTCGACGCCCGCCAGGTCCGCGACCTCCGGATCGATGTCGCGCGGCACGGCGAGGTCGATCAACACGAGCGGCGCGGCGCCGCGGCTCCCGATGTCATGCGGGCGGAGGACAGGGCCCGGGGCGCCCGTCGCGCTGATCACGAGGTCTGCCCGCGCGAGCGCGTCGTGAAGACGATCCGACGCGATCGCGTGGCCGCCGCGCTGCGCGGCGAGGCCCTCCGCGCGGGCGGGGTCGCGGCCGAGCACGAGCAGCTCGCGCACGCCGTGCCGTGAGAGCTCCGCTGCCGCCAGCTCGGCCATGCGGCCCGCGCCGATCAGCAGCACCGTCGCGAAGGCCGGCGACCCGAGGCGCCGGCGCGCGAACTCGACGCTCGCCTGCGGCACGCTTGTCAGGCCGCGACCGAGGTGGGTGCGCGAGCGGACACGGCGCCCGGCGGCGATCGCAGCCTCGAACAGGCGCCGGAGCTCCGGGCCGGCCGTGCCGGCGGCCAGCGCATGCTCCAGCGCCGCGCGCACCTGGCCCTGGATCTGCGCCTCGCCGAGGACGAGCGAGCGCATCCCAGCCGCCGTCGCCGCGAGGTGGTGCGCGACCGCGTCGCCACGATGAACGTACAGCGCGTCCGTGAGCGCGCCCGCGTCGAGCCCGTGGTGTTGCGCCAGGAGGGCGGCAAGCTCATCGGGCCCGAGGCGCGACCGAGCCATGCCGTACAGCTCGACGCGGTTGCAGGTCGACAGGATCGCCGCCTGCTCGAGCGGCCGATCCGCGGGGCCGGCGAGCAGCGCGAGCACCGACGGGATGTCGGCGGCGGCGAACGCGAGCCGCTCGCGCAGCTCGACGCCCGCGGTCGTGTGGTCGAGCCCGACCGCGACGAGCTCGCGCGCGTGCGTCACGCGGCGCGCAGCGCGTCGCCCTCGGGCCGTCGGGCGTCCGCCGACAGGTCCGGCTCGTCGGCAGGCTGGGTCAGCCGGAACGCGCCCGCAGCGACCACGCCGCCGCCGAAGCCGGCGATCAGGTAGATCCAGATGTTGCTCCACGTGAATGCGCCGAGCACCGACGCCCCGAGCGCGACGGCGGGGTTGATCGCCCCGCCGGAGATCGAGCCGGTCGCGAACCCCGCGCTGGCCAGCGTGAAGCCGATCGCCAGACCGTAGAACGAGTTGTCCTCGGTGTCCTTGGACGTCGCGACGTTGAGCACCACGTACGCGAGCGCGAACGTGAACAGGAACTCGACGACGAGCATCGTGCCCGCCCCGGCGACCGGGAGCGCATGGGCGGGCGCGTAATCCAGGCCGCGGACGAGCAGGCCGGCCAGCATCGCCGCGATCCCCTGGGTGACGATGTAGGGCAGGTAGTCGCGTCCGGCCAGCTTTCCTCGGAGCAGGACCGCGGTGCTGACCGCGGGGTTGTAGTGCCCGCCGGAGATGTGGGCTCCCGCGAACACCATGACCATCAGCACAGAGCCGATCGCCAGCGGGGCGAAGGCCCCCGCCGTCGCCGTGGCCATCCCGACGGTGAACATCAGGAAGAACGTCCCAATGAACTCGACGGTGAGCTTTCGCGCCAGGGCGCTCATCGCTGCACCTTGGGCTCGCCGATCGCCGACGCGGTCGGCGCGCCGCCGCCGTTGCCGTGACCGAGTCCGGCGGCGACGCGCGCGCCGATGTCGGCGTCGACGCTGGTCCAGTAGGCGATCACGCGGCGCTGCACGTCGTCGCTCACCTCCTTGGACGCGTGCCCGATGATGTTGCTCGCAAGGTGGTCGCGGTCGGTGTCGTCCATCACGTCGCGGACGAGCGTGCCGGCCTGGCCGAAGTCGTCGTCCTCGGCGTGCAGGTCGTACGCGTAGCGGCCGATCTCGCCTGCCTCGACCATCCACGCCGGCAGCTCGGTCGCGGAGTCCGCCTTCGGGCCGCCGTAGCTGTTGGGCGCGTACACCGGCTGCTGGCCGGCGTGGCGGTAGGTCATCGGCCCGTCCTTCATGTACGAGTTGACAGGGGCCTTGGCCGCGTTGATCGGGAGCTGCTCGTAGTTGGGGCCGATCCGATGCAGGTGGGTGTCGTGGTAGGAGAAGACCCGGCCCATCAGCATCTTGTCGGGGCTGAGCCCGATGCCCGGGACAAGGCTCCCGACGCTGAACGCCGCCTGCTCGACCTCGGCGAAGTGGTTGACCGGGTTCCGGTCGAGCACGAAGCGCCCGACGGTGATCGGCGGATAGTCCGCGTGCGGCCACACCTTGGTGAGGTCGAACGGGTTGAACCGATAGTCGGCCGCCTCCTCGAAGGGCATGATCTGCATCTCGAGGCGCCACTCAGGCGCATCGCCGGCGGCGATGGCATTCCACAGATCGCGGCGGTGGTAGTCGGGGTCCAAGGACGTGAGCGCGTCCGCCTCGGCCTGGTCGAGGTTCTCGATCCCCTGGACCGTCTTCCAGTGGTACTTGACCCAGAAGCGCTCGCCGGCCGCGTTGACCCAGGAGTACGTGTGGCTGCCGTAGCCGTTCATGTGCCGCAACGTGCGCGGGATCCCGCGATCGGAGAAGAGGATCGTCACCTGGTGTGCGCTCGCCGGGGTGAGCGTCCAGAAGTCCCACTGCATGTCGTTGGAGCGCAGGCCGGAGCCGGGCATCCGCTTCTGCGAGTGGATGAAGTCCGAGAACTGCGAAGCGTCGCGGATGAAGAACACCGGCGTGTTGTTGCCGACGAGGTCGTAGTTCCCCTCCTCGGTGTAGAACTTCATCGCGAACCCGCGCGGATCGCGCTGGGTGTCCGCCGCGCCGAGCTCGCCGGCGACGGTCGAGAAGCGCACGAACACCGGCGTGCGTTTGCCGACCTCCGACAGGAACGCCGCATTCGTCCACTGGGTGACGTCGTCGGTCACCTCGAAGAAGCCGTGCGCGCCGCTGCCCTTGGCGTGCACCACCCGCTCGGGAACCCGCTCGCGGTTGAAGTGCTGCATCTTCTGCACCACGTAGGCGTCGTGCAGCACTGTCGGACCCTTGGGCCCGACGGTCAGCGAGTGCTCGTCGCTCGCGACCGGAACGCCCGAGTCGTTGGTGGTTCGGTTGTCAGCCATGGCGCCGACGCTAGTGTCGGGCCCGCGGGGCAGCGAGAACGCATCCCGAGCGTGTGATCGTCACACGAGATCCATGCTCTCCGGGCGCCGATCGAGCGCGGTTGGGTCGGGCGATTCGGCGGCGGCGGGCGCACGCCCGACGCCACGACCGGTGATGTCGTCGGTGGCGGTGTCCTGCACCGCCTCGACGCCGGGCGCGTGCTCGAGCGCGCGGGCTTCACCGGCGAGGGTGTGATCCGCTCGATGCCCAAGCGGGGCGGGATGGCCGCCGATCCGGCGCGCCGGAGTACGATCGGGGTCGCGATGGCCGCTCCGGCGTCAGCCGAACGAGGCGCCGTACCGCGAGACGGCATGCCGCCCGCGGTGAGCGAGCTCGCGGCCGCGTTGCTGCCGTCCACGCGCGAGCTCGCGCAAGGGCTCGCCGATCACCTCGCTGCCACGGTGACGGAGCTCGCGGCGGTCGACGACGACGACCTGCGCGAAGAGACGCGCGCGAGCAGCGAGGCCAACGTCGACCAGGTGCTGCGCCTCCTGCGCGCCGGTGCCGGCGTGGACGCACTGGTCGTCCCGATCGAGGCCGCGGAGTACGTCCGCGGCCTCGTGCGCCGCGGCATCACGCTGCCGGTGCTGCTGCGCTCCTATCGCGTCGGGCACGCCTGGTTCTGGGACCGCTGGTCGCAGGCCCTGCACGATCGGATCGCCGACCCGGACGAGCTGCTCGCCGCCCAGGAGAAGAGCTCAGCGTTCCTGTTCGCGTACATCGACCGGATCTCCGACGTGCTGGTGGAGGAATACGGGACCGAGCGCGAGCGCATGGTGCGCGGCGCCGCGCAGGTGCGGGCGGAGACCGTCCGGGCGATCCTCGCGGGCGAGGCGATCGATGAGGAGCTTGCGGTCAGGCGGCTCGGCTACGAGCTGCGCCGGCATCACGTGGCCCTGCGGGTGTCGAGCAGCGCGAGAGAGGTGCGCGGCCTCGAGCGCGCTGCGAGCGAGGCGGCCGCCGCCCTCGGCGCGGGCGAGCCGCTGGTCGTGCCGTCGGGCGTGGCGAGCCTGGACGTGTGGTGGGGCTCATACGAGCCGGTGGCGACCGACGGCCTCGAGCACTACGGGCCGCCGGAGGGGATCCGCGTCGCGTTCGGAGCGCCGGGCCAGGGTGTCGCCGGATTTCGCCGGTCGCACGCCGAGGCGATCCAGGCGGCGCGCGTCGCGGCGCTCGCGTCGGACGCGATCGCCGCGGTGACGAGCTACCGGCGCGTCGAGCTGGTGTCGCTGCTGGCCGGCGACCTGCCGCGGGCACGCCGGTTCGTGGCGAGCCGGCTCGGGCCGCTGGCGGCGCTGACCGAGCCGGCCGGCCGGCTGCGCGAGACGGTCCTCGCGTTCCTGGTCGCCGGCGGCAGTGCGACGCGGGTCGCCAAGGGGCTCTACGTGCACGAGAACACCGTGGCGTATCGCGTCAAGCGCGCCGAGGAGCTGCTGGGCCGGCGCGTGAGCGCAGACCCGGTGGAGCTGACGTGCGCGCTGACGCTCGCCGCCGCCCTCGGACCCGCCATGCTGGCGGATGAGGGCGGCGGCGAGGCGATCGCCTCCCGCTAGAGCGCCTGCGTGAGCGTGACGACGATCGCTCCGATGTACCAGAGGACGATCACGGCCAACAGGGTGAGGGCCGGCCGGCGATCCCACGGCTGATCGGGCGTCGTCTCGGTCGTCACAGCGGGGGTGGTCTGGGCGGGCATCGTGTCGTCTCCGGGGTAGGCGGTGAGCGGATGGCGCGGCACCGTATGGCCGCGGGCGCGGCGGCCAGATGGGCCGGGCGGCCAAATCGCCGCGGGCGTCTTATGGCCCCGGGACAAGGCCCCAGGCGCGTTGTGGCGAGCCCACAACGTGGCGCCGAACTTCGGGGTCGCGGCCCATACGACCGCGATCCGTCCGCGCCTAGGTTCGCCGCTGTCGCGAACCACCCACAAAGCGAGGCAACGATGGGCCTGACGACAGCAGACTTCCCGCCGGTCGACCCGGCGACGTTCATGCAGACGCCGTATCGCGAGCGGACCAGGACGCTCGCGCGGCACTGGGCCGAGTACGGGTTCGGCGCGCCGAAGATCACCGCGGTGATCTACATCGCGAAGCTGCTGTTCTTCTATGTGCTGGGCGGCGTGCTCGTCGCGACGCTCACGTCGGGCCTCGACCCGCTGCACCCGGCGGCGTGGTGGAACGAGCCGATCGTCTACCAGAAGGCCGTCATCTGGACCGTGCTGCTCGAGTGCCTCGGCGTCGCCGGCTCCTGGGGTCCGCTGGCCGGCCACTTCAAGCCGATGACGGGCGGCTTTCGCTACTACGCGCGCGTGGAGGCGATCCGCCTGCCGCCGTGGCCGGACGCGGTCCCGTTCACCCGCGGCGACGCGCGCACCCCGCTCGACGTCGCGCTCTACGCGGCGCTGATCGCGAGCCTCGCCGTCGCCCTCGCGCTCCCGGGCCGGCCGGACGCGGCGGTGACCCGCGCGATCGGCGCGAACGAGGGCCTCGTGCCGCCGGCCGCGCTGTTTCCGGTGATCGCGCTGCTCGTCGTGCTCGGTCTGCGCGACAAGGTGCTGTTCATCGCCGCGCGCGGCGAGCAGTACCTGCCGGCGCTGGTGTTCTTCGCGTTCTTTCCGTTCGTGGACATGATCGTCGCGGCGAAGCTGCTGATCGTGGTCGTGTGGACCGGCGCGGCCGTCTCGAAGTTCGGGCGGCACTTCGCGAACGTGATCCCGCCGATGGTGAGCAACACGCCGTGGCTCGGGTCCAAGACGATCAAGCGCCTGCACTACCGCGACTTCCCCCAGGACCTGCGGCCGTCCGAGCGCGCCGTGGGCCTCGCGCACGCGGGGGGCACGCTCGTCGAGCTCGTGACGCCGCTGATCCTGCTGTTCTCGCACAACCACACCGTCACCCTCGCGGCCGTCGCGCTGATGATCTGCTTTCACGCGTTCATCATCTCGACGTTCCCACTCGCCGTGCCGCTGGAGTGGAACGTGCTCTTCATGTACATCGCGGCGTTCCTCTTCCTCGGGTATCCCAACGAGAGCGGCTTCGGCCTCGAGAACATGGACCCCGCGCTGCTCGCCGTCACCGTGATCGGCCTGCTGTTCTTCCCCGTGCTCGGCAACCTCCGGCCGGATCTCGTGTCCTTCCTGCCGTCGATGCGCCAGTACGCCGGCAACTGGGCCTCCGCGATGTGGGCGTTCGCCCCCGGCGCCGAGGCCAAGCTGGACGAGCGCCTCGTCAAGGGCGCCCCGATGCAGAAGCAGCAGCTCGCGGACATCTACGGCGCTGAGGCCGCCGAGGTCGTGCTGCAGCAGCCGCTGGGCTGGCGGGCGATGCACAGCCAGGGCCGCGGTCTGAACTCGGTCATGATCAACCAGCTCGGAGCCGACATCGACGCCTACACGCTGCGCGAGGCCGAGTTCTCCTGCAACGCGGTCGTGGGCTTCAACTTCGGCGACGGTCACCTCCACGACCACCGGCTCATCGCGGCGATCCAGCGCCGCTGCCGGTTCGCGCCGGGCGAGTTCATCGTGGTGTGGGTCGAGTCCCAGCCGGTCGGCAACGGCCGCCAGCAGTACTGGGTGCTGGACGCTGCCGTCGGGATCGTCGAGCGCGGCAGCTGGGCCGTCGCGGACGCCGTCGCCGAGCAGCCGTGGCTGCCGGACGGCCCGATCGCGACCCAGGTGACCTACCGGATGCCCGGCTACGAGCGCGTGAGCCACGGCCCGGTCGCGGCCCCGGCCGCGCGGGACCGCGAGGTGGTCGCATGACGCGCGCCGTCGTCGTCGGCAGCGGCCCCAACGGGCTCGCCGCCGCGCTGACCCTCGCCGCCGAAGGCGTCGAGGTGACCGTGCTCGAGGCCGCCGGGCAACTCGGCGGCGGGACGCGCTCGAGTGAGCTGACGCTCCCGGGCCTCGTCCACGACGAGTGCTCGGCGGCGCACCCGCTCGCCGTCGACACGCCGTTCTCGCGGCGGTTCGACCTGTCGGCCCACGGGCTCATCTGGCGCTGGCCGGAGGTGCAGTACGCTCACCCGCTCGACGGCGGCGCAGGTGCGGCGGCCTGGCGGTCGGTCGAGGGGACTGCGACCGCGCTGGGCAGCCGCGACGGCCGGCGCTGGCAGTCGCTGTTCGGACCGCTGACGGCCCGCTTCGACGACATCACGGCGGACTTCCTACGGCCGATGCTGCATCGGCCCGAGCATCCATTGGCGCTGGCCCGGTTCGGCGCCTGGTCCGGGATGCCCGCCGGCGTGCTGGCCCGTCGCTGGTCGACGCCCGAGGCGCGCGCGCTGTTCGCCGGCGTCGCGGCGCACGCGTTCCGCCCGTTCTCGTCGCCGATGTCGGCCGCGATCGGCGTCACGCTCGCGACGGCGGCGCACCGGTACGGGTGGCCGGTCGCCGAGGGCGGCTCGGCCGCGATCGGCGCCGCGATGATGTCGCTGCTCGAGGAGCATGGCGCGAAGCTCGAGACCGGCGTCCGCGTCCGCTCCCTCGACGAACTCGGCTCGCCCGACATCGTGATGCTCGACGTCGCCCCCGCCGCGGCGGTCCGCATCGCGGGCGACCGGATGCCGCGCCGCGTCGCGCGCGCCTTGTCGCGCTACCGCCACGGGCCGGGCACCTTCAAGGTCGACTTCGCGGTCCAGGGCGGCGTGCCCTGGACGCACGCGGAGTCCCGGCGCGCCGGGACGGTCCACGTCGGCGGCGACTACCACGAGATCGCCGCCGCGGAGCGGTCGGTGGGCCAGGGCCGCATGCCCGGGCGGCCGTTCGTCCTCGTCTGCCAGCAGTACCTCGCCGATCCGACCCGGTCGGCCGGCGACGTGCATCCCGTCTACGCCTACGCGCACGTCCCAGCCGGCTACGACGGTGACGCGACGGCGGCGCTCGAGGCGCAGATCGAGCGCTTCGCGCCCGGCTTCCGCGAACGGGTCCTGGCCCGGCACGTGCGCAGCGTCTCCGCGATGGAGCTCCACAACGCGAACTACGTCCGCGGCGACGTCGTGACCGGCGCCAACGACGCGCGCCAGATGATCTTCCGCCCGCGCGTTGCGCTCGATCCCTACGCGACCGGTATCCCCGGCGTCTTCCTGTGCTCGGCGGCGACGCCGCCCGGCGCGGGCGCGCATGGGATGTGCGGCTACAACGCCGCGCACTCGGCGCTGCGGCGGCTCGGCGGATCCGACCGGCCCGACGTCCCGGCCCTCGCGGCCGCCTGATCACGCCGCCACCGGCGCGGCACCAACCCCATCACCGAGGAGCAGACGATGCCCGAAACCGCCACGCTCGCGACCCCGCTGGCCGCCCTGCCCGACGCGCGTGCCGCTGTGCGGCCAAACGCGCCCGCGATCGCCGACGACGCCGTCCACCTCGACAATGCGGCCTTCGGCGAGCGCGTCGCCCGCGCCGCCGCGCTGCTCGCGCGGTTCGGCGTCGGCCCCGGCGACGTCGTCGCCATCGCGCTTCCGAACAGGGTCGAGCTCGTAATCGCGCTGTTCGCGGCCTGGCGCCTGGGCGCCGCCGCGACGCCGGTCAACCCCGGCCTGACGCGGCCCGAGATGCAGTACCAGGTCGACGACGCGGCCGCCAAGGTCGTGATCGGTGAGGGGCTCGAGCTCGACGCCCCGGTCGTCGAGGTCGGCGCGCTCGCCGAGGAGCCGACCCTCCACACCGATCCGGCCGACACGCCGTCCGACGCGCTCGCGCTCCTCATCTACACGAGCGGGACGACCGGCCGGCCGAAGGGCGTGATGCTCGACCACGCGAACATCGCCGCGATGTGCGACATGACGCGCGCCGGGCTCGGCATCACGGCTGCGGACCACAGCCTGCTGATCCTCCCGCTCTTCCACGTCAACGGCATCGTCGTCGGCACCCTGACCCCGCTGCTCGCGGGGGGCCGCGTGACCATCGCCGGGCGCTTCAGCCCGAAGACGTTCTTCGGCCTGGTGCAGCGGGTCCGGCCGACCTACTTCTCGGCGGTCCCGGCGATCTACGCGATGCTCACCTCGCTGCCGGAGGCGGACGCGGCCGACACGTCCTCGCTGCGCCTCGTGGTGTGCGGCGCGGCGCCGATGCCGGCCGAGCTCATCGCTCGCGTCGAAGGCACGCTCGGCGTTGTGCTCGTCGAGGGCTACGGCCTGTCCGAGGGGTCGTGCGCCTCGACGCTCAACCCCTACGACGGCGTGCGCAAGCCCGGCACGGTCGGCCTGCCGCTGGCCGGCCAGGAGGTCCGCGTCGTCGACCAGCTGGGGCGGCCGCTCCCCCGGGGAGAGCGCGGCGAGGTCGTCATCCGCGGCGCGAACGTGATGCGCGGGTACCTCAACCGGCCCGAGGACACGGCAAGGACGATCGTCGACGGCTGGCTCCACACCGGCGACGTCGGGATCTTCGACGAGGACGGCTACCTGCGGATCGTCGATCGCATCAAGGACATGATCATCCGCGGCGGCGAGAACATCTACCCCAAGGAGATCGAGACCGCGCTGTACGCCCACGAGGGCGTCCTCGAGGCCGCGGTCGTCGGGCGGCCCGACGACATACTCGGCGAGGTCGTCGTCGCCTATGTCGCGCAGCGCCCCGGCACCGCGGTCACCGTCGAGGAGCTCCACGGCCTCTGCGCCGGCCGGCTCGCCAAGTACAAACGGCCGGCGCAGATCGAGGTGCTCGCGGAGCTGCCCAAGAACGCGGTCGGCAAGATCGACAAGCCGGCGCTGCGCGCGCTGGCGAGCGCATAGCCGGCCGCGCTGCGGGACGATGGGACGGGCGGCGCGCGCGCCGCCCGTCTTTGTCGTCGCGCCCCAAACCGGCGCTTCCAGGTCTGTCGGACCGGCACATCGGAACGGCGGCCCGCCGGACATACGGTGCGGGTGCAAGGCCGATGAAGGAGGACCCAGAGATGCTCAGCCCGACCGTCACCGAGCGCCGCGCCGTTCTCGAGCCCACCACGCGCGACGACTTCGCCGACCCGCCGGCGAGCCCGACGAGCGCGGGCCGTCGCGGGGCGGCCCATCGATTCGTCCACGTTGACCGCCGCGACCCGACCCGCGGATGACGCGCTTCCCCGGACATGAGCACTGACGACGTCACGCCCTCCGCCGCTCAGGTCAAGGCGGCCGGGAGCGGGCGGCCGACCCATCCGCGAGAGCCGCACTCGGGCGGCACCGTGGGCCGGCTGAACTGGCTGCGGGCCGGGGTGCTCGGGGCCAACGACGGGATCGTGTCGGTGGCAGGCATCGTCATCGGGGTGGCCGGGGCCACGACGGACCGCGGCGCCATCTTCACTGCCGGACTGGCCGGCCTGGTCGGTGGGGCCGTATCGATGTCGCTGGGTGAGTACGTGTCCGTCTCCAGCCAGCGCGACAGCGAGCGCGCGGAGATCACGCAGGAGAAACAGGAACTCGCCGACGACCCGGACGCCGAACTGACCGAGCTGACCGCTCTGTACGAGGCGAAGGGCCTTTCCGCCGCCACGGCCCGCACAGTCGCCGCCGAGCTGACCGCTCGCGGCGCCCTCGACGCCCATCTGGACGCAGAGCTGCACATCGACCCCGACGACATCGCCAACCCCGCGCAGGCCGCCGGCGCTTCGGCGCTGTCGTTCGTCTCGGGTGCGCTGCTGCCGATGCTCGCCATCCTGCTGCCTCCGGCCGGCCTCAGGGTCCCGGTGACGTTCGTCGCCGTCCTGGTCGCTCTCGCCCTGACCGGTGCCCTCAGCGCGCGCCTCGGCGGCGGCGATGCCCGCCGCGCCGTCCTGCGCGTCGTCATCGGCGGAGCGCTCGGCCTGGCCTTCACCTACGCCGTCGGTCACCTGTTCGGAACAGCCGTGGGCTGAGGGCGGAGTCGTCCGTCGCCGCGCCGGGCTGCCGCAGCGCAGCGGTGGTCGCCCGCACCATCGTGATGGCAAACCCCGATCGGCCGGTCTGGTTCGCGGCTCACCACGTGGTCG
>Ga0105249_10004141_pt1 | contig 12523 bp, 13 predicted proteins | sample KBSS44metaG_FD_81522 | JGI IMG/M metagenome (GOLD analysis project Ga0105249, IMG submission 81522) | Switchgrass rhizosphere microbial communities from Kellogg Biological Station, Michigan, USA - KBS S4-4 metaG | ecosystem: Host-associated > Plants > Roots > Rhizosphere > Soil | place... | reverse complement strand
TGGGGCCGGGAGCCTTATGTGCTGGGTGGATTTTCCGCCGCCGTGCCGGGCGCCGGGGGAAGTCGGCGCGTGTTGAGGGAGCCTATTTCCGATCGCGTATTCGTCGCCGGCGAGGCCGCGCACGAAACGATGTGGGGCACGGTCGCTGGCGCAGGACAGTCAGGCGAGCGTGCAGCCGATGCGGCGCTTCGCTATCTCGGTGTCGGCGTTCAACAACAACCCGCGCCGAAAACGGGCAGAAAAAGCTGACGCTGACGCCGATCAAGTCCGAAGTATTCCACCCGTCTTCTCTTTCACTTCTTCGATGATCTTGGCCGCCACCGCTTCAATCTCCGCATCCGTGAGGGTCTTCTCGCGCGGCTGAATCGTTACAGCGATCGCAATCGATTTCTTGCCTATTTCGATTCCCTTGCCTTCATAAAGATCGAATACACCGACCGCGGCAACGAGATTCTTGTCGGCATTTTGCGCGGCCCGTACGATTTCAGCGGCCGCGATCCCGCGATCGACGATGAAAGCGAAATCGCGAGACACTGGTTGGAACGGCGAAAGCGTAAGTGGAGGCTTCGTTCGTGTTGGCTTGGCCTTGGGCTCGGGAATGCGGTCGAGAATAACCTCCGCGACGGTGATCGGTCCTTCCACCTGCAGTGCTTCAAGCGTTCCGGGATGCAGTTCGCCGAAGACCGCAAGCACCGTCTGATGTCCGAGCCGAATCGTTCCCGACCGCCCGGGATGAAGATAAGCCGGTCCGCCTGGGCTAATTTGCAGCTTGTCGACCGGTGCACCGCAAGCTGCAAGCACTTCGAGAGCATCCGACTTCCCGTCGAATACGTCGGCTGTATTTGCAGAGCCAGACCAATGCCGCCCCGTGCCGCATACCTTCGCTGCGCCTCGCCGCAGACTTGCAGCTGCGATCAATTGATCCTGCGGACGATCGCCTAGAAAGATCTGCCCGACTTCGAAGAGAGCGGTATCGGAATAGCCGCGGTCAGCATTCTTTTGCGCCGCGAGCGCGAGACCCGGCAGTAGGCTCGGTCGCATGTCAGAAAGATCGGCAGCGATCGGGTTAGCGAGCGCAAGAGCCTGGTCGCCTTCGCCGAACAGTTCCGCCTGCTTCTTCGAAATGAACGACCAGGTGACGGCTTCGACCATTCCGCTTGCGGCCAGCGCCCGCTTCGCGGCGCGCGTGCGCTTTTGCAAAGCCGTGAGTACTGGACGGCGTGCCGCCAAGCCGCGATCGAACGGTGTGGACGGAACGCGATCAACACCGAGGATACGAACGATTTCCTCGACAAGATCGGCCTTGCCCTCAACGTCGCCGCGCCAGCTCGGCACCGCGACCTTCACCTTGTCGCCGGACCCCGCCATGATGAAGCCGAGCGCAGTAAGCACGCGTTTGGCTTCGCCGACTTTCGTTTCGAGGCCGGCAAGCCGTCGTGGTTCGCTCAACGGGAAGTCGATCACGCGTTCGGCGTCGGGAATCTTGCCGGCGAGCACGGTTTCCGACGACGTGCCGCCGCACAATTCCACGATCAATTTGGTCGCGAGATCAAGACCCGGCTGTGTGTAGGCGGGGTCGACGCCGCGCTCGAAGCGAAAACGGGCATCCGAAACGACGCCGAGCTTACGGCCTGTATGAGCAATATTCCCCGGGTCCCATAGTGCCGATTCCACAAGCACATCGGTCGTCGTTTCGGAACAACCGCTTGCAACGCCGCCCATAATGCCGGCAAGCGACTCGACGCCGTTCGCATCCGCAATCACGCATGTGTCGGTATCGAACTCATAAGTACGCCCATCGAGCGCGAGCAGCTTCTCTCCTTTTTTCGCGCGCCGAACGACTAGATCGCCCTTCACCTTGGCCGCATCGAACACATGCAACGGTCGCGCGCGGTCGAAGGTGACGAGATTGGTAATGTCGACTAGCGCATTGATCGGGCGAAGTCCGATCGCACGCAGCCGCCGCTGGAGCCATTCAGGCGAAGGGCCGTTCTTCACGCCGCGTACGAGTCGAAGCGCGAAAGCGGGACAGAGACCCGGCTCTTCGATCTTCACTTTCGTCGGGCATGGAAATTCGCCCTTCAACGGTTTTTGATGCGTTTCTTTCAGCGTGCCGAGCTGCGCAGCCGCGAGATCGCGCGCGATGCCGTGGACGCCGAGACAATCGGCACGGTTCGGCGTGACTGCGATTTCGATCACAGGATCGTCGAGACCCATAGCTGCGGCGAAAGGCTTTCCAAGCGGCGCGTTCGCGGGAAGCTCGATGATGCCCGCATGGTCATCGGAGATTCCCATCTCGCGCGCAGAGACAAGCATGCCGCGGCTTTCGACATCGCGGATCTTTCCGATCTTGAGATCGAGCCCGGTGCCGGGAATATGCGTGCCCGGTCGCGCGAACACGCCCATCATGCCCGCGCGCGCATTGGAAGCGCCGCATACGACCTGAACCGGCGTGCCGTCGCCGGTATCAACCATACAGACCTTCAGCTTGTCGGCGTTCGGATGTTTTTCAGCGGAGACAACACGCGCGATGGTGAAGGGGGCGAGATCCTTCGCCTTGTCCTCGACGCGCTCGACCTCGAGCCCGATCATCGTCAGCTTGTTGATGATCTCTTCGAGTGGTGCGTCCGTCTCGAGATGCTCCTTTAGCCAGGAGAGCGTGAATTTCACGTGCTCAGTCCTCCCGCTAAAGTCGGGAAGTCGAGCGGCTGGAAGCCGTAATGCTCAAGCCAGCGCACGTCTGCCTCGAAAAATGCGCGGAGATCCGGCATGCCGTATTTCAGCATGGCGATGCGGTCGATCCCCATGCCCCAGGCGAAGCCTTGGTATTCGTCCGGATCGAGCTTGCAGTTCCTCAATACGTTCGGATGCACCATCCCGCAACCTAGAATTTCCAGCCAATCGTTCCCTTCGCCGAAGCGCACTTCGCCGTCACGTCGGTCGCATTGAATATCGACTTCGAGCGAAGGCTCGGTGAATGGAAAGAACGACGGACGGAAACGCATCTTTACGCTCGGAACTTCGAAGAAGGCCTTGCAGAATTCTTCGAGAATCCATTTCAAATGGCCAAGATGCGAGCCCTTGTCGATCACCAGGCCCTCAACCTGGTGGAACATCGGCGTGTGCGTCTGATCGGAATCCTTGCGATAGGTGCGGCCAGGCGTAATGACGCGGAGCGGGGGCTTCGTGCTTTGCATTGTGCGGATTTGCACCGGCGAAGTGTGCGTGCGCAGAAGCTTTCGCTCGCCGTCCGGCTTTGGGTTGAAAAAGAACGTGTCGTGCATATCCCGCGCCGGATGCCCGGCGGGAAAGTTCAGCGCGGTGAAGTTAAAGAAATCCGTCTCGATGTCCGGCCCTTCGGCGACCGAAAACCCCATATCGGCGAAAATCGCCGTAATCTCGTCGATCACCTGGCTCACCGGATGAACGCGTCCGCGCTCAAGCGGACTCTCGCGCACCGGAAGCGTGACATCCACTTTGTCCGCCGCGAGTTGCGTCGATAGTGCCGCCTGTTTCAACGCATTCTTTTTCGCCGTGAGCGCTTCGCTGAAGCGGTCGCGCAGCCCGTTAATGAGCGGGCCCTTTTTCTTGCGCTCGTCGGGAGTCATCGTGCCAAGCGTCTTAAGAAGCTCCGAAATTGAGCCTTTTTTCCCGAGTGCCGCGACCCGCACGGCTTCAAGCGCCGCGTCGTCCCTCGCGGCGCCGATTGCGGCCAGCGCTTCGTCTTCAAGTCTTTTGAGGTCAGCCATGAATCGATCCGTCTGAAATCAAAGTCTACACGAACGAAAACGGCGCGGCGCCAGTCATTGGCGCCTCGCGAATTCGGGCCTCGGAAGGCGGATTAGCCGCTCAGTTGAGCGCGGCGCGGGCCGTATCGACGATCGCCTTGAATGCGGCCGGCTCTCGCACGGCGAGATCGGCAAGCACCTTGCGGTCGACCTCGACCCCGGCCTTACCGAGGCCGTTGATAAATCGGCCGTAGGTGAGGCCGTGTTCGCGGACAGCCGCATTGATGCGCTGAATCCAGAGCGCGCGGAACGAACGCTTCCGGTTCTTGCGATCGCGATAGGCGTATTGGTGCGCCTTCTCGACCGCCTGCTTTGCGATACGGATCGTATTCTTGCGCCGGCCGTAAAAGCCCTTGGCGGCCTTGAATACTTTCTTGTGCTTGGCGTGGGACGTTACGCCACGTTTAACGCGGGCCATGATGATCTCTCCTGAACGCGGTTTAGCCGTAGGGCATGAAGATCTTGCGGACGTGCCGCGCGTCGACCTCTTTCATCACAGTCGTGCCGCGCTGCTGACGGATTTGCTTCTTCGTCCGCTTGATCATTCCGTGCCGTTTATTGGCCTGAGGAGCGATCACCTTGCCGGTCGCGGAGATCTTGAATCGCTTCTTCGCGCCAGATTTCGTCTTTAGTTTGGGCATTTGGCTCGTCTCCGTGGGTCGGCGTGGCGGAAACCGCGCATCGACCCTTGATTGGTTCGATTGAGCTTGATGAACCGCCACGGCAGCCCTTTAGCCGGGCAGTTCGGAGGCGCTTCGATACTAGAGCGAGCCGGTATTGGCAACCCGAGCAGGAATACTCACTTCGGCGCCAGAATCATCACGATTTGGCGTCCTTCGGACATCGGCTCAGCCTCGACCTTCGCCATCTTGGCGGTGTCTTCGCGCACGCGCTTCAAGAGATTGTAGCCCAGCTCCTGGTGCGCCATCTCGCGACCACGGAAGCGAAGCGTGACCTTCACCTTGTCGCCCTCGTCGAAAAAGCGGGCCATCGAGCGCATCTTGACCTCGTAGTCGTGCTTGTCGATCCCGGGCCGAAGCTTGATCTCCTTGACCTCGACCGTCTTCTGCTTCTTGCGCGCCTCGGCCGCCTTCTTTTGTTCCTGAAAGCGATACTTCCCGTAATCCATTACCTTGGCGACGGGCGGGTTATTGTTCGGAGAGATTTCGACAAGATCGAGCCCGGCATCGCGGGCGATTGTCAGAGCTTCCAGGATGGGAACAGCACCGCGATTGGCTCCGGTATGATCGATCAGCTGAACTTCGCGGACACGGATGTCTTCATTGGTGCGCGGGCCATCTTTTTGCACCGGCGCAGCGGCTCTCATTGGGCGGCGAATGGTGGCTTTCTCCTCGATAGTTGACACGATGCTTGCGCAAAGGCTGGAACCCCGCGAAGCAGACGGGGAGGATTGAAAGAAATGCGGTTGAAGTCAATGGACATAAATTATGATCGGCGAAGAACTCATTAAGCTTGAAATCGGCGAGGGTAAGGATGCCCGCAGCGTTGCCGTGCGCTCGTCCGCCGGAGCCGTCCCCGGCATTTTCTGGCTTGGCGGGTTCAAGTCCGACATGCGCGGCACCAAGGCTGAAGCGCTCGCGGCCCATGCCGCGGTCGCGGGTCGTGCCTGTGTGCGTTTCGATTATTCGGGCCACGGAGAATCAGGCGGTGCGTTCGAACGAGGAACGATCTCGCGCTGGGCCGAGGATGCATTGACTGTTTTCGAACAGGTCGCGAAGGGGCCTCAAATCGTGATCGGCTCCTCGATGGGCGGATGGATTGCACTGCTTCTCGCGCGCGCGCTCGCAAAACGCGGCAAGAACGGCAATACGAAGATGGCAGGGTTAGTATTGATCGCGCCTGCGCCAGATTTTACCGAGACGTTGATGTGGCCCGCACTGTCGACGGAAGCAAAGCGCGAGATCGAAGGAAAAGGAATGTGGATGCGGCCCTCTGCGTATGACGATGGGCCTTATCCGATCACCCTAGATCTCATCGAGGACGGGAGAAAAAACCTTCTCCTCGATAAGCCGATCGAAATCGGCTGCCCGGTCCGTATTTTGCAGGGTGTGCTCGATCCCGATGTACCGTGGCAACACGCGTTGCGGCTTGTCTCCTGTCTCGCGCAGGACGACGTTGTGCTGACGTTAATCAAGGATGGCGATCACCGGTTATCGCGGCCGGAAGACATCGAACGGCTGTTGCGTGCCGTCGACGAACTCGCGGCCGAAGTTTGAGCCGCGCTGGCAGCGTCCCACTCTTCGATTACGGCAGCATCTGTTTCCATTTTGCGCTTTTTAGCAGCGATTTCCTCGAAGGCGGATGGCTTTGCGAGCACCGAAAGCGCCCAAACCGCTGCACCTCGAACGAGCGGAGAGGAATCTTCGAGCAATCGTTTGGCTTCAGATTGAAGGGAAGGGTCATGCGAATTGCCGATTGCGATCAGAACATTGCGGATAAAACGCTCACGGCCGGTCCGTTTGATCGGGCTTTTGGAAAACCGTGCACGGAATGCTGCGTTATCGAGGCGCGCAAGTTCTGAAAGCTTCGGTGCGCGGTTTTCCTCGCGCGCGGCAAGCTTCGTTTCATGTCCTGCCTGCGCGAATTTGTTCCACGGGCAGACCGCAAGGCAATCGTCGCAGCCATAAATCCGGTTACCAATCTTCGCTCGCAGTTCGCGGGGGATCGGACCCTTATGCTCGATCGTGAGATAGGAAATGCAGCGCCGTGCATCCAACTGATAGGGCGCGGGAAAAGCTGCTGTGGGGCAAATATCGAGGCACGCGCGGCAGGAGCCGCAATGATCGGTCTCGCGCTTATCGAGCGGCAATTCGAGCGTCGTGAAGATCGAACCGAGAAATAGCCAGGAACCGAATTCGCGCGAAACGAGGTTGGTATGCTTTCCCTGCCAACCCAAACCCGCGGCGGCCGCGAGCGGCTTTTCCATTATCGGCGCCGTATCGACAAAGACCTTGATCTCACCTCCCGCCTTCGCGATGAGCCATTGCCCCAGTCGCTTGAGTTTCCCCTTGATCAGCTCGTGATAATCGTCGCCATGCGCGTAAACGGAAATCGCACCGCGCTCGCGATACTGTAATATTTCGAGCGGATTTTCACTAGGCCCATAATTCAAACCGAACGCGATGACGCTCTTCGCCTCGGGCCACAATACATGTGGATCGCTGCGGCGGTCTTTCGTCCGCTCGAGCCAGTCCATGTCGCCATGCGAGCCCTTGGCGAGCCAATCCTCAAAATATTTTCCGAAAGTGACAGCATCGGGTTTCGTAATGCCGATCGCGTTGAAACCCTCCGCACTGGCGCGCTCGCGTAGCGCGTCTAGAAGTCGAGATCCGCGTAGACCTTCGACGCCGAGAGTCCCGGCACGATTTCGGCGAGCAGCGGCCGAAAACTCGGGCGCGACTTGAGCTTCGCGTACCAGTTCTTCGCCGTATCGTCTTCTTCCCACGGCACGTCACCCAAATAGTCGATAGCGGACAATTGCGCGGCCGCCGCGAGGTCCGCAAAAGTGAGCCGGTCGGCGGCAAGCCAGCCCCGCGTTTTCAAGAGCCAGCCGATATATTTCAGATGATAGCGGATATTGGCGCGCGCTGCATGGATCGAGGCCGAATCGGGCGGCCCGCCGCCTTCAGCCTCGGAGAGCCGCCGCTTCAGGATTTTCTCGCGCACCAGAAGTTCGCTCACTTCCGTGAAGAACTTATCGTTGAACCAATTTACGATCCTCCGCACATCGGCCCGCACTCTCGGATCCGCCGGCATCAGGCTCCGGTCGGGGGCCGTGAACCCTCTTGTCTCCTCGATATATTCGGCGATCACCATCGGGCCGGACAGTGGGAAATTGTCTTCAATCAGAACAGGTGTCGTACCTGCCGGATTGAGCGCGAGGAATTCTGGCCGCCGCTTCATTACTTCTTCTTCGGCCAAATCGACGCTTACGCCATATTCGCCCAGCACGAGCCGAACGAAGCGCGAATGGGGGCAAAAGGGGTGATGAAAGAGTTTCATGAGTGGGAATCAGGAGATGAACGACAGAATGCCACGGATCAGGGCTTTCGTGAGGCGAATTTCTTGAACTATTCACTTGCTTGATCGCGCACGGTGCCTCTGGGAAAAGATAATCTCGTTCGCGATTCTCGCGCTCTAACGGATGGGAATATCCATGGCAGCCGAAGTTTGCACTCAGGGTCTGGACACTGGCTTCGTAGAACTCGGCTACGCCAAAGTAGCGTTTCTTGGCGTCGTCCAGGGGATCACCGAGCTCTTGCCGATATCGTCGACGGCACATATGCGCATCGTTCCCGCTTTTCTCGGCTGGCGCGATCCGGGTTCTGCCTTTTCCGCCGCGATGCAGCTCGCGGCGCTCGCGGCCGTTGTCAGCTATTTCTGGAGCGATGTGCGCAATATGGTTTTCGGCTCGCTCGCAGCCGTGAGAGATCGAGATTTCCGCGATTGGAATTTCCGCTTCGCGCTCGGTATCGTACTTGGCACCATACCCATCGTATTTTTTGGCATCCTGCTTTCGCCGGTTCTGAATGCCTGTGGCACGCCTTTGCGTGGGCTTGTCATCATCGGCTGTGCATCGATTGTGATGGCTGGCCTACTTGCGCTAGCCGAGCTTTCCACGACCCATCGCCGTACGATGGAAGACGTGACGTGGAAGGATGCGCTCATCGTCGGCCTCGCGCAGGCAGGCGCGCTTATTCCCGGTGTCTCGCGCTCGGGCTCGACATTAACGGCGGCTCTTTTTCTCGGTCTCAATCGCCAAGAAGCCGCGCGGTATTCTTTTCTCCTCGGCCTTCCCGCCATCACGGCAGCAGGCGTCAAGGAGCTTTATGAGCTGCATAAGGCTCAGCTCGACGCGCACGGCTGGGCGATTCTGTTCGTAGGACTCGTCGTCGCGTCTGTTTCGGCCTTTGTAGCGATCTGGGGCCTGTTGCGAATCTTGGAAAGGTTTTCCGCGTGGCCCTTTGTTTTTTATCGGGCTTTTATTGGCGTCATTCTGCTGATCGGCGTCTTGTTCGGTTTTCTCAGCTAATCAGCTAATCAAGCTACCGGACGTGTAAACTGACCTGACTTGCGAAAGCGCCAGAGATAACTTGGCAAAACTGCCTCGAGCGCCGTCGGCGAGATACCGAGCCCCTTGAGCGTCCGATCTTCGCGCTCGGCTTTTTTTGAAACCACGCTGTCGGTCTTGAGCAGCTCTACCTGATCGCGGGTGAGCAGCGATTTCGGCAGAAGTTCGAGAATAGCCGCCTGAAGTTTCGCGACCGGAAAAGGAATTGGCAATAGAATTCGTTTGCGGCCGATTTCGCGCAGCATCAATTCCATCAGCTCGCGAAAAGTTTTTACTTCCGGTCCGCCGAGTTCATAAACTGTGCGCGGCTTCGCACGCCCTTCAACGGCTGCTGCAATTGCATTTGCAACATCACCGACGAAGACCGGTTGAAATAACGTATATCCGCCGCCGATTAGCGGTAGCGCGGGAAGCACTCGCGCCATTGCGGCAAAGCGGTTGAAAAAATCATCCTCGGGTCCGAATACGATTGAGGGCCGCAAGATGATCGCGTCGGGAACGGAACCGGTCACCGCCTTTTCCCCAGCCGCTTTCGTGCGCGCATAAGCGGATTCTGATTTCGCATCGGCGCCGATCGCGGAGATATGAACGAGTTTTGCACCCGCTTCTGCTGCCGCGCGTGCGACAGCCTCGGCGCCCGCGGCCTGCACGGCATCGAATGTCTGTGCGCCGCTCTCATGCAAGACACCGACGAGGTTGACGATCGCGTCACTGTCTTGCGCCGAGCGCATGACGGAATCGGAATAGCGGAGGTTCGCCTGTACCGCGTGGATTTGACCGACACGTCCGAGTGGCTGCAAATGATAGGCAAGGTCGGGCCGCCGCACAGCTACCCGGATGCGCCACCCGCGCTGCGCGAGCGCACGCACGGCATGACGGCCGACAAAGCCGGAGCCGCCGAAAATCGTAACCAGGCGATCGGTTGGCGTATCAGTCATCTCGAAAATCGCCCCTTCGGCATCAGGCGGGCCAGCCGAGCGATACTCGAATGATTTGCGCGCGTCCAGTAACCGTCAGCGGGCAGCCCTTTCGATTGACAAGCCTTTGGGTGCCGCCCTACCTAACGCCTGATGCCCAGGTGGCGGAATTGGTAGACGCGCTGGTTTCAGGTACCAGTGGTGAAAGCCGTGAAGGTTCGAGTCCTTTCCTGGGCACCAATTTCTTAACCGCGATGTGCCACCATCGCGAGGTTCAACCAGCTGGCTGATCTTTCGATGACAATTCGCCTACATCACGGCGATCTTCCCAACCTCTCGGCCTATGGCGCTTCGGTAGCGATCGACACCGAAACGCTGGGCCTCAATCCTCATCGCGATCGGTTGTGCGTCGTCCAGCTTTCGCCTGGCGACGGTTCGGCCGATGTCGTGCAGATTCCTGCCAACGATGTTTCGAGTCCAAATCTCGTGAAGCTATTGTCTGATCCCAAGCGGCTAAAGATTTTTCACTTTGCGCGCTTCGATCTCGCAGTCTTGTCCAACGTCTATCGCGTGATGCCGGGGCCGATCTATTGCACCAAGATCGCTTCGAAGATCGCGCGCACCTACACTGACAAGCATGGTCTCAAGGATCTCACTCGCGAATTGCTCAACATCGAAATGTCAAAACAACAGCAAAGCTCCGACTGGGGCGCGGAGAAGCTCTCCGAAGCGCAGATCGCCTATGCCGCATCCGATGTGCTGCATCTCCACGCGCTCAAAGAGAAGCTTGATGAAATGCTGGCCCGCGAGGATCGAGCGAGGCTCGCCGAAGCTTGTTTCAGGTTCCTGCCGATGCGAGTCGAACTCGATCTCGGTGGCTGGGCGGATGAGGACGTATTCTCCCATTCGTGAGCGAAACTGCGCAAAGACTGCAGATTCGGTGATATTGCGAGCAATTTCGTCCGTCTGATTGCCGTAATTTCGGACCATGTCATTCTCGCATAGCGCAATCACATGAACCGCCCAACGACCATACACAGTCTCGCCGAGTCGACGACTTTCGCCGACGAGAATTTGGCACACCGTCGCTCCGCAGCCTTTGGCGCGGCGCAACGTCATAGCCGCCGAGTGATGTTCCTGCGCCGCGTGTTGCCCGCGGTAGCGACGGGCGCAGTTCTTCTGACCATCGCCTGGATGTGGCTCGACCCGCTCCGCTTCACGCGCGATCTGCCGGTGGAAATGGGCAAGCTTTCGATCTCGGGATCGAAACTCAACATGGAGGCCCCGAAATTGACGGGCTTCAGCAAGGATGGGCGCCCCTATACGGTGACAGCGGAGTCAGCGGCGCAAGATCTTAAGACACCGGGCATCATCGAACTTTCCAATATTGTGGGACAATTCGATTCGGGCACACGCGGGAATACTGTGCTCAATGCGAAGTCGGGCGTTTACAACTACAAAGCCGAGCAGATGCGTATATTTAACGGAATCGATTTCCGCTCAACTGCGGGTCATAGCGGCCAATTAAATGACGCAACGATCGAGACGCGCAAAGGCCACCTTGTCTCGGAGAGCCCTGTCGATTTCTTCTTCAAGGAAGGCTCCTTGCACGGCAACCGATTCGAGGTATTCGAGCATGGCTCGGTTCTCGTTTTTGAGGGCGGCGTTACGATGATCTTGCGGCCGGAAACCTCTTCGCCTGATTCCGCATCGAAGGAAGCCGCGCAATGATGAGCCGGATCCTTATCTTATCGGCAGCGCTAGCCGCCAGTCTGTCGTGGCCGCTTGAGATTGCGAATGCTCAGGCCGCAAAAACAAAATCGTCCGAAAAGCAGGACGACAGCGGCATGCCGAACGCGCTGCAAGGATTTTCCCGCAATAAGAACGAACCGGTAAAAATCGAATCGAACAAGCTTGAGGTGCGGGACAAGGAAAAACTCGCGATCTTTACCGGCAACGTGTTCGTGCAGCAGGGTGACACCACCATGCGTTGTCCGGAACTCAGGGTATTTTACGAGGGCGACGCTAAGACACCCGGCGGCACTTCATCCAAAACCGCAACGGCAAAGAGCGGCGCAGAAAAGAACCAGCCGGATAGCAATTCTGCGCCAATATCAACCGCGGAAAAAACTCTGGCGCCGACGAAATCCGCTAAGGCATCCACGACCGAAACGAACGTGCAGCAGAAAATCAAGAAGCTCGAAGCGCTAGGCGGCGTGATCGTGACCAGCAAGGACCAGAAGGCTACGGGCGATCGTGCGGATTTCGAGATGAAAGCCAATACTGTGATCATGACGGGAAATGTCGTCGTAACGCAGGGCCAAAATGTCATGCGTGGCGACCGGTTGGTCGTCGATCTGACAAGCAGCCGCGCTCATATGGAAGCTGGGACCAAGGGCAACCCGGGCAGGGTGCAAGGTCTCTTCTTGCCGAGTGAAAAGGACAAAGAGGGCATAAAAAAAGATAGGCCGAAAAAGGGCCAGACCCAATAATTGGGCACTATTAGCCTTGTCGCACCCGTCCTAACTAAGAACACAACGCGGCATTGCCACCCGGTTTAGGAAGGCTTATTTGGCGCATCATCGGGTGGCTCTCTTTTGGAGAAGGCGCGCTGAAAGTCCTTTCTTGGTTCCGTTCGAAGCCGGAGCAGAACGCCGAGTCGGCGCCTTTGGCCGACGCGTGGCGTCTTGATGAAGGGCTTCCGCCTCCGCCTCCGCTTCCGCCGC
>Ga0105249_10004140_pt1 | contig 12524 bp, 10 predicted proteins | sample KBSS44metaG_FD_81522 | JGI IMG/M metagenome (GOLD analysis project Ga0105249, IMG submission 81522) | Switchgrass rhizosphere microbial communities from Kellogg Biological Station, Michigan, USA - KBS S4-4 metaG | ecosystem: Host-associated > Plants > Roots > Rhizosphere > Soil | place... | reverse complement strand
TGTGTACGGGTCTCTGCTGACAAAATATTTCCGTACGGGAGAAGTGGATATGCATGAAGTACATCCCTACATCAGCGAAGGATTTGGTGAAGATTTTGTTCCGGGCAATTATGATATGAGTGTGATCGATCACTTTGAGCAGGTAACCGATAAAGACGGCGCCATCATGGCGAGGCGCTTGGCAAAAGAAGAAGGAATGTTCTGTGGCTATAGCGCCGGAAGTTGTATGACAGGGCTCATGCAATTGAAAAGTAAACTGAAAAAAGGTGACCTGGTCGTTTGTATTTTCCATGATCATGGAAGCCGGTATGTCGGGAAGATCTATAACGACCAGTGGATGATCGAACGTGGTTTCCTGGATGTAAAAACATTTAAAGATATTGTCAGTGGCAGGGGTTCAAAAAAATTAATCACTGTCCTGCCTAACCAAACTGTATCTGAGGCAGTTGAGCTAATGAAGAAATATGATATTGAGCATATCCCGGTTATGAATGGAAATGGCGTAATGGGCGCCATCAGTGAAAACGGGTTGTTCCAGAAAGTCTTCAATAATCCCGAAATAAAAAATTCGACTGTAGAATCCGTTCTTGAACCCGCCTACCCGATGGTTGATTTTGAAACCCCGGTAGAGCGATTAAGCACCTTAATTAATAAGGAGAATGGTGCTGTTCTTTCTAAGGATGAGGCTGGAAACCTTCATATTGTTACAAAATATGACGTAATCCAGGCCTTGGGTAAGTAAATACACTTGCAATTCAAATCTAAATTTCGTAGTTGTACTAGCATCAATGTAAATACCGAAGGATTGAAATCGGTTAATAATGCTCTTGTGTTAAAGGATGGTCAAATCTATTTTTGTTTTGCAGTTGACACAATAAATGTCCAACAGCAATCCTAGAAAAACCAAAAGTCCTGTAGTCCAAAGAAAACTAATTCCTATAGAAAACCGAAGTTTAGAATCCAGTAGTCCGAAAAAAACCAAGATCATTGACCGAAATCCAAGTCCAAGTCCAAGAAAAACCAAACAAATCCTAATGAAGATTTTTTACTAAAATCCAAATTCCTGAGAAAACCGTCCATTCCGAAACCGCCGTCCAAGATCCTTGAAAAGAAAGTAATCCTAACCCCTCCTGCTAATCAGCAAAGCTTAGCAGGAGGAACGGTGGTTCTCCTTTAAACCTTATTCTATTTATTTCCTATTCCTGATCAAACTCTCTTTCTTTATACTTTATCCATAGTTTTATCTTTATTCTTAATGAGTAAAGAGAAATATCCTTTACAGCCCGGACAAGATGAAGGAAATATTAAGCCTTCAAGAAAAAAGCCCATGTACCCCGTAATCGGGCCACTACGCTCCTATTTGAAGAATCATGGACGTGAAGTTCCATTGCCGGTAAGCTACCAGGATTTGCTTCATTTTACCTATTCAATTCCGCTTAAAGATAAGTTGGGCAATGCGACGCTCTGGGAAAAAACAGTATACGATATGAAGGAGTGGGATTTTATCCGTGAAGGGTTGGTAAAAACATATGCGATACTAAAAACCGAAGGCGATCTGACGCATACCAAACATTTGGATGTGGCAAGGATTGACTATTGCACATTTGGTAATTCAAATCCATTTCGGATCCGGATTGTAAATAAGTTCAATGATAACTATGATCACTATTATATAAAAATTGCGGATGCATCAAGAATATATGGGCTTGAACTGGAACATATACTCACGCCCAACAGGATTAAATTTCTGACATGCAGGAATACATTAGTAGAAGAACATATTGCCGGTATACCCGGGGATCTGTTCATTCAACAAATGATAAATGCACCCGAAACAAATAAGATCAGGCTGGCAAAGGAATTCGTAAAATTCAATGAACGATGTTTTGTCCGGTTGCTCGGCGATATGCGCAGTTATAATTTTGTTGTAGACATCACACCGGATATTGAAGATTACCAGTACAGGATCCGTGCGATCGATTTTGATCAGCAGAGTTATGAAGGGAAACGAAAATTATATCTTCCCCAATTCTTTAAAGACAACTATGCTTTTGTTGACCTGTGTATGAAACATCTCAATAAAGATTCAATTGAACAATACCAGACAGAAGAAAGAACGATCATGGCTTTCCGGGTTGCTTCATCACGATACAGGCTCATGGAACTGCTCAATATAATGAACAGGGATGCGATCTCAACCGAAGAAAAAACTGCACAACTAAGAAATGAACTGGCATCACATTTTGATCATAGCAGTTATACCCGGTGCAAAACAATGGGACAGGTAGTTAAAACGCATCTCAAATTCTGTCTTCAGAAAAACTTAAAACAAATTCATAAGATCACCGATAAATTTGGTGATTAAACCCTCTCCTAACATCCGTTAAACTCTTTTATCAACTTCGTCCAATCTCTTATCTTCGCCGCGATTATTTAAATTCTGGTATGAAAAAATATAAACCGGGAGTTCTTTTTGGCGAAGAGCTTCTTGCGCTTTTGAACGACGCCAAACAAAACCAGTTCGCATTACCCGCTGTAAACACGATTGGAACCAATACGATCAATGCGACGTTAGAGACAGCCGCTAAAGTTAATTCTCCTGTTATTATCCAGTTTTCAAATGGAGGTGCCCAGTTTATTGCCGGCAAGGGCATGCCGAATGATCAACTGCAGGGAAATATTTACGGTGCGGTCTCCGGTGCTTTGCATATTCATAATGTTGCAAAATATTATGGAGTGCCGGTTGTATTGCATACGGATCATGCTGCAAAAAAATGGTTACCCTGGATCAGTGGTTTGATCGATGAGGGAGAAAAATTTTTTAAAGAGAAAGGCCAACCCTTATTCAGCAGTCATATGCTGGACCTGAGTGAAGAACCGATCGAAGAAAATATTCATGCATCAGTCGAATTCTTTAAAAGAATGAAACCACTCGGGATGGGAATAGAGATCGAGCTGGGTGTAACGGGTGGTGAAGAAGATGGCGTGGATAACAGTGATATTGAAAATGATAAACTCTATACACAGCCTGCACATGTTGAATATGCTTATACTGAATTAGGAAAAGTCGGAAACATGTTTACGGTAGCTGCAGCATTCGGTAATGTTCATGGTGTTTATAAGCCCGGCAATGTACAATTGCGACCTGAAATTTTGAATAATTCTCAAAAACATATTCAATCAAAATTTAACACAGCTCCCAAACCTGTTTTCTTTGTCTTTCATGGCGGCAGTGGTTCACCGCAAAGTCAAATTCGTGAAGCGATCAGCTATGGTGCCATAAAAATGAATATCGATACGGATCTGCAATGGGCATTTTGGGAAGGGATCTTAAATAATTATAAAAAGAATGAAGGTTACCTGCAGGGTCAACTAGGCAATCCTGAAGGTGAGGATAAGCCAAATAAAAAACATTATGATCCACGAGTGTGGTTACGAAAAGGTGAAGAGTCATTTATAAAGCGATTGGAGATCGCATTTGAAGACCTTAACTGTATCAACAGAAATGCATAAGCAAGCCCCGCTAAACGCGGGTTTTGTTTTTAATATAGAAAACTATTTACTTATTGAAAGATAAAACATATAATGCCTGCCATCTCACCTTTGGATGCTTTCCTGCATTGGGAAAAGCAGATCCCAGATGAAATATTGTTTCGACAACCGGTGCAGGGTCAATGGAAAACCTGGGCCTGGGCACAAGCGGGTGACGAAATAAGAAAAATTGCCTCCGGTTTAAAATCATTGGGTCTTCCCGATAAAAGTCATATTGCCATACTTTCAAAAAATTGTGCGCAATGGATCATCTGTGACCTGGCCATCATGCTATGCGGATATATTTCTGTTCCAATTTATCCAACACTGACCGCACATTCTATTAAACCTATACTTGAACATAGCGATTCAAAAGCAATCATACTTGGAAAATTAGATGATTATTCTTCGCAAAAAGATGCGATACCTGCAGGAATGATCAGGATTGGTATGACAACTTATGGATTAAATGAACAATATTCAATTGAGAATTTTATTTCACAACAACAACCTTTACAAGAAATATGTCACTGGCAACCGGGTGAAGTTCTTACTATTATTTATACTTCCGGCACAACCGGCAATTCAAAAGGAGTCATGCATACGGTTGATGCAATCTATACTACTGTAAAGACGGTGGTTTCGTTTATTGGTTTGCCTGCGAGACCCGTTTTATTTTCTTATTTACCACTCAGTCATATTGCCGAGCGGCAGGCAGTTGAGAATTATGTTCTGTATTACGGAGGAACGATTTCATTTGGTGAAAGTATTGAAACATTCCAGGCTAATGTCGCAGCCACACAACCCACGCTATTCTTTGCTGTACCCAGGATATGGGGCAAGCTTCGTGAAGGTATTTTAAAAAGGATGTCTCAAAAAAAATTGGATCTTTTATTATCGGTTCCAATTTTAAATTCATTCGTTAAAAAAGGGATTCGAAAAAAACTAGGGCTTTCAAAGGCGGTGTTAATTGTAAGCTCCTCCGCTCCTATTTCTGTTGATATTCTAAAATGGTTTAATAAAATCGGCATCCTGATCAACCAGGTATATGGTATGACAGAAGATTGTGTGTACGCACATTTTGAAACAGCAACGGATTATTGCTTTGGAAGTGTGGGAAAACCAGTAACAGGATTAAAAACAAAATTTGGGGAAGATGGTGAGCTAAGAGTTAAAAGTCCCGGGAATATGAAAGGCTACTATAAAGAACCTGTGTTAACCGCCGAAGCATTTGATGAAGAAGGTTATTTGAAAACAGGTGATATTGCTGAATACAACAAGGATGGATTTCTATTTATTACAGGCCGGGTAAAAGATCAGTTTAAAACCGATAAAGGAAAATACATTTCTCCTACACCGCTTGAAATGAAATTACTCGCCGATCCCTCTCTTGAAATGGCATGTGTAGTGGGTACGGGTATTCCGCAACCCATCGGTTTGATCACCTTATCAGAAGTTGGCAAAGCCAAAAACAAAAACGAACTCACTAATGAACTTGAATCATTAAGACTAACTGTAAACGAAACGTTGGATGCATTTGAGAAATTAGAAAAGCTGGTTGTAATGAAAGAAAATTGGACAATTGAAAACAGGTTGATTACTCCCAGTCTTAAAGTAAAAAGAAATGAAATTGAAAAAATTTATTTATCAAAATATCCAAAATGGTTTGTTGAAAGCCCTAAAATTATTTGGCTGGATTAAATATCAATCGATTTTTAAATCAACCTAATCAGAGGGTAACCCAATAATTTTGATTTTTTGAAATTTACTTTTCAATCCTTTTTAAATAATTATTTCATTCGTATATTTGCACCGCAATTCAAGAACACACTGCATCAGTTAGTACCCTGAAGATAACTTCACTGATTATTACAACTGAAAAATGACGATTCTTGACCCATATGGGAAGGCTATTGTATTGATTAACCTTTAAACGATAGAAAAATGAAAACAGAGAAAGAGTCATTCATTGATTCAAATGATCAAATCCAAACCCCTGAAACACTTGCTGCGAATCTTGACAAGGATGTACAAGAAGGCAAGGCAAAACTTTTTAACGCCTTTGGCGTTACTGAGATGTGGAAATTAAGAAAGACTTTCCGTTCAGCGTCTGATATGAGAAGAAGCAGGAATTAATTGCTGAGGATCATATAAAAGTTTGGTAGGCATCCGCCCCTGGTGGATGCTTTTTCTTTTTAAAATATCCGGATCGTAATGCTATTACTTTCTGTTTGGTGATTTAACCCCGAACTTTACCTTTGCCGAACATCTGTTAGGAAATTAAATCAACCTATTTATGTCAAAAAAAATCATAGAGCTACTCGGTCCCCAGGCAGATAGTCTTTTAAATCATCAATGCAAAACAATTGATAAAGCCTCGTTGCATTTGCCATCACCTCATCATATCGATGCGGTCTGGTCGCAATCAAATCGAAGCAACCAGGTTTTGCGAAGTCTGAATGCTATGTTGAATCATGGCCGGCTGGCGGGCACCGGTTATTTATCGATACTTCCGGTTGACCAGGGTATTGAGCATAGTGCAGGTGCATCTTTTGCACCTAATCCCATTTACTTCGATGCCGATAACATTGTTCAGTTGGCAGTCGAAGGTGGTTGCAATGCAGTGGCATCTACTTTTGGTGTATTGGGAATCGTTTCAAGAAAATGGGCACATAAGATTCCATTCATGGTTAAGATTAATCATAATGAGTTTCTAAGCTTACCAAATAAATTTGACCAGGTAATGTTTGGTACTATTAAAGATGCCTGGAATATGGGTGCCGTTTCTGTTGGAGCAACGATTTATTGGGGCAGCGCAGAAAGCACAAGACAATTACAGGAAGTTTCATTAGCATTTGAAATGGCACATAGTCTTGGTATGAGTACGGTACTTTGGTGCTACTTAAGAAACCCCGGATTTAAAGCGGATGGAGTAGATTATCATACCGCTGCCGATCTAACCGGTCAAGCCAATCATTTGGGAGTAACCCTACAAGCAGATATCATTAAACAAAAACTCCCAACGAATAATGGCGGCTATAACGCCACAAAACATGGCAAGACGCATAAGAAAGTTTATGAAGAACTTACAACAGATCATCCTATTGATCTTTGCAGATACCAGGTAGTTAATTGTTATATGGGTCGTGTGGGACTTATAAACAGTGGTGGAGAAAGTAAAGGTGCTTCTGACCTGAGTGAAGCAGTTACTACTGCAGTAATTAATAAACGTGCCGGTGGTATGGGATTAATTAGCGGACGTAAAGCATTTCAGAAACCGATGAAAGATGGAATTGAGTTGCTAAATGCAGTCCAGGATGTCTATCTTGATAAAGAAATCACAATTGCGTGAGTATTTATCGTAATTAATTTAAAAATACTTCCAAACAGGGGCATTTTTTTTGAAGCAGCTTTTGGAAAGCAACTATTTTTCCCCGCATGCCGTTTAGGTTTAAAATCATACAGTATGAAACGGGTATTTATCTTTATTGGAATCAGTATTTCTATTTTGAGCTCCTGCAGCAAAGGAGGAGGTACTGAGGGTGGCAGTAGCAGTGGCGGTGGTGGTGGTGGTAGTTCAACAATAGACTGCGCCACCGTAACAAATAAAGCTTTTAATGCAGATGTTCTTCCGATAATTACCGGAACCTGTGCTGCACCGGGATGTCATGCAACAGGAAGTAATAATGGTCCGGGTGCATTGACAAATTATACACAAATATTTAATGCAAGAACACAAATAAGAGATGCCGTAGCGACCGGTCGAATGCCGCAAAATAGTACGCTATCAACTGCACAAAAAGGTTCAATCATCTGCTGGATCGACAGCGGTGCACCGAATAATTAGCAATGCGCAGTTCGCATCCAGCAATCAATATCTTTGATCAATAAGATTGCTTATTTTATTTTAAAAAGCTGCATGACTACGAACTGCCGGCTGTGAACTGACTTCTCACACAATTCCTATATTTGTAGCATAACTATTGGTTATGGCTAAACAATTTGAAGATTTTGATGTAAACCTGACTGGTGAAGAAGGAAAATCCGAGGAAACAAAGAGCAGTTGGTTCAGAAGAATTAAGAAAGGAATTCTCACCAAAACTTCAGAGAAGAAGGAAACTCCGGAAGGGCTATGGACCAAATGTCCTGAATGTAATTTCATTTGCACGGTAAATGATCTGCGAGAACATTTATTTGTTTGTTCCAAATGCAATTATCATCATCGTATCGGCAGCAGCGAATACTACGAGATCATTTTTGATGATAAACAATACACCGAACTTTTCGAAAACATTCGCAGTAAAGACTTTTTAGGATTTACTGATCTTAAGCCTTACAAAAAAAGATTAGAAGATATCTGGAAGAATAGCGATCTGAAAGATTCAATGCGGGTAGCAGTGGGTAAAGTAGGCGGAAATGATATTGTGATTGCCTGTATGGATTTTGAATTTATTGGCGGTAGTTTGGGCAGTGTAATGGGCGAAAAATTTTCCCGTGCTGTAGATTATGCGATCGAACATAAAATGCCCTATATGGTTATCAGTAAAAGTGGTGGTGCCCGGATGATGGAATCTGCTTTTTCGCTGATGCAACTGGCAAAAACCTCCGGTAAGCTTTCTCAATTAAGCGATGCAAAACTTCCCTATATTTCTTTACTGACTGATCCTACATTTGGTGGCATCTCTGCATCGTTTGGAATGTTGGGAGATCTTAACATTGCTGAACCTGGTGCTTTAATTGGTTTCGCCGGTCCAAGAGTGATTAAAGAAACAATCAAAAAAGATCTGCCTGAAGGATTCCAGCGCAGCGAATTTATTTTAGAGCATGGCTTTCTTGATTTTATTGTTCAGAGAAAAGACTTGCGGGAAAAAATAGCTGTATTGCTAAAACTTTTTAAGAATTAATTTTTTAAAATTATCATTTAAGTAAGAGGTAAATTTGCCTGCCTGCCGCTAGGCAGGTCCTTTTATTTTTTACCTGTAATGGAAATTAAAAACCGTTCCGCTTATTTTGAATACTTCATTGATGCCAAATATGAAGCGGGATTGGTATTGCTTGGAACAGAAGTAAAAAGCTTACGGGAGGGCAAGGCAAGTTTTAATGATAGCTATTGCCTGGTTCATAAAGGAGAAGTATGGCTCAAAAGTTTGCATATAGCTGAATATTCTCATGGAACTGTCAACAATCATGATCCATTACGGGATCGAAAACTATTGTTGCAAAAAAGAGAGATCAAAAGAATCGACGCGAAGCTGAAAGAAAAAGGATACACACTTGTACCGCTTCGGATTTTTTTAAATGATAAAAATCTCATAAAAGTTGAGATTGGACTGGCTAAAGGGAAAAAACTACATGATAAGCGGGAGTCAATCAAAAAAAGAGAAACAGACAGGGAAATAAAACGACTTTTAAAGTAATTAAACGAGTCCCGTGACGTTATTCAATATTGTATATCCATGATTCAATGAGAAAACTTCTTTTTATTTTTTTGTTGCTTATCGCCTTTCAATCGAATGCTCAGTCAGTTTTTGGCTATTGGTACGGATATGCCAATGTAAAATCAAAATCTTCTACCAACAATTATCTTGTTGAGCTCGTATTAAATCCTGAAAAAGGATATGTGAGCGGTGTGATGAATTATTATTTTAGAAACACTTATCGCAGTCTTAAGATCAAAGGCAATTATGATGTCAAAACCAGGGTTCTAAGTCTCTATGACATCCCCTTGACCTATCATGGTTCTTTGTCAAACATGGAAGTTGATTGTATTATGAATATGAGAGCCACCTTGCGGGTATCGAAGGCAGGCTCAAATCTTATTGGAGCTTTTGTAAGCTTACCTCAATTCAAATATGTCTGCGCTGATGTAAATTTTAACCTGGTGCTGAATGCTGATATTAGTAAAAAAGACTCGGTGCTGATGGCGATCAGGAATTTTAAAGAAACCAACCAGCTTTGGCGGCCAATGTTGGAAGATTCGATGCCGGCTGTCGCAGTTGTTCCGCATAATGTGATCAATTATGTGATTGAAAAAGAAATGCCATCCAGGAAAAATGAGATCGTGAATGAATTGATGGTGGAGAATGATTCAGTAACAGTTGACTTTTATGATAATGGCGAGATAGACGGAGATTCTATTGCCGTCTTCTTCAATAATAAACTAGTTGCTTATCACCTGAAACTATCTACCCGGTCCATCCATTTTAAATTAGGACTGGATCGGTCACTCGAAGCAAATGAAATCACGATGTTTGCCGAAAACCTGGGCAGCATTCCGCCCAATACAGCGTTGATGATTGTTGACGATGGGAAAAAACAATATCCTATTCGATTATCCAGTAGCCTGGAAAAAAATGCCTCCATTCGAATTAAGAGAAAACATTAGTCTAAATACTAAGTACTGAATACTAAAATAACTCCTGCTGCTTTCCGCTATCTTTCTGTTTTACCCATTCCATTTCCACACTCTTACTGTAATCCAATAATCTTGTTCCTACTGTTTTCCATCCGCTCAGTTCAGCCATCTTAACAATTTTGAGTTTGCCTTTTCTGACCTGTGCTCCCCTGCCCTGTTGAACAGATAATACCGGTTCCAGGTCGGTGGTTACAGCTTCTACATAATTGCCATCACCTTCTTTTATAAACATAAACTTATTGCGAAGCGTTGTTGTTTCAATTTTAAAACGCTTTACCATGTATTGCTTTTTATCCATATCGGCATATACGGCTGTGATTATTTTTTCAGGATCATATTTTTCGATCAGGATCACTTTTTCTGCATCTAACTTTTGGGACAACTCCTGGTCGGTGATCATATAATTACCATCATTCATTACCACTAATATTTTATCCTCCGGCCCATAAGTCCCAATAAAAGTTCCTTTTTCTTCATTGTTTATTCTTCCAAACTGATCATCATACCAAAGCTTTTGACCGGCAATGGTGGAAACGCCGGCTTCTTTCAGCTTCACGCCATCAGATTTAATCGGGTATTTAGTAACTGTTATACCCTTGCTTGCCCGTCCTGAAACCTCCAACTCTGCAAAATTGAATTCAAATTCTTTTTTATGCGCTTTAGACCCGGGAGTTAGAATGATCTTTACAATTTCTGCTTCACCATTCGGGTTCACACTTAAATAATTCACCTTACTCTTTTCATTCTCATTGGCAAGAAAATATTCTTTATCCCTGGTAACACCGGTAACATTAAATCGTTTGGCAAAGCTTTTACCGTTGGAACCATCCATGTAGATCATATTATACGTAGTGCGTTCATCGTTCTTTTTAAAAACGGCAACATGAATAATATCCTTACCGATATAGGCCTTGTCTGATACTTTCACCACTTTCATAATTCCCCGTTTGGTAAAAGCGATAATATCATCCATATCTGAACAATCACACACAAACTCATCTTTCTTCAATGAAGTACCGATAAAACCGTCTTCACGATTCATGTAAAGCTTAGTATTGATAATGGCAACATGTTTGGCCTGGATCACTTCAAATTGCTTAATCTCGGTTTTGCGCTCCCGATCCTTACCATATTTCTTTAACAGGTTTTCAAAATAATTTACGGCAAAGTCCACCAAATTAGCGATATCATGTTTCACCTGCTTAATATCTGCTTCCAGGCCTTTTATCTGATCATTCAATTCATCGATATCCAATTTATAGATCCGCCTGACAGGTTTTTCGGTCAGCTTAATGATATCTTCTCTTTTGATCTCTCTTTTTAATTGCTTCTTATAAGGTTTAAAAGCCTCATCAATTGCTTCGATCACTTTATCCCATGTAGCATGTTTTTTCTCCAGCTCTTTATAGATCTTTTCTTCAAAGAATATTTTTTCCAGTGATGTGTAATGCCATTTTTCCTGCAGTTCGTTGAGTTTGATCTTGAGTTCCTGTTCCAATAGGTTCTTTGTATGATCCGTAGAAATTTTGAGCAGGTCATTTACAGTGAGGAATTGGGGCTTCTGGTCAACGATTACACAGGCATTGGGTGAAATAGAAATTTCGCAATCCGTGAACTTATATAAAGCATCGATGATAATATCCGATGAAATACCCTGGGCAAGATCGATCTGTATCTCAACTTCAGCAGCCGTATTATCAGTAACCTTTTTAATTTTTATTTTCCCCTGGTCATTTGCTTTTACAATGCTATCCATTAATTGTGTGGTCGTCACTCCATAAGGAACGCTGCGGATCGCTAATGTTTTCTTATCGATCTCTTCGATATGTGCTCTTACTCTTACTTTACCTCCCCTTTTTCCCTGCGTGTATTCATCTACATCTATCTGGCCCCCGGTTTGAAAATCGGGATGGAGTTCAAACCTTTTTCCACGTAAATGCTTAATCGAAGCATCGATAAGCTCACAAAAATTATGGGGAAGGATTTTTGTTGAAAGACCCACTGCAATGCCATCTGCCCCCTGCGCAAGTAATAACGGAAATTTCATTGGCAATGTCACCGGTTCATTCTTTCTTCCGTCATAACTCAATTGCCATTCCGTTATCTTGGGATTAAAGGCAACCTCTAAGGCAAACTTACTCAGACGGCCTTCAATGTAGCGTGCGGCTGCCGCTTCATCACCTGTTCTTACATCGCCCCAGTTACCTTGTGTTTCTATTAACAGATCTTTCTGTCCCAAATTCACCAGCGCATCGCCAATACTTGCATCGCCATGTGGATGATATTGCATGGTTTGCCCGATCACATTCGCCACTTTATTGAAACGCCCATCATCCATTTCTTTCATGGCATGCAAGATGCGGCGCTGTACAGGTTTCAATCCATCTTCAATCGCCGGCACGGCTCTTTCAAGAATTACATAAGATGCATAATCGAGGAACCATGTTTTATACTGACCATGCAAACCCGTATCATTGTTTTCAATTTGGGATATTAGTTTATTCTTTGCCATGATTTCATTAATTACGTATGAACATTTTGTAAAAATTATCGCAACGTTTTTGTTCTCATTTTTTCC
>Ga0105249_10004138_pt1 | contig 12532 bp, 16 predicted proteins | sample KBSS44metaG_FD_81522 | JGI IMG/M metagenome (GOLD analysis project Ga0105249, IMG submission 81522) | Switchgrass rhizosphere microbial communities from Kellogg Biological Station, Michigan, USA - KBS S4-4 metaG | ecosystem: Host-associated > Plants > Roots > Rhizosphere > Soil | place... | reverse complement strand
GAACGCGCCCAGGTAGAAGTGCGAGCGGGCAAAGCCGGGAAAGATGGCCTTGGCTTTTTCAAAACCACTCTTTTCTCCACTGGCGAAGACGACCAGGTCCTTGGTTTTCGCCTGAGCGCCGGTGCCCGAGAGCGGGCAGTCGAGCAGCGTGATGCCCTTGCGCTTCAGCGTATCGCGCGCCTTCTCCTTCTCTTCGATCGGCAGCGTGCTGGTCTCGACCACGACGCTTTTGCCTTTCAGCTCCTCGGCAACGGCGTGCAATGCCGCGGCGCTCGGCAGCGAAGTAATGATGATGCCGGCGCTCAGCTTGCCGATGGAGGCGACCGGCTTGCCGCCGGCGCGCTTCAGGGCGGCACGCTTGCCGGCGACGACGTCGTAGCCGCGCACCTCGACGCCGGCTTTGACGAGATTCGCCGACATGGCGGAACCCATGGCGCCGAGGCCGATCACGCCGACCGCGATCATTTTTTCTTCTTCCTGGGCGATTTCTTCTTCGAAGAAACCGGTTTCGCGTTGACCAGCACCGCCGCCACGATGCACGGCTCGCTGGTGCGCACGCTCCACGAGTGGTTGGTGCCGCGTTGCACCAGGACGTCGCCGGCGCGCAGCAGCTTCTCGCCGGTTTCCAGGATGGCGTAGATCTCGCCCTTGAGCACGATGATGTAGTCGACCGTGCTGGTCTTGTGCATCATCGGATCGGCCGAGTGCCGGTCCTGCGCATGGCCGGCGCCGATCGACTTGAAGCCGTCCTTGCCGTCGGTGCCGTGGCGCCAGGCGGAGTCGGGCGGGAACTCGACGATGCGCAGAATGGTGCCGTTCTTCGGCGGCTCGAGGTGCACCGGGCGAGAGGCGGCATCCTTGTCGCCCGTGTTGCTGGCGGGAGCGCCGTTCGTTTCCCACAGGTCGGTGAGGGCGAGGCCGGGCATCGCCGACATCTCCTTCACGTTGGGCGCGGGAGCGTCGGCGATGAACGTCGAGCGTCCCTCACCGTCATGCCCCGTGAGGACCCGCCGGACGCGCCAGATCATGCGACGGCGTCGCTGGCCGCGATCTTCTTGCGCGCCTTCTTCGCGCCCGCCGTGTCCGGCGAGAGGCGGAAGTCGAACTCGAGCTTGAGGTACGGATTGGACAGGCCGAACTTCTTCGCCAGCGCGGCGTCGTTCCCCTTCTTGTACTTGCCGACGAGCGAGTTCTTCACCGCGAACACCGCGTCGCCGTCGAGGTAGGGGTCGCCCTCGACGAACACGTGGGTGATGACCTGCTGGTAGCCCGGCGCCGAGACGATCGCGTGCATGTGCGCCGGGCGCATGTGGTTGTTGTGGGTGGCGCGCACCACGTCGCCCACCGGCCCGTCCATCGGGATGCTGTAGAACTTCGGCTTGTAGCTGGCGAAGGCGTATTCGCCCTTGGCGTTGGCCTTGACCCGGCCGCGCAGCTCGAACTCACCCTCGGTCTGCAGGTCGTAGATGCCGTCGGCCTTGGCCTGCCAGATGTCGAGCGCGGCGTTCGCCACCGGCTTGCCGTCGACTCCCAGCACGCGGCCGCTGACCCATACGTCCTCGCCTTTCATGGTCGCGCCCTCGCGCAGGTCGCCGCCGTAGCCGTATTCCTTCGCGCCGTGCGCGAAGAACGGGCCGAGCACCGTGGCCTCGGTCGCGCCGGGCGCGGTCTTGTGGTTGAGCGCGACCACCATCATCGACAGGCCGAGCACATCGGATAGCAGGATGAATTCCTGGCGCTTGCCGTCGCACTTCTGACCGACGGAGGTGAGGAACTTGATGCCCTCGAACCACTCTTCTTCGGTCAGGTTCACTTCGCGCGCGAACGCGTGCAGGTGCTTCACCGCGCTCGTCATCAACTCGCGCAAGCGCTTGTCCTTGGTCTTCTTCAGGCGCGCGACGACTTCGTCGGTCAGGTTGTCTTCGGTGAACTGGCGCGGCATGAAAATCCCTCCTGCTTTTTATCCTCTCGGATTGCGAAGTGTATTATCAAACGCAGCGTGAAACTCGTGACGTTCACCATCGCCCAGGGTGGGGCACGCGCGCCGGCGCCGGGCGTCCTGATCGAAGGCGGGACGAAGGTCGCGGCCCTGCCTGGGTTCGCCAGCGTGCTCGAGATCGTCGAGGGCGGCGGGAACGCGCTGGACCGCGCGCAGGACGCGGTGAAGCATTCCGCCATGGTGTTGCCGATCACCAACGTCACGCTGCTCGCGCCGATTCCCCACCCGCCGCAGATGCGGGATTTCCTGTGTTTCGAGAAACATCTGCGCCAGGCGTTCGAGGCGGTGGGAAAGCTGCGCGGGAGCCCCGCCCGGATCCCGGAGGTCTGGTACCAGCGTCCCATCTTCTACCACCCGAGCCGCTTCTCGGTGTGCGGGCCGGAGGCCGAGGTGCCCTGGCCGTCCTATACCGAGCGGCTCGACTTCGAGCTCGAGTTCGGCTGCTACATCGGCCGGCCCGGCAAGGACATTTCGAAACAGCGTGCGCGCGAGCACATCTTCGGCTACACCATCTTCAATGACTTTTCTGCGCGCGACGAGCAGACCCAGGAGATGGCCGGCCAGCTCGGCCCGGGCAAGGGCAAGGACTTCGACAATGCCAACGCCATGGGACCCTGCCTGGTCACCGCCGACGAGATCGGCGACCCGTACCGCCTGGAGATGGTGGTGCGCGTGAACGGCGAGGAGTGGGGCCGCGGCAACTCGCGCGACATGCACTGGAAATTCGAGGACTGCATCGCGCACGCCTCGCGCTCGGAGACGCTGCATCCGGGCGAGTTCTTCGGCTCCGGCACCGTGGGCAACGGATGCGGGCTGGAAAGCCTGCGTTTCCTGAAGCCGGGTGACACGGTCGAGCTCGAAGTCGAAGGCATCGGCATTCTGCGCAACAGGGTCGTGCGGCCGGGGATGGCAGCCTGAACCTGCGCGTCACGGCCATCGGCCGCTACCGGATCGAAGCGGAAATCGGCCGCGGCGCCATGGGCACGGTCTACCGCGCGCTCGATACGATGCTCGAGCGGCCGGTTGCGATCAAGACGCTGAATCCGGACCTGCCGGACGACGTCCTGCTCGAGACCAAGACCCGCTTCCTGCTCGAGGCCAAGGCCGCGGGCAAGCTCAACCACCCCAACATCGTCACGATCTACGACGTCGGCGTGGCCGGCGACGTGGCCTACATCGCGATGGAGCACCTGGAAGGCCAGTCGCTGCAGAAGCTGCTGAAGTCGGGCGCGCCGCTGCCGTTCGAGAAGGTGACCGACATCATCGCGCAGGTGGCGGCAGGGCTCGACTATGCCGGCCGCTTCGGCATCGTGCATCGCGACATCAAGCCGGCGAACATCATGATCTCCGCGGAAGGCGTGGCCAAGATCACCGACTTCGGCGTGGCGCGCCTGCCGGCGTCCTCCATGACGCAGGCCGGCATGGTGCTCGGCTCGCCCCGGTACATCTGCCCTGAGCAGGTGGTGGAGCAGCCGCTCGACCCGCGCGGCGACATCTTTTCGCTCGGTGTCGTGCTGTACGAGATGCTGGCGGGGAAAACCCCGTTCGAGCGCGGCGACGGCAACGTCATCGCGCTGCTCGAGCGCATCGCCACGGAGCCGGCGCCGCGCCTGTCGGAGCTCAAGCCGGGGCTGCCGCCCGAGCTCGATGCGATCCTCGAGCGCGCGCTTGCCAAGGATCCGGCCGCTCGCTTCCAGCGTGCCGGCGAGCTCGCGCGCAGGCTGCGCGACTTGAATGCGCCAGGAGCGAGCGCGCAGCTCGGCGGCGACGTGGAGCCCACGGGCGGGACGCCGACCGCGGACCAGGCCACCAGCCTGAGCAAGCTGCTCGCCGAGCTGCAAAGCTCCTCCCGGCTGGCGTCGTCCGTCGAGGCCGCGGCCGGCGAGCTCAGCCTGCAGCTGCGCAAGGGCTTCCACTACCTGGAAGAGCTGGTGCGGCAGGTGATCCACGCCAGCCCGCCGTTCGCGGTCAAGCTCGATCTCATCTACCTCGGCGCGCTGCCGTCCGCGGAGCTCGCCGATGGCGCGGTGGCGTGCACGATGAAAAAGCTGGGGGGCGCCGAGGTCGTCGATACGGTCACGCTCACCTACCGCATGTGCTCGAGCAGCAAGGCGCGCATCGCGCTCGATCGCAGCGAGGCCGCGACCCTGAAGACGCAGCTCGAGCGCGCGGGCCTGAAGTTCGATTCGCGCGAGCTGACCGATGCCGCCGGCGCGGTGCGCGAGGCGCTGCTGATCGAGGTCGACATCGCCGCGCGCGCCACGCTGCGCGCCGACTACGCGCGCAACACGATCCAGATCGCGTGCGAGAACGTCGGCGTGCTCGGACCGGCGAACTATTCCATCGCCGCCGCGGAGTTCGACGAAGCCATCTGGGAGTTCGCACAGCTCATGTTCGGGTTGCCGAGCCGCTTCGCCGGATTGCGCCTGCCGGCTTGAAGGTCGCCATCGTCACCGGCGCGGCCAAGCCGGACAGCATCGGCCACGAAGTCGCCCGCCGGCTGCTGAAGGAGGGCATGCAGGTGGTGGTCGCCGATCTGTACGAGGAGGGCTTCTCGGCGCTGCGGCAGTGCCTGTGTATTCGATGCGACGTTGCCGATTCCGCTTCGGTCGGAGAAATGGTCGACAAGGCGGTCGAACAGTTCCAGCGCATAGATGTTCTCGTCAACTGCGTGGGCGGAAGCTGGGGCATCACGCGCCAGGACCTGCTCGCCTCGCCGCCGCCCGGTTTCCGCGGCCTCGCCAACTGCTCGCTCGAAGACTGGCGCACCATCGTCGCCGCCAACCTCGATGCCGTGTTCTATTCCTGCCGCGCGGCGGCGCCGCACCTGAAGAAGCAGGGCGGCGCGATCGTCAATGTCGCCTCGATCGCGGCGCGCAAGGGTATTCCGCCCGGCTCGGAGGGCTCGAGCGGCCCTTACGCAGTGGCAAAGGCCGGCGTGATGGGCCTCACGCGCCAGCTGGCGCTCGAGCTCGGCCCGCACGGCGTGCGCGTCAACTGCGTCGCACCGGGCGTCATCGCCAGCGGGCGCCTGAAACGGGTGCTGGAAATCACCAGACAGGACCATGGTCCGGAAGGTCCGCTGAAGACCATCCCCATGGGGCGCGTCGGCACCGTGGACGAATGCGCCGCGCTCATCGTGGCGTTATGCACCGACGACACCGCCTACATGACCGGCGTGACGGTGGACATCAACGGCGCTTCGTATGCCGCTTGAAGGGCTGAAAGGGCGGCGTGCGCTGGTCACCGGCGCGGCGAGCGGCATCGGTTCCTCGATCGTGGAAAGACTCAAGCGCGAGGGTATCGCGGTGGTGGCCACGGACATTCATCCCGCCAAAGGCATCACGCTCGCGGACCTGACCGATGCGGATGACGTGGAAAAGCTCGCGGGCACCGCCGGCGCGATCGATTTCCTCGTCAACGCTGCCGGCGGACCGGCCGTGGTCACGCGCAAGGAAACGCTGCCGCCGATCCCCGGCGCGATTGCCCTCGAAGACGTCGACGAGCAGACCTGGAGCGCGGTGATCGCGGCCAACCTGACGACGGCGTTCCTCGTCTGCCGCGAGTTCGCGCCGCGCATGAAGGCGCGCAAGTTCGGCCGCATCGTCAACTTCGCCTCGATCGCGGCGCGCCGGGGCAGCGACCGCGTCGGCGTGCATTACGCGGCGGCGAAGGGCGGGATCATCGGTCTGACCAAGACGCTGGCGCTCGAGCTCGGCCCCCACAACATCACGGTGAACGCGATCGCGCCGGGCTTCATTAAGACGCCGCGCATCGAGCAGGCGGGCTGGGGCAGCGCATCGGCGGCGTTCATCGAAAGTCTTCCCTTGCAGCGGGCGGGAACGCCCGACGACATCGCCGGCGTGGTCGCCATGTTGTGCTCGGAAGCCGGCGGCTATGTTTCAGGTGCAACGATCGACGTAAATGGTGGTTGGTACTTCGGCCCCTGAGGATTTTGCCACGGGCTAAGCGTCATCCGTTCGCTATACTCCCGCCGTTTTTCCAAGGGAGAACAAGATGAAAACCCGAATGGGGGTCCTGCTGCTGGCGGGCGTCCTCGCGCTGGCGGGATGCGGCGGCGGCGGTCACGGACGCGACATCAACGATCCGAGCAATTCACTGGTCTTCGGCTACGTCGACATGGCGGATGCGCCGACCAAGGTGACCGGCGCGCAGATCCGGCAGGTCGCGCCGCCGACGGACAAGCCGTACTGGGGCACCGACGTGAAGGACGGCCTGTTCTATACGTACTACCTGCCGCCGGGCTCGTATCAGCTCGCAACGCTGCACGGCTCGAGCTTCCTGCGCGGCGAGCATCAGTACAACCTCGGACGGCAGGGCGGCGACACGGGTGTGCGCATCGACAAGCCCGGCATCTACTTTCTCGGCGCCTACAAGTACAAGACGGTGAAGAGCGGCATGTTCGAGCAGTCCAAGTTCGGCATCGAGCGCGTGCCCACGCCGCGCGAGGCCGAGCTGCTGCAGAAGCTGCTCGACAGCGACGCCGAGCTCAAGAACTCGGTGTGGGCAGACAAGATCCGCCAGCGCATCGCGCGCCTGAAGAAATGAGGGCAGCCGCCGCGCTCGTCGCCCTGCTCGCGCTCGCGGCGTGCGCGCCGGCGCCGCGCGCGCCGCTGACTTCGCTCAGCGCGCTCGGCAGCGACGAAGTGGTGGTCGTCGGCAAGGTCGAGCTGGTGCCGGCGCTGCGCAAGGGCGAGCAGAAGATCCGCGGCATGGTGGTGGGCAACTTCGAGAACACCGTCTACCTGATGATGGACGAGAAGCTGCGCCCGCTGCCGCAGGATCCGCGCATCGCCGACTACGCCGGGCGCATCGAAGCGCGCTTCGGCAGCACGTTCTTCGTACGCAGCAAGGCCGCGCCGTCCTACATCCTGGGCGGCATCCTGTTCCTCGAGATCGGCGGTCAGAGCCAGGAGAAGATCTACTTTCCCGGCGGCTTCCAGGTGGCGGCGAAGCCCGGCGACCGCGCAGTCTATGTCGGTACGCTGCGCTACCAGCGCGACGAGTTCTTCGAGTTCAGCGCATCACGGTGGTGGACGAGTACAAGGAAGCGAGCGCCGAGTTCCAGGCCAGGTTCGGCAGCGGCCAGGCTCTGCGCAAGGCGCTCATGGTGCGGGTGAAGCAATAAATTCGTAGCTTCCGCCGTCGGCCATCAGGGCGAGGAACAGGCGGCGGTCCTTGGTCATGTACGAGCGGATAAACGGCCAGTGCTTGACGAGCTGGTCGTGGAGCGAGCCGGGCGGGCACATCGCGCGCGTGAGCGCCATCGGTCCGAACTCGAGCTGATTCTTTGCCGCCGACTTCCAGCCGCCGCGCCCGCGGTTGCAGTCGAATCGTACGTTGACGATGCCGTCGGCGGCGAATGCCACGGTGTACTTCGCAGGCTCATCGGGGGTGATCACTTTGCCGTCGCCGCCCTGGAACTTCACCAGCTGCCACGAGCCACCGACCAGGCTCTCGCTCGCGCCAGGCAGCGCGGCGCAGCCGGCGAGCAGCGCGGCCAGGATGATCGTTCTCATGCAGCAAAGTCTAGTGCCGAACCGGTGTACATTCCGGGCATTACCCGTTTCGTCGAGATGCCGGTGAAGGCCGTGGTGTGGGTTCTCCTTGCGGTCGTCGCGTGCTGCGCCATCGCCTATGCTGCGCTCGAGCTCAGCCCGTGGCCATCGGCGCTCGCCTATCGCTGGTGGATGGACCATGGCGGCGTCGAGATGAACCAGGCGCTCGAGGAGCATGTGCCGCCGGAGGTCGGCGCCCGGCTCGATCATCAGTACGATGCGAACGACACCGACGCATTGCTCGACGTGTATTTCCCCGAATCGGCCACCAAGCCGCTGCCAACCATCGTCTGGGTGCACGGCGGCGGATTCCTCGCCGGCGACCGCCGCCAGGTCGGTAACTATCTCCGCATTCTCGCGGGCCGCGGATATACCACCGTAGCGGTCGGCTACTCGCTCGGGCCGGCCAGCCACTATCCGACGCCGCTGCGCCAGGTGAACGCGGCGCTCGCGTATCTGGAGAGGAACGCCATCCAGCTGCGCATCGATCCCGAGCACCTGTTCCTCGCGGGCGATTCGGCGGGCGCACACATCGCCGCGCAGATGGCGAACATCGTCAGCTCGCCCGAGTACGCCAAGACCGTAGGCATCGAGCCGGCGATCCAACGCGCGCAGCTGCGCGGCGTGATCCTGCATTGCGGGCTGTACGACCTCAGCCTGGCGAAGTTCGACGGCCTGTACGGCCACTTCATGCGCACCATCGTCTGGTCCTACAGCGGGGTGAAGGAGTTCGGCGAAAAGGCGTGGCTGCCGGAGCTCTCCATCCCGCGCAATGTCACCGCGAATTTTCCGCCGGCCTTCATCTCGGTGGGGAATGCCGATCCGTTGCGGCCGCACTCGCGTTTGCTGGCCGACGCGCTCGCCAAGCGCGGCGTGAAAGTGGACGCCCTGTTCTTCCCGGACGACTACCGGCCGGCGCTACCGCATGAATACCAGTTCCACCTCGACACCGGCGCGGGGCGCGAGGCTCTGGACCGCACGGTGCGCTTCCTCAAAGCGACAGCCTACTAAGGGCAGAACCTCGAGTTGTAGGGATACGGCCCGTTCGGCTGGTCGATCAGCAGGGTGCTGCTGTCACCGGTACCAGTGGTCGAGCAAGCCGCCAGGCCGAGCAGCACCAGGGCGAAACACAGTCTGATCGGGCGCATAAGCACCTCCTTGCTGTACGAACAGCGCGCAGGGCCGTTTCTTCCGTCCCTGTCAGACGTGGTACGTCAGCTTGTCGAACGAGCGCTCCTTCAGGTGATCGTCCAGGCCCCAGCGGTTGACCTGCAGCATCACCTCGTCGAACTCGTTGCGCGGCATCGGCTTGAACACGAAACGCTCGCCGCGCGTGAATTTCGAGTAGTCCCACTTGCGCACGTCCCTGAACTCCGGCGGCACGCACTTCTCCCACAAATGGAGATAGCGCGGCAGGTCGGCCTGAAGAGCTTCTTCAGCTTTCTGCAAGCCATTCAGATACGCGCGCACGTCGGCCTTGTCGGCGGTCTCCGGCACCCACCACAGGGTATGGAACTCGTCTTCCATGATCATGCGCAGCCCGAGCTGGCGCGCCATGTCGATCTGCGGCGGCAGCAGGCTCGCGGCCTCGACTTCCTTGTCGAGCAGCGCGCGCAGGCGCGCACCGAAGCCGCCGCTGTTGACCACCTTGATGTTTTCGAGCGGCAGGACCTTCTCCAGGCGGAAGGGCACGTTAAAGTGGCTGCCGGCGCGCATGCCCACGGAAATCGGCACGTCCTTCAAATCGGCGGGTTGGCGGATGCTGGAATCCGGCCGCACGAAAATCGCCCAGGGCGAGACGCCGTAGCAGTCGGGCACGAAGCGGCCCATGCCTGCGGCGGCGTTGGAGATGCTGCCCCAGACGCAGGCGCACTGGATCAGGCCCTTGTCGCCCTCGGCGTACGGCTTGTCCTGCGGGCGCTGCTTGTAGTCCAGCCCCTTCCAGCTCGACTGCGTGCCGCGGAAGGTCTTGATGTCGAACTCGACCTCGATGCCCTCGGCCGCGAAGAAGCCTTGCTCCTGCGCTACGAAATCGTTCAGGCCCATGCCTTTGGGGGCGACGCGGACTTTTCGCATGGCTGCTCCTGTTTATAGTATCGCGGGACTATACAAGGGGAAAACCATGCTTCCAAGGCAACCATCGATCGCCGCCCTGCGCGGCGAAGCCGCGCGTTATGCGAGGCCTCGCAGCGCGAAAGAGGCGGCGATTGTCGATGCGGCGACGCGCCTTTTCGGAGAGAAGGGCTATGCCGGGACGCGGACCGCGGACATTGCCGCCGCGGCCGGCGTCACCGAGCGCACCCTGTTCCGCTACTTCCCCTCGAAGGAAAAGCTCTACCAGCGGGTGATGTTTCCGATGCTGCTGGTGGCCGCGGTGCCGCGCGTGCTGACCGACGCGGGAGACCTTTTCGGCAAGGACGCCGAATCGTTCGCCGACTGGCATCGACGGGTGCTGCAGTTGCGCGTGGCGGCCGCAAGGCAGTCGGCACCGCAGTTTCGCCTGCTCATCTCCAGCCTGATTACCGACGACCCCGTGCGCCACAAGGTGGTCGACATCTGGAAGCATAACGTGCTCAAGCCCCTCCTGGCCACGGTGCGGCGTTTCCAGGCGCGCGGCGAGGTGCGCGCCGATCTCGCGCCGGAAAAGGTGGCACGCGCGATCATCTCCCTCAATCTCGGCTATATCCTCACCGCCGCGCTGCTCGCTCCCGAGGCGACCTGGAACGACCAAGTCGAGATCGATGCCACCGTCGAGCTCCTGTTGCGCGGCGTCGCCGAATCCGCAAAGTAATGTAGTCGCGGTGGTGATGGCCGGTGGTGGGGCCGGCTGGCGCTATACCGCAATTCGATTGCGGCGTACGGCTTAGCGCCCGGGCGGCGGCGAAGCGCGCGTAGTCGCCGCATCTGGACTGGGTGTACCCAGCTTCCTGCGAAGCGCGTACAAAACGCGCTTCGAATCCCGAATTTCACGACCGAGGGAGACCGGGCATGACGAGACTCGTCCGGCGCACGCTGCAGGAGCCGACCCTGTATGTGATCGACGGCAAGGACGTTTCGCTGTGCAAGTGCGGGCTGTCGAAGAACCAGCCGTACTGCGACGAGTCGCACAAGCTCACCAGGGGCGAGGAGCCCGGCAGGCTCTACTGGTATGACAACCGCGGCAAGCGTCACGAAGCCGGCGCGGATTATCCCGGCATCCGCAGCTTCTGATCAGAAGCGGTACGCGAGACCGACGCTCGCGTAGTAGTTCGTCTTGTCTTCGGTGATCGGGCTGGTCGCCGCGTCGCCCTGCAGCCAGCGCAGCGAGACGCTGGCGAGCGCGACCCATTGTCGATTGATCTCGTACGCGCCTTCGACGCCCGCCGTGGTGAAGAGCAGGCCGCCGTCGCCGGTGGTGTAGTACGAGCGCACCCATTCGTCGGTCGCCCAGGTCGCCTGGCCGAACACCCACGCCTTGAGCGCGCGGCTGCCGTAGACACCGACCGCCGCGCGCAGGTCGAATTGCGTGCCCAGATCATTGTCCAGGTGATAGCGCACGCGGCCGAGCACGTTGAGCGGCGCCGGCCCGACCCTGGTGTCCCATTCCAGGTGCGCGCCGATCGACGCGCCCGGATCGACGTCGGTGCGATCGTTGCCGCCTTCGTAGGCGAGCTGCACGCCCGCCACCAGCCCGCGGGTCAGCTCGAAGCGCGCGCCGCCCTCGAGGATGCCCTGGGTCGTGCGTGCGAACAGCGTTTTCCCGTAGTAGCGGATCACCGGGATCGGCTCGAGCTCCTGCTTCGACGCGCCGTCGTAGTCCGGGCGCGAGCGCACGCCGAGGCCGAGCAGGGTGCCGAGGCCTTCCTCCGGCGGGTTGTTGTCCTGGGCCGCCGCGGCAGCGGAAAAGGCGAGCAGCACGACAAAAAGAATACGCATGCGGCTTTCTAGCACCTTGGCGGCGGAATTCCCACCGCGCGGCGCTGTTTGCTCGGGAGAAGGGAGTCCCTATGAGAAGGCTGATACTGCTTGCTGCGGTGCTGCTTGCGGGTTGCGCCGGGAACGCCGCAGATTGCGGCGGCAACTGGCGCGCCGTCGGCGAGCGTGACGGGCGCCTCGGCGCCGGCTCGCAGGCCGAGCGCTACCAGTCGCGCTGTGGCGGACCGGTCGATACCGCGGCTTACGACGCGGGCTATGCGGACGGCTTTTCGCACCGCCCGATCCCGAGCTGGTAGCCCCTAGAAGGGCTGCACTTCGGCGCCGGCGAACGAGCGCAGGCGCGGCACGTCGAGGATGGTGATGCCGCGGTAACCCGCGTCGAGCAGCCCGCGCGTCTCCAGCACCTTCAGCGCCGCATTGGTCTTCGAGCGGCTGGCGCCGAGCATCAGCGCCAGATCGTTCTGGGTCATGCGCACCTGGACTTCGGAACGGTTGCGCAGATCGCTGCTCAGCGCGTGCGCCAGCACGCGGCGCGCGATGCGCTCGGGGAGCGGCGCGACGCTGTTGTCGCGCAGCACGAGCAGCGCGAGCCGCAGCCGGCGCGCCAGCATGCGGCTCACGTGGCGCCACAGCATCGGCCGGTCGTCCATCAGATCGGCCAGTCCCTCGCCGGAGAACACGGCAAGGTCGGTCTGGCCGAAGGCGCGCGCCTCGATCGTGAGCGGCGCGCGCCGCACCGCGGTGCTCAGGCCGAAGAAGCTGCCGGGGCCGAGCACCGCATAGACGTATTCCTTGACCCCGGGCGCCGCGCTGCTGACGCGCATCGCGCCGCTCAGGATCACCCACAAGCTGTCGTCGCTCGCGCCGCGCGTCGGGCGCGCGCCGTGCGTCAGATGCTGCAAGCGGCCGAGGCTCGCCAGCCGGTCGAGGTCGATCGAATCCAGTGAATGGAAATGCGCGCTCGCCGCGAGCGCAGCGCGGATGCGCGCAAAATCGGGACGGCGGATCATGGGCGCAATGGTTTCCGGCGGGACATTGT
>Ga0105249_10004131_pt1 | contig 12540 bp, 10 predicted proteins | sample KBSS44metaG_FD_81522 | JGI IMG/M metagenome (GOLD analysis project Ga0105249, IMG submission 81522) | Switchgrass rhizosphere microbial communities from Kellogg Biological Station, Michigan, USA - KBS S4-4 metaG | ecosystem: Host-associated > Plants > Roots > Rhizosphere > Soil | place... | reverse complement strand
TTCAATTTTAATCATTCAATAATTAATTAAACTTATAAATCATGAAGACATTAGTAACGGGGGCGACAGGAAATACCTGTTCCATTCTTATTCCCGCATTGATCAATGCAGGGCAACAAGTAAGAGCATTTGTACGCAATGAAAGCAAAGCACAAAGTCTTAAAGAAGCCGGCGCAGAGATTTATGTCGGCGACCTGGACAGTCCTGAAACTATTGATGCTGCTTTGGAAGGTATTGACCAGGTTTATCTCTGTATTTGGAACGGCCCATCGGCAGCGGCACAGGGTATTAATGTGATTAATGCGATCAAAAGAACCGGAACCAATCCTTTTGTCGTAAGACATTCGGCATTCGGCAGTAAAGGATCAAGGATCATTCAGCAAATTGATGAAGTGGATAATGCGCTTAAAGCATCTGGGTTACGCTGGACAAGTATTAAGCCGACCTTCTTTATGCAAAATCTTATGATGGCTGCATCATCCGTAAAATCAGACGGAAATATTTATTGGGATTGGGCCAGTGGGAAAGCTGGTATGATCGATGTTCGTGATGTTGCAGAAAGTGCATTCGGCGCTTTAACGGGAAAAGCACTGGAAGGAAAAGAATATATTCTTACAGGTCCTGAATCTGTTTCTATGTATGATGTTGCTTCTTCATTCACGAAAGAGTTAGGAAAGCAGGTTAATTATATTCCTGTGCCTCATGAAGCTTCAAAAGATGCTATGATGAGCATGGGATTCCCTGAATTCATTGTTGATGGTTACATTGAATTAAATGAGGGATTCACGAATGGTTTTGCTGATACTGCTAATAAAAATGTAGAGACATTAACGGGGCATGCCGCTCGATCTGTAAATAATTTCACCAGTGATTTCAGGGAATATTTTGTTGGGAAAAATTAATTCGCCTCGGTATATAGATTATATCCCAATTTTTTTTTAAACTACGGAGGCACTGCGTCACAGAGAAACACGGAGACAATCTCTATGAGACTTAGTGCCTTTGTGTCTCCGTGGTTCTTATATTTTTTTCCATTGCTCTTCAAATAATTTGATAACTTTCTATAATGAAATTTCAAAGATCAATTCTGCTCCTGTTTATTTTAATGTTTGGAAAAACAGTAACGGCTCAAACTTTTGAAGGTGTTTGGAAAGGGACATCCTTGTGCCAGATAAAAAATTCTCCCTGTCATGACGAAATTGTCGTTTATCACATTTCAAAAGATAGCACCGGCAAATCATACGAGGTGATCGCTAATAAGATCGTAGATGGAAAAGAAGATTACATGGGGACAATACCATTTACTTATGATGTTAAGCAAAAAGCTTTTGTTTCTGTTGATAATGTACGAAATGCCAAATGGGAATTCAAAATAACCGGCAGTACAATGAAAGGAACATTAATGTACAAAGGTGACCTGTTCCGGATCATCGAAGTGAAAAAAGAAAATTGAGATTTGATGGCTTTTTTGTCGTTATTGGCGTTGGTGTACCGGCGTCTTTTAAGATATCCTTATCTGGTTATTTAAATATCATTTTCATTGCTGATAGCGGTCATTGTTCTACACTCCTTCCGTAGTATACCTTGCGATAGTCACCAAAGAATAAAATTATGGGACGAAAGCACCTGCTCTATTGCGGCTTAGTGGCATCATTACTTTATATTACCATGAATATCTTTATTCCTTTTTTAGATAAAGAATACAATTGGATTACCCAAACTGTCAGTGAACTATCTGCTGTGGATGCACCAACAAGACCCTTATGGTTTCCGTTGGGAATAGTTTATACATTACTTATTGCGGCATTCGGCTGGGGTGTTTTTAAATCAGTTGGTCAAAAGCATTCTTTGCGGATTGTTGGAATATTTCTCATCATTAACGGATTGATTGGATTAACATGGTCTCCCATGCATCAACGTGAAGTGTTGGCAGCAGGCGGCGGAACTTTTACAGATACCTGGCATATTGTTATGAGCATAATAACAGTGCTGCTCATGTTCCTATCGATCGGTTTTGGTGCGACTGCTTTTGGAAAAGGGTTTCGTGTTTATTCTATCGCCACAATTATCGTTTTTATTGTGTTTGGAATTTTGACTTTTACCGAAGCTCCTAATATTGATAAGAATCTTCCGACACCATATATCGGTTTATGGGAACGCATGAATATTGCTGCTTTTATGATTTGGTTGATCGTATTTTCCATTGATCTTTTACGGCTTGAAAAGAAACCTTCATTAAGCATAATCAGATAAAGAGAAGGTCAGTGATAAGTATCTTTCTTCAATTGTTCTCCGGTGAACAATTGAATCAAAAGAAGACTATCTTAGAGAAAAACAGCAGTGTCCGAACCAAACCCCAACACACGACTAGAAGCATTTTGCGATGGAGTATTTGCAATAGCACTAACATTACTGATCATTGATATCAAGATCCCATCATCAGCAGAGATCAATAATACTGCAGACTTCTGGCATGTATTAAAAAGTATTGCTCCATCTGTATTTGCTTTTATTTTAAGTTTTATCATTATCCTGATAACCTGGGTTAATCATCACAATTCCTTAAAACTCATAAACAGATCATCCGCTTCTTTTATTTATGCAAATGGTTTTTTATTGTTTACCGTTGTTTTTATTCCTTTTCCCACTGCATTGCTGGGCGAACACATTTTAACGGACCATGCCGCCCCCGCGGTAATTCTTTATGATTCTACTTTGGCCCTCCAGGCTATTGGTTGGGTACTATTTAGGGCTTCGGCACTTAATGGTCATTTATGCAAAAATGAGAAAGCAATAATTCAAACCCGAAATAGCGGTAAATTCGGATACTTTGCATTTGTGCTTTATTCTCTTTGTGCTATCCTGGCGATTTGGTTCCCCTTTACAATTGCTATAGTTACTACTCTTACCTGGATATTTTGGTTGATATGGGGCATTAGTCTCAAACACGAATAGATATTATTACTCGTTGCTCCTTTGTGTCCGTTTCGTGAAATCATACATATATCTCAGCAAAAAACTTTTACTTTGAATCATGTTCAAACAAACGGCCTCATTTCTAATTTATTTACTGATCGCTTTATCTGCGTCTTCTCAACAAAAGATAAGGTTTGAAATAAATTCTTTACCGGCAAATGAACCGGCCAATAGTTCCATATTTATCGCCGGTAGTTTCAATAGCTGGAATCCACAGAACAAAGACTTCCAGTTTCAGAAAAATGAGAAAGGCTATTTTCTTGAATTATCATTGAGCACAGGTTCTTACGAATATAAAATAACAAGAGGTGGTTGGGATAAAGTAGAATGTACAAAAGAAGGTAAGGATGTTGGCAATAGAACGCTGAAAGTAGATGCCGATGCCAACGTTGAAATTTCGGTTGAAGGTTGGAGGGATCTGTTTGCGACCTCATCTCAACCGAAAAAAAGTACTGCCAATAAAAATGTCCGTGTTCTCGATACGGCTTTTTTCATTCCACAACTAAACAGAATAAGAAGAGTATGGGTCTATCTGCCGCCAACATATAATAGTTCATCAAAAAAGTATCCTGTATTATATATGCATGACGGACAAAATGTTTTTGATGATGCTACATCTTTTTCAGGCGAATGGGGCGTTGATGAGGCAATTGATACGCTGGGATTGAAATACAGAGAATGCATCGTAATAGGAATTGATAATGGCGGCGATAAAAGATTAAATGAATATTGCCCCTATGATTTTAGTTTGAATGGGATTGCCGCTAATAGCACAACAAATGTCGGAGAAGGCCGCAAGTATGTTGATTTTTTAGTAAAGACTTTAAAACCTTTTATTGATAAAAAGTACAGGACACTGAAAGATTCAAAAAATACTTTCACGGCGGGCAGTTCTATGGGCGGACTAATCTCCATGTATGCAGTATTGGAATATCCCAAAATATTTGGTGGCGCAGGAGTTTTTTCTCCTGCATTCTGGGTTGCCCCAAAAATATTTGATGATATAAAAGCAAAAGGCAAAAAAGTAAATGCGAAAATTTATTTCTATGCTGGTGATGCAGAAGGAGAATCCATGGTGCCAATGACAATAAGAGCATTTAATGAAATGCATCGAGTGTCCAAATCAAAAATGGCCGAAGTGATAAGAGCAGGAGGGAAGCATAATGAACCACGATGGCGGGTGGAGTTCCCGATGTTTTATGAATGGTTGATGAAATGATTATTTTGGATAAAAAATGAAGCCCGTAGTATTTACGGGCTTACTCTGATTAGTGGCTCTATTTTATAACTATCAACTTTTTTGTTTCAACAAATTCTCCTGCATGTATTTTATAAATATAAGTTCCTGGTGGCAATTTATCTGCTGAGAAGTTAATTCTGTAAATGCCCGCTGGTTGGTTCTTGTTTATCAATGTCGCTATTTGTTTTCCCTGGAAATCATAAACAGAAAGTTTTACAATTCCTTCCTGTGGTATTTGATATTCTATAGTTGTGAATTGAGTAAAAGGATTTGGATAATTCTGTAAGTTGAATTTGAGTTGTTTACTTTCAGCAATTGGTTTAGTTGTTACGGATCTTGAAGCGGCACTACTCGGAGCATACTTTAGTATCACGATGCCACTCGGTGTTGTTCTTGTGCTTGCACTTGTTCCGGCAACATAAATATTATCAGATGCGTCAGCCACTATTCCAAAGCCATCACCTTCATATAATGACAACCATTGCTGCTGACCCGCACTATTGTATTTAATAGTTCCAATATTTCCAATGTCTGTTCTTCCACTTGCAACTGTGGTATGACCTGTAACATATGCATTACCCAAATTATCCACCGCAATTGAACGGGCAAAGTCGGCATTATTTACGTTACCCAAATAGGTGGCGGCCCATATTTGTGATCCGGAATTTCCATCATACTTGACGGTTTCATAAGTGCTGTTGCCACTACCAGTTACATATGCATTCCCCACTTCATCAAGGGCCATATCCCAAAAACCAGCCGCATTTGTCGCTTGCCACAACAAAGTGCCTAAAGCATCATATTTTGTGGTTTTACCACTGAAGCCAGTAGTGAGGATATTGTTAGAACCATCAACTAAGACTTCTCTTCTATCATCAGAAGTAGAATTTACCCAAACAATCGTACCACTACTATTGTACTTTATGAGTACTGTTCCGGCAATATAGACATTGCCAGATGAATCCAAGGCAAGTGAAAAGGCTTGTTCAGTATTTGGATTGGGTGAATCATATATGTTTGGCAAGGCATCATAAACCTCTCTCCACACTTCTGTACCTGAAGCAGGATCATATTTGATGGTTGTTATCGAATTGCCACCACCTCCTAGATTCATGGCGTCTGTAAATCCGGTTACATAAACGTATCCATTGTTATCAACTTTTACTTCTTGTGGAATGTCGGATCTATTACCTGAACTGCCATATCTTTTTGTCCATTCAACTCCGCCACCGGAGTTATATTTGACTGTTGCATAATCATAATTAACGACTTTTCCGCCACTGCTGGTTATGCTTCGACCAGTGACATAGACATTGCCAGACGCATCCACTGCAATTGCATAAGGCCAATCTTCTCCATTGGCAGCGCCATTATTGTATCTTGCCGCCCAAGCCAAACTTCCACCAGGAGTATATTTTACCGTTAAGAAATCAACACCTGTTTTTTTACCGCCATCGGAAGGGCCTGTAACATAAATATTTCCTGCATGATCCACGGTCATTGCTCTGGCGTTGCCATTGTCGTATTTGGCAATCCAGACAGGCGTCTGACTAAAACCAGCATAACAAAGAATTAATAAAGGAAAGCAAGTGGAAGAGAAGAGGTGCAGCTTTTTCATTGTGTTAGTTTTTGGTTCATACAACAATATGAACAGAAAAATTTCAGTTAATGATAAATTAGTTCCAAGCTAATATTCATTTTTTTTATCTTCAAGAGCAGATGAGCAAGTGAATGGGTTTATTTCGTAAGTGAAGGTTGCAATCATTTGAAATGATTTAGTAAGAATCCGATTCTGTATAAATAGACGAATCAGTTATCAGGTTAGTAGTTTATGAATAATACTATTGAAATTTAAATTTGACAGCCCAAACATCACTGCCTCCATGATTACCTGAAACATCACCATCGTTGCTTCCTGCACTTCCAACTGCAACAAGTCCGCCATCCGTAAGTTTTGTAACCGAATTAAAGAGATCGATCCCACTTCCTCCTAATGTTTTTTCCTCTATGAAGTTTCCATCAAAATCTAATCGAATAATCCAACAATCTTGCCCCTTGGCGCCAGCTATTACAAAGCCCCCGGTGGAAGTGGTAGATATTGAGTTGGCATTTTCATACGCCGTGCCTCCTAATGTTTTTTGCCATACTATATTCCCACTGCTTGTTAGTTTAACTATCCAGCCATCCCCTCCACCATGATTTCCCGAAACATCTCCATCATTACTTTCTGTGGTGCCCGCTACAACGATACTACCATCAGCATTTATAGTTAGTGCGTTATAATTGAAATAGTCAAGACCGCTACCTCCAAGGCTTTTTTGCCAAACTATATTTCCTGAATTGTCAAATTTGGCAAGCAAACAATCCTGTCCACCATGATTTCCCGAAATATCTCCATCATTGCTACCGCTTGACCCTGCTATTATAAAGCCACCATCAGGAGCAGCTTTAACAGCGTAAGCCCAATCACCATTACTGCCACCGATTAATTTTTTCCAAACAATATTCCCTGCATTATTAAATTTAATAATCAGCACATCAATGTCGCCATGATTCCCTGATAAGTCACCATCATTACTCCTGGCATATCCGACTGCTATAAAACTTCCATCAGGGGTTTCAATCACCGAGGTTCCATAATCCCCAACGCTACCACCGATTACCCTTTGCCAGGCAATAGTTCCTGTGTTCGTTAGTTTTACAAACCATAGATCGGCGAATGAGCTTCCATGAGGCGCAGGCGAAACATCTCCATCGCTACTATAGGTATAACCAATCATAGCATAACCACCATCGGTCGTTGGAATAATGGAAGAAGCATGGTCAAGATTGCTACCTCCTAATGCTTTTTGCCATTCTATATTCCCGGAATTATTTTGTTTTATCAACCATGCATCTCCACCGCCATGATACCCTGAAATGTCACCATTATTGCTAGATGTATTTGCAGCAATAATACTTCCCCCATCAGACGTAGCAGCATTTGAAAGCCCTATATCATCAGATGTGCCACCTAAAGCTTTTTGCCATAGTAAAGAAAAAGTATTTGCAGGAGGGGAAACTGTTTGAGTGGTTTGTACCAGTGAAATATTTATGGGTTGAATAGAGGTATTTCCAACAGGGGTTATAATAATAGAGGCAGATCTTTGTGAACCCGAAGTGTTATCCTGCATTGCGGTAATAACGATCTTTAAATTATTGGATCCGGAAGAACTGCTTAATGAGGCCCAGGAAGTACTTGAAGGATTTATAACAGCAGTCCAGCTTATATTTGAAGTAATATTAAACGAATCTTTACTGCCCGATGCCCCATTCAGAGTAATACTTGAAACATTAGATCTCAATTCGGGAGTAAGGGTTTGAGTTATTCCGCTATCACCACTTTTTCCGCAAGAGTATAGTATAGATATAATAAAGACGATTATAACTATTCGCATAAAAGTATTTTTAAAACAGGAATTTATCTTTTTTGTCAGATAGCCAATAATTTTCACATTATTATTTCATTGACTTCGGTCATTTAATTTCGTAAAACTAATATTCCTAAAATCAATCATAAGAACTTATGAGCAAGTGAATAAGTTTATTTCGTAAGTGAAAACTGTGAGTTGTAACTGATTTAAAGATCCGCTTTCTAACTGCAATTGATTTTGTTGTAAGGTATCAGTTGCTCAATGTAAATAGTCAATTAATAAAAAGTTGCAAAAAAATTAGGAGTGTAAATCTTTACTTTTTAACTTAATAATAAAAATCACTTTTCAGCAAAGTCTTTTTCTGCCAGACTTTAATACTCTTAGATTCTTATCCTGAAGTTTAAATAAAAAATCACTTATATGAGAAGAAGCATTATCCCGATTCTTTTGAGTATTGCTATTTTCTTTTTGTCAGATGATGTAATGGCACAAAACAATATAATTGATTCATTACTTACCACATTAAAGTTCGCAAAAGAAGACAGTAATAAAGTAAATCTGTTGCATGATATAAGCTCCAGGTATTTAAATGCTGACGAACATGAACAGGCAATAAAATATGAAAACGCTTCTTTATTGCTTGCGGAACAATTAGGTTTAAGGAATAAAATGGCCTCGGCATATCATTTTTTAGGGTATATAAATAATGATAAAAGTAATTATGCAGAGGCGCTGAAAAATTATAATACTGCAATAAAGATCAGGGAGGATATGGGGGATAAACGCGGCGTAGCAAATACCTTAAATAATATCGGGAACGTTTATCGGGCACAAGGCAAATATGCGGAAGCCTTGAAAAACCATTCCACATCTCTTAAAATAAGAGAAGAAATTGATGACAAACTAGGAATGGCAGGTTCCCTCCATAACATAGGTAATATTTACCGGGACCAGGGAAATTATCCTGAGGCTTTAAAAAATTTCCTTGCCTCTCTCAAAATGAAGGAAAAACTTGGAGATAAATCTTCAATGCTTAGCTCTTATTACGTTATCTCGAATACTTATGATTATATGGGAAATTATCCTGACGCATTAAAAAATCTTCTGGCTGCATTAGCATTGAGTAAAGAAATTGGCGACAAAAATGAAATTGCGGTGGCTTACGGAAACATTGGTAATATGTGTAATAACAAAGGTGATTATCCTGAGGCTTTGAAAAACTATCTTATCACAATGCAAATGTTTCTTGAAAATGGAAATAAAAGAAGACTGGGAGTAACATATAATAATATCGGGACAGTTTATGCCGGCCTGGCAAGAGAAGAAGCTGATAGCTTGAAAAAGAAAGAGTATTTTAATGAAGCATTGAAGTATTACCAATTAGATTTAAAATTATCCCAGGAACTTGGTGATAAGGTTGGGATGGGTTTTGATCATAATAATATTGGTACTACTTATGCTCAGCTGGGAAAATATGAAGAAGCTTTGGAAAATCTTTTTACAAGTCTGAAAATTAGAAAAGAGATTGGTGATAAACGTCCTATTATCAATTCTTATATGAACATAGGGAATGTATATAATGACATGAAAAAATATTCCGAAGCAAAGCGATTTTTGAATGATGGTTTATCTCTATCTATAAAAATTGGAATGAAAGATAGAACCAGAGAACTTTACAGAAGTTTGCAAAAAGTAGATAGCGCCGCTGGATTGTGGCCGGAAGCTTATAACAACTATAAATTATTTGTTACTTACAGGGATAGCGTGGTAAATGAAGAGAATGCAAAAAAGACCGTACGACTACAGATGCAATATGATTTTGAAAAAAAGGAAGACTCGTTAAAATATGAGCAAACAGTAATTGACGAAAAGCTTAAACAACAAACTTTATTGACTCAACAGAAAGAGCAGTCGCTTTTGCTCAAAGAGAATGAACTGTTATTAAGTAATAAGGAAAAAGAGTTACAACATCTTGCATATCTAAGAACCCAAGCCGACCTTCAGGTTGAACAAGGTCAAAGGCAGGAAAAAGAAAAACAATTAATCATTGCTCAGAAAGACAGGGATCTACAAAATGGCCAATTGAAATTGCAGCAGACTCGGCTTGTTTTAAAAGAAAATCAACTTCAGGCTCAAAGAAATCAAAGATTATTTTATATCGGGGGCATCGTTTTATTGAGTTTGCTTTTCGTTTTTATATATCGTAACATCCAAAGTCGCCAACGAACAGACAAATTGATCGCAGCAGAGAGATTAAAGTCAGAAAAGGCAAACGCTTCACATAAAATGGCAGAATTAGAATTGCAAAGTTTAAGAGCACAATTGAATCCCCACTTCATGTTTAATTCTTTAAATGCGATACAGGAGTTAATTCTGAAAGAGGACAATGATAATTCTCATTTGTATTTATCAAGATTCTCAGACTTATTGCGAATGTTGCTGGATAACGCTAATCAACCTTTTGTATCTCTTAGAAAAGAAATAAATCTCTTAGAACTCTATCTTTCACTCGAAAATCTTCGTATTCCTGATCTTAAATATTCAATTCAATTAGATCCTTCGATTGATGATAATAAAATTACAATTCCCAACATGATGCTTCAGCCTTATATTGAAAATGCGATCTGGCATGGTTTATCACATAAAAAAGGAGAAAGAAACTTGAGCATAAGAATAAGTAGGATAGGAGTTAATGTTGTATGCGAAGTGGAAGATAACGGTGTTGGCCGGAAGATGTCAGCCGAACTGAAAAGCCACTATCGAAAGGAGCATCGTTCAAGAGGAATGGAACTTTTATCAAAACGGTTTAATCTTTTATCAAAAGAATATGGCTCTGATATACGAACAATAGTCGAAGACTTGCATGATAATGGCACAGCAACAGGCACAAGAGTTGCCATTTCTGTTCCTTATTCATTAACAGAACAAGCCAAACCCGTTTATTCATGATAAGAGCAATTATTATTGACGATGAGAATTCAGCGGTCAATGTTCTTAGCATATTGCTGAAGAAGAAGTGTAAGGATGATGTGGAAATAGTTGCCACTTCAAATTCTCCAACGGAAGGTAAAGCATTAATTGAGCGATACAAGCCTGATTTGGTTTTTCTTGATATAGAAATGCCCGGTATGACTGGCATTGATCTTATTCGCAGTCTGCCAAATCCGAATTTTCATGTTGTGTTTGTAACGGCTTATGATGCTTACGCTATTGAAGCTTTTGAGCTGAGTGCTATTGACTATTTATTAAAACCAATTGGCGCTGATAAAGTGGAAAGAGTCGTAAATAAGATCAAAGAAAATATCAGGAAGGCTCAATCGCAAATGAACGAACAATTAAAACAATTGGAAAGAATATTAAAGATGAATACCAACGGGAATGATAATAAGATTGGTGTTGGTATGGCTGATAAAATTGTTTTTGTAAATATTCCTGATATTTTATATTGCGAGGCGCAGGGAAATTATACCAATGTTATTCTTTACGACGGGAAGAAAATTGTTGCTTCGAAGACGCTTGGTGATTTTGAAAACCAGTTTGCAGAGAAAAATTTTTTCAGGATACATCATTCATATCTGATAAATATGAACCGGGTCAAGGAATTTCAACGATATGAAGGTGGGTATGTGATGATGGAAAACAATATCAAACTGGAAGTATCACAAAGGAAGAGAAAAGATTTCCTGGACGCTATCAGCAACTTTGTTATTTGAATTAAACAGCATAAGCCACTCCTTCCAATGCGATCTCCGTATTCTCAAACACTACTCTTGCTTCTTTTTCAAATTCATCAAGCTCGGCGTATTTGCTACTGAAATGTCCGATCAGCAATTTTTTTACTCTTCCTTTCTTCGCGATCATTGCTGCCTGGCTTGATGTGGAATGGAATCGTTCAATTGCCTTTTCTTTTAAATTATCGAGATAGGTTGTTTCATGATAGATCATATCAGCATCGTAAAGATGAGGAAGCAGGCTTTCATCATATTTTGTATCAGCACAGAAAACATAGGACTTTCCTTTTGGTGCTTCAATGGTTACTGTTTCATTTTTTATCAGCACATTATTTTTTGTTGTGTAGTCCATTCCTTCTTCCAGCTTTTTATAAAATGACGCTGGTATCTCTGCTTCTTTTACTTTATCAACATCTATCTTTCTCGGTAATTTCTTTTCTTGAAATGAAAACCCATAACATTCGATCCGGTGATTTGTTCGGAAACAACGCACCTCAATTTTACTGTCTTCAATCAGCAATCCTTCTTTATTGATGGTATGGAAATAAAGATTAGATGGTAAAACCGTTTTTGCTACTTTCAATTGTAGCTCTACAATTTCCTGCAGTGGCGATGGCCCGAAAACATGAAGATCCTGCTGATGACTTAAAAGTCCGAAACTGTTGATAAGGCCAACCAGGCCAAAATAGTGGTCGCCGTGAAGATGTGAAATGAAAATATGTGAGATCTTGCCACGACGGATCTTGTATTTTATCATCTGTATTTGAGTACCCTCGCCACAATCGACCAAATAATTATTACCATCTAAAGTGACGACCTGGCTGGTAGGGTGTCGGTCAAATGCCGGTACGGCTGAGTTATTTCCGAGAATTGTTACTGAGAGCATGGGGCGCAATTTAAGATTTTAGATTTCAGATTTGAGATTGCGGCCAGGGTCTTTATTTTATTTTTTGAACCACAGAGGCACTAAGCCAGGGAGAAACACAAAGAAACTCCGTGTTGAATTGTGTCACTGTGACTCCGTGGTTTAATTTGTTGATTAGAGATAAGAAGTACAAGTGTGCGATGCAACGGAAGTTTAATAGAATTTCCTAAGTTGGGAAAATAATTCTATTCTTCGTTCAAAAACTCTCTCTCTATTTCTTCCATTTGCACAATATCCATAGCTTCGCTTTCGGTC
>Ga0105249_10004126_pt1 | contig 12545 bp, 12 predicted proteins | sample KBSS44metaG_FD_81522 | JGI IMG/M metagenome (GOLD analysis project Ga0105249, IMG submission 81522) | Switchgrass rhizosphere microbial communities from Kellogg Biological Station, Michigan, USA - KBS S4-4 metaG | ecosystem: Host-associated > Plants > Roots > Rhizosphere > Soil | place... | reverse complement strand
TATCTTCAGGTATTTTAAAAGAGACATAATATCATCTGACATAGATTCAAATGAAAAAGACCTGTCGATATCCGCTGTGCGGCCATGCCACTGCAATTCCACTGCAATCACTTTCCGGTTCTTTGACAACCCGGCAATAAGGGGCGGGAAAGCGGTATTAATGGTCATAAAGGCGCCATGCAGAATTACCAGCGGTTGTCCGTCACCGTGAATTTCATAATACATCTTCAATCCATTCACCGGTGCATACCCTTTTTTCGGGGATGGTTTATTTACCTGGCTGTATGATTGAAATGTCAACAAGCAAGAACAAGCGAAAAGGGCAACGATGTTTAATGACATAGATTTGTAAAAATCAGTTCCGGGTTTCATATAATTTTTTTTATCGTTAAATTTTCGAAATTTTTCAGGGCTGCAGGCCGGTCTGCCTTATTATTTTATTAATCCCTGTTCGAACAGTTCATCAAGCCGGTTATGAGAATCCACAACACCTCTTTCCATACCGGCCATAACCATCCCATCACGGTCAGCCACAGACTGAAATACAGATTGAACAGTTAATCTTGTGCGCTCACCCGGTAACACTTCAAATTTTGCTGTATCCAATACAACATGTCCTTTTTCCGGCAGTCCCTCAAATTCGAAGGTCTGGATAACTCTTTCCGGCGCTGTTACATCATGAACCACGCCATGAAACCCATATTCATTTCCGCGCGGATCCGTATGAATATAACGATAGGACCCGCCGCTTCGGGGTTCAAATTTTTCAATCCTTATTTTGAGTTCTCTCGGGCCAAGCCACTGAGCGACAAGCTTAGGATCTGTAAATGCTTTAAAAACGAGTTCCCGGGGTGCATCAAATTCACGTGTGATAATCACTTCCTGTTTACCAGGTTCCGCTGTAATTTTTGTTTGATTTTTAGTTGCCATGTTTAAGTTTTTTAGTGGTCAAATATTTTATTTTTTTCTGCCCTGCTTTTTACGTTTTGCTTTTAGCTGGTCAAGAATGCCGTCGATTCTATCAAACCGGTGTTCCCATACCGCCCGGTATTTTTCTACCCAATCGGATACTTCGTTTAAGGGTTGAAGTTTTGCTTCGCAATATCTTTCCCTGCCTTGTTTTTTAATAATGATAAGGCCGCATTCCCTCAGAATTTTTATATGCTGCGAGATAGCAGGTCGACTTACGTCGAATTTCTCCGCGATAGAATTTAAGTTCAACGACTGGTAAGCGACCAGGTTGATAATTTCTCTCCGGGTCGGGTCGGCTATTGCCTGGAACACATCTCTTCTCATGAATCTGTTTATTAATTATGTAAGCATTCGCTTACAAATATAAACACGTAAGTGATTACTTACGCATTTTTTTATAAAAATATTTTTTAACCGGGAAAAGGGAATAGATAAAAAGAAATTTTTTAAGCCAGTTCTGGCTATTTCGCCGGGAGATCGCAGCTGGGGAATGGATATGTTACGATAAGGATGGCTGGACCCTGAATATCGATTTATGAATATTCAGTTTGTGCAATTCTATCATTTTTTTCGCAACACTTTCTGATGATGCAGGATTTTGGCCGGTAATGATATTGCCATCATCTGCAATATGGGTTGTATAAGCAGGTCCTTTGCTATACATTGCCCCGAGGGAAATTAAACGGCTTTCTAATAAAAAGGGTACTACACCGGTCAATCCTGCAGATTCTTCTTCATTGTTGCTGAAGCCGGTAACTTGTTTGTCCTTTATCAAAAGGTCTCCTCTTTCATTTTGCAATGATAATAAACCGGCAACAGCATGACATACTGCCCCGATAAGGTTGTTTTTATTATTAAAGGCTTCTAATAATTGCTTTACCGTGTTATTGTCCGCGATATCCCACATGGCGCCATGACCACCTGCAATAAACACCATATCAAAATCATTAGCATTTATTTCACCGAGCAACATGGAATGCGACAGGAAATTCATGGCTTCAGGATCTTTCAGAAAGCGCCTGGTATATGATGTTGCAACAATTATAGATTGACTCTTCGGATCAACCGGAACCCGCCCGCCTTTTGGCGAAGCCAGCATGATATCGGCGCCTGCATCTTTAAATACATAATAGGGGGCAGCCAGTTCTTCGAGCCATACGCCTGTTTTATGATTTGTGTCTCCTAATATATCATGCGAGGTGGTTATGAATAAAACTTTTGGAGGATTCATACGTGATGATTTTATTGAGAAAAAGAGGGGATTAAAATGAGTGATAGTTTTTTTATAGAATAGCGTAATATGATTACGTGGGATTTAAGACGGGTTACTATGAAGTTCAGCTCTTACCATCTGAAAAAATTACACAATTACATAAAAAACTTGCAATATTCACACATTGGGATAATGTCTTCCGCCTGTAGTGGATAGGTAAATGCAGCTATTTCTTTTTGATTTGCCGTGCAAATCCGTTCCATCTGTATAATCCGGTTTCTATTTTCTCTGCAAAAAAGATATAGGTACATGGTAGGATGCAATCGGGAACAAGTGAGAAATCCAGGATCAGGTACTTTCGCCCAAATATCGGACAAGCTATATCCCCGTTCCGCATCATCGGGGAACAAGACAAATTGAGACACTGCCTGCATTGGGGAATGGGCTATAACGCAGAAAAAGTTCTGTATTTTTATTGCAGAAGGATGTTCCGGAGTAACACAATAAATTTTATTACCAAAAAAAAGGAGTATGAAAGCCATTAATAAAATCCGTTTTACCATTTTGCTTGCAGCGCTATTGGGCAATACTTTTGCCGCTATTGCACAGGAACTTCACAGCCGCTGGGATGAACTTACTGCCAGCGAATGGACAAAAGCATTGCAACGTTCAGATTCAACTTGTATACTTCCTATTGGCATACTTGAAAAGCATGGGCCACATGTACCGATCGGTTCTGATCTTATACAGGTTCGTGAATGGGCTGCAAGAGCTGCAAAGCAGGAGTACGCCGTCGTTTTTCCGGATTATTTTTATGGGCAAATCAACGAAGCAAAACACCAGTTTGGCAGTTTCGCCCTGGCGGAACGGATTGTATGGGATATGCTGGAAGCTACCTGCGATGAAATAGCGAGAAACGGGTTTAAGAAGATTGTTATTATAAATGGTCATGGTGGCAACCCACAGCTTATCCGTTATTTTATACAAACGAGATTAGAAAAGCAAAGAAATTACGCTGTGTATTTCTTTGAACCCAGTTCTGATTCCCTGTATAAGAAACAAATGGACGCCCTTCATAAATCAGATGCCGCTACCGACCAGCATGCCGGGGAACGGGAAACATCATCACTGCTTTACCTGCGTCCCGACCTTGTTAAAATGGACAGTGCCACTAATGAATCAGGTGCCAATCAAAACAGGCTGAACATTCCGAATATATATACAGCTATTTGGTGGTATGCGGACTATCCCAATCATTATGCAGGCGAAGGCGGCAAGGCAACGCTGGCATTGGGAAAATTGGTTACAGAACATACCATCTCGCAATTGGTTACTGCGCTTAAAGCGGTAAAGGCCGATAAAAAAACGCTTGCACTGCAGAAAGAATTTTTTGACAGGATGAAGAAAGAATAATGAGCTTTTATGAAAAATGAATGAGCAGGAAACTGTCTATATTTAATTGAAAAGATTTTCGTATCCAGGTATTTGAACCACATAGGCACATCAGGCACATAGGGGTTCCACATAGGTTTACAAAATAACTATGTTATTCTATGTCTCTATGATCCTTATGTGGTTCAAAAAAACTAAATATAGATAGTTTCCAAGATTTCAGCGGAAAATTTAAAACCAATTTTTGTTTATGATAAATACCAGACGGAGCCTGCTCCCGGTATTGATGCTGTTATCAACAACAATTACTCTCGCACAGGATAACTATCAATTAGTATGGTCAGACGAATTTAGTAAAAATGGTCAGCCTGACTCCGCCAAATGGAATTATGAAAAAGGGTTTGTGCGTAATGAAGAACTGCAATGGTACCAACAGGAGAATGCAAGCTGTGAAAATGGCATGTTGATTATTGACGCAAGACGGGAACAAAAACCAAATCCTCTGTATAAAGAAGGAAGTAAAGACTGGCGGACAAAAAACAAGGATATTCAATATACTTCATCCTGTTTAATAACAGCCGGTAAGCAAACATGGAAATACGGTCGCTTTGAAATGCGTGCACGTATTGATGTTAGTGCAGGCATGTGGCCTGCATGGTGGACATTGGGGGTTGAAAAGAGATGGCCGGAAAACGGCGAAGTTGATATAATGGAATATTACAGGGATAAACTGCTTGCAAATATTCTTTGTCTTGGCAAAGAACATAAACAGGAATGGCATACGACCATACGATCTGTTGAAGGAATGGGCGGTGCAACATGGGCATCACAATTTCATATATGGAAAATGGATTGGACAGAAAAATTTGTCGCGCTGTACGTGGATGACCTGTTATTGAATAAAGTATCCGTTGACTCTTTAGTGAATAAAGATGGCAGTGGTTTTAATCCTTTCAAACAACCGCATTATATGTTACTAAACCTTGCCATTGGCGGCCAGAATGGCGGCGATCCCGCAAATACTTCTTTCCCCCGCAGGCTTGAGATAGATTACGTGAGGGTATACCAGGAAAAATGAGCAGGATTTTATAGTAAGAGAAAAGAAACAATGAATTGATTTATTCAATTCCATTTATACATCCTTTGTACGCCCCGGGAGTGATGCTTTCATTCTTTTTGAAAAGCCGGACAAAATAATTTACATCGGTAAACCCGCATTGGTAACTGACCTCGGTAATGGTACTATGCTTATCTGATAGTAATTGTTTTGCCAGTTTAATACGCTCCCGGTTAATATATTCCAATGGGGTGATGCCAAACTGTTCTTTAAACCATTTGAAAAATTCATTACGGCTCATATACGCTTTGCGGCTCAATGTATCTACCGCGATTTTTTCTGTAAGATGTTCGTGAATGAAATGCAATACATAATGCAGGCGGGTTTGATTATGCTGGTCACCGGATTCTATACTTACCTGCATCAGGTGCTGACTTTGCACTAAACGTATCAGTAATTCCTTCAGGTTCAGATCAGCATAAATATTCTTTGCTTTATCTGTGCTATTGCAGACGCGGATTAATTTATTGATCAGGTCAGTTACTTCTGTTTCATTTGAAAAATGATATTGATTGAATTGCAGCTTCCAGTCGCGTTTTGCATCAGGATCATGATTGTAAAATGTATTTAAATAGTTGAGTGTATCATTCACATATCTTTCATCTATGGCAAGAGCAATGCATTGGGTGGGATTATCCGCATTCGCTTCGGGAAAATCGATGACCATGGTTTCATTGGCAGGAACAATCACGGTTTCACCTGGCAGGTAATCAAAAGCGGGCTTATCAAAAAGGCGCATGATCTTTTTGCCCCTAACCATACTGGTAATAACGAAATCATTAAAAGTGAGTGGTACCCTGTATGTTTCCTTGTAACTTTCAAACACATTCAGCTCGCAATTATTCAGGTTAAATACCCGCCGGTTTTCAACCAGTGTTTGCAGGTACCTGGGATGAGTGAGATCTATTTTATGGAGATAAGCTCTTTGCGGCACAGTAATCGTTATTTATTCTTCAAGATAGTAAATCATCCTAAATCATCCAATGACTTTGGTACAATCGTGCTATAAAAGAATACTAAAGTGAGCGGGTCTCTTCGTGATATGATGGAAGTTAGCGGTATTATTTAACGATTAAAATTGCATCCATATGAGTACAGCTACAGCAGCAGCCCCAAAATCCAATGTGGCAGCAAGACCGAAATTCAAACAAAAATATGATCATTATATCGGTGGTGAATGGGTAGCACCGAGTAGTGGCGAGTATTTCGATAATCCATCGCCTATTGATGGCCGGTCATTTACAAAAGCGGCCCGCGGCAATGCGAAAGATATAGATAAAGCCATTGATGCGGCAACGCAGGCTTTTAAAACCTGGAGTAAAACAGCGGCAAGTTATCGCAGCAACCTCCTGATAAAAATTGCACAAATTATTGAAGACAACCTGGAGTATCTCGCAATTGTAGAAACCATTGATAATGGTAAGGCAATACGGGAAACCAGAGCGGCTGATCTTCCTTTGGTGATTGACCACTTCCGGTATTTCGCCGGTGTTATCCGCAGCGAGGAAGGATCTTTCAGTGAACATGATGATACAACGGTAAGCATCAGCCTGCACGAGCCTATTGGTGTAGTCGGGCAGATCATTCCCTGGAACTTTCCTCTACTGATGGCTACGTGGAAAATTGCACCGGCATTAGCAGCCGGATGTACTGTTGTTGTAAAACCGGCAGAACAAACACCAACAAGTATCATGTGCCTGATGGAATTGATTGGTGATATTTTACCAAAGGGAGTATTGAATATTGTAACAGGTTTTGGCCCGGAAGCCGGGAAACCATTGGCATCTTCCCCGAAAGTAAATAAAGTAGCATTTACCGGAGAAACGACAACCGGAAGATTGATCATGCAATATGCGTCCGAAAACCTGATCCCTGTAACCATGGAGTTAGGCGGCAAGAGCCCGAATATATTTTTTGAATCAGTGGCGGACGCCGATGATGACTTTTTTGACAAAGCAGTTGAAGGCGCAGTGATGTTTGCATTAAACCAGGGTGAAGTGTGTACCTGTCCTTCACGTCTGCTCGTGCATGAAAAAATTTATGATAAATTCATGAGCAGGGTCATTCAGCGTACGAAAGCTATTAAGATGGGTAACCCATTGGATGGAACAGTAATGATGGGTGCCCAGGCATCAGAAGATCAGTATAAAAAAATACTCAGCTATCTTGATATTGGTAAACAGGAAGGTGCACAGGTATTGTGCGGTGGTGACGCGTTCCATCAAAACAGTGGGTTGGAACACGGCTATTATATTCAGCCTACGATTTTCAAAGGCAATAATAAAATGCGCATCTTCCAGGAAGAAATATTCGGACCGGTTACTTCTGTTACTACATTTAAAACAACGGAAGAAGCCATCGCTATCGCCAATGATTCATTATATGGATTAGGCGCCGGGGTATGGACCAGGGATGCACATGAAATATACCAGGTGCCGCGGGCAATACAGGCAGGCCGTGTCTGGGTCAATTGCTACCATGCCTATCCTGCACATGCGCCATTTGGAGGATATAAAAAATCAGGATTTGGCAGGGAAAATCATAAGATGATGCTGAATCATTACAGGCAAACAAAGAATATGCTTATTTCATACAGCAAGAATAAACTTGGATTCTTTTAATTGAGGCAATGGCTTTTGAGGCCGGAACAGCGGTTCACGTACCCGCTGTTCTTTAAATGTAAACATGAATAGTACCTGTATCCGTTTTCCGGTTGGTTAAGAACTCTTCGTTCAATAATTCTATTCATTTATGTCAATACCACGGGTTATAACAACAGAGGTGGCAAAGGATTTAATAAAAAAATTAAAGGCGTTGCATGGACCATTAATGTTTCACCAGAGTGGCGGTTGTTGCGATGGCAGCCAGCCCATGTGTTTCCAGGAAGGCGAATTTAAAACAGGTAGCAGTGATGTTTGTCTCGGTGAAGTAGAAGGTTGTAAATTTTACATGGGGGCTGATCAGTTCGAATACTGGAAGCATACACAACTTATTTTAAATGTTACAGCCGGGAGAGGTAGCAGTTTTTCATTGGACATTCCATTGGGTGTCCGGTTTTATATCGTGTCAAGACTGTTTACAGACGAAGAAATAAATGATCTTGCGGCATTGCTTACAATTGATGAAGTGGTATAACCCGGATTTTCAGCCCAGGCAGGAATGTATTTGCCCTGTTTCCTCGTTAAGGGCTGGCTGTATATTTTTATGATACCTGTATCCACAGTGTTTGGTTGGCAGAAATAACTACAGGATTTTTCAACTCAATTTTGATGTTAACCCCGTATGTTTGAAATGAAGCATCTATTTTTTCGTCATTCAGCATACAGGTAACAGCTTTAATTTTTTTGATGTCTGCCTGCAGGCCGATATTTTTAAGACGAAGACTGCCATACTTCATATCTAACTGGTACGACCATTTATTTTTAAACTTCTTTTGTGAAAAGCTGCCCCATCCTTCGGCGGCGGTAAATGCCCCGCTGAAACCGGTATTGTTTATTTTGGGAGCGAAGCGTATATACCCTGCCGGCCCATGATATTCAAACCCGCAGGCTGTTATATACGTTCCATAACTTGCCATGGCCCTTGCATAATGATCGCTGCACTCCACCTCGTTAAATGGGTTTCGCTTTACTGCATGATAGCGGTCATGTATAGTCTTTGTTAATAATAATGATTCATCGGTCATTCCTTCTGCCATCAGGTGGGCCGCTACCTGGTGTTCAAACCCGCTCATGCATTCATGAAAATAAGTTATCTGCCAGGCTTCTTTTACACCATAGGGCAGCGGTTCGTTTTTCGGGTTTGTATTCATCAGCATGCCACCTTCTCCCGGTAATGCATAAGGTCTTCCACCATGATGCGTACTGATATATGGTCCTACGTCGGTACGGAAATTATATTTCCATAAAGCGTTCAGTGCGGATAATGTTTTTTGCCGGTCAATAATCCTTTCTGTAATGCCCGCCTGGAATGCCCATGATTGTCCATACACCTGGTCTATGTGACAGGTATTGTAAGAACCCAATACTGTTTTACCGGATTTCGGATCGGGCAGGTGTATGAAATACTCTCCATTGAATAATTGAGTTTCCATATTCGCTTTACCGGTATCAAAAAATGATTTGCATGTTGCCGCGAAATCTTTATCATTCATTTCCTCCGCCATCAGTTGCCCGGCTTTTACTGCCGCAAGACAGATACCCACCAGCCATGCAATTTCCCCGGGCCATTTTGCATCCAGCGTATTTTCCAGTTGCGTATCCACCATTCCATTGCTGTTGGTATCCTGTTTAAGAATAAACGCGATGGCCTTTTTTGTATTGGGCCATTGCCGTTTCAAAAAGGAATGATCGACTGCGGTCCTGTGTTCCCGGTAGATGCCTAATATACGGCCTGCCTGCCCGTCGATAGCGGGTTGCTCATCATATTCGCCGCGAAAACCAATATGTCCATCTTCATGGAATGCAATGCCCAGGTCCACACGCTCACGGGTATCTCTTTCCAATGCAGGAAATATCCTTGCCATTGCCTGAGCATATTGCCAAACATGGTTGCAGGTGCCTGCACAACTGCCTACTCCTTCCCATGCATAAAACCGTCCTGAAGAAAAACGGTGACAGGTAGTCGTAGCCAATGTTGATATATTCAGGAATGTTCGTTCAAGAAACCAATGTGGCATTGTCGAGCTATAGTAATAGGTATCACACCATAGTTTTGTAAGCGAAGAAAGCCTTTCAAAATTTGCATAGATATATTCATTTACCGCAGCAGATGATTTAAATTTCCTGGCATAATACCGTTCCGTTTCGCCTTTTATGGCCCGGAACGAAAGATTGGGGAAATACCAGCTGATGCTGTAATGCAAATCTTTTTTCTCTCCCGGCAGGATAGTAACCTGGTTAGATACACTGCCAACAAGAGAATGATCAAAAGAGCCCGTCGCCTCAACTTTATTTTCGGTGGAAAAAAAAGCTGCCGTAACGGAAGATAAATCCGCTGATGTATTTACCAGAGTGCCTGTATTGAATGAGGCGAGACAAAAATTGCCATAATCAGGTTTGTAGTAAAAATTATCATCCGCCCAGTTTTTATTCCTTGTGTTTAAGGTTATCATCGATAAACCGTTTTCAGTTCCGGCCGTATTCACTCTTGTATATTGTTCATCGTCTGCCGTGTAAATACTGGACTTATTCTCCAACCAACCCGTAACCGAAACGGTAATAGATTTACCTGTTTTATTACTGATATGAAAAGAATAGATCGTAGCCGGCAGGCCGGAATCATCTTCATTCAAAGGAATAAACGGAGAATATACATTCAGCGTTACTTCAACAGGAACTTCTTTGCTGGTATAATGAATAGCAGCCATGGGGTAGGTGGCTTCAAACGCAATTTCATCCCAATCATCCTCCTGTAATCTTTTTATGATTTTTTTCCCCTCATAATCGAACAGATTGCAAAACCCTGTTCAAGGGGCCTGATATCTTTTACAGGCTGCACATAATTTGCTCCGTCAAAAGGGCGCAGGATTGCCTCATTCCCCTGTATCTTTTCGTGCCACACGACATCTTTATAAATAACTCCTGTTTGATTTTTATTGAACACATCCCATAGCCAGAGGCGGCCATCTCCACCGAGGTATACCATACCGCACATAATACCACCGGCCGGCATGCCGATATACTGCAGTTCATTCTTTGATTTTAAGTACGTCGTTGGTTTACCTCTTTCGCGAAGATTTTGAGTTATATCTTGCCTTAATTTTTCCCGCTGATAACCGGGTGCGTACATGGCTGTTGATGGTACCCCTGTAAATGCGGCAGCGGAAAGCAAACCGCTTTGATAAATAAAATCTCTTCTTTTCATGTAAAAGGCATTGATCGTAAAACAAATTTTACCCGATATACTTTTAAAAGTATTGAAATGTTTTGTTTTACCGGCAAAACCTTTTTCCGGAACAGGAAGCAGAGAGGTTTTGGAAACACGGTATGGTTTATTTTTAAGCCCTCATTATTTTACAGATATAGCAGCAGGCTTTTGTACTTCGCACATGCAGGTATTCTATTTCCGGAAATTTGTCAAAAAGATTTTCGATCTGTTCATCAATAGTATCATTGTCCGTAACAAGTCCGGTGTACAGCATCCATTGTTCCTTGCTGTAGCCGATTAATGTTAAACTAAAATGCGCCTTTTCCCTTTTTATTTCCTCCGGAAATTTATGTACATCCGTATATTCTTCCACTTCGTCAGATGAAATGAATATCGGTCCCGGCTGATTATAGGCATTCCTTAAGTCAAATGGCGAATGACTCAATAGAAGCCGCTTATCCTTACCGGGTGTAAATGGTTTCAACGATACCCTGCAGGGCCCAAGTCCTGGAGATACCTGTTCAACTACTGTGTTTCCAAAATCATCTATTCCTTTTTTCCGTATGTTATCCGCATACTTCTTTGAAAGCGGAACAATTCTGAATTTTGCCATGGTTTATGATTTTTAATAAAAATAAACAGGGTGCAGGCTTGTAAAAACCCGGTTCTTGCTCATTTAAAATCTGTAGAAAAATTCAATAGAGTTGATGAAATTCGTTGCAGGAATTACAGGGGCGATAGTTATTTTTCCTGTCTGTCCATCGTGGTTCGGCAATATTGAATACGTTTGAACCGCATAGGATCATGAGGCACATAGAAACACATAGATTATTCAATTTCATCGGAGGAAGATAGCAAGGTCTATTCTTTACTCCTATTGTGGTTCAGGAATATCGAAGTAAAACGTCTGTGCTGTATAGGACCATCAGTCATATAGACTAAAACCGGGGATGTAATGATTGTAAATTTTTATGAAGGTTGTACACAGAATTGCAGTAATTTCTTTATCCCGGCCTCTGACCGGAGATCAATTTTATTTGCGTCAATAAAATTCCGGATCTCATTTTTTTTATCCGGGAAGGCTTTTAAAAAACCTGAGTTGTCAGCGATTGTTTGTTTAAATTTTTTGTAAGTGATAAAATAAGTTTGTTCTTTTAGAACAAGAATGTCTTCAGTTACAAGTAATTTATTATCTACAAAAAGCAGGGAGGGTACTTTTGAATACGATAAAATCTGGACCGTTGGATTGGGAAGGTCCGATGCGCCTTTTTTTATATACTGGAAACTATTCGTTTGTTTCGATACAAGTTTGACGTCGTTATAGTCAGCAACAACCTGCAGGTATCCCTTTTGATAAAAGAACACATCTGTATCAATCCTGACGGAATCGATAAGCCCGGATTCATCTATAGCAAGCGTATCGCCTTTAGGACTGATAAACTGCATATCATTCAGAAAAACATTATAGTTCAGCAGTGTCTTTGAAAAACTGCCATCTTTAAATTTTACAATGCCTCTCCGGAAAGCGGGGAAACGGTACAAACCATGTGCTGAAAGAGCAGCCGTGACATCTTCACCGGCTCTTATTATTATTTTTTCCTGCACTTGCGCATTTATGCCTGTAACAATTGCCAGCAGTAGCTGTGCTGATAAAAATAATTTCAAACGAAAGGAGTTTGGAATCTGTGTAGAATTTTTATTCATAGTAAGTTCTTATTCCTGATCAGGAGATGATTTTGCCGGTGATCTAGTGTACTTAAATTTAAAAAAAATATCGGGAAATAATGTTTTTTTATAAACCAGGGAATTTACACGTTTAACGAAAGCACCTGATCACAAATTCTTCCCGGAATACCAGCGACCGGCTCTACGCCAGGATGACAAGACATGCCTGAACCAGGAACATTTGTTCTATAGCCTTCACAACCCGGTAATAGTTGCCCGCCCTGATTTTGTTTTAAAATGAACAAATGCTTCTGCTGC
>Ga0105249_10004125_pt1 | contig 12545 bp, 12 predicted proteins | sample KBSS44metaG_FD_81522 | JGI IMG/M metagenome (GOLD analysis project Ga0105249, IMG submission 81522) | Switchgrass rhizosphere microbial communities from Kellogg Biological Station, Michigan, USA - KBS S4-4 metaG | ecosystem: Host-associated > Plants > Roots > Rhizosphere > Soil | place... | reverse complement strand
CTTGACGTTCGGCTTCCGCCCGGTCGCGATCAAGAGATGACTTCCCTTGATGACGTCGGTCTCACCGTCCTTACCGAGATAGACGGCGACGCCCTGCACGGACCGCTCGACCCGCTCGACTCGCGCACCGGCATGAAACAGCACGCCCGATTTGGTCAGGTGGTCGAGTACGACGCGCGCAGCTTCCTCGTCCTCGCGGCCGAGAATGGTGGCCGCCTCGATGACGGTGACGTGAGAGCCGAGCATGCGGTAGGCTTGCGCCAACTCAATGCCGATCGGACCGCCGCCGACGATGATCAGATGCTGGATGCGGTCGGCGACATCGAAGATCGTCTCGTTGGTGAAATACGGAACTTCATTGACGCCGGGGATTGGCGGGATGATCGGCGAAGAGCCCGTCGCCACGACGAAGCGTCTGGCGCGAATCAGCACGCGCCCGGCCTCCACCGTGTTCTTGTCGAGGAAATTTGCGGTGGCGTGGATAACGCGGACGCCGAGCCCGGTAAAGCGCTCCGCGGAGTCGTTCGGTGCGATGGCGGCGATGACGCCGTGCACGTGGTCGTGGACCTTGCGGTAGTCGATCTGCGCCTCGATGACGTCGATGCCGAAATCGATGGCGTTCCGCACCGCCTCCGCACGCTTGCCTGCCGCGAGCAGCGCCTTGGAAGGGACACAGCCATAATTGAGACAGTCGCCGCCCATCTTGCCCTTCTCGATGAGCACTACGGGCACGCCGAATTGCGCCGCCGCCGCGGCCACGGAGAGGCCGCCCGAGCCCGCGCCAATGACGCAGAGATCGGGTTTCAGAACCTCTTCCATTACGATCTCCCCCTCTCCGCCCTGCCCCCTAAGACGCGCGCCGGAGCCGTTTGATCAGAAGCGGGAGCATTGCTGCGAGGCCCAAGGCGACCAATCCCGCGATCAGCTCCGGCGTCAGCAACGCTTTCGGGTCGAGCACGAACGGACATGACTCTTGGGCATTCGATCCCATTTTGGCAAGGCAGGATTGATGCGCCGCTTGCTGGGCCTCGACCAAACTATCAAGCCCTCTTCCGGCTATGGAATAGGCAAAAGTTCCCGGGATGATGCCGATCAGGGTCGCGAGCGCGTAGGTGGACAGGCTCACCCCAAGCAAAGCTGGCGCGAGATTGACCAGCCAAAACGGAAAGGCCGGTACGAGCCTGAGGAAGAGGAGATAGCTGAAAGCGTCTTCCTGGAAGCCCTTGCGCAAGCGTTCGAGCCAAGGCGCGGCTTTGCCGGCAAGAGCCTCGCTCAACGTGCTGCGGGCGACGAGAAAAACGAAGATGGCGCCGATGGTTGCGGCAATAATTGCGGCGACGCCGCCCCAAAACCAACCGAACAGGAAGCCGCCCGCAATGGTCATCACCGCACCGCCGGGGAGCGACAAGGCGACAATGACGGCATAAAGGCCGATAAAGGCGAGGACACTCAACACGGGGTTTTCGGCGATCAGGGCGGAAAGCTCTCCGCGACGTGCGGCAAGCTCTTCCAAAGTGAGGTGGCGTTGCCATCCCATGGCGAAAACGAAGGCACATGCGCCAACCAGAAGGAACAGCGGCCAAAATCGCTTGAGCCAGGCGCCCGCCTGGCTTGCATGATGCGACACTTGGCTCATCCGTCCGACCTGTCCTGAAAGTTGCTCGTTACTCATAGGCGAAGCCGCAGGTCCCGGAAAATGGTCTCTCGCGGCTTCGTGATCGCGCGTCAGGCACCAAATTGACGCTTCCGGGACCTCAACGGACCGGGGGCCCGGATTGACTTGGGCGCCCAGCCCCCCTATAAGCGCCAAACTCTGCCAATTTTTGGAGAAGCGGCGTGAAACGCACCGATCAGCCTTCGAGGCTCGTCCGCAAGCGGCGCCACGGATTTCGTGAGCGCATGTCGACGCCGGGCGGCCGGAAAGTGCTGGCAAGGCGGCGAGCCAAAGGGCGCAAGCGTCTTTCGGCTTGAGGCCTAATCTTCCCCTGCCTTGGTGACGGCAATCGGACGCCTAAAGACCCGCAAAGAATTTCTCTATGTCAGGGACGGCACACGTTTTGTGACGCCGGGACTCGTGCTGCAAGCGCGCGTGCGACCCGAGCCGGAGACCTTAGACCCGAGCTCCCGGTTCGGCTTTACCGCCAGCCGGGCCATTGGCGGCGCGGTCAAACGCAACCGGGCGCGGCGGCGCTTGAAAGAGGCGGTGCGGCTCGCAGGCCCCACAAGCGCGGTCGAAGGCTATGATTATGTCTTGATCGCAAGGGAAGGCACGTTACAACGGCGCTTCACCGAGCTCGTCAGAGACCTCGAGCGCGCGCTGATCAAGGTGCACGAACCGAAAAGGCCAAGACCGTCCTGACGGGGTAGCCGTCACTCTCCGAAATCGCCCTACGCTCGCTAGAGCTCGCGGCACCTCAAGCGAAAAGCGTCACTCAAGCAAAGAAGCGACATGGACGAGAATAACCGCAATTTCCTCCTCGCGATCGTGCTGTCGATTGCCGTGCTGTTCGTCTGGCAGATGTTCTTTGGGCTGCCGAAGCATCAACAACAGCAACAGCAGGAAGCGCAAAAGCAGCAAGCCGAGCAGACCATCCAAGGTGCTCCGCCGCAGCCCGGCGGCACCACCGCGCCCACCCTCCCCGGCACTGAACAGCAACAAGCGCTGACGCGCGACCAGGCGCTTGCCGCAAGCCCGCGGATCGCGATCGATACGCCGAGCCTCAAAGGCTCCATCGCGCTGAAGGGCGGGCGGGTCGACGACCTTGTGCTGATGAAATATCGGGAGACGGTCGAGCCCAATAGCGCCAATGTCGTGCTCCTCACACCGCAAGGCACCGAACATCCCTATTACGCCGATTATGGCTGGGTCGGCGCGGCGGAGGATTTGAATCTGCCGAATGCCGATAGCGTTTGGACGGCGCAGAGCCAGGGTTCGCTTAGCGCGCAATCGCCGGTGACGCTTACCTACGACAACGGCAAGGGACTGCTCTTCACCCGCACCATCTCCGTGGACGAGAACTATATGTTCACGATCGCGGACAACGTTGCTAACAAGAGCAGCGGTACCGTCTCCATCGCGCCCTATGGGCTCGTGTTGCGCGAGGAGCTACCGGCCACGACGAGCTACTATATTTTGCATGAAGGCCTGATCGGCGTGTTCGATCAGGGCTACGAGCCGCTCACATATAAAAAGGCCATGGATCTCAACGGCGTGCCGATGAGCTTCACCAGCAAGATGGGCTGGCTCGGCATCGCCGACAAATATTGGGCAACCGTGCTAGTGCCGCCGCAGGGACAGAACTTCAAAGCGCAATTCAACGGCGCGGCGGTTGGCGACGAAGGCCATTTTCGTGCGGACTTCGTCATGACACCGCGCGATCTTGCGCCTGGCGCAACGACTGAGACCAAGAACCTGATGTTTGCCGGCGCCAAGGAAGTCAATCTCGTCGACAAATATGGTGAGAAATACGCGATCCCGAAATTCGACCTGCTGATCGACTGGGGCTGGTTCTATTTCCTGACCAAGCCGATGTTCTACACGCTCGACTTCTTCTACAAGCTGGTCGGGAATTTCGGTCTCGCCATTCTCATCGTGACGCTGTGCATCAAGATCATCTTGTTCCCGCTGGCGAACAAATCCTACGTGTCGATGAGCAAGATGAAATTACTCGGACCGGAGATGCAGCGCATCAAGGAGCGCTACGCCGAGGACAAGATGCGCCAGCAGCAGGCGATGATGGAGCTCTACAAGAAGGAGAAGGTAAACCCGGCTTCAGGCTGCTTGCCGATCCTGGTGCAGATTCCAATCTTCTTCGCGCTCTACAAGGTGCTGTTCGTCACCATCGAGATGCGGCACGCGCCGTTCTACGGCTGGATCAAGGATCTGTCGGCGCCGGATCCCACCAACATCTTCAACTTGTTCGGGCTCCTGCACTTCGATCCCACACAGGTTCCCGTCATCGGGCATTTCCTCGTGATCGGCATTTGGCCACTGATCATGGGCGTCACCATGTGGGTGCAGATGAAGCTGAACCCCGCGCCGCCGGATCCCGTGCAAGCGAAGATGTTCGCCTGGATGCCGGTGTTTTTCACTTTCCTGCTCGGCGGGTTCCCGGCGGGACTGGTGATTTATTGGGCGTGGAACAACACGCTGTCGGTGATCCAGCAGTCGGTGATCATGGCGCGGCAAGGTGTGGAGATTCCGCTTCTGGAGAATCTCGGCATCAAGAAGAGGCCCACGAAGCGCGCCAAGGGCGAGAGCAACAGTTAGATAGAGTACGACTTACTCACCGGCGTCATCGCCGGGCTTGTCCCGGCGATCCAATGGTGACTGTCGCTGCGGGTTGCAAGGCTCTATCGGATGCCCGGAACAAGTCCGGGCATGACGCCGAGGATGCAGCATAGCCATGACCTCCACAATCGAGGCTGAGTTCTCAAAAGCCGAGATCGCACGCGGCGAGGCGCTGTTCAAAGGCGGGTGCAGCTTCGTCAAAGGCGTGGTCAAAATCGATGGCCTGCCTACCGACGGCAAGCCGGAAATCTGCTTCGCTGGGCGCTCCAATGTTGGCAAGTCTAGCCTGATCAACGCGCTCACCGGGCGCACCAGTCTGGCGCGCGTGTCGGTGACGCCGGGGCGCACGCGCGAGCTGAATTTTTTCACCCTCGGCAAGGACAAGGCGCTCTATCTCGTCGACATGCCGGGCTACGGCTATGCAAAGGCCTCGAAGGCGGCGGTCAAAGGCTGGACCAGGCTGATCCGCGATTATTTGAAGGGGCGGCGCGAGCTGAAGCGGGTATTTTTGCTGATCGACGCGAGGCACGGGATCAAGCCTAACGACCGTGAAACCATGACGCTGCTCGACGAGGCGGCGGTTTCCTATCAGGCGGTGCTGACCAAGGCCGACAAGCCAAAAGCCTCGGAGCTAGAAGCAATTACCGCCAAAGTGAGAGCCGAACTCGCCAAGCGGCCGGCGGCTTTTCCACAGGTTATTGTGACCTCTGCGCGGATGGGAAGCGGCATCAAGGAACTCCGCGCGGCCGTGGCTCAGCTGGCAAACCCGATTGTGCCTTGAGCCGATGCGCCGCTATAAGCACTACGGTGAGCAAGACCAAACCTAAATCAGCCCCCGCCCGGTCCAAGCCGAGCGCCACCGGGCCAAAACTGAAGCCTTCGTCCGGCGTGGCCGAAGTCTTGTCGACGGTGCACGCCAAGGCCAAGATTCTTTCCGAGGCACTGCCCTACATGCAGCGCTACGACCGGAAGACGGTCGTGGTGAAATTCGGCGGTCATGCCATGGGCGATGCCGAACTCGCCGCCAATTTCGCCCGCGACATCGTGCTGTTGAAGCAGGCCGGGGTGAATCCCGTCGTGGTGCATGGCGGCGGCCCTCAGATCGGCTCGTTACTGGAGCGGCTCAATATCCGCTCCGAGTTCAAAGGCGGCTTGCGCGTCACCGACCGGGAGACGGTCGACGTGGTCGAGATGGTGCTGGCCGGCTCGGTCAACAAAGAGATCGTGACCGCGATCAACGCACAAGGCGGCAAGGCCGTCGGCATCTCGGGCAAGGACGCCAATCTGATGCGGGCGCGGAAGATCGAGCGGATGTGGAAAGATCCGGATTCCAATATCGAGGAAATTCTCGATCTCGGTTTCGTAGGTGAGCCGATCGCCGTCGACCCGCATATCATCGACGTGATCGTGCAATCGGATCTGATTCCGGTAGTGGCGCCGATCGGCCTGTCGCCGAATGGCGAGACGCTCAACATCAACGCCGACACCTTCGCCGCGGCGCTGGCTACGGCGATGAAGGCGAAGCGGCTCCTGCTGCTGACCGACGTCGAAGGCGTGCTCGACAAGAACGGTCAGTTGATCAAGTCGCTGACCACGTCGGAGGCGCAAGAGCTTATCGAGGACGGCACGATTTCCGGCGGCATGATCCCCAAGATCGAAGGCTGTCTCGACGTGATCGCGGAAGGCGTGGAGGCGGTGGTGATCATCAACGGCAAGGTCCCGCATGCCGTGCTGCTCGAGCTCTTTACCGAGCATGGCGCTGGTACCTTAATCGAGCGCCGCAGGCCGAAGGACAGCAAGCGGGGTCCGTCATGATCCGGAAGCTCAACCGCCCCGACGGCTTCGATCATGTCGAGGCCTGGATCTTCGATCTCGACAACACGCTCTATCCGGCGGATTGCAATCTGTTCGCCGAGATCGATCAGCGCATGGGCGCATTCATTGCCGAGCGCTTCAACATGACGATCGAGGCGGCGCAGCGTTTGCGCAAGACCTATTACTATCAATATGGCACGACACTCGCCGGACTGATGCGGCTGCACGACGTCTGTCCCAACAGCTTTCTCGATTATGTCCACGACATCGATTTGAGCGTGATCGCGCCCTCGCCCGAACTTCGTGAGGCTCTCGCCGCCTTGCCGGGACGGAAATTCATCTTCACCAATGGCTCGCGCAAACATGCCGAGGCCATCACGGAGCGGCTCGGGCTCGCCGGCTGCTTCGAGGAGATTTTCGATATTCACGCGGCGGATTTCATCCCGAAGCCCGACGTTGCGACCTATGAGAGCTTCATCCGTGCCCATGACGTGACCCCACGTGAAGCCGCCATGTTCGACGATTTGCCACAAAATCTGAAGCCCGCACACTGCCTCGGCATGACCACGGTGCTGGTCGCTTCGGGCGCGACGGAGCATCCCGAACATCAAGCCTTGCAAGGCTGGCGAGAGCTGCCCGAACACATCCATCACGCCACGGGTGCGCTGCCGCCCTTCCTCGCGGAAATCGGAGCGCGGCTGCAAGACGAAACAGAGCGTTCGCGCAAGTTTCCGCTCGCAGCCCAATTCTGTCTTACCTAACGGACCTTTCAAATGAGCCACGAGCATCTCAAGAGTTTCATCGAGAGCGCCTTCGAGCACGCAAGCGAGATCACGCCGAAGACCAAGGGCGTAGTGCGCGACGCGGTCGACGAAGCGCTTGGCCTGCTCGATAAGGGCGAGGTTCGCGTCGCTGAGAAGGTCGGCGGCAGTTGGACCGTGCATCAATGGCTGAAGAAGGCCATCCTGCTGTCCTTCCGCTTGAACGACCCAACCCGGATCGACGGCGGCCCCGGCGGGGCTGCATGGTGGGACAAGGTCCCGACCAAGTTCGTGGACTGGAAGGCAAAGGATTTTCGTGAGGCCGGCTTCCGCGCGGTACCCGGATCAGTGGTGCGGCATTCGGCCTTCATCGCGCCGGGCGTCGTGCTGATGCCGTCCTTCGTCAATCTCGGGGCCTATGTCGATACCGGGACCATGGTTGACACCTGGGCCACGGTCGGGTCTTGCGCGCAGATCGGCAAGAATGTGCATCTCTCCGGCGGTGCCGGCATTGGCGGGGTGCTGGAGCCGTTACAGGCCAATCCGGTGATCATCGAGGATAATTGCTTCATCGGCGCCCGCGCCGAAGTCGCCGAGGGCGTGATCGTGAGCGAAGGCTCGGTGTTGTCGATGGGCGTCTATCTCGGCCAGTCGACCAAGATCGTGAACCGCATGACCGGCGAAGTCCTGTACGGTCGCGTGCCGCCCTACTCCGTGGTGGTTTCAGGCACCATGCCCGGCAAGCTCCTTCCGGATGGATCGCCGGGCCCGTCGCTCTATTGCGCTGTTATCGTCAAGACTGTCGACGAGCGCACCCGCGCCAAGACCTCCATCAACGAGCTGCTGAGGGATTAGGAACGCGAGATGAATTGGCCGCAGCTCCTGTTCAGTTTCAAGGGCCGCATCACGCGGCTCTATTGGTGGGTGACGAGCCTCGTTGTTTCCGTGGTCTCCGGCATGCTCACTCAGGGTCTTGAATTCTGGGCACGAGAGATGGGAGCCGGCGCGATCGACACGGACACCGGGGCATTCGAGCCGTCGGGCGCGTTTGGGATCGGCGTAGGCGTGATCGCTCTCTTCAACCTTTGGATCAATTTCGCCGTCAGCGTGAAGCGTCTGCATGATCGCGACCGCACGAGCTGGTGGATTGCAGTCGTGTACCTTGCCATTATCGTCGCTATCGTCCTCGGAGTGGCGACGATGATGCAGCCGGAGGGGCAAAGAGAGCCTTTGAACGGAATTACTGTCACTGCCGTCTTCGCGGTCTCCTGTCTCATGATTTGGATGTTCATCGAGATCGGGTTCCTCAAAGGCACACAAGGGCCGAACCGCTTCGGGCCAGATCTGCTCGCGGCACCACAAAGCGACGCCAAGATTTAAAGGCGCCGCGAACCAGGGAGAGGAGACATGGGGTTGGCGCAGACGTTGTTCGGATTTCGTGGACGCATCCCCCGCCGCACCTGGTGGATCTGGACGCTCGTGCTTTCGGTGGTGATGATTGGAGCGTTCGCTGCCGTCCTCATCCATGTCGGCAAAGACAATTTCGAGAATATCGTCGCTTTCGATCTTTCCAGCCGAAGCTTGCAGGTGTTTCTCGCGCTGTCGGCCGTTGTCAGCTGGATCGGTATCGCACTCGGCGCCAAGCGCCTGCATGATCGCGACATCAGAGGCTTCTGGGTGGTGATTCCGACGCTCATCACCATCGCCATTATCGTTTTGCAGAATACCGGGCATGGCGGCACGTTCGAGCATCAGAGCGTGCCTGTGCAGGTGCTGAGCCTGGTCAGCATGGGCTTCAATCTCTGGCTCTTGGTGCAGTGCGGCTTCCTCAGGGGCACGCAAGGCCCCAACCGCTGGGGCCCAGATCCGCTCGGAGCGCCTAGCGCGAGCCAAAGCCTCTAGGGACAGTCTGATGGCCCGTGGATAAGCCCATCGAGGCCCAGTTCGGGCTTCGCACAACCCCCCTTACGCTCTAAAAAGGCCTCTCGGCCGGTTGAAGGCCATAAAGGGAGGGGTAACGATGGATTTCAATTATCTCTTTACGTCGTTCGACGGGCGCATCAACCGGGCCAAATGGTGGGCGGGGGTTGTCATCATCGCGTTGATCAATATCGCGATCGGCCTGATCGTGTATCAGCTGTTCGGCTTGGGATTTTTCGGCCGATTGCTGAGCTTCATCGTCGCCCTCGCGCTGTTCTATCCATCATACGCTGTCTGCGCTAAACGGTTCCAAGACCGCGACAAGCCGGCAAAGTTTGCCCTTTACGGACTGGCCGCGACGTTGGTTGTCAGTCTGCTGCAAGCTCTCGGCCTTACCGGCACGCCCGACCAGCCGAACGCCATCGCCTGGGTCTGCTCGGTCGTCAGTATCGGCGTCGGGCTGTGGTTCCTGATCGAGCTTGGCATTCTGAAGGGTACGACGGGCTCCAACCGTTATGGACCCGATCCGCTGGCCGGAAAGTAGCGTCGTCGTCCAAATGGCAATGCAGCACTCGTTTCGGTCACCCGTTCTCGTCAACACTTTCTATGTGGGGAATGCACCGTGACGAGGATTGAAGAGCGTGCCATCGAGCTTGCGCGCGCGCTGATCCGCTGCCGCAGCGTGACGCCGGAGGATGCCGGCGCCATCGAGCTACTCGACGTGGTGCTGGGAAAGGCCGGTGCACATTGCCACAGGCTCACCTTCTCCGACACCGACACGCCGAAGGTCGAGAATCTGTATGCGCGGATTGGCGACAGCGAGCCTCATCTCTGTTTCGCCGGGCATACCGACGTTGTGCCGCCGGGCGATGAGAGCCTATGGCACCACCCGCCATTTGCGGCCGAGATCGCCGACGGCATTCTCTACGGACGCGGCGCCTCCGACATGAAAGGCGCTATCGCGGCCTTAGTCGCGGCGGCGCTCGATTTCGTCGCGGCCAAGGGCGACGATTTCGAAGGCTCGATCAGCTTCCTCATCACCGGCGACGAGGAGGGGCCGGCGATCAACGGCACGCGCAAAGTGCTGGACTGGATGCGCGCCAAAAACGAGCTTCCCGATCATTGCGTCGTCGGCGAGCCGACCAACGCCACGAAGCTCGGCGAGACCATCAAGATCGGCAGGCGCGGCAGTTTGAATGGCAGGCTCATTGTGATGGGTGTGCAGGGCCATGTCGCCTACCCGCATCTCGCCGCCAACCCGGTGAAAGGTCTTATCCGGGTGCTCGACCGGTTCTATGACGAGCCGCTCGACCACGGCACCGCGCATTTCTCGCCGTCGAACCTCGAAGTGACCAGCATCGATGTCGGCAACGAGGCGGTGAATGTTATTCCGGCAAAGGCCGAGGCCCGCTTCAATATTCGGTTCAACGACCGTCACGAGGCCAAGACGCTCGAGACGTTGCTGCGGCAGAGGACTGTGCAAGCCCTGGAGGGGACCGATCTCGGTTTCACCCTCGTCTTCGAGCCGCCGAGCCAAGCCTTCATCACCACGCCTGGGCCGCTCGATGCGCTGCTCAGCGAAGCGGTGCGCGATGTGACGGGGCTGATGCCATCGCTCTCCACCGATGGCGGCACCTCGGACGCGCGTTTCATCAAGGATCTATGCCCGGTGGTGGAGTTTGGCCTGCTCACGGCTTCGATCCACAAGATCGATGAGCATGTCGCGGTCGCCGATCTCACCCGGCTCACCGCGATCTACCAGCAATTCCTTGAGCTCTATTTCGCCAATTTCCCGGTCGCGTAGCATGGCGGACCAGCGTCCCATCGGCGTATTCGATTCCGGCATGGGCGGATTGACCGTGCTCCGCGCGCTGATGGAGCGGCTGCCCTCAGAACGGTTCATTTATCTCGGCGATACGGCGCGACTTCCTTACGGCACCAAGAGTCCCGCGACGGTCGAGGCCTACGCCTTGCAGGCGACCAGGCTCTTGATCGAGGCGGGCGTGAAGATGGTGGTTATCGCCTGCAATACGGCCTCTGCTGTCGCGCTCGCGTCTTTGGCGCGGCAATTGGCGCCGCTTCCGGTGATCGGTGTCATTGAACCGGGAGCACGCGCGGGCGTCGCCGCCACCCGCAACGCCCATATCGCCGTGATCGCCACGGAGGGCACGGTGAAAGGCGGCGCCTATAAGCGTGCCGTGCAGGCATTCCGAAGCGACATCGCCGTCACGCAGCAAGCCTGCCAGGTGTTTGTGGCCCTTGCGGAGGAAGGCTGGATCGATTCCGCGGTCACATTTGCCGCGGCCGAGAGCTACCTGAAACCGCTTTTCGATCGCCCTGCATCGCCAGATACGCTGGTGCTTGGCTGTACGCATTTCCCGGTTCTGGCCGAGGCGATCGCGCGTGCCGCCGGGCCCGGTGTCGCAGTCGTCGATTCCGCGGCAACGACGGCGAGTTCTGTGGCCGAAGCTCTCGGCGCTGGAGGCCTGGCCAACGACGCCGAAGCGAATACTCCGCGCATTCGCCTATTCGCGACGGATTCGCCCGAACGTTTCGCCAGAGTGGGCAAGATTTTCCTCGGTCGAGCCATCGATCAGAACGACGTAGAGTTGGTCGATCTTCGCTCGATCGGCTGACGTCTAGACGTTAGGTGGCGGCGTGTTATCGGGCAGCGCGGCGGAGTCCTGCAAGGGGTCTGGCTGTTCGAGCGTGGCCTTCGCCGGCTTGTCGGCAGCGCTTCCGACATCCTGAAGTAGGGATCTGAGCCACCCCCGCCCCAGCAGCAGCCATACCAACAAGGCATAGATCAGGGCGCCGAGCACAAGCAGGACGCCAAGGGTCATTTCCTCGCGGAAATAAGGCAGCCCGGCAAAGGCTTGAGTAAGAACCCGTTCGCCAAAAAAGAGTGCGCCAATGAGGATCGCGCCTGCGATGAACAGTTTCGCCACGGGTTTCAATCCGGCACCGGATACGGCGAAACCTTGGCGTTTGGCAAAGACTGTCAGCAGACTCAAATTGACCCACGCCCCAATGCTGGTGGCGAAGGCTAGCCCGACTTGCGCGAAGGAGCCGAAATAGCCGAGCGCGATCTTCAATGCGATGTTCACCGCCATGGCGATGAGGGCTGCGATCACCGGGGTTGCGGTATCACCGCGCGCATAGAACGGCGCAGTGAAGCTCCGCAACAGCACGAACGGAATCAATCCGATGGAATAGGCGGCGAGCGTCATGCCGGCGGCGCTGGCATCTTCCATGGTGAAGGCGCCGCGCGTGAATAGCGCCTGCATAATGAGATCGGGAATGGCAATGGCGCCGGCGGCGCAAGGGAGCGTCAACAGCAGCGCGAGCTGGATGCCGCGAGCCTGTGCCAGCGCCGCGCCGCGCTCGTCGCCGGCGGCGAGGCGTCGCGACATTTCCGGCAACAGCACCGTGCCAACGGCAATGCCCACGACGCCAATCGGGAGCTGGTTGATGCGGTCGGCGTAATAGAGCGCCGACAGAGCGCCGGTCGGAAGGTAGGATGCGATCACAGTGTCGGCGAACAGCGCGAGCTGCACACCGCCGGCGCCGATGATGGCTGGCCCGAGAGCGCCAAGAAATTTCCGCGTCCGATTGTCGAGGCGAGGGACGCGGAAGCGTAACCCAATGCCGAGCCGCTCGGCGTCCGCCGCCACCAACAGCACTTGGGCGACGCCAGCAATCAGCACGCCCCAGGCTGCGGCGTATCCGGCATTGGGAAACCAATAGGAAACGCCCAG
>Ga0105249_10004124_pt1 | contig 12545 bp, 11 predicted proteins | sample KBSS44metaG_FD_81522 | JGI IMG/M metagenome (GOLD analysis project Ga0105249, IMG submission 81522) | Switchgrass rhizosphere microbial communities from Kellogg Biological Station, Michigan, USA - KBS S4-4 metaG | ecosystem: Host-associated > Plants > Roots > Rhizosphere > Soil | place... | reverse complement strand
GAACGGGGTGTGCGCAGATCGACACGTAAGGGGGATGGGGGATGAGGGATGGGGGATGAGGGTTAAGGGCGCTGTTAAGCGTCATCCCTCATCCCCCATCCCTCATCCCACCTTAGCGCCAGTCGAACATTGCCGAAACGAGGCGACCCCGCCAATAAGGCTCCCGTCCAGTCGGCAGGACCCACGCCACTTCGCCCGACGTAGGAATCATCATCCCGTTGAGCCGCTGGTAGTCCCCGTGATGGCCCACCCAGGGCGTGAGGACAGGAGTGCCTTTCACGTCGCGGTATCGCATTGTCGAGACGGTCTCGATCTCGCCCGCGGAGCCGAACGTGACATCGAGCGACACCGTGGTTGGTCCGTCGGTCAATATCACACGCGCGGTCCTGTCATCGATCGCTGACCACGACAGCGCCTCCCCTGGCAACAGAGCAGTCGGATACCACGCCGCCTCGGCCAGGAACCGCTGGAGCGATGCAGCCGCCATCTCCGGCGTCCCGTGCTGATTCACGATGGGGACGAGTCCGGCGACAGCCGCGCGCATTGAGCCCTCACCGCCGACGTAGCGGTCGCGCACGCGCACCGGTATGAGAGGCAGCATGGCGATCCGCGCGTGCCAGACGAACTCCGGAGGCTCCGTGCGAACCTCCTGTTCCGCGGTGAATGGGGCCCACGCGTTAGGCTTCGTCGCGAACGTGCCGCTGGACCGGAGATGCGCGCGAGCAACGATCCGCTGCCCCGGCGACAGGGCGAACGCGAGATAGCGGGCGACGGGGGCTGGCAGGCCCGCGAGTCTGGAGGGGTCGAACGTGGAGGGCGCGACTGCGGTGCTCACCGAACGACCAACCATTTTCCTCACCCGATCGGCTGCGCCGCGGGCTCGTAGGCCACGGGGCGCTCTTCGGCAGCCGCCGGCCGCGCCGGCGCCACGAGAACCGCACAGGGTGCCGACCGAACCACTTTCGTCGACACGCTGCCTAACACGAGTCGCCCGATGGCCGACCGCCCGTGCGCGCCGGTGGCGATCATGTCGGCGTGCTGCTGCTCGGCGAATGCGACCAGCTCGTCCGCCGGTTCGCCATGCAGCGACACGAACTCGACCGTCACACCGTCCGGTATGTCGAGACGACATGCCATTGCCTCGAGGCGACCGAGGACATCGGCCGGCTCGCCCCACGCGCGGGAATCGCCCTGTGGGATCACGATCCGCGGTCTCGCATGAGCGAAATACAGCGTGCCGCGCCCGCCGAGCACGTCGAGCGCCGCGCGAGCCGCATCCTCGCTAGCCGGTGTGAAGTCGATCGCGACGACCGCCCGCCGCGGAACCTCAGACGCGCAGCTCGGCACGGCCAGCACCGGGATCGCGGCGGTGCGGATGACGCGCAGCGCAGTCTCGCGATGCAGGAGCCGAGCGAACACACCGTGAGAGCCGATCCCCAGCACGATGAGCGAAGCGTTATGATGCTCGGCATGCTTCACGATCTCGTCGACGCGATTACCGACGTGGGTAGCATGCGGCCAGGGTCGATCAGTAGGAAACGTGCGCGCGCGCTGGGCGGCGAGCTCTCCTTCACGTTCCTCGATCGTGAGACGTGTCAGGCGCTCCGTGTCCACCGCCGTGCTTCCTTCGTAGTCGGCAAACGGCAGCGGCTCGACGACGCTCAGGAGCGCTACGGCCACGCCGTCGCGCCGCGCGAGCTCTACTCCGAGTCGCACCGCGCCGTCGGAGTCGTGCGTGCCGTCCGTTGCCACCGCAATCGAACCGCCTAACGGTTTGCCGGCTGAGATCGACGCGAAGAGCTCGATTTCAATGGTTCGCGACATGGTGTCCTCCGTGGTCGGGCGGGCGTCGGCCGTCACTGGGGCAATGTCAGGTCCAGCTGGGGAAGCGGCTATCGGGCGTGTGCCGGGCGAACGTAAGGGAATCGCGTGCCCCGAGGTCCACGGCCCCCTACAGTCCCCGGTGACGCGCCCGACGGCGCGCGGCTCACGAGAACGGCAGCGTGATCCATGATGAACGCCTTCGACTCGCGTCGAGACCGCGCGCAGCTGCTGCTCACGGTGTTGGGGATCGCGATCGCGCTTGCGGTTCTTCCGCTCACCGCCGGCCTGCTTGGTGCCCTGGTTCTACACGTGGCCGCCGCGCCCCTGCAGCGTCGGCTCGCCACCTACCTTCCGGTACGCGCTGCTGCCGTGGTCGTCGTCGTCGCCACTGCGCTTCTGATTTTTCTCCCCGCGGCATGGCTGCTCGCCGTAGCGATCGATGCCACACCCGATGCGCTGCAGCAGCTGCGCGATAACTCGGCGCTCGCGAGGATCTCGGCGATCCGCGTGGGTGATCTCGACGTGGGGACGCGCGCGGTCGACGCGAGCGGTGCGGTCATCTCCTGGCTGTCCGGCCAGGTATTTAACGTGCTCGGTGGCGCGGTGCGCGCAACGCTCAACGGCGCGGTGGCGCTGTTCGGCCTGTACTTCCTGCTCGCCGCGCCACCGTCCAGCTGGAGTCGCGTGGCGGTGTATCTGCCGTTCTCCCGCGAAGGCGCCGACCTCCTCGCGCAACGATTTCGTCAGGTGACCGAAGCGACACTGCTCGGGACGGCGCTCACGTCGGTCTTGCAGGGCGCGGTCGTCGCGTTAGGCTTCGCGGTCACCGGATTGAGCGACCCGTGGTTCTGGGGAGTGGTCACCGCGGTGGTGTCGGTGCTGCCGGTGTTCGGAAGTGCACTTGTGTGGGTGCCGGGGACAATCGCGCTTGCGGCGCAGGGTCGCTACGGCTCGGCGATGATCCTCGCGGTCATCGGAGCCGCCGTGGCCAGCAACATCGACAATGTCATGCGGCTGGTCGTCAACCGCCGGGTGTCGAACCTCCACCCGATGACCACGCTCGTAGGTGCGTTCGCGGGGGTCGGCGTGCTCGGGTTGCCGGGCATCCTCCTTGGACCGCTCGCCATCTCGTACTTCTTCGAGCTCACTGCGCTCTATCGGCGCGAGTTCGGTCCGCCAGAGGTCAGCATGGAGCCTAACGGCTCGCTCGCAGCGCGTTCACGATGACCGCGAGGTCGATGGCCTCCTGCAGCAGCGCCCCGACCGTCGGAGCCACCGCGCCCATCGCCGCCGCGACCATGGCGACCCCACTGAGGCCGAGGCCCACGGCGATACACTGACGCGCGATGTGCATCGTGCGCCGACTGATCCGCACCGCTTCCACCACGCGGGACAACTCGTCGATGAGGATCACGACATCGGCCGCCTCGGCCGTGATGCCGCCGCCGTGCCCCGCCAGCGCGACTCCGACGGTTGCGGCGCTCAGGGCAGGGGCGTCGTTCGTCCCGTCGCCCACCATCAGCACCGACTCGCCACTGCGCACCAGCTCCCGAACGACGCAAACCTTGCCCTCGGGCAGGAGATCGCCTTGGACGTCAACGAGACCCACCGACGCAGCGACGGTGCGCGCGTTGGCTGCATGATCGCCGGACAACAGCATGATGCGTCGAACGCCCATGCTGGTGAGATCGCGAAAGACGTCGGCGACTCCCGGCCTGAGCGCGTCCGCGTACTCGACGATACCGGCGATCTCACCATCGATCGCGACGTACGCGCGAAGACCGGCATCCTTCGGCTCGAATACGCCGAGCCGCGCTTCGTCGATCGCCGTTTCGTCGAGCACGAACGACCGCGCCCCTACGACGACGCGGTGGCCGTCGACCGTGCCCGCGACGCCCCGCCCAGGCGACTCGACGACACCGACTGCCGCTGGCAGCGTTAGGCCCGTCGCTTCGGCCGCCGCCACGAGAGTCCGTGCCAGCAGGTGCCCGGACGAACGCTCGACGGCGCCGGCCATCCGAAGCACGGCCATCGGCGGCCGGCCGTTAGCCTGGATCACGTGCCTGACGCGCGGCTGGCCGATCGTGATCGTGCCCGTCTTGTCGAAGACGGCAATGGTGGCACTGCCGAGCCGCTCGAGCGCCGTGCCGTGCCGCATGATGATGTGGCGTCGCGCCGCGCGGTTGATCCCGCCGATCACCGCGACCGGCGTGGCGAGAATGAGCGGGCAGGGCGTTGCGACCGCGAGCACGGCGAGCACGCGCAGCCAGTCCCCGCTCGTCAGGTACGCGATGACACAGACGGCGAGCGTCGCGGGCGTGAACCAGACGGCGTACCGATCCGCGATGCGTTGGAGGGGCGCCTTGCTCGCCTGAGCCGACCTCACGAGTGCCACGATGCGCGCGTACTGGCTCTCACGGGCGGGCGCGAGTGCGAGAACAGTGAGCGCGCCATCGAGGTTGGCGCTCCCGCTCATGAGCTTAGTCCCGTGCGACGCGAAGATGGGGAGCGGCTCGCCCGTGAGCATGGACACGTCGACGTGTGCGCTGCCGTCGACGACCATGCCATCGCACGGCACGAGCTCACCTGGCCGGACGAGCAGGACATCGTCAGGCGCGACGGCATCGACCGGTACGTCCTCGATCACGCGCTCGTCCCGCAGGCGGTGCGCGATTCGAGGCGCGACGGCCTCCAACGCACGCACGGCGTCCGACGCGCGTCCTTCGGCGTACCGCTCGAGCGCCTCACCGCCCGTCTGCATGATCACGATGACGAGGCCGACGAACGGCTGACCGAGAAGCGCCGACGCGACAATGGCGAGCGTCGCGACGACGTCGGCGGCGAAGTGTCCGCGCAGCGCACCCTGCAGGGTGCGCCACACCACCAGACTGCCGGCGATGATCAGACCTGCGTACCAGATCCCCCGATCATACCCGGCACCTGGTGCGGCGGCGCGTGCGACGAGACCGGCGGCGATGACGGCCGTGGCAAACAGCGGCCGCCACGCCGCGCGCAGCGTCGCGCCGTGCATCCGCATCATGACCAGTCGTTAGGTGCCTCGCGGTCGTCCGGGTTTGGCGCATCCCGGTGCGGCGGCGCGACGAGCACCCAGCACTTCGCGGTGCGCACCAGCTTCGTGGACACGCTTCCCAGCACCAGGCGCCCCAGCGCCGAGCGCCCGTGCGTCCCGGCTGCGATCAGGTCGACGTGCGTCTCTTCGGCGAACGCAACGAGCTCGTGGGCGGGATCGCCGTGGAGGAGCACGTACTCGGCACGAATACCCGGCGACGGATTCAGCCGCCGGACCACGTCCTCGAGCTTCGAAATCAGCCCGCCCTTCGTGATCTCATCCCACGATCTGGGGTCGCCCTGCGGGATCGCCAGCCGCGGCGTGACATGCGCGACGTAGAGCGTCCCATCCTCCCCGAGCAGGTCGAGTGCCGCCCGCACCGCGTGCTCGCTCGACGCGGTGAAGTCCACCGCCACGAGCGCACTGTGCGGCACGCCCCACGCATCGCTCGGCAACGCGAGTACGGGCAGTCCCGCCGCGCGAATGACACGCAGCGCCGTCTCGCGTTGGCTGACGCGAGCGCCCAGGCCATGCGAGCCGAGACCAAGCAGAATGAGCGATGCGCTCGTGGCACGGGCCCGGTTGATGATCGTATCGACGCGAGCGCCGACGGCGAGCTCGTAGGGCCACTCGTGTATACCGGGGTGCGTACGGTCGCGCTGCGCCAGCAGCATGGAGCCACGCTCGTCAACGGCGATCTCCACCAGCTGCTCCAGGTCCGGGACCGGCGTGCCATCGAGCTCGACGATGGACGGGGCCTCGACGACGCTGAATACGTCCGCCTTCACGCCGTCGCGCCGCGCGAGCGCGAGGCCAACGCGCACCGCGCCGTCGGAATCGCGTGTGCCGTCCGTGGCGACGACGAGGCCGCCCGAACCAGTGACGACCGGCTCGTCGGGCACGGGAGTCAAGTTCTCGGGAGTGCGAGGCATAGGTTCCTTCCTTGAAAGCCGCGTCATGAGTGATTCACCTCCGGCGCCGCCACCGATTGGCACCGGGCGGGCGCCTGGGCGGATCGAAGACGTACGTGTGTGCCGTCAGCTTGCCATCCGCGACCGCCGCCGTGATATCGCTGGTCGTCACCAGACCGACGAGCGTCCGGCCGGTCATGACAAGCACGCGATGGATCCGCTCCCGGCGCATGTAGTCCGCGGCCGTCGTCACGAACGTTTCGGGCGTGAGCGAGTGCACGGGCGCGCGAGTCATCGCTTCCGACACCGTATGCTCCTCGAGGAAATTCCACTCGGCGGTCAGGGGGACCGCCATGCGCTCGACGACGGTCGCGCCGGCGTCATCCCAGAGATCCGTAAAGAACAGCGCCGACGGATCGTTCCGGCTCTCGTTAGGGAGCTGCTCTACATCGATGTCATCACCCCGCACGTCGTCCAGCAGGTCCGTCGCGAGGTCGCGCTCCGTCGGTACCCCGGGGAGCGCCGCGGCAAGCTGCAACAGGTCCGTGGCGGAGACCACGCCGACCACGCCGCCACCTTCGACAACCGGCGCGCCACTGATTCGTCGGGAAGTGAACGTGTCCATCGCCTCCCGAATGGTCACGTTCGGATCGAGCGTGACGACCTCGGTGGTCATGATGTCGCGTAGTCTCAGCATTAGCTCCTCCGGGATGACTCCACTCACTGACCGCTGCCGTGCCGACGCGGCGACACCACTACCGTTTAATGAGGACAAGCGTGTGGCCGCGACCGTGCCGCAGCTCGAGCGCTTCGCTCGCGCTGTGCTCGTCCGTGGTCATCGCGATCGACTCGACCTTCGGGATCGAGTGCATGAGATGACGCCGAGCGCGGTGCGCGTCGCCAACCATGATCTCGACGCGTCGATCGTGCGGGTCGTACGTCACGCCTACGAGCGCGCCGCGCCCGAGCATCTGCGCCCCGATCTCGGGGGCGTCGATCTCGATCGTCGCTCGGCGCCCGGCGTTCCGACGTGTGAAGTCGTTCAGCGCGTCGGTCCACTCGCGTGGCTCCGCCGACGTCGCTGTACCGGTGATGCGAAGCCAGAGCTCGAGCGCCTCAGTCGACGACGGCGGCGGTACGGCCAACACGGTCTGCGCCGCGCTGTGGACCACGCTCGATGCAACGCTCCCGAGGAAGATGCGCTCGAGCAAACGCGGGCCGTGTGTTCCAACGACGACGAGGTCAACCCCCATGGCGTTCGCGCAATGGACGATGCCGTCGGCGTCGTCACCCATTCGCACGCGAGTCTCGATCGTGACATCGTCGGGAACGTACGGGCGAAGCTCAGTACGAACGCGCTCGAACAACGTCTGGACTGCGTCGGCGGGGTCTCGCCCCGTGGCGTCTCGGATCGGCGCATCGCCTAACAAGGGCGAAAGCACGTGGAGCAGTGTCAGCGTACCACCGTTGGCCAGCAGCAGCAGCGCAACCTGCGCGGCGTGAACGCTCGCGGGCGCAAAATCGATCCCCACCAGAATGTTCCGTGGCAGCGCCGAAAATCCCGGCGGCACCGACAGCACCGGGACCGCGGAGGCACGCAGCATGTGCACTGCGCGCTCGCCGGCGATGATGTGGTTCACCCGCTGATGCGGCGCCGATCCCACCACCACCATCGTTGCCGACCGGGCGTGCGCCACGTCCGCGATCTCCTCCGCGATCGCGCCGAATCGCACGTGCATGGCGGGCGGCGCTGCACCGCCGGAAAACCTGGCGACGTAGTCGAGCACCTCGGCCATGCGCCTTGCGCGCCGGGCCTCATCGACGTCGGGCAGGTACAGTGGCGTACCGCCGAGCGCTACGCCGTAGGCCAGGTCCGGCTCGAGCACGGTCACGATCTCGAGCGGAACACCCAACTGTTCGGCGAGCAGACGGGCCGCAAAGACAGCGGCACCGCTCTGGCTCGTCCCATCGGTCGCGAGCAGGATCGGGCCGGCAAGCGCGGGATTGCGCTGCACTGGCCGGTGCCGGGCTTCCGCATCGAGTCTACCGAGGGGAGCGGGCGATAGGGTCGGAGACATCGGGTCGCTCATCGTTAGGGACGAACCCACGCTAGCATCGGGATTTGCGGGCGGCTGTCGGGCGCCTGCCGACCATTCGCCCTGTGATGCCTGACACCCGGTCGCTCGCGAACCGCTACGTTTCCCGTAAGACCGATCCGCGGAGCGACCATGACACGCACACGTGAGCCAACGTTCCGCGACCTCAGTGCGGACGAGGCGACAGAGCTGCTCGCGCGCAACCACATCGGCCGGATCGCGTACAGCTTCCACGACCGCGTGGACATCGAGCCACTGAGCTACGTCTTCGCGGACGGCGCGATCTACCTGCGCACGGCACCCGGGTCCAAGCTGGAGACGCTCGCTCACTCGCCGTGGGTGGCGTTCGAGGTCGACGAGGTGGAGGGCCCGTTCGACTGGCGCAGCGTCGTGGCCCACGGCACGGTCTACGTGCTTCAGGATGGAGGCGGCGAGATCGCCCGAGAGACCTATCGAGTCGCGCTCGGCCGCATTCGGCAGCTCGTCCCGATGGCGCTCACGCCGCGAGACCCGACGCCTACCCGCCAGGTCATCATCAAGCTCCACCTCACCGACATGCGGGGGCGCTCGGCGAGCTCGAGCGACTCCAGGTAAGGAATCTCGATGGTCTGAGCCTTGAACGGTCGAGGTTTCTGTTCGCGGCGACCGTGTCGGGTGTTCCCCTACACGGCGAGTCCCCTTTCCCGACCGAACTTCCGCGCCCCTCCCGACATAATGACGGTATGCGTCCGGCGATCCTCAGTACGACTCGGTAAACGAATCCCTGAGGACCATTGACTCCACGCGCAGAGACGTCCGCCCTTGCCAAGGAAGTCCGCCGGCGATCAGCCGGAGGCGATTGGGTGCATCACGTGCTGCGCGTGCCGCTCGCCTACAAGCTGACCGGCGCGAATTTGTTGATCGTGCTGACCGCCTGGGCCGCGTATGCCGCTTACCACGACGCCGCGGCGGACTGGCAAATGCTGGCGGTGATGACGATCGCGCTGGCGGTCGGTCTTGCGGTGAATCTTTTCCTCGTGTCGATCGCCCTGCGCCCGATTCGCGATCTCGAGGAGACGGCGACGCGTGTGTGGGCCGGTGACCTCGAGACGCGGGTGCCGCGGTCTGCGGTCGCGGATGCGGAGCTCGCGCAGGTTGGCGGGATGCTCAACATCCTCCTGACCGCGCTGTCGGAGGATCGCGCGCGCGTGCGGACGCTGGCGCAGGAAGTGGTACGCAGCGGCGACCGCGAACGGTCGCGCGTCGGCAAGGAGCTTCACGATTCGATCGCGCAATCACTCGCGGCGCTGCGATATCAGCTGATCGCGATCGAACGGGAAGCGCAGGATCCCGACCTGACGGAGAAGGTTCGAGCTGTCAGGCACTCGGCTGGCGAAGTGCTCGAGCAGGTACGCCTTCTCTCGCTCACGGTCCACCCACAGATTCTGGATGACCTCGGGCTCGTCGCGGCGCTGCGCCAGCTGGCGCGCACGGCGACCAATGCGGCTGCGATCTCGGTGAGTGTTGCGCCGGAAGTCGAGTCGCAGCTCCGCGACCTTCCGAGTGATGTCGCGGTGGCCGTCTATCGTGTCGCACGGGAATCGGTGGCGAACGCGCTTCGCCATGGAGCGCCGGCTACGATAGACATCCGCGTCGGGCTCGCCAGGGAAGAGCTCGTCATGCACGTTGAAGACGATGGAAAGGGCTTCGATCCCGAAAACGCCGAGAAGGACGGACAGGCGATGGGGCTCTTTCAGATGCGGGAACGCATCGCGCTACTGAACGGAAAGGTCGAGATCGTATCAGGACCGCGGCAGGGCACCGACGTGCGAGTACGCGTCCCCGTCAATCTGGGTCGCCGTCCTGCTGCGCGTCTCGGAGCGACCGAAACGGAGAGTCAACATGCCAGGTGATGTAATTCGTGTCATACTCGCGGACGACCACGCCGTCGTGCGCGCTGGGTTGCGCGCCGTGCTGAGCCCCGCGAAGGACATCTCGGTGATTGGCGAAGCCACGAACGGGAAGGAAGCCGTCGCGCTGGCTGAGCGCTTCAATCCGGATGTCGTGATCATGGACCTGACGATGCCCGACATGGATGGCGCCGCGGCGACGAAAGCGATCCTCGCCAGGGAGACGACCACCCGGGTGCTCGTGCTGACCATGCATGCGGAGGAGGAATATCTGCTGCCCCTGCTGGAGGCAGGAGCGTCGGGGTATCTGGTGAAGAGCGCGGCTGATCTGGAGCTCGTCACCGCAGTGCGGGCCGTGGCGCACGGCGATCCGTACGTGAGCTCGTCGGCGTCGCATGTGCTCATCAAGGGGCTCACGAAAAAGGATCCCGCGCAGGCCGACCACGAGCGCTACAACTCGCTGACGCAACGCGAACGCGACGTACTTCGACTCGTAGCGCAGGGTTACTCGGCGCCGGAGATCGGCGAGCAGCTGTTCATCAGCCCGAAGACCGTCGATACATACAAGCAGCGCATCAACGAAAAGCTGGGGATCTCCCATCGCTCCGAGTACGTGGACTTCGCGCTGAAGGTCGGGATCCTCGGGACGGCAAACTCTCCAACCCGGAGCTGAGCGGCAGAGCCTGACGCTCATGACTGAGCTGCGCGCGGATCGCTGGCGGAGTGACGAAGAGCTCCGTGCGTCGGAAGCAAAGTTCGCCGGAATCCTGGCGATTGCCGCCGACGCCATCATCACCATCGACGACGCGCATCGCATCATCCACTTCAACCGCGGCGCGGAGGAAATTTTCGGCTACGCGGCGGACGAGGCGATCGGTCAGCCGCTATCGATTCTGCTTCCCGAGCGATTTCGCCGAACGCACGATGCGCAGATCCGCGCCTTCGGCGAGAGCAGCGAGCCGGCGCGGCGCATGGGGCATCGCCGTGCCGTTGCCGGTCGACGGAAGAATGGCGACGAGTTTCCCGCCGAAGCGTCGATCTCGAAGCTCGATCTCCCGACGGGGGAACGGATCTATACGGTAGTGCTCCGGGACATCACCGAGCGAAAGTGGGTCGAGGACGCCGATCGATTCCTCACGGACTCCGGCACGCGGTTGTCGCGGTCGCTGCAGCGCGAGGCCGTTCTCGATGCGATCGGTGACCTCGCACTCCCGATGCTCGGAGATGCGTGCGTGATCGACGTGGTGGAGGACACGACGATTCGACGAGTCGCTCGGGCGGTCGATGAAGAGCGCCATCGCCTCATGATGCGACTCGCGGCTGAGTTTCCGCGGACGTGGGACTCGCCATCGCCGGTCGTGGACGTCTTGAGGCGCGGCCGTCCGGAACTCGTAGAAGGTATCGATGAAGACTGGTTGAGCCGCACGGAGGAGTACGCCGAAGCAATTGCCCTCTGGCAGGAAGTCGGCGCGCGTTCGCTGTACATCGTGCCACTCGTGGTCGGTGACCGGACGATCGCCTCCCTCACGCTCGTCGATGTGAAAAGCGGCAATCGATTCACGCCGGAGATGCGCACGCTCGCGCAGCGATTCGCGCTCGCGGCGGCGCTCGCGCTTGAGAACGCGAGACTGTACGCGGCGGCGCAGCGTGCGACGAGCGCCCGCGACGAGGTGCTCGCCGTGGTGTCGCATGACCTCCGGAACCCGATCAGCGCGATCGCCATGTGCGCGCGGATTCTCCGCGAAGCGCCGCCGACGGATGTGGCCGAGCGTGACCGGATGCTCACCGCGATTACCGAGGCCACGGTGTGGATGCAGGGGATGATCCGCGATCTGCTGGACGTCTCGGCCATCGAGGCTGGCCGACTCTCGGTGGACCGTCAGCCTGCGGCGCTGGGCTCGATCATTTCCACGGCGGTGGATATGGTGCGCGGCGAAATCGAGCAGCGGTCCATCCGGCTGTCCGTCGACATCCCGGCAGCCTTGCGCACCGTGAACGTGGACGCGAGCCGCGTCGTGCAGGTGATCACGAACTTGTTAGGCAACGCGATCAAATTCACCGACGCGGGCGGCACGGTCGTCGTGCGAGCGGTGAACGAGCCGGCATCGGTGGTGGTTTCCGTGGAGGATTCGGGGATCGGGATCGAGCCCGAGGCGTTGACGCGGATCTTCGACCGGTTCTGGCAGGCGCGGCCGACGCCGCGTCGCGGCAGTGGTCTCGGGCTGGCGATCGCGCGCGGCATCCTGGAGGCGCACGGCGGGCGCATCTGGGTGGAGAGCGAGGTCGGGCGGGGCAGCGTGTTTTCTTTCTCGCTTCCGAGCTGATTCACACGAATGTCTTCGGGCGCTCGGGTATGAGTTCAGCGTGGCGCCAAGCTTTCTCCGGGACAACGATTGGGCGGATGAAAGCGAAAACGGCCGGATCCGGCTTTGCATCCACGCTGCATTTCGCCACGAGCCGAGATTTCTTGGGAGCTACCTCGGGACCCGGAGCGTCCCGGGCCGTTCACCAAGAATCCCGGCTCGTGGCGTAACGACGTCAACCCGTTAGGCAGATTCGGCCGTTTCCGCTGCATCCGCTTCATGGCTGTTCCGGAAAAGGCTTGGCGAATATCGAAGTCAGGCACGTCGGCCCGGCGGAATGACGAACAACGACGTCGTGGCCGCACGAGCCAGCGCGCTCGTCACACTCCCGACGACGGCGTGGCGAGCAATACTATGGCGTTGTTTGTTTTTTGAGGGGACGGCGACCACCG
>Ga0105249_10004123_pt1 | contig 12550 bp, 9 predicted proteins | sample KBSS44metaG_FD_81522 | JGI IMG/M metagenome (GOLD analysis project Ga0105249, IMG submission 81522) | Switchgrass rhizosphere microbial communities from Kellogg Biological Station, Michigan, USA - KBS S4-4 metaG | ecosystem: Host-associated > Plants > Roots > Rhizosphere > Soil | place... | reverse complement strand
TTAGTCAATTTTCTCATAAGCAGTTAGTTTTGGTTGCGACCCCTGTTTCTACAGGGGTTTATTTTTTATATAATGTGAAGCAACTTTGTTGACCAACCACCAACCTGCCAAACATCCCACAAAATCTGCAGCTATATCGCCATAATCAAAGGACCGGTTGGGTATAAAATTGTTTTGTACAAACTCCATAATAATACCATAGATCAGGCAGGACGAGGCAATGCTTAAAAAGCTTTTTTTTAACTGTCGATTATCGTGTGTTTTCTTCAACAGTCCCCAGCCAAATAAAAAAACCATTATTCCAAATAATCCAATATGCACCCATTTATCGAACCATATTTTATCAAGCCAGTTTTCTTTGGGAAGCGCAGAGCCCGGTAAGGTGAGCAGAATTGTAGAAATGATAAACCAGGTAATACCCGGTAATAATGATGGTTTGATTTTAATCACTTCATTTTTTGGCAATGATAAATAACATTAAAGAAAAGCGCTTAAAAAATTGAAAGGGCTCCGGAAGGAGCCCTTAACCAACTATAGAACCAGGCCCATTAAAATAGGCTGATTTAAATCATCTACGAACAATCACCGAATTTGGATTGATTAAAGTTTTGCCTTTCCCATGTTTTGCAGTTGTTTAAGATCCGGGCCCCCCGTATTTCCTTTATTTTCGATGGTTATTGCAAATGCGTCCGCTTTCTGAACCCCATTCATTTTAAGTATTATTTTTTCTTTGCCACCATCAAAAAGGCCAAGGCTGGTTGGCTTTAACCCGTTACTGTCAATAAGTGACCACAATTGATATTGCTTGTCGGAAGCCAGGGCCGGCATGTTCTTAACAAGGAGATAAACGTTTGTAGAGGTCGTATCCCAATAAATGTTTGCAGAAGGAGCGGTTGGTGTCAAAGCTGTCATGTTAACAACCCTAACATTGGGATCATTAATGATTTTTTGTTGGTCTAAAATGCTGTCGGCAGTGTTTAATTTGGATTCCAGAGCTTTATTGTCTGTTTTTAACTTCTCTGCCTGGGTATAATAATTATAAGCGAAATAACCTGTCACTAAAAAGAGGATTACAGAGGCAGCTGCCAGCCAGCCGTAGCTGGATGATTTGCGGGTTGTTGCAGATTCCATGTTTATTATTTTTGGGGTAATTGATAATGGTGTTTGCTGAAGAAAAGACCATATTTTTTCTTTACTATCGGCCGGAGGCGCTACAGCATTTTCCATAGCTTGTTTTTCAAGCATCAATTCAAAATTTGTTCTTGCCTCAACCAATTCAGGATGTTGTGCACAAACCAAATCAAATTCCTTACGCTCCTGTTCAGACGCAAGCCCCATAACATAGCTTTCTACAATCCCACTTGATATGTATTCTTTTATATTCACCTCTTATAACATGGTTTTTAGTTGTATCAATGCTGTTCGTATTCTTGTTTTCACAGTTCCTAATGGTATATTCAATGCTTTAGCTATTTCTTCATGTGTGAATCCCTGGAAATAGGATAGATCAATCAATGTCCTATACTCATCTTTTAGCTTTGTCAGCAATTTTTTTAGGCCGATATAATCCTGATTGGGTTGTGAAACAAAACCGGTCGTTCTTGTGTCAATATTTTCAGCGATGGTTAATGTACTTTGATCGTTTCGAAATGATTTTGATCGAATTTTATCTATCGCGGCATTCCGGGCTATATTGAGCAACCAGGTAAATAACCTGCCTTTCGATGCTTCATATGATTCAATTTTTCGCCAAACGCTAACAAAAACTTCCTGGAGTATATCATTGGCAGTTTCTTTATCATTCACAATTGGCAAAATAACACCATTCAACGCGGCAGCATAGTTATCATATAAATAGTTAAACGCCTTGTCACTCCGTTGCTGAAGCAAGGTTACCAGTTCCTGTTCACTGTATTTGGTTTCCTGGTTCAAGTAGTTGGTGTATAAATAAATAAGTACACGAATGTATTACTTATCCGGAACTATTTACGATAATCGGGGAGAGTTAGATTTAACCTACCATCTTTTCATAGGCCTTTGCATCCATCAATGCATTTGTATCGGCCGGATTGCTAAGCTTCATTTTGATCATCCAGCCTTTTCCGTAGGGATCATTATTTACCAACTCAGGAGCACCGGCTAATTCAGCATTTAATTCGAGAATAGTACCGGATACAGGTAAAAAAAGATCAGAAACAGTTTTTACAGCTTCAACGGTACCGAATACTTCGCCGGCAGTCATTACCTTGCCTACGGTTTCTACTTCCACATATACTATATCACCTAACTCCCGCTGGGCAAAATCGGTAATTCCAACAGTTGCAATATCGCCTTCCAGGCTTATCCATTCATGGTCTTTTGTGTATTTGAGATTTGATGGAAAGTTCATTTTCAATTGTTTTGTGCTGCAAATATGGGTAAATCCCGGCAAATAAAAATTCCCTATTTCACTAGTGCATTTCACCGGCAGAAATGCACCGTTCATGCAAATGAAATGGCCATTGGTCGGGAAACACTACTCCGTCACGCTTCCGTCATATAGTTTTGACCCTGTAAATCAAAAACAATTAACATTTAAGATTATGAAAAAGATTTTTCTCGGTTTAGTGAGTACGTTATTTATCGGGTCTGCACTTTTTGCCCAACAGGTTTCGGGGTTTGTCAAAAATGATGAAGGCAAGACCGTGGATAAAGCAACCGTTTCTTTACTCAATGCAAAAGATTCTTCTGTAGCTAAATTGGGTGTCACAGGAAAAGATGGCAAGTTTATCATATCAACTTCAAAAACCGGCCGCTTTCTTGTTAGTGCCACTTATGTAGGTTTTAAGCCAACTTATTCTAAAGTATTTGAATTGTCTGGCTCAGGTGATGTAGATCTTCCTGAGATCTTATTAACTAAATCAACAGGTGATCTGCAAAATGTATCAGTCGTAGCAAAAAAACCTATGATAGAAGTAAAGGCTGACAAAACAATTTTGAATGTAGAAGGTACGATCAATGCAACAGGTAATGATGCGCTTGAGCTTTTAAGAAAATCACCTGGCGTTACATTGGATAAAGACGATAACATAAGCCTGTCAGGGAAAAATGGTGTAATCGTCTATATTGATGGCAAACCTTCACCATTAAGCGGTGCCGATCTGACTGCATTCTTAAAAAGCATGCAATCTTCCCAGATCGAATCAATTGAGCTTATAACAAACCCATCTGCTAAATATGATGCAGCAGGTAACGCCGGTATTATTAATATCAAATTGAAAAAAAATAAATCCTTTGGTACGAATGGATCTGCTTACGCAGGATACAATGTAGGATTTTATGGAAAATATAACGGCGGCTTTAATTTTAATAGCAGGAATAAGAATGTCAACTTTTTTGGTAATTACAATATTAATCATGGCATGAACAGGTTCGAATTTGACCTGTACCGCGATGTGCTGGACACCATTTTTGATGGTCATAATATCAATGAAAGCAAAAACACGAGTCATGGATTTAAAGCAGGCTTGGATTATACTTTGAATAAGAAAAATACATTGGGTGTTTTGATCAATGGAAATATCAATGATTCAAAATCACAGACAAACGGGACCACGGCCATCATCTATAAGCCAACAGGTGTCGTAAACAGGATTTTGAAAGGTGACAATACAAGTGATGCAGACAGGAATAATGTAAACTTTAATATCAACTATCGTTTCGCTGATACGGCCGGCCATGAGCTGAACGTCGATGCTGATTATGGATTGTACCGGATCACAACAGATCAATTCCAGCCTAATATTTATTATGATCCTACTTATACGAATGAGCAATCCAGGACCATCTATAATTTTATTACGCCAACTGATATAGATCTGTACACATTGAAAGGTGACTATGAGCAAAATTTCAAAGGTGGTAAACTGGGTATCGGATTTAAATCATCTGTTGTAAATACGGCAAATAACTTCGGTCGTTACAATGTATTCACAAATGGTAAAGTGCTTGATCTTACACGCAGCAATCAATTTGATTACAAAGAGAACATCAATGCCGGCTATGTGAATTATAATAAAGGTTATAAAGGGGTGTTGATACAAGCCGGGGTACGTGTTGAAAACACAAACCGCACGGGTGATTCTTATGCATTAAATGGAGATGGATCTGTAAATACAGCTACCAAACAAAGAGATAAAAGACATTATACTGATCTGTTCCCAAGTGCATCTGTAACATTTAATAAGAACCCAAAGAACCAATTGAGTCTTTCATACAGCCGCAGGATTGACCGGCCGGCCTATCAAAACCTGAATCCATTCGAGTTTAAATTGAATGATTATGCTTATCAAAAAGGAAATATCGATCTCAGGCCGCAATACACGAATAGCTTTGGACTGACTCATATTTATAATTTTAAGCTCACTACTAAATTGAACTATAGTCATGTGGCCGATGTATTCACTTCATTGGTCGATACGATCGAGAAAACAAAAGCATATTTAACACAAAAAAACCTGGCTACCCAGGATGTGGTGAGCCTGAATATCAGTTATCCTTTTATGTATAAAAACTATATGTGGATCACAAACATCAATACGTCTTATTCAAAATATAAAGCTGACCTGGGTGGAGGAAATCGAAATGTGAATCTTGATGTGTTCTCGTATAACATTTTTATGCAACATAGTCTGAAGTTCGGCAAAAAGAAACTGTGGACAGGAGAGGTGAGCGGCTTCTATAATTCACCAACGATCTGGCAGGGTACTTTTGAAAGTAAGGCATTGGGAGCAATAGATGGCGGAATTCAAAAAGTAATATTTAAAGGCAAAGGAAATATCAAAGCATCCGTAAGCGACATTTTTAAAACATTACACTGGAAAGGCGAAAGTAATTTTGCAGGCCAGCAAACAATTGCAAGCGGCCATTTTGAAAGCCGCCAGTTCAAGCTTAATCTTACGTATCGTTTTGGAAGTAATACAGTAAAGGCTGCCCGCCAGCGTAAAGACGCATCTGAAGAAGAGAAGAGACGTACAGAAGGAGGCGGTGGAATTGGAGTTGGAAATAATAAATAAAAATTTTCTACGTTAAAAAAAATTGTCCCGCAGACCTGCGGGACAATTTTTTTTATTGAGTGATTGCAGTTTTAATTTTTAAGGAATCTGTTTTACTAGTGCCCGGATATGAACTGACCAACGATAATTCATATTCATCCTTTATTTTCAATTTTTTTATGAACTGGTGCAGCTCCAATGAATCAGCAGACTTATTATATACCTGGTCGTGAGCAAGCAATACAAGATTATCAGGATTTTTGGTTTTATTATGATTGAAAATACTATCTACAGAATTGATCAGCTCATCTGCGGTATTATTTACAGCTAAGGTTTTTGCATCATAATGCCACTCCAGGTCCCAGCCCATTACAGTAAAGCCAGCCTTTTGCAAAGAATCCAATGCTGGCTTGCTTGCTTTAAGATCAGTATAATGCAAACTATCTATCCGCCATGCATTGCGTCCGGGTGCCCGGACAATATTGTTATCGAGTTGCAGACTATCCTGCGCTCTTTTAAAATCTTTTATCATTGAATCAGGATGCTGATAGAACTTATTAAACTTATTATGCCATGCATGGGTATAACTATGACTGCAGATCTCGATATCATCTGCAGCTTGCAGACTATCCCATGTTTTTTGCTGATCGATACTTCCGTAGACATGTTCACCTACTACAAAAAATGTAACAGGCACTTGTTCTTCCCGGATAATTTTTAAAACATTTGGCGTGCCTTTATTAGGGCCATCATCGAAGGTGAGGTAGATCTTTTTCTTCTTTTTTGTTTTTACAATTGGTTTACTTTCTTCAACCCTGGCAGTTACTTCCTGCTTTGCATAAGTGATAGCAGGTCTTGGCTGCATAGAAATTTTAGTACAATTAAGGAGTAAAAAACTTGTTAGAAGAATAAGTTTGGCAGAAGGGAGCGAGGGGTCGGGCTCATCGCTTGCAGTGGTGTCCATAAAATTTAAAGTGTTTAATTTCTTCATGTGAATTTAATAGCAGTAGAACTTGCTTTGCAAATTTGGCCTGGTTAAACATTTGTGAAGAGTCATAGGGTTAGCGAAACAATAGGGTTGAACAAGGTAAAAATGAAACCGCCGGCTTTATGCCGGCGGTTTCATTATGATAGTGTATGTCACTTAATTTTTCTTTAACAAAACCTTCTTTTGAGAAAAGTTGAATGCGGCATCAATAAATTCCAAGAGATTATTCCAGTTCTCTTTTTTCACATAAATCTGTTTATATACTTTCATGGTGAGTATTTTGAGTTGTGTGCCTTCAACGATAGCTTTTACTTTGAAATAACCGGCATCATTTTCAACCGACATATTTAAATTATTTACCCCTACTGCCCTATATCCATCCGGTATGTTAAAGGTGATCTCATTTTTGATTGTCCGGGGAAAACCCATGTGCGCATCATATTCCCGCTTACGTTCATCGGGATTAACATAGAGTTGCTCGCCAATAAGACCAGGTACTGAAACCAGTAAATTTTTCCCGGCACGCATTACCATATCCCGTAATTCAAATTTGCTGGTAAAGGAAAGCTCTTGTTTCTTCCAACTGCGTCCATCAGAATTGAGTAAGAATTCTGTGTACTTATCTATATTATCGTAATCTTCCCTGTACTGTGCTTTCATGAATTCAAGCTTTTTTTCCTTATCTTCTTTTTTGCGCTCACGTAGACGTTCCTCAAATTGCTCAAGTACCGCACCTTTAAGACTTCCTCTGATATCATCTTCGCCACCGTAGCTCCTGTAATCATCATCAAAAGCGGTTGTATAAGCCAGCCCCTGGATATTGTAATTTGTTTTACTAATGCCGGTTGCAGTTCGCTTAGCTGTAATCAGCAGGTTTTGTGTACCGGTATCGATCGTCGCTTCAATACTATTGGTTGTTATATTTTGTTCAGGGATATTATTTTCAATTGTAACAGGCGTTGCAGTTGGATTTTTTCCCAGCTTGATGATATAAGCAGGTGTATTTAGAAAACTTTCTTTAAAGTCATAAGGATTGGAAAAAGCAGTCGGATTAAAAATATATTTCCCTTTTATTCTTAACAGCCATTCGGGTTCTGTACGGAAAATAATATCACCGGGTGCTGAAAGAGTGTAGGGTGCTGTAACTATCAGATCATAAGGAATCTTTTTGTTGTCCAGTTTTTCCATCATACAATAAGCAAATGTTTCACTGCCAATGCCATCGCCACGAATAGCGCCAACATGCCGGATAATATAATACAGCTTTTGTATATATTCATCATCCCTGAGATCAGGTGCATTTATTTGCTTCAGATAATAATTAACACTTTGAAGAATAAAACCCGGATTCATTTTCCCGTACATACTGTTTACTTTTTTTGCCATCTCATCCGGCGATAAATTTCTTTTCAGCTCTCCTTTATCACCAATAAACAGATCAGAACGATTTTCCTGGCGGCTGAAGACGATCTGGAATTTTATAAAAGGTACTTGTGCAAAATGATTTACCCATCTTGTATCAGACATTTTATCACGGCTGCGGTCCTCCCAGGTGTAAAGTATAGAGCCATTCCCGCTTTCTTTAAAGTCCGGAGCGCCATTCAATGATTTTGAACTTACAAAAGATTTATCATCTGTTTCAATACTGAATTTTTGTACCAATACAGGATACTCCCGATTGCATACATAATAAATCGGATCAAACTCGATATAGTTCATCTTCTTTACCGTATTATCATCATAAAAAACAGTAGCATAATCGATGATGTCCCCCGGGTCAAGATCCGGCACTGCCAGCTTGTAAAAGATCACACTGCTTTTACTTTTATCATACAGGGTGGAAGCTTTACCGATATAAGGCAAAAAAGTGGAAGGTACATCCGAACTATTTTCCACATAAATGGCATTGCGTAAAGAAACTTCCTGTGATGTTCCATTTGATTTTATGATCCGGATCGATGCTCCATCTTTGGATGAGCCGATACGGAAATAAACACTTGAATAATTATTTACGGCGTCCCTGTCAAGTAATTTGATCCGGCGATGAGTCATCTCGTATACGGCCAATTTATTAGCGTCCTTGTCAAAATTAAAACTGGTTTTTTGTGCGATAATTACCCCGCTTTCGTCTTTCCACTTCTCGGGTGTGGCAGTAATATTGAAATCCGCATCATTGTCATTCAGGACTGCCCGCATATTAGCTGCAATGCTTTCCAGCTTGGACGGACTAAATGTATCATCATCCTGTGCAATAAGATTCGAAACAAGGGATGATAATATAAACAGGCATAGAACTTTTTTCATATTTATCGGATTAAGGTTTTTGAATGGCGATCAGGTTTGAATTGAAGTCCTTTAATTTCTTTGTAAAAGCTTTCCAGTTTTCAAAATCATCTTTGCGAATACGACCTGTATTAAAAGAGATCGCTTTTTTAAAGATCACCTTAGTACCCCTTACGGTGTACGATGCCTGGACACCGTAATCCGGGTTCTGAATATTTATTGAATCAGGAATTGAAATGACTTTATAGCCGGCCGGCAATGTAAGTTCTGTTTCATCTGCCGAAATGTAAGCCGAATGAAAAACAAAGTCATGCTGACGGTCCTTGTCGGGAATAAAACCATTCAGATCTTCAGGAAAAAAATCAATACTTGCATAAACTTCTTTATCTTCTGCAATTACATAATTGCTCAGGTCAATATCGCCTTCCAGCGTTACCGGTATTTCCCTGTTAAAAAGATCGGATGTTTTTATATTATTTACAACAAGATTGTGATTACCAAAGCGCAGCATATTACGGATCATTTCCTTTTGCCTGTCTTTAGGCAGATCATGATAGTATTGCAGGAAACCGGTTCTCTCTTCACCCGTCATGGTGACTGTAACATGACCCTTCAGGATATTATCCTTTAATTCAAAACTTGTTTTAGTAAATACCTTATTTTTTTCTTTATCAGCCAATGGTACTTTTTTTACATCATATTTATCTCCTTTGCCGATCAATACTTCTTTGCCTTGTATGCGCCAGGCATATTCTCCGAATGGGATAAATTTTTCCGTTCCATCCAGGAAATATTCTTTTCCACCCAAAACAACTGTGCTGATACAATGATTATCTACCGACAAGGATGGCAGCGTATAATCATAAGGAATATGTCTTGTGCCGATCCATGTAATATAGGCTTCAAGCCCTGCTACTTTCAGCATTTCAGTGAGCAGGTTGGCCATTCCCTTGCAATCCCCATATTTTGTTTTATAAACTTCCTGTGCTGTTGCCGGAACAAAACCGGCTAAACCATCCTCGAATGCGATATAGCGTATATTATCCTGTACCCAATAAAAAATCGACTTTACTTTTTCAATATCTGTTTTTTTACCTGCCACCAGTTCATTCACTTTTGCTTTTAACTCATCGGGTTTATTGTCGCATTTTTTATAGAGATAGTTATACCATTTGTAGAGGTCGGCTACATCTTTAAATCCTTTTTCTTCTTTGCCATCATAATTAAATGAATTTACAACCAGTACAATATGCGGCCATTGAAAAGCCCGGCCAATAGCACGGCTCTCATTCTTAATGGCTACCAAATTGGTTATTTTAAAAATATAAGCAGTGCCGTTTTTCTCCTGCATTTTTTGTTTGATCACTTTATATCCTTCAAAATTGAATTCACGCAGTTCCACCTTCATCCAATCAGGCACGACTACTTTTATCACTCTTTCTTTTACAGGAAAATAAGTATGAAAGAAAATGCTGGTGAGATATTTACTGTCAAAATATTTTTTCTCCGTTTCCACCCGGGTTATATCCCCGTAGCCTGAAAAGCCAATATTGAAATATTTTACACGACTATCGTCACTGAAGATCTCATTGCTGGTGACGGACCTATCGATTGCAAAACCCACGTTATAGTTTTTCTTGATACCAAAAGCACCTCTTACTCTTTCTAATTGTTTAAATGAATTGATCTTGCTGAACGAATTATAGAAATCAAAATATTGAATGCTGGCCCGTTCACGCATAGAGATAAAGTTGATGGAAGTGTTTTTTGTGGCGCTTACTACAGGCAGATTATCGGTTCCTTTTGCTTTCTCAAAACTGTACTCTTCTTCCATCAGCGTAGCCGCCACCCGATCGTCAGGGAAGAGTTTTTTGAGCCGGTTCGCTTCGGAAATATCGTCTTCGGTTTGGGAAAAGGCAAAAAAGGGTGAGGCTGCGGTTATCAACAGGATCAATAGTTTTCTCATACCTGAAAATTAGTCTGGCAATTTAAAAATTTATGTTCTTAGTGATTTATATCAGTGTATTTTTTTTCATAAAAACCCATATTTGCCCAATTCTATTGATCATAGCAAAGCGAACTTATCTTAACTTCGCAAACACAAATTTTTACAATGGCAAGAACACAGGAATTACTACAGGATGTAGTGATCAAATTCGCAGGTGATAGTGGTGATGGAATGCAATTAACCGGTACCCAGTTTTCACAAAATACAGCGTTATTAGGTATTGATTTAGCGACGTTTCCGGACTTTCCGGCCGAGATTAGAGCGCCACAAGGTTCCTTACCCGGCGTGAGCGGATACCAATTGCGTTTTTCAAGCGACCGGATATTTACCCCTGGTGATGCATGTGATGTGCTGGTTGCTATGAATGCTGCTGCCCTGAAAGTAAATCTTACTTCATTAAAAAAGGGAGGAAAAATAGTCGCTAATACGGATGGATTCGATGCAAAGAATCTTCGGCTTGCAAATTATCCGGAAGGCGAAAATCCCTTAGAGAACGGCAGCCTCAGTAACTATGAAGTGATAAAAATGGATGTGACCAAGATGACCCGCGAAGCATTGAAGGATATTACAATGGGACAGAAAGAAAAAGACCGGGCAAAAAATATGTTTGTACTTGGCTTTTTGTATTGGATGTATAACCGTGATATGGAAAGTTCTATCAACTTCTTAAAAGAAAAATTCGGAAAGAAACAGGAAATACTCGACAGTAATGTAAAAGCATTACAGGCTGGTTATAATTATGGAGATACTACCGAAACTTTTACTACTACCTATAAAGTGGAAAAAGCAAAAATGGATCCTGGTATTTATCGTTCCATTATGGGTAACCAGGCACTTGCTTATGGTTTAATTGCTGCTTCTCAAAAAAGTGGATTGCCTTTATTCCTGGGTTCATATCCCATCACACCGGCTTCTGATATATTGCATGAGCTGGCGCGCCATAAAAACTTTGGGGTAAGAACTTTCCAGGCAGAAGATGAGATCGCTGCGATCACGTCTGCCATCGGAGCAGCTTATGGTGGAGCACTAGGAATAACGACAACTTCAGGACCGGGGATGGCCCTGAAAGCAGAAGCAATGGGTTTGGCAGTAATGCTGGAAATACCTTTATTAATTATCGATATACAAAGAGGCGGACCCTCAACGGGATTACCAACAAAAACAGAACAATCAGATCTGTTGCAGGCTTATTATGGAAGGAATGGTGAGTGTCCAATGCCCGTTATTGCTTCGTCCACACCCAGCGATTGTTTTGAGGTGGCATTCGAAGCGGCCCGCATTTCTGTACAACACATGACGCCGGTTATTTTATTAAGTGATGGATACATTGCAAACGGATCAGAACCCTGGAAATTTCCGCAATCAAAAGATCTTCCGGAAATAAAAGTGAATTTCAAAAAAGGATTGGATGAAGGTGAAGAAAAATTAATGCCTTATAAGCGGGATGAAAAATTAGTAAGACCCTGGGCAATTCCAGGTACGCCGGGTCTTGAACATCGTATTGGAGGTTTAGAAAAACAAGATGGTACCGGGAATGTGAACTACGAGCCCGAGAATCACCAGCACATGGTAAAAACAAGACAGGCTAAAGTAGATAAGATAGCTGATCATATTCCTTCACAAAAACTAGACAGCGGTCCGGAAAAGGGAAAGTTACTGATACTCGGATGGGGCAGTACTTACGGAGCAATTAAGTCTGCTGTTTCAGAATTGCACCTGGAAGGTTATTCGGTGGCACATGCGCATATTCGGTATTTGCGTCCATTCCCAAAGAATTTGGGTGATATTATTAAGAACTATGACAGAGTTTTAATTCCTGAGATCAATAACGGTCAATTGATAAAGATCATCCGTGATGTTTATTTCGTAGATGCTTTAGGTTATAATAAAATTATGGGTGTGCCTATTACAAAGACTGAGCTTGTAATGAAAGTAAAGGAAATGATGGGAGGGATGAATTAAGGAATAAACAAAATTATTTAAGATCCTTTGTTAATAGCAGAGGGATTTTTTTATATATAAAGTAAAAGTAGAATAGGACTGCTTCGATAATTAATCAAATAACGGTTTATTGTGGTGGCGCATAAAACTCACCAGCCTTCGGCCAAAGAAATCCAATAGTAAATGCAATCATCGAGATGATCAATCCAAACATGAATATGTTATACGCAATGCGGAGATAACGATATTTCCTTGCCAATACAATGCCGAGAAAATAAGTATCCTTGATCATGCTGC
>Ga0105249_10004120_pt1 | contig 12553 bp, 8 predicted proteins | sample KBSS44metaG_FD_81522 | JGI IMG/M metagenome (GOLD analysis project Ga0105249, IMG submission 81522) | Switchgrass rhizosphere microbial communities from Kellogg Biological Station, Michigan, USA - KBS S4-4 metaG | ecosystem: Host-associated > Plants > Roots > Rhizosphere > Soil | place... | reverse complement strand
TGCTCGATTCGCGCCGTCATCAGTCTCCCGGCGTCGAGTGCAATCAGAATCGTTTGATCGCGCTCAATCTGATATTGACGCGTCGTCAGTTTTCCTCGGCGCGCGGTTGCGGTCCAGGAAATATGCCGCAACTCATCGCCGCGAACATAATCGCGCATCGATTCGAATTCGCGCCCTTCTCCGCGCCAGGACGTTTTGCGATGTGACGAAACGACCGAACGAGCGCCGAGAGCCTTCAGTTCTGCTTCGCGCGCCCGCCGCATGTTTGGGTAAACTTTTACGACTTCCGGCTGATTAGCGCTGGTTTGTTTCCATGCCAACCCGAACCGGGTGAGAAAGCGAATCGCCGTGTGTCCAAACTGAAATCGACCGCGCTTCGGAGGCGTTAGCGCATAAACGAGTGACGCTGAGTTCTGGCCATCAACACGAAGCTTGGCACTTCGAATTCCTTTGAGAATCATCTGCGGTGGAAACTCGTCTTTAACGATTAGGCTAAGCCCTCGATTCGAGTGGTTCTGCACATTGACGCTCGTATCAGTGTCGGCTCCAACTGCGAACCGTCCACTAAAGCTCCGTGTGATTTGTACAGTTTCCGGTAAACGACTTAGACGCACGTCGACCAGGGCAATTGCGATTAGCATCAAGTCGTAGATAAACACGAGGGTCTGCAGCCAGGGCCGAGTCCAGGAGAACGAGAGCGGAATGAACCCGAGGGCTAAAAGAAGATAGAAGCGTCTGGTAAAGACAAAGCGCATGTGAAGGTATTGGTTCGGAACCTACCGAGGGACCTCAGCCGACTTGATTATGTCAGCAATAACGGCATCGGCGGTAACTCCATCGAGTTCAGCCTCTGCTCGCAGAGTGAGGCGGTGTCGCAGCACGGGCAGCGAAACATCTCTGACGTCATCAGGTGTAGTGAAATCCCGCCCGCGCATAGCGGCCAGTGCTTTAGAACAAAGCAACAGTGCAACCGAAGCGCGCGGACTCGCTCCATAATGGATGAACGGATGAGAGCGCGTACGACGGACCAGATCCACTGCGTAATGTTGCACGCCAGGCTCCATTCGCGCCCGCCTCACTTGTTCGCGACATTGAATGATTGAATTCGGATCTTGCAAAGGAACCAGATTGACGTCGTCCAATCGTTTTGAATTAAAGCCCGCGTCCCATCTTGCTAATACTTCGCGTTCATCCTGTTCTGCCGGGTAATCGAGGAGGATCTTGAGCAGAAACCGATCCAGCTGTGCCTCTGGCAACGGATAGGTACCTTCGTATTCGATCGGGTTTTCAGTCGCAAGTACGGTAAAGATCTGCGGTAGAAGGTGAGCGTCGCCGTCAATCGTTACCTGACGTTCCTCCATTGCCTCGAGCAACGCGGCTTGTGTTTTAGGTGGCGTACGATTGATTTCGTCAGCCAAGAGTATGTCAGTGAATATCGGGCCTCGTCGCAAGTTAAAAGCAGACGTCGCGATATTAAAAACATTGGTGCCGGTAATGTCTGACGGCATCAGATCGGGCGTGAACTGGATGCGGCTGAAGGTCGCGTTGATTATTCGCGCGAGCGTCTTAACCGTCAGTGTCTTGGCCGTGCCCGGTACACCTTCGATCAAGGCGTGACCTTCCGCCAATATCGCGATCAGAACCTGCTCGATCGGATCATCTTGTCCGACAATAACTTTATGTAATTCGTTTTTGATGTGAGCAATTGTTGAGGAGACGTATTCAGACATAGGTTCTCGATGTTTGCTGGTCTCTGGTCTTTGGTCTTAGGTCTTTGGTCGTTAGGTGTTCGGCTTTGGTTGTTGGGTTAGCTGCCTGTCTGGTCCAAGCCCAAAGGCCCAAGACCAAAGACCATATGATCGATGAGAAATGTCAAATCATATATGGCAAATGATTGGTTGTTCAATCAAATACTTTCTGCAGCTTGTTTCGATTCACGAAGACGCATGCCCAGACCCAGGGTTCGTTCCACTTCGCGCAGCCTTCGCACGAGATCAATGGCCTGTCGCCAATTAATAGCGCCGCCGTTGATCGTTTCTTCACACTGCCGCATCAGTGTTTCTAACTTGTTCGCGTCCAGCGACGATCGTGACGCAACTCGACTGGCAATTAAAGATCTCGGGCTGTTGTAATCCACGCCTGCATGTCGCGCCAGCACGCGACGCGTACGCGAGTAGATGTTCTCAATTGCGAGATCAAAAGCGCGAGATCGTTCTTGTAGCTCAGCCATTGACACGACAAACTCCAAACTCGATCGTCGATCGACTTGGGCCAGCGGCAGCGCGCGTCCGAAACGCCGTCCACGGGTCCACAGCACCAACAAAACCAGAAGAATGATCTGTGCGGCGATCGGGATTACAGGAGTGCCCGCGAAGTAGGTAGCAAGCGCGTTCCGCGTCACCCCACGACCTTGATGGTACTCATCAAACGCAATTAATCCGTCGACGCTCGTGATTGTGTTTACAGCCAGTTGCAGATTGTCGCGCAGCTCAATGCCACCATTAGCGACGATGTATGGATCACTAAGAATCACTATGCGACCGGCCCCATGTGGATAGTCGACTAGCAACGGACCTTGTTCGTCCGCAACGTGAACAACGGGAGCCGGCGAAGACTTCCCCTCTTCTGTCGTGCCGTAGTCTTCTTCGTCATCGGACGATGGTTTTGTTGGCGTTATGCGCACGCGAGCCGCGAACTGCGAAGGCATTACCGCTTGGATGTTCTGAGTGAAAAGGGTCGGCTGAACTGGCTGAATCGCAGACACGGTTTGCGTCATCGCCTTCGGGTCAGCCGGATCGATGTCTGCAAACGGAAACCTGTAGCCCTTCATGTTGATCAACCAGTCATCAGACTTGGGCAGCAGAGAATGCGGCGGCTCGCGATCGATGAGAATTAGACGTCCGCCCGTCGCAACCCACTCCAGCACGCGCTCGGCATGTTCTTCGGAAAATGGAACCTGCGTGGATCCGATCACAACGAGGGTACGGATGTTCGCACCACTGGTGAGCAATCGATCCGGTGATTCACGCCAACGAATCACTCTCAATCCCGACTCGCTTAGGAAATCGTAAAGAGCTCGCGTGCCTGTCGGGCCTGAATGATACGTGGAACGATTTGGAGCAAGCTCCGTATCCAACGGCTTTTCTTTTTTGACGTAGGTAATCGTGTTGAGAACCACGAGCGCACCGAGGATCACAATCACAGTCAGAATAATTGTTAGCCGTTGGCGCATCGAACTATGTCCTTGTTTGGATCACTGCTTTATAGGCGTCGCGAAAGCTCTGCCAATCGCCTGGCTCAGGTTGACCAAGACCGTACCAGTGTCTTTCAAAACTATCGGTGAGTCCGGCCATGGGCGTGTATAGACCTGGGATACTTCTTACTGAGCGCAGGTAATCGCGATTGGTCTTGTGATGAGCCAGGCTGATTACCTTTCGCTCCCCGAGTTCAACCAGCAAGGCGATGTAGGCTTTTCGAATGGCCGCGCGAATCTGTCCGCTACGAGCTAGCGCCTCCGCTTCAGCCAAAAGATCTACTGCCGACGCGTCAGGTTCGAGTCGTTCACCCAAAACGATTCGTGGCTCAGGTTTGGCTTTTCGTTCTTTTTTACGGCGCCGCATGAACCGCGGCAGCAGCAGCTTGATCACATACAGAAGAACGCCAACTGCGAGTGCAAGCACTACGATTTGAACAACCGCCGTCACCGGACTGCTACCGCCCTGTTCTGTTGGAAGAGTGCGGCCGAACAGTTTTTGGATCCAGCGAGCGATTGCTTCGGTGATTCGCGCCAGGGCACTCTTCGCGCGACTCTTGGTTGCATATTCCGGCCTGGCGAGAATACCACTGAGTCGTTCTTTTGCTTCTGACTTCGTCGATCCACTCGCGATCGCAGATTGCAGTTCGGTTATCCGTTCATCAATTGCCTTGAGCTGTTCAATGATCCGAGTCAACTGACGAAACCAATCCGCTTCAGAAGCTTGTTGCAGCTGTTTCAGCCCGTCGTGCAACCACGAATTATCGACTGTGCAAAGTTCTTCTCCACAGTTCACCATTTGTGTTTCGGGCAGAAGACTACGCACGTTCGTCAACGTATCGTCGAATCGTTGCTGGTACGCCGGTTGACTTTCTTCTTCATCGGTCTGCGTCAAGGTGTCGAGCGCGTTAATCGCCGCTTTCAGATTCCGTTGATAGTCAGCGACTGATGCGGCCTGCACCATTGTGGGTGCGAGGAAAAGAAAAATGAAAAAGAAGACGACGCGACGCGCGTGTGCAGAATAAAGGAGTGACTCGCTTCGCATCAGCCTAAGTTAAGCACACTGCCGGAAGATCTCGGTGGTGCCGGTGGTGGCGTTCGGACCTGGCCTGCCAGGGCAGTACCGAGAGGTGATGTGACGTTTATGTCTGGCATTTCAGGCAGCTGTCGCGAGGCCATGAGTTCGATATCGTAACCCTCATGTCGTACCCGCTCATCGACGTACAGAAGCGAGAGGCCGAGCATCCACACGGGCATCAGGAGAATTGAACTCAATGGGCCGGGAATGCTGTAGACGATTGCATACCACGCAGGCCACTGCGCTGAATTGAACGGGTCGATGCCGTTAATGTAGCCGTACCAGGTCAGCGGCGCCCAGAGGATCATCATCGCTGATTCAGTGGCGAAGGTAGTGAAAAGAGTCATCGCCATCAAACGACGCACGTTGCCGCGAGCCAGCGAAAAACTTCTGCCAAAGGCTTCCATGATTCCGCGGCCTTCAACGAGCATTACCTGCGGCACGTACGCAACGCGGCCAACTACAAAAAAGAATACCCATAACGAAATAAACGAAGAGATGAGGACTCCGATGATTATCACGATGGCGGCGAACCATCCAGGTGCTGCAGTAGCGAATACCAGCGAGCCGAAGATCAGAAAAGCGCTGACCATATAGAGCCCCGTGAACGCTGCGACTGCGGCAATCATGATCCAACCGAGAACGAGGACCGATGCCCATAACAGTCCCCAGAACCTTGCACGAACTGCGTCATAGGTCGCCTTAGCAGAAACTGGATCGTTGCGAAGAAGATGAGCGACGAGATTACGCGTCGCGCCTCCCATTACCGTAAGCGTAAACAAGTAGCCGCCGACCGTAATCGCCAGCCCTACAAGACCACCCAGAACATATAGTGCCAATTCCCCTTCACTCGCTGTTTGAAACACCTGGCGAAAAGAGATGGTGGTGAGAATCCAACCGGCGGCAGCAACGATCACGGGTGGCGCAGCGATACGAATTAGAATGAATAGATGGCGACGATAGAGTCGAACAGCGCGATCAATCAGATCTCCGGCACCCAGTGGAGCTAGTGACAGTTCAGTCGCTGCCGAAGGAGTCATGAATGACAGCTAATTATTCATTGCCGGTCGAGTCGGAAAAACTCACCGGTTCATTAAACGTAAACTGTGTCAGATTAAAAACCCAATTGACTAAAGCAGGTCTGACTTCTGATTGGATCGACAGTTGGAACTTGTATGTGTGAGGAAGGTTCAAGCCCTCTTCAATTCTAAAATCAGAGTAGTCTTCGGTGACATTGATTCTCGCCGGTGACGAGCGTTGCCTGGCCGGGGCTGTTGGCCGGCCACCGCCGCCACCAATCCGTTGCTGGTCAGTCGGGTAGATGGTCTGCTCATATTCGCTGCGCACATGCTCAAACGTATTTGCCATGAAGTAGAGCGTAATCTTTAAGTCTGAACCATGTCGGGGCGTGTATTTAATGGCGTGCACTTCCTTTCCATCAATCTTCTTCAGACCTGAGTATTCAAGTTTCGGGTTCTTGCTTTCCATGTGGAGGAACGGCCATGCCTTCGACAGCGTTCCGCCCAACAAACCTTCGCGGAAGATAACGTCATAAGCAGCGAGGAAATTTTCGAGACTCGTGCGCCGGCCGGGACGAAACTGACTCACCGTCGCATTGCTGCCATCAAACTTTGTCCACACTGCGGGGTCGCCGGAGGTGAACGTCATTTGAATCATATTCATGTCACCTTTTGACGCCATCGTTGCCTGCCCTTCGGCCTGGCCAGCCCCGCCTTCCTTCACCAAGAGGCTGCACGTACCGGCCAACTTCATCGTCGTGGCGCGCGCTCGCTGGTCGGCTGGTCCAATTGATTCGAGGTGTTTGCTAATGACGTCCATTGGAGACAACTTCTTGTCTCCAGAAGCCAGGGGAATACTGGCGCTCATCAGAATTACGATCAAAATCAACGCAAGTTGTTTCATGTAACGATGAATAGGCATGGCGGGCTAATCGCCTTTCGTTAAGGATTTATTCTTACAATGAGCGAGACGAATTACATCGGATATTACACCAACTAAAGAGTAATGCACTTACCTTTTTTGAGGTTGAGAGCGCCGCGCCGCGTGAGTATTACGGAGTCCCAATCAGGTTGCTGCCACGTTGAGCCATCACTGAATTGAACCTGCTTGATCAGGAAGTCTTGGACTGACGGTTTTGGCACATCTATCTCAGTCCCCTGCGCGGAAACGTCGACAACCAGCACCCTGGGAAGTCGGGATACTGTGTTGATGTCCTGGCTTCGACCAGGCTCAATTTTCGTGCTGCAGAGGAACTCTGTATCTGCGATGTCTTCCATCTGAGGATGGTGCGACACGCGGTAGGCCCAAACAATTCGAGTGATGGTCTTCGCAGAGTCGTTTCGCATTTGCGCGGTGAAAACATAGAACAGTCTTGTCGGGTCGGGTGGTTCTTTGCCTGGCGTTCCTTCGTGCGACACGCCGCCCACTTTGCTCATCGCTGCGAGCCGATTCTTCTCTTCTTTTTGCGCGTTCACGGGCGACTCGTGTCGATCTACTCTGCCGAGGTTTGGATCGGGATGGAGAGTCGGCGGGTCCTGCGAAACCATACTTTTGGGAATCGCTGGAGTCTTCAGCAACTTCTGCTCGAAACTAACGCTGGTTATTACCAGGCCCCCTCCGGTTGGTAATGATGACTGAGTTTGCGCGAGTGAGAAAAGAATCAATAAAACTAAGAGAGTGAGTTTCATATTCCCCATCCTTCTTAATCGGTGGCCATTTATCACAACGGGGGCCAAAAGTCGAAAAAGAAAGCCGGGCGCCGTTTTTACAAACGACGCCCGGGAGAGTTAGTTCAATAGAGGGAATTCAGCGAGGCCCCTCTACTCGTGAGCCCTAGAAGGTGACCTTCCAGGACAACTGGAAAATTCGGTTATCAAACGCTGTGTTGATCTTACCGAAGTTTGTGTCGTTGATATCGAGAGTGTTCGGTACTTGGAAGTTCGTGTGATTGAACACATTGAACGTCTCAAGACGCAGTTCGAGACCAATCCGCTCCTTAAACCTTGTTCGCTTAATGAGCGCCGTATCGACGTTCCAGTATCCTGGACCGTCAACCGGAGTCAGGCTCAAACCCCCGACGGTACCGGCTGTCGGATGGGTAAAGAACGCCGAGCTCGCACGTCCTTGAGCGTCGATCCATGCCGGATCAACCAACAGCGGAGCTCCCGTCTTCGGATCGAAGAACAGGCCTGTTCCCGCTTGCAGTTGTTCAAGCGTGAGCGTGGTGTTCGGGGTGTTGTTACCCGAGCGAGCAGCACGATTCAGGGTTCCACGTCCAGATATGAACGTGATTGGGCGTCCGGTTCTCCATTGACCGATCATGCTGATCTGCCAGCCGCCGAGAAGCTTACCGGCAAATCCACTGGTATCGAAGAACCTCTTACCTGGGCCAAAAGGCAACTCATACACGGCGTTCGCCTTGAGAACGTGATGAACGTCTTGATTGAGCCGCTTCTTCTCCCACGCATCGCCGACGGTATTGTCGAGGTACGGGGAGAATTCAGCCTGCGCCTGTTCGGCATTGGTGAACGCCTTACTCCAGGTGTAGTTCACCTGATAGTAGTAGCCACCAGTGAACCGCTTGCGAATTTCCGCTTGCAGTCCGTGGTAGTTGGACCATCCGCTGCTGCCGATGTAGTCGGTGACGAATGCGTTACCGTTGTTCCGCAGGAAGAAGCTCGGACACAAGAGGCCAGTAGCCCCAGTTGTGCATGGCTGATCCAGCTTCAAAAACGTGTTGCGCGCCGCAGCGTAAGTGGCGGCAAGCTCTCCGACTTCGCCCTGATCAAAAAGAGTTATGATCCCGGAGTCGCCCAAGTTTCCGCCACTGCCGAGCCGTGGAAAGATGCTCAACGCCACACTTCCAGGAACGGAAGAGTTAAAGGCGGCTGTCACAGGAAGAGCAGGCTGCCCCAACCCTGCGCGTCGAACGTTCTCTGCACGAATTGCGGCTAGATTTGTCTGACCCCTCAAGAAATCAGCTAAAAAGCCGTTCTCGAAAATCGTTACTTGGTTTGTATCCAAGCCGCGAGTTAACTGGATACCCCTGTTGCCAACGTAGCCTACGGAGAGAGCGGTATCTTTCATGATTTCACGCTCAATGCCGAAGTTCCACTGTTCGGCGTACGGGGTCTTGAGATTGAACTCTGTCGTGAACAGCGTTGGAGACTGCGACAGCGTCAGTTGATCAATCAAGGTTCTCGGAACCTTGAATGCTGGCGTGGGCACGGTGCTGAACGGCGTACACACCGGCGGGGTGCCGGGGCAATTCAAGATGCCGCCACTAACGGTGCCACCCAATGTCGAGATCGTATTCGTCGATTGAAGGCCCGCATTGCCGCCGACCGAGGCATTGTTTAGGACCGTTGCGTTGTTGTCGATCGCATAGGAGATTGCGAAACCGCCGCGTACCGACGTCTTCCCATCCTTGAACGGATCCCAGGCAAAGCTGAAGTTTGGCGCAAAGTTGTTAAGGTCCCTTCCCAAAAACTCGCGACCAGTGCCCTTACCGGCAAAGTCGAGAACGGCAGTGGTGTTTTGAAGGACGCCTAATGAAGTGTCGACTGGCATCAACCCCAAACCATCTCTTTCCGTAACGGGTGCGATGTATTCCCAACGCAGACCGAGGTTGATCGAGAGGTTTTCCTTAATACGCCACGTGTCGCCGCCATAGAACGCGAGCGTGTTGTAGTCAAGGTGTCGAATGGAACCAACCTTCGGCGTAAAGCCCGTCGTGCCAGCCGCTATGTTGAAGGTTTGAGCCACCGTACTCGTCGCGCCAGTAAGCAAGCCCAGCAGGTTGTTTGCGGTAGTAAATTGCGTACTCGACATACCACCTGGGAAACTAGCGAGGTTGTTTACCAGTGGCGTTCGGTTGGTGGTGTTGTTAAAGCCGACAGTGTACTGGGGAATGATTCCACCGTCGTTGAAGTTCAGAATCTTCACCTGTCGGAAGGTAGTTCCGAACCTGAACACGTGGTCATGCTTGACCCAGGTTACGTTGTCGATGAAGTCGTGATTGCGTGGTGCACGACCCTGTTGCAGGAAGTTCTGAATAGGGTTAGTGATCAAAGGCAGTCCCAGACGATAGCCTTCCGCGAAATGCTCATTATTGAAGAACAGCGGCGTGCTTGACGAGAAGCCAAACCGTGCTTCGTTCGTAATGTTGGAAGTCAAGCTAGCGATGTACGCCAACGCATATCGCGGTCTGTTTGATTCCTGACCACCACCCGGCAATCCCGGGAACTGCTCGCCGATGTTGTTCAACTGAACGTCGTTGGGCAGCTTCGAAAGGAAGTGAGAGAAAACGCCTTCCACCCGGTGCTTCGACGTGATGTCATAGTCCATACGGAAACCAATGTTCCTGCCGGTGCTTCCGTTCGGTGTGTTGAAGCGGAAACCGCCGGTGTTGCGAGTGTCGCCGATCGAGAAGTTATTCTCAGTTGGAGTTAGCGCAATCAACTGAGCGATCTTTGGATCAATCGTTCGTCCCGACAGCGACAGAAGGTTCACCGTATTCAGCTGACCGTTGTCAGCTCTAACGTAGGTGAAGTTTCCTGTGCGCGCACCTGCTAACAACACGGTACGGTTAGGAACGAAGTCTTGTACGGTGTCGGTGAATTCATAGAAGAAGTAGAAGAACAATTGGTCCTTCTCGGCCAAGCGTGGACCACCCTCACCAAAACGCGGCAGCGCAAATGGACCACCAACGTTAAAACCATATTGGTGTTGCAGTAGTTTTGGTTTCGCGATCTTCGTGGCGTTGTTGAAGAACGAGTTTGCGTCGAATCTATCATTGCGATAGAAGTCGTACCCTTCACCGTGATAGCTCTTGCCGCCACGCGGTGTCGTGAACTTCACTTGCGCGATGCCCAGACCTTCATCTGGTCCGGCGTTCTGAGTTGTCAGAGTGAATTCCGCAACGCCCGCGACGCTCGGTGTGTTCACACCAAACAACGCGTCAGTTCGCACGAGGTTGTCGTTGATCTCGATACCATCCCAAGTGATGTTCGAGAACGAACCGCGCAAACCATTGATTACTGACTGACGGACGTTGGTGTTTGTGTTGACACCTGCGAGGCCACCAGCAAGGTTAATTGGGTTGCGACCGTTTAACGGAAGATCCTGAACTTGTTTCACATCGATCGTCGTCGAGAGCTTTGCGTCCTCAGTGCGAATGAGCGACTGGGCCTCGGAGGCGGTGACAGAAACTGTTGCAGCGATATCGCCAGCCTCGAGCACCAGACTCAAATTGATTGTCTGGTCCACGTGCGCTTCGATGTTGGTGACTTGTAGTTTTTTGAATCCAGCACCCTCCGCTGTAATGGAGTATGTGCCGACCCGGACGTCAGTTATGACGAATGAACCGTCTTCCTTTGTGGTGACGGATTTTTCGTCTCTCGTTTGGGTGTCAATTAAAGTGACTTTGACACCCGGCACAATCGCGTCATTCGTATCTTTTACAATACCTCTGACTTGCGTGCTGACGTTTTGTGCCGAGACGCTGAATGCCAGGCAGAAGATGCTCAGCACCAGACTAAAGATGCTGACAGGAAGCTTAAACCTCATCATTATGGGCTCCTTCTGTGGTTGGTTAAGGCGTTTCAGTCTTCACTCATAGCCAATGGGCAAAGACTGTATATTTCCGATTTTTCAACTTTCCTGAGGTAGGGATAACTTAGAAAGCCGAAGGTACCGACGGGGACTTTGGCAATATGCGTGCCGCTTAGATTCGGATACGGCCGCCGATTTTTTGCACGGATTTGGGGATTTTCTCCCCGAACAGTGACCCAAAAAATCGGGAAATTTGGATCACTGTTCAATTTTGTCAATTCTGTTACCAGAGGTGAGGACGTGAGAATCAGTACTCGACACGCCCATCAAACAGCATATCCGCGAGTTTGTACTTCGCGTTGACTTTCATTTTCTCGTTGAGCTGCGCGAAGAATCGGACGCTGTCGTCATCGGCGAGAAATGGCTGACCACCCTCAGCACGTTTGAAGACAAACTTCGCTCCCATACCGTCTGCTGCTGGAGGTCGATACTCCATGAGGAACAACTTCTTTCCGTCTTTCCGTTCGAGGTAGACATTGTTCTGCAGTGCCTCCGTAGTTGCTGCCGAGAAAGCGCGCGTCACACCCGGAACCATTTTTTCGTCTCCGACTTCGACCGAAACTGTGACAACGATGTAGCTCGAAAAATCGCGATCGACAAAACCCTTCAGTTGAGTCGTCAACTCTTCATTGGGCTGTGCCTGCTCCAACAACACACGTCGAGCGAACGCTGCGCGAACCGGTTTCGCCGAGAGAAAGCGTATGTAGTATTTGATCGAAGCTGAAGGTTTGGATTGGCCAGACTCCACATTGTTTGATCCGGCGTTGACATTTCGATCTTCCCGGCGCGAAGCCATAACTGACGTTATGGCAGAAGTTTCACTCGGCCGCGATTTAGGTGACTCCGTTTGTGTTTGACTCCAGGCGGAGTCGTTTAAAGTTTTCTCAACTTCTTTCTTGGACCATTCGGTCCAGGGCTTCGTTTGTGCTGATCCGTAACTGGCGAACACAAACATAAGCGCACACACAGTGGCAAGGTGTTTCATAAATGGGCTCCTCAAATAAAAATGTGTTACGCGTGGTGAGATTTAATTCTTACCGACTGTCGGAGATTTTTTCAAATAAGAAATCCGAAATCAAGTATCAACACTCACTCCGACTTCAATGCGATTCCATGACACCGCATTCTCGCTCTTAGTATTCGAGCATGCCGTTATAGATCATTTCGCTGACCTTAAACTTCATATTGAGTTTCAAGCTCTCACTGTACTCCGAAAAGAAGCGTATATCTTTTGTGTCGCTAGTGATAAACGGCTTACCGTCGACGCTACGGTGAAAGATAAAGCGCGCACCAAAACCATCTCTGCCCGGAGGAACATACTCATTCAAGAAGAGTCGCGCTCCATCGTTGCGTTCAAGATATGTCTTGTTCTTTAGGACCGCCGTCACTGCGCTGTTGAAGGCTTGCATTGCTTTGCCGGAGAAACGACCGTCCGATGATTCAAATGTCACAGTAAGAATGATGGAGTCTTTGGATTCGAGTTCGGCCCACGAGCGCAAACCTTTCTCGCTTTCAGCATCAAGCTTCTCCTGAATCTGATACAACCGTACGAGTGCCTGACGAACTGGTCGAGCAGAAAAAAACCGAAT
>Ga0105249_10004116_pt1 | contig 12557 bp, 8 predicted proteins | sample KBSS44metaG_FD_81522 | JGI IMG/M metagenome (GOLD analysis project Ga0105249, IMG submission 81522) | Switchgrass rhizosphere microbial communities from Kellogg Biological Station, Michigan, USA - KBS S4-4 metaG | ecosystem: Host-associated > Plants > Roots > Rhizosphere > Soil | place... | reverse complement strand
CTTGCCGATAGAGCCGAGGTGATCACGCGCCATGTATTGAACGGTTTGCGGGCTCAAAATCCGCACGCCGTCGAGCTCGCCGCCGTTCAGTAGCATTTGCGCAAACCGGAGGTAGTCGTCCGCGGTCGAGACGAGTCCGTAGCTTCCGCCCTTGCGCCTGTGGTTCACGGTGTAGCTGTTCACCGTCCAGGGCTCTGAAAGCCAGGTATCTCCGGGAGATCCGTGTGCCTTATCGATAGGGGTGAGCTTGCCGTCCTTCATCCAGTAAACGGTGGCCAGGCGCTGCGCCTTCTCGGGCGGCACCCAAAATCCAGTTTCGTTCATCCCTAATGGCTTGAAGAGCCGCTCTTCCAGGAAGCGGTCGAAAGGCATTCCCGACAGCACCTCGACGAGGCGCGCCTGGACATCCGGGCCGACGCTGTAGACCCACTTTGTGCCGGGCTGGTACTGCAGGGGTAGCTTTGAGAGTCCACCCATCATCTCCGCGAGCGAGACGTCGACGCCGAAGAGATTCGCTTTGGAGTATTCGGCGTCAAGGGCCGTGTTCTCGAGCGCATGTACGAACCCTGCCGTGTGACGGAACACATCCTGAATGGTGGGCTCATGCTGGACAGGCACCGTGTCTTTGACATCACCCTCTGGACTGCGCAGGACGCGAAGATGCGCAAACTCCGGCAGGTACCTGGATAGAGGATCCTCCATCTGAAACCGGCCCTCCTCATAGAGCATCATCAATGCCGTTGAGGTGATCGGTTTGGTCATCGAGTACAGGCGGAAGAACGTGTCGCGCTGAATGGGCTTGTGCTTCTCGAGATCGGCGGACCCGAGTGCAGAGAAGTGTGCGACTTTTCCGTGGCGTGCAATCAGAGTAACGATTCCCGCCAGCTCCCCCCGCTGTACCTTGTCCGCGTAGAAGTGGTCGAGGCGTTCCAATCGGGCGGCCGAGAACCCGAGTTCTGCAGGGCTTGCCGTTGGCAGGTCGCCGGCGCCGGCAGCGCTCGCTGCAACAACCCCAACAAACAGCGCAACCAGGCTGGAAAGCACTCGCCTCATGGGACCCGTCATCGTTTTCCATCCCAGCCCAGCAAATGTTCGCAAGTCTCCGCAGTACCCAATGGCCGGGGAATAGCCCAGTTGGGTTACGTTGAGTGCATGAGACGCGTGAGTGGATCGCCTTCATGACCCGGCTCGACCTGCTCGAGCGCCCGGAAGAAGAGCGCAAGAAGCTCCGATTGGGAGGTCACCGAAAGCTTCCGGTAGATGCGTTTGGAATGATTGCGCGCGGTGTCCGGTGAAATTTCGAGTATCCGGGCGACAGCCTTCGCGCAGTTTCCTCGCAGCAGAAGATGAGCCACCTCCTGCTCACGCTCGCTCAATACCGAGCTGCCGAAGCTTTGAAACGAACGTCTGAGGCTGTCGTGGAACGCGGTGGTGTTCTCATCGGGAACGACAGACACGGTCGCCATGCGGCGAATCGCATCACGCGCGACCGGCGCCGCCGCGCCCAGCCACTCACAATCCCGGCGCGTGAACCGCAAACAGCCGCGCCTTCGCGTAAGGGCCACATGCGCGCACGATTGCGGCGAGGAGCCGATCAACAGGCCAATTTCGTCCCCTACGTCGAGGTGGCTGTAGTAGCCCGAGAAGTACTCGCTGCGCTGAAAGCCATCGGGGGCAAGGTCACCGAGACGATAGCTCCCGTCAGTGCCCCCCTTGAGGAAATGATTGTAGAAAGGGTCGAGCAGATAAGGGCCTTCCTGGTAGGGCAGCGCCGGCTCCGTCGGGCCGCTGGAGAACAGAAATCCGGGCGGTGCGCATCGATACAGCGTCGCGATGAACATCGCATCGAAGTCCAGGATGACTTCGAGTGCGCGCCCCAATGCGGTCGCGATCGCCGGCACGCTGGATTCGGCGGCGACACGCGCCACCGCCTCGTTCCAGGCCGCGAGTATCGGTGCCCCGAGATGCGCACGCTCGATCATCGCTGCATGTCGAATTGAATGCGCGGGAGGCTCAGTGTCCCGTAGTGAACTGTTGCCAGCCGCGCGTCATCAGCCGCGTGCCTTCTTCGCTGTCGGCAAGATCGGGGACGAGCTTCGCCATGACCTCCGGGGGAGGATAGACGCCTGGATCTTCGAGAACCTCCTTGCTCACGAACTGACGAGCAGCGCTATTGCCGTTCGGGTAGTGAACGAGGTTCGTCACGGCCGCAATCACCTGAGGCTCGAGCATGTAGTTGATGAACAGATGCGCGTTGCCCGGGTGCGGGGCATCTTTCGGAATCGCATAACTGTCGAACCATATGATGGTGCCCTCCTTCGGAATGGAGTACGCCACTTTCTGGCCCGTTTTGTTCTCCTCCGCACGGCTCGCGGCCTGCAGAATGTCACCGCTGTAGCCGACTGCCAGACACACTTCGCCGTTGGCGAGATCCGAGATCATCCTCTGCGTGTCGACGTAGCGAACGAAGGGACGCAGTCGCATGAGCGCTTCTGTCGCCGCCGCCAGATCCTCCGGTTTCTGGCTGTTCGCGTCCTTGCCCAATGCGATGAGGGTCATTGCGTACATCTCGGAGGCCGAGTCAGCCACGGTGATGCCGCACTTCTGGAAGTTCTTGGCCACTTCGGGTTTGAAAATCATGTCCCAGCTGCCGACCGGCGCGTTCGGCATGGCCGCCGTTATCTTGCCGACGTTATAGCCGACGCCCGCCGTGCCCCACATGTGGAGCACCGCATGCGCGTTGTCCGGATCATGCTGTGCCAGGCGCTTCTGGATATCCGGATCCATGTTCTTCAGGTTCGGCAGCTTGCTCTTGTCCAGCGGCAGATAGATCCCTGCTTTGATCTGCCGCTCTAGAAACGGGGCCGAAGGCACCACGATGTCATATCCCGAGTGGCCCGAAGAAAGCTTCGCTTCGAGCTCCTCGTTGCTGCCGTAGTTGCTGACCGCGACCTTGATCCCTGTCTCCTTTTCGAAGTTCGAAACTGTGTCTTCCGCGAGATAGTCGTTCCAGATGTAGAGATTCAGGAGCTTCTCTTCGGCGACCGGGACTGCCGCCGCGGCGGGGGCCGGCGCATCCTGCTGCCTCGTGCAAGCGGTTGATACAGCAGCTGACATGACCGCTGTTAGCAGTAAGCGGCGCAGGGTACTCACGATGTTTTTCTCCGGTCTTTTCGGCGCGGGGTGGGGAATGCGCGCAAATGCGCTCCGCTGAACTTATTGGGGCTCCCGGGGGTTGCGCATCAACCGTTCGGTCGACGCGGCGGAGCGCAGGCTGTGCCACGCGGACGCCGCCGTGCTATTTTTTGGCCGTGAGCACGATGACTCGAGCACAAATGCGGCCTGCGGATTGGTTCACGAGCTTCGGCGACCGTACCGTCGACCTCGTTTGCGGCGCACTCCAGGCCGAATGGGGAGTCTTCTTCCTGCTCGACGAGACCGCTGGCGGGTACGGGTTCCGTTCGCGTGGCGCTCCGGTCGACTTGCCGCTCTCCTACGCGGCGCAAGGTATGGAACTGCACGATCCTCTGCACCCGCGACGTCTCACGCGCGACAAGCGTCGCTTCACCACCATCTTCGATCCCTCGCTCTTCGCCGACCCGGACCGCCGGAACGATCAGCAGCGTCTCTGGGCTTTCCTGCAGTCTTTCGGCGCACGAGATGCCGCGGAGATGATCTTTTGGAACGGACGACGAGCGGTCGGGGGCGTGAGCCTGATCTGGCGTGGCAAGACCTCCCGCTGCCGGGACGTGGAGCTCGCCATGTCGCTCCAGTCCTATGTCGAGTTCAATCTTCTCGCCGCCTGCGGTGATTTGCCGGCGCGCGCCTCAACGCCGCCACCCACCTCAACGAGCGAGCTGACCGCGCGTGAGCACCAGATCGCGGATCTCGTCTGCAGGGGTTACACCAACGCTGAAATCGCGAAACTGCTGGGCGTCAGTCTCGCCACCGTGAAGACTCATCTCCTGCACATCTACAGCAAGACGGACGCGAACAATCGCGCCGCGCTCGCGCACTACGTGTCCCTGCGGGCCAAAACTTAGGCGGCGACCCTCCTTCGCGAGCCTTACAACGCCGACCCTGTCCTATCTGAGATCGAGGATCGTCTCAGTGCGATTCACCTCGAAGAGACACAGAACCGTACGCGCGACCTTAAGGACGCTCTCGATTGTGTGCGATGTTCGCTGGTGCTGTGCGAACCGGATGGCCGCGTCTGCTGGGCGAACAAATCGGCAGAGGAAATATTCTCCCGAGCAAGTCGCCTTCACGTCAGTGGCGAGCGACTGACTACGCCTTCGCCTGGCGACCTCCCGAAACCCGAACGCGCCGCTCCGTTCACCGTCCTATTCTTAAGGGGCGTTCGGCTGATTGCGCCGTGGCGGGATTTCGGTAATCTCGCGGCCGGTCCTGGGGTCCACCGACTCGCGATTGTTGTCATCACACAGGTACTCCACGATCTCCTCTCCGGCATGGCGGTGATACGTGAGTGTGTACTCCCAGGGCGTTAGCAGCGCCTCCGGGTCGTCCACTCTCCCCTTGACCTGCAGATGGTCCGCATCGAGAAGACGCATCCGCGTCTCGATGCGCATCTTGTCGCTGTGGCCCAACTCTTTTGCACTACGCCCCTGACCGAAGAGCAGCGTATCGGGGCGTATGTTGACGGTCTCGATCACGAGAGTGTCTGCGTCCCATCTCCCAGTCGAGTGCCCAGTCAACGTGGCGGGATACTCCTCGGCGTCCGGATGTGGTCTGCCATCCAGATAGATGCGCCACGTCTCACCGGGAAATTCCTGAAACCAGTTGATCTGCTTTTCATTCTGCAGGATCTCGTTGGCGTACGGTCCAGCCATGAGAGCAGGCATGCCGTTAGGCTTGCACGTCACCAGAAAATCGCGGTCTGCTTTCTTGTCAGCCTGCTTGCGCTGCTGGTAGTCCTGTAGAAATTTGCCCTTCAGCTTCGGTCTGGTATCAAAGCCCCAATCGTCGGAAAGGTCCGGCACGCTCCCGGGCGCACCGGCGGCGGGAGCGTTGGCAGGATCGTCCAGGGCGCTGCCGGCGATCAGCCAGATACCGTTGAAATCGCGCTTATCCCACTTCGCATTGCCTACAGGCGCACTCTTCTTCTGCGCAGCGCTGGCAGGCTGCACATCGGCCGTGAACGCGGCCGCTGCAAGAGCGAACGCTAACGCGAGAGTGGCGATGCGACTTTTTGAATACCGGCACGGCACGGGTTCGCCTACCGTAGACCGAGCGCTTTTCCATGAATTCATGAGCACATCCCAATGCGATGTTAGTGGGCTAGCCGCCGATGAGCTTGCCGTCGGGCAGTTCAATGTTTACGAGGCTCCCACCCTTCTTGCTGGTATCGCGCATGGGATGGATTCGAACCTTGATCTTGTCACCCACTTTGATGGTGTTTTTCTTCCAACCCATGCGCATCAGGATGTTCGAACCCCCGGCCTCGATGGCCCACGTCTGCGTTTTCCCCTCCGCACCAGCCACATCGACGAAGAGCCACGCATGGGGATTCGTATATTGCACCTCGCTGACGGTCCCGATGAGCAACGTCTCCTTCTTCATGTCGAAGGCCGCGAACGAGTGATGCGCGAACGCGGCTTCGCCGGCGGAGCCCAACAAGGTCATCACACAGAGCAGGACCGGAATTCGCATCGAAGAAATTCCTTCACTCATCGCAGTACTCGCATCGCAGATGGCGATCGCTGGAAATCCACGCTGCCACCGCGATTCATCGTGTCGAGATCATTGACGCAGATAGACTTCGTGAGGCGGTGACTCCTGAACGGGCGCGAAGCGCAGGCCTTTTCCCGTGCCCTTCCGCCTCAGAAGCTCAATTGATATTGCAGGCCAAATTGACGGGGCCGGTTGACCACGGCACGCGGCAGTCGCCGATAGGATCCATCGTCGAGAAGTTCCTGACGCTCGAAGCCCGAGGCCGGCTGGTCGCCGAAGTTCAAGCGCTTGTCGAGCAGGTTCTTGCCGTAGAGCAGAAGCTGCGACCGCCCGAAGTGGATACCAATATTGCCGTTGACGAGGTTGAACGGCTGCCTTTCGACGAATCCGCCGCTCCCGTCCGCTATGCTGACTGAGCCCGTGTAGCTGTAGTCCGCCGCTGCGAACAGTTGCACGCTATCAGTGACCGGTATTTCGTAGTATCCGGAGACTGTTCCGGTCCATTCCGGAACCTGGCTGAGGCGGCTGTTCGGGGCTTGTACCAGCAAGCCGGGATCGCGCAACACGCCATCGGTATACCCGAGGCCGAACTGCATCGAGAGGGGCACTTCGGCAAACGGCCTGCCCGCGATCTCGAGCTCACCGCCGCGGATGCGCGCCGTGCCCGCATTGGCACTGAAAGACACGGTACAGGTGGGCAGCAACACGGCCTGCTGGATATCGGACCAGTCGATCTGGAATGCCGCTGCTGATGCGCTCAGGCGGCCATCCGCGAGAAGGCTCTTGGCCCCGACCTCATAGCTCCACAGCGTGTCGGACCGGTACTGGCGCACCCTTTCCTCATCGACACCCAGGTTTTCCAAGTCCTTCGCGCAGATATCGGGCAACGTTTGCTGGACACCCCCCACCCGAAACCCCTTGGATGCCGAGGCATAGAGGTTGCCTGCGTCGCCGACCTTGTAGGACAAGACGGCTTTCGGCACGAGGCCCGACTGGCTGCGCCCTAGAGGAGGATTTGTGATGCTGTCGGGCCCAAAGATAAAACCGAAGTCCGGCCCCGGAGTCGTTCTCTGATCGATCCAGTATTTTCGCAGACCCAGTGTGGCTGTAAGTTTTGGGACGACCTCGTAATAGATCTCGCCAAAGAGGGCCACATTATTTTCATGACGGATGTAAGAGTTCGCCCCGATATTCGTCGGATAGAGCCCCGCATCCTCCAACTCTGGCACCGGAACGACTGGCAGATAGCCGCTACCGAACGTGTGCTGATAAAAAACGCCGGCAATTCCTGAAACGCGTGGCAACACGGTGCCATCGTCGAACGAAACCCGTGTCTCCTGAGTCACGCGCCTCTCCTTCAAGACACTGAGTGTGGCGAAGGCTGGATCACCCAGATCGACGCCGATATCCTTCTCGAAATACAGATTGGTGCCCTCGGTGTTGTCTTCGTTCTGCTCGATCCGCCGCGCAAAGAAGCTCGTGGATGAGACCACCGAGAAGCCCTCGCCGGCATAGTTCAGGACGAATGAACCTACGCCCCAACGATCCTTCGAATATTCCTGTACATCGCGATCGCGATCTACCGTGTAAGACACCGGTTTGTAGCCGGGGAACGGCGCATAGGCGGCCGGGAACCCGTCGAGCTCGAAGCTCTGGCCCATGACGTTGACCGTCGCTTCCAGTGAGTCGGAAAGCTTCGAGCGAAGCGTTACCGATCCCGAGTACGTATCTTCGCGCCCCTGGTCGTCTTTGCTGATGAGCTGGCCTGATGCATCGGGGAAACGGCGCGTGATAAAGCCAGATTCGCGCACATAGCCAAACGCCGCATCCAGTCCGATCCGGTCCGGGACCAGGACGACATTCGCCAGCACGTTGCCGTCGAAATCGAGCCCGCCACCCGTTGTGCCACCGCCCTGGAGTTGCAGTGTGGCGGTGCTCTCGTCGAGCGAAGGTTTTCGCGTGATGAAGCGAAGATTCCCTCCCATTGAGCTGGCGCCGAACAAGGTACCCTGAGGGCCCTTGAGCACTTCGATGCGGTCGAGATCCAGCGTTTGTGGGCTGACAGACGACGGCACCGGCGTGTCGTTGATGTAGTAGGCCGTTGTGTTCTCGCCGGCTACGCCCCGGATGATCGTGGTTCGACTGCCGCTCCAGAGCAAATCCGCGCCCTGGCCATATTGAAAGGTCAGGTTGGGAATCCGAGTCGCATAGTCGGCGAAGCTTCGGACGTTCTGCCTTGCGAGAAATTCGGAAGAGTACGCGGTGATGGACGCCGGCACCGCCGTCAGCGGTTCCTCCTTGCGCCGGGCGGAAACCAGGACTTCCTGCAGCGGCGCGCTGGTGGTCAGGGCCCGGTTCTCCTCGACAGGTCGAATGATGAGGATGCCGGGCGCCGTGCTCTCGGCCTCGAGGCGCGTGCCTGAAAGCACACGCTTGATGGCATCGTCGATGCTCAGCTCGGCGCGCAGCGCCGCGGCTTTGACACCTTTCACGTCCTTTGAGTCGAACAGAATATTCGTGCTGGTTTTCGCTGCGATTGCGCGCAGCGAGTCGGCCAACGGCTGCTCCGGAAGGTCAAACTGATAGGTGGCTTGCGCGTGGGCGAGAGTTGTCGCGAGGACGAAGACGAGAAAAAGAGAACCCAGAGCCCCGATCCGACGCGGCATATACCCCCCAACAATTCTTGTTCGACTCGGGAGTAGATGCCGGGGCGCCGAAAAACCTCACTGCGACTTCAAGTAAATGCGACCGTCCCGCTCGGCCAGGTCCAGGTGATACATCCTCGCGACCGAGCGCGCGAAACCCTCATTGTCCCCGGTATGGAACAGCCCGCTGATGTTGATCGCGGCCACCTCGGAACCTTCGATGACGATAGCCGCCTTGTCGTAACGATTCATTTCCGCGACAGCCTCCTGAAGCGGCGTGTCGTTCAACACCACCTCTCCGCGGCGCCACGCCAACACGGATTCGACTGACGGCTCGTCGATTTTCGGCACGCTGGCCGGCAGCAACGTCAGACGCTGGCCGGCGGTGAGCACCCACAGATGCGGTTCAACCGCACTCTCCTCGGCTTTTTGCGGATCCGTGCCCGCGATGCCGCTGGAGCGCAGCGCTTCCTGGACCACAGGAACACTCTCTCCCTCCGTGGAGGAAGGCGAAATTGCCACTTTTCCTTCCACCAAGGTGACAGCGGTGCGACTCGACTCGTAGCGGACAACAAAAGAGGTACCGAGGGCCGTGATGGAGTGCCCGCCCACCGCGACGACAAACGGCCTGGACGCATGCTTCGCCACTTCGAAAAGCGCCTCGCCGCGAATCAGCTCCACCCGCCGCTCGCGGCTGTCGAACGCAACGCGCAGTCGTGTATTGGAATTCATCCATACCCGTGATTTGTCCGAGAGTTGCACCGTGCGCCCCTCGCCGATACCTGTCTCATAGGAGGGCGGGAACCCACTTCGAACGGGCCACGATGCCACGAGGATGAAGACCAGGGCCGCGGCCGCCACCGCGGCAAACAGTCCGATCCGGCGCAAGCTGCGGCGGGCCGGACGCCACTGCCTCGAGTTCCCCGGCCGCCCGCTGCGCAACTCCCAGAGCTCCCGGGATTCCGCCGAATGTTCCCAGCGCTCGAGCCGAGGTGTGCCGGCTGCCGTTAGAGTGCCGACGGCCGTCCAGATGTCGGTGAGGCCCTCGAACTCGATCCTGTTTTCCGGGCTTTCGCTCAGCCACTGCCGAAATCCCGCTTCCATTTCCGGCGTGCGGTTCGGGCCGTGCAAGCGGGTAATCCAGGCGGCCGCTTCGGCCCGCGCGGTGAGCTGACGGCTCACAGCTCACTCCTTGCCATCCAATCTCTCAAAAAAAACGCGGTACGCGCGACGTGCTTCTCCACCATGCTGACGCTGATGCCCAATTGCGTGGCGATCTCGAGATAGCTCAGGCCTTCCGATCGGTGTAACAGGAACACTTCGCGGGACCGGGGAGGCACGCGCTGCAGACCCAACATCAGCCTGCGAAGGCGTTGTTGTCCTGCCAAGACCTCGTCTGCACCGGGCGCCGGATCGATGACGTTGAGCAGATCGTCCTCGCCCGTACGGACGTTCGCCCGACCGGCACGGCGCCCTTGTTCCGCCGACAGATTGAGCACCGTTCTGACGAGAAATGCTTCCGCGTGCTGCACGACATGGTCCCGGCAATAGACTTGCAGCCGCAGGAAGGCTTCCTGCATCAGGTCGTCGATATCATCGGGCGAGCGGCCTCGGCTTTTCAGCAGGCGGCGCAACTTGCCGAGCAGCACACGGACTTCGACCATCCCGCGCTTATGACATGGACGGAAGGGGGGACGCAAACTCGATGAATGCTGGTGAAAAACGAGGTGAGGTATTTTGGGGCTACGACGTCTACGTCTGATGGCCTGCCGTATAACTGGGCTGCAAGCACGCCTCACGACCGGATGCACACACGGCAGTCGAGTTCCGGTCTTCCTTGACGACCCGCTCTCGCGCGGCGCCGTGCGGAGGGGGTACTGCCGAACCGGCCGAGGCGCCAACGGGTGCTGTCGTTGCCCTCGTGTATCCGGCACTTGACGCCTCCGTCACTTTCCTGCGCAAGAGCAACTATGTCAGCGCGGCGACGAAAGTCGCGCTCACGTCGGAAGTGCCCACGGCAGCAGAAACGGAACGGACATCGCCATGTAGAAAGTCCGAACAGGCTTCGGCCCGAAGCGCAAGGCGAGGTCCACCGCGGTGGTCCTGACTTGCTCTACTTGTCGTGAGTGCGTCGCGCACGTCTACCACCGTAAGTCGCGACTGCCATCGAGGGCACTCACGACGCCCTGCGGAAGCTTGATTCCGCTCGAAATGACACGCGGCACGGAGCTCCGATCTATCAAACAGTTCTCAGCATCGTCTGACGCACATATAACGCGATGCGTGCCCTCGCCCGCTGCACGATCGCTTCGGCTAGCGGTAGCAAGCGCCTCATCCAGACTGCTGGCGGCTGAGGACCCCACACCCTCCACCACGTCTACAGGGTGTTGCTGGATCACGCCGGTCGTATCATTCACGAACGTCAGTGCATAGTTATTGCCACCGTTGCCGTCGTTGATGGCGGCAAAGGGAATGAGCGTGAGCCCCGAACCGATTTCAGCACTCGCGTACCGTTGCCCGAACAGGGTGATGCTGTCACTGCCTGCGAGAGTGCCTGACATCGTCGGGATCGCCAACGCATTCGTCGTCGCGTCGTAGTACTTGATGTTGGTCCCCGCAGTGATTGTGAGCGGGCGCGGGGTGATGTTCGCAGCAAGTCCGGTCGGCTGTGTCAGGATGTAGTTGCCCGCATCGGCGCCACTCAGCCCGAGGCCCGACACCGATACGGCTCTGCCTCTCCCGACGTTTCGGCTATCAAAGAGCGCACCATAGCTCGCCGCATCGAGGGTTACCGTATCGCCAGTCACTAAACCGTTGAACGCGTACCCTGCCATGGTGAGCGTTGCGATGTTTGTGCCGTCGTAGACCTTGCTATTCGCCGTGATTCCACCGGCCGTGATCGTTTTCGGCGTGATGAGGCCATCACTGCCGCTCAATGCGCCCCAAGTCAGGTAGTAGTTGCCCGCATCCGCGCCGCTCAGCGCGATGTTATTGATGTCGTAGCTGCGATTGATGCCCGCATTCCTGCTGCTGAATGCACCGTTCGCATCCACGAGCACGACATCTCCAGTCAGCCTGCCCGCCAGCCCCATCGTAAGTCCCGTCAAGCCGGTCGTGCCGTCGTAGACTTTGGACACGCCAGTTGCATTAGGCATGAGGGCGAGCTGGCTCACCGACTGATTGCCGATGAAATTGAGGCCGACGAAGTTGTTTCCGGTAATGCTCGCGTTGGTGCCCGCAAGGCCGTAATTGCCCACCGCGAGATAGCCCGCGCTGCTCATCACCGCACCCTGAGGCGAGATGGTGAACGTGACACTGCCGCCGAGCCCGTCAGAATAGGTGTACGTGTTCCCGTTGTGGGCGGTCTCCGTGAGTGCGCGCAGCGCTGCGCCGCTGCCGTCGACATACTGCGCGCTGGTGACGACGTAGTTCGACAAAGCGCCGTATGCACCGGTGACATTCCCCACCTTGATCAGCAACTGCTGGGCGGGAAGGATCTGGTAGTTGCCGTTGACGTAGCTGATGGCGTAGTTGCCAGAGCTGTAACCCGCTGGCGCGAGCACGCCGGTATAGTTGCCTGCTGTCTCGGTGCCTGCATTGGTGCGCGTGATGGAAAGGGACCCGGACAGATCGGCCGCCGTCTCGCCATGCACGAAGCCGCTGTAACTCGTGCCGTTGTAGCCAGCCGCGTCGCTCTGTGTGATGAGCTTCGCGTCGTTGTTGGCCGTGATGGTCAGCGGGGCTTGGCCGATCACGGCGCTGACCGGGCTTGGCGCAACGATGCTGTAGTCGCTGGCGAGCCCCGCCACTTCGTTGCCGGTGCCAATGCCGCTGCCGTTGCCGCTGGCCACGCCAGCGAAGTCAGTCAAGCTTGCCGTGCCGGTTGCTACGACGTTGCGCATGCCGGCGCTGGGATTATCAAAGGCAAGCAGCAGTCCGCCGATGCCCGTTGCGCCGTCGTTACCGACAAAGCCGGAAGGAGAACTCAGGGTTGAGGTCGTGCTCGTCAGCCCATCGTAGGTCTTGCCGACAGCATTGATGCTCGTCGAAATGGACCTCGGCGTAATCGTGCCGGCCGTTGCATTCGAGTACGTGCTGTTGAGGCCGTAGCCCGAGATGGACCAGGTGGCTCCTCCACTCGCGTAACTCGGCGTGGCGCCTCCTCCGAACGAGACGTTCAGCGCGCGAGTCCCAGCGTGCGCGTTATCGAAGCTTGCGCCG
>Ga0105249_10004115_pt1 | contig 12560 bp, 10 predicted proteins | sample KBSS44metaG_FD_81522 | JGI IMG/M metagenome (GOLD analysis project Ga0105249, IMG submission 81522) | Switchgrass rhizosphere microbial communities from Kellogg Biological Station, Michigan, USA - KBS S4-4 metaG | ecosystem: Host-associated > Plants > Roots > Rhizosphere > Soil | place... | reverse complement strand
CGAGCTCTCCCAAGCCACCGCACATGCGATCCTCAACACGCTCACCGACCGCGGATGGGTGAACCGCGATCCCGTGACGAAGACGTTCAGCCTCGGTCCGGCGCTCTCGGTCATCGCAGCCCGTCTCGACACTGCACGTCCTTTGGCTCACCGCGCACGCGATGCGGCCCGACGCCTCGCGACCGTCCTCGATATGCCTGCGTCGGTCATCGAGCGCACCGGCGACGATCTCGTCATCACGGCGTTCGAACAGCCGAAGGGTGGCGCGATCTCGGCGTCGCCGAACGAACGCATTCCCTACACGGCGCCGTTCGGCGTTGCCTTCGCGGCCTGGGATACCCCGGATGCACAGCGGGCCTGGATAAAACGGGCGGCAGGCGACGGCTCGGCACTCACCAATCAGCTGTACGACGTGCTTGCCCAAACACGCAAGCGGGGCTACGACGTGGACTGGATGACCCCGGCGCTCGCACAGGCAGCGCAGGCCATTGGTTCGCTGTCGGACCACGCGCTGCCGGTCAGCATGCGGTCGATCATCGAACAGTTGCGCCTCGAATTCGCTTCGGCCGCATTTGCGACGGACAGAGGCGCCCGCGCCCCGCGCCCCGTCGCGACGATCTCCGCGCCCGTGCTCGACAGTGCCGGCCATATCCAACTGGTCTTGGGCATCCATCCCGTACGGCCGATGACGATGTCCGAGATCCGCTCTGTTGCGCGACCTCTGCTAAAAGAGGTACAGCAACTCGCCATCACCGATTGAACCGCGCGCGAAGTTCGTTTTTCAGCACCTTGCCTGTGAGATTGCGCGGCAACGCCTCGATGATTTCGAGCCGCTCCGGAGACTTATGGCGGCTCAGGCCTTGGGCGTGGCAATGTTCGGCCAGCGCGCCGACTGTGATGTCGCTACCGGGTTGGGCAACCACAACGGCGCAAACCCGTTCGCCTGTCCGGGAATCCGGCACTCCGATTACTGCGACGTCCGCGACGGCCGGATGGGTGGCCAGTACGCCCTCGATCTCCAGTGCCGAGATGTTCTCCGCATTGCGGATGATGGCGTCCTTGATACGACCGCTGACCACGACGTTTCCGTCGGCGTCGATGCGGCCCCGATCGCCGCTGCGGAACCAGCCCTCGGCATCGAATGCGTCGGCGTTGAGGGTTTCATCGACATAGCCCAGGAAGCATTGCGGTCCTTTGAGCCGCAATTCACCCTCCTCCCCCGCAGCGACCTGTCGTTCAGAATCGTCGACGACCCGGACAGATACCCCGGGCACGGGGCGACCCACGGTGTGGTCGAGCACCTCTGGCGCTCCGTCCGGCGGGGGCGAGGTCGCGACCGGAAACTCGGTCAGGCCCCAGGAGTTCGCGACCCCCGCCACCAAGAACGTCTCGCGCACTTGCCGTCCCAACTCGGCGGTGATAGGCGCGCCGCCACCGAGACAGGCACGGAGAGCCGGAAAGAGCGGCACGGAGCCGCTCTCACGTTGTGCGGCCATGAAGGCGACGAAGAATGGGGTGGCGGAGCCGAGCAGGGTCGGCCGGTGGGCTGCGATCGCCTTCGGCGTGCGCACCGGGTCGAACTCGTCGAACAGTACGATTCTCATGCCGGTCAGCAGGCTAGCGGCCAACATCGCCGCGCCGCCGATGTGCGACACCGGGAAGGCAATGGGGTTGACGTCATCGCTTGTCGCACCGACCATTCCGATCACCCCCGCCGACCCGGCGATCACCGAGCGATCGCAGTGCCGCACACCTTTCGGCGCCGCGGTAGTGCCCGACGAGTAGTAAACCCACCGTGGCAGCGTCTCCACCGTAGGGGGCGCGGGCAGCGATGAGGGATCGCCTGCAGGAAGTCGAAGGCCGTTCATGGGGGCGGCATGATCAACGACTACCAGGGTCATCGGCTGATCTCGTGCCAGTTCGTCGGCCAAGGCGACGTGGTCGAAGCCGCGCCACACACCCGGCACGATGATCACTTCGGTACCGAGTTGCGCTGTCACAAAACGGACTTCGCTCTCGCGCCAGATCGGCAGGACGGGGTTCTGGACGGCGCCAAGGCGTGTCAGCGCCACCATGACGACCATCGTCTCGAGCGTGGTCGGCAGCTGCCATGACACCACAGTGCCGTCGCCAACCCCGCGCTGCGCCAAGGCCGCCGCGGTGCGCTCCGCCGCGTCGCGCAACTCTGCGTTGGTCAGGCTCCGGCCGTAATCGTCAACGAGGACGATTCGTTCGGGGTGTGCGCGGGCGGCGGCCTCGACCAAGCCCCAATAGGTTTTTGACATCAGCCGCTCGGAAGCAGCAACCGGCGCTTGGCGAGGATGTTGCGCATCATCTCCGAGCTTCCGCCGGACACCGTGTAGGCGCGCGACCACAACCAACATTCGCGAAGGCGCGCTTTCGCCTGCTGGACATCCGAATCGGCGGCCTCGGTGCATACCGTCGCGGCGAACTCGGCACCGTATGCCGAGACCCGGTGATACGTCTCGGCGAAGCTGAGCTTCGCGATGGCGCCGTCCCCAGGCTGTTCAGCGCCGGCGATGAGTCGTTCGACATGGTCGTCGATGAACGACTTGGCCACCTCGACTTCGACGGCCAACTCGGCCACTGTCTGGCGGATGTCATCGTGCTCGAGCGCGGGGCTGCCGTCGAGGTTCGCGTTGCGCGCCACCATCACCAGATCATCGATCAAAAGCTCGAGAAGGATGACATTTCCCCCGATTCCGAAACGCACGAAATCCAATCCCGCCATGATGATCGACCAGCCCTGGCCGACTCCTCCGATCAGGCTGTCGGGCGGCACGGTCACACCGTCGAGGAACACCTCGTTCACTTCGATCGCCTCGTTGATGGTCCGAATCGGACGAACCTCCACGCCGGGCGCCGACAGAGGCACCGTAAACACCGAGAGTCCATGATGTCGAGACGAAGTCGGGTCGGTGCGGATGAGGGCCAATCCCATATCTGCCCAGTGGCCGTCGGTGATCCACGTCTTCTGGCCGTCGATCACCCACGTCCCGTCGGGCCGCTGCTCAGCTTTGCTTCGGACACCGGCGATGTCGCTACCGGCGTCAGGCTCACTGAGCAATTGGCACCACACATGATCGCTACGCCGCATCGGCGGCAGCAATGCGGCCTTCTGGTCGTCCGATCCGAAGTGCAGCAGAACATGCGCGGCAAGGTTGACTTGGTCCACAGGCCGTGGAGCGCGGGCGCGCAAAATTTCCTCACTGACGATGCGGTCGTGTAGAGGGTGATGGTCGGCGCGTCCGCCGTATTCGACCGGCCAGTCCGCCCCGACGAAACCCGCGTCGAACAACGAGGCGAACCATCGACGCAATTGCGCTTCCTGCTCGGCGTTTTCCGGTGCCCGCCGCCCTTCCCTCGCGTCAAACGGCGGCGCGTGCTGCGCGATGTGCGCCCTGACGCGATCTCTGAACTCGGTCAGCTGCGCTTCGCTGGGCCTGGGTCCGGCTGCGCTCACCAGCCGGACCTCTCCGCGAATAGCGCGCGGCTGTAGCGCGCCGTTCCGAGCAGATAGCCGTTCGTGAACACCCGGCGCAGCTCGTGGTGCAAGGGGTACTCCCACGTGAACCCGATACCGCCCGACAGTTGCATGCACTCGTCCACCGCGGCGGCTGCCTTCGCGCAGACAAATGCGTGTGCCGAGGCGGACAACGCGATGGCGTCGCAGGAACCGTCGTCTTCGGCAAGGGCTCTGGCCGCCTTCATGAAGACGGCGCGTGCCTTCGCCTCGAAGACCAGCAGATCCACCAGCCGGTGTTGCACCGCTTGGAAACTCGCGATCGGCACACCGAAAGCGATGCGCTCCTTCAAGTAGGCAACCAGCCGTTCGAAAGTGGTCGACAGTGCACCAAGAGAATCGGCGCTGAGCAGGACCCTGGCCGTCGCGAGCAACTGATCGGCCCGTTCAGAGCCACCGATGAGCGCGCCGCGCGCTCCGGAAACATCCACGCGCCATGCCGGTCGACTGACATCGAGTAGCTCATCGTCGCGGCATCTGGGCATCGCATCGGATACCTCGAACAGGTGAATTCCGTTGCGCCCCAAGGTGACCAAGATGTCGATGGCATCGCCGCGCGCCACCCGCACGGTATCGCCGGCCAACGCACAACCCGCCGCGGCGGTGCCGTCGAGCATCGCGGGCAGCCACCGGTCTCGGATGTCCGACGGTGCCGAACTCAATGCCGCAGCGGATAGCACGCAGCCGAACCACGTCGATGCGTTCTGCGCGCGGCCGAGTTCTTCGGCGATGACCGCCGCCTCCACGGGACGCCATCCGCTGCCACCGAGATCTTCGTCGACCAGCAGTCCCGTCCAGTCCATGGCCGCGAGTTCTTTGACAGCGTCGTGGCCGACCCGACCGGCCAGGAAATCACGGGCCGCTTGGCGCAACAGATCGACGTCGACGTCGGCCTCGCCCGCATCACCCATCGAGTACTAACTCCGCCCCATCAACTGGACAGCGTTGTCGCGCATGATCCGTTTCTTGCTGGCATCGTCGAGCGGGTCGAGCAGCTTGACGAAATCAGCAGGCTCGGCAAGCCCTTCCGCGTGTGGGTAATCGGAGCCCATCACCAGGCAGTCGTCATAGCCCAACCCAGCGACGATTGCGGGGATATCGTCCTCGGGATACGGCACCACCCTCACATGCTGCCGGAAAACGGCGGACGGCTTTTCCGTCAGTTTCCCGCCGATCCACGGACCATTTCGGCCCATGCCGCGGCTCTTGTCCATGTGTTTGGTGAAGAAGGGCACCCACTCTGCGCCGTGCTCGGCGACAAGGATGTTCAGCCCCGGAAATCGTCCGAAGAGGTTGTCGAAAATCAGAGCGGAGAGGGTGTCCTCGATCGGACGTTGGCCGTAGATGTTCATCCACTGCCAGGCCGACATGTGCCACGAAGCAGGATCTGCGTTTTGCCCCCAGGCAGGTGAGATCGCATCGAAGTACCAGAAGGGCATGATGTGGAACACGAGGACACAGCCGGCTTCCTGGAGTCGAGCGTAAATCGGATCAAAGTAGGGGTCGCCCGGAGACCTACCGTAGGCCGGGCCCGTCGGCAGTAGGACGAATTTCGCACCTTGGGCGATCAATGCGTCGGTTTCCGCGACGGCCGAGTCCAAGTCACGAAGTGAAAGCAGCCCGGTCGCGTATATGCGGTCCTCGTGATTGAAGCCCCATTCCTCGTCGAACCACCGATTGAACGACCGGAGGTTCGCGTAGAGCGCCTCGGTGTCATCAACGTAGTGCTCGGCGGCCAAGGCCATTCCACTCGGATAGATGACCATCCGCTCCACGTTCTGCTTCTCCATGACCGCGAGCCGTGCTGACCGCTCGATGTACTCGGGCTGCATGGGCTGCGGCTCGTAGGATTCCTCTGGGTTGCCCGATCCCATTTGCCTCAGCATTTCCTTGAGCGACCCAGGCCGGTATGCGACGTCCAGACCGAGCCCGCCTTCACTGTTGAAGGTCGCAACACGATGGCCCGCGAGGATCACCTCCACCCCGTCCGCACCGCGCACGGTGGTGATGGCACGGTCGTGAAACTCTTTGGGCAGATAGCGGGTAAAGGCGTCGCGCGTCTCGTAGCAGTGCGTGTCGCAGTCGAAGATCCCGTAGTCGAGTCTCGTGGTCACCGCGCGTCTCCTTCATGCGAGAATGTGCATTCTCCTATTTCAGAAAAGATACTATCCTGTTCCGGGAATGCCTATCCCGGGTTGGGTTGGGCGCACCTGGAGGCGGGGCAGACGATGAGTGAAGCCGATGACCTTCGGCACGCGGTGCGGGACTTCCTCCAGACCACGTCACCGACGACTCGGGTGCGCGAATTGATGATCACCGACGAGGGTTATGACCAGGCGCTGTGGCGACAAATGGCCACTGAACTGGGCCTGCACGGCATCGCGGTTCCCGAAGAGTTCGGCGGCGCAGGCGCCACCCTGGCCGAACTCGCGGTCGTCTTCGAAGAGATGGGCGCCGCGCTGTTGTGCGCGCCGTTCTTCTCCACTGTTGCTCTGGCCACCCAAGCGATCCTCTGCAGCGGTGATACGGCGGCGATGGAGGATTTTCTCCCCGCGTTCGTCGACGGGTCCATGACCGCGACGCTGATCATGAACGGCCGGCTCGACGCGTGGGATCCGCGAACCGTGACGCTGACCGCGCGCGCCGACGGTACCGGCCATCGTGTTCGTGGCAACGCGGATCTGGTGCTCGACGGCTACACCGCCGATGTCGTTCTGGCCGTGGCGAATACGGACGCCGGAACTTCGCTGTTTGCGGTGGCTGCGGACGCCGATGGGCTGACTCATGAGCCAGTGGCCACGCTCGATCGCACGCGCAAAGTCGCCCGCTTACGGTTCGACGACGCCCCTGCCCGACTGATCGGAACCGACGGTGGCGCCGCCCCCGGACTGCTCCGCACGTTTGACCTCGCCCTTGTTGCGCTGGCCGCCGAACAGGTGGGCGCCGCGCAACGCTGCCTCGACATGGCCGTTGGCTACGCCAAGGAACGCATCCAATTCGGACGTGCCATCGGCAGCTTTCAGGCGGTCAAGCACCGGTGCGCGGACATGCTCATTCTCGTCGAAGGCGCTCGCTCGGCCGCCGTCCACGCAGCGCAGTCGGAAGGCGACGACCAGCTGTCGGTGGCTGCATCAGTGGCGAAGATGGCGAGCTCGGAGGCGTTTCTGCAAGTCGCATTGGACAACATGCGCATCCACGGCGGGATCGGCTTCACCTGGGAGCACGACGCCCATCTCTACGTTCGCCGCGCCAAAGCCACCGAATTGATCTTCGGCAGCCCCGATCACCATGCCCAACGCTTGGCGGACCTCGTCAGCTCATCGAGTCACTAGCCGGAAGGACGATCGTGCCCATCTCGTACTCCTTGGAATTACCAACCCAGCGGGTGGAGGCGGTATCCCAGTTCGTCACCGCCGACGCCATCGCCGAGATCGCCCGTGCCGGCGAGGCAAGCGGATTCGCGGCCGTGCACGTCACCGACCACCCTGCACCCGACGCGAAATGGCTCGATCACGGCGGACACCACGCCCTCGACCCATTCGTCGCTCTGTCGTTCGCCGCCGCCGCCACGACAGATGTGAAACTACTCACCAACGTATACATTGCGGCGTATCGCAACCCTTTCCTGGGAGCCAAGGCGATCCAAAGTCTTGCCCTGTTGTCGGGCGGACGGCTAATCCTTGGCACTGCAGCCGGCTATCTGAAACCCGAATTCCGCGCGCTGGGAATCGATTTCGACAATCGCGGTGCACTACTCGATGAGGCGCTCGATGTACTGGACAAAGTTCTCACCGGCGACGACGTGGCCTACGAAGGCACCTCATTCGCGGCAAGAGGGGTGCGGCTGTATCCCGTACCTGCGGCCCCGCCCCCGATCTGGGTCGGTGGCAATAGCAAGCCGGCAGTACGGCGCGCGGTGTCGCGCGCCCAGGGATGGGCGCCGTTCAACACATTCGGCTACGCGACGGCGTCACGGACCGCGGAGATCTCGACGCTCGAGGAGTTGGAATCGGCGATCGCGTGGGCCAAGAAGTACGCCGCCGAGATCGGCCGCACCGAGCCGCTGGACATCTGCTTCTCTGCGGGCAACCTGCTCGACGACAGCAGGTCGACCGACGAACGGCACGCGACCATCGCAAAGCTCGAAGGCATGGGAGTCACCTGGCTGACCGTCGCACCGCAGGGTGCCACTCGCACCGAGGTGATCGACCACGCGCACGCTTTCGCCGAGGAGTTCATCGCATGAGGCTGTCGTCCGCGAAGCCGTCGACACTGATCCGCCGGTGTGCGAACAGCCACTGCGCCTCGAGCGGGACCAGGACGTCGCGATACCGGCCCCAGTGGTCGAGTCCGACATCGGTGTGGACGGCGAAGTAGCTACTGACCTGGACGCTTTCCTGCGCAACGGAAGCGAATCGCACACTCGAAACGTGATGGCGCACATGCGTTGGCGCTCGTCTGGTCTGATCCGGCGCCATTGCGGCCCGTAGGCCGGCCTCGATGGCCGCAGGGCCGGTGAGCGGCTCGGCTCCGCCGGTGAACTCGAGGACTCCGTCGAGCCCGAAGCATGCCGCCAGCCCGCGAAGGTCGAAGCGGTCGGTCGCAGCCGTGTAATCGGCAAGGGTCTGGCGCACCGACTCTCTGACAACGACCTCCCAGGCATCCATCTGTGCCCCTCCTCTACTGGAAAATGCATTCTCAATCACGATAACGTGTGTTCTCATGCCCCAACCGAGCTTGCTTGAGCTTTTGAACCCCGCTACGACCGCCTTGGTCACCCAGGAATGCCAAGGAGGCGTGATCGGCCCGCAGGCCGGCCTACCGATGCTGGCCGAGGAGGCCGCCCGCGAGGCGATTCCGAACATCGCGACGCTACTTGATGCGGCGCGTTCGGCAGGCGTGTCGGTCGTGCACTGTCTGATCCAGAAGCGCTCCGATAACCGCGGGTCGAATACGAACGCCAGGCTGTTCATGGCCGGCAAGTCGTTCGCCGCCGACTTGACTCCGGGCAGTCCCGGCGCGTCGGTACTGCCCGAGTTCGGGCCCGAACCAACCGATCTCGTCCTCACCCGCACGCACGGTGTCGGACCCATGACCGGTACCGATCTGGACCCGGTGCTACGAAACCTCGGAGTCATGACCATTGTGGGCGTGGGTGTATCAGTCAACATCGCAATTCAGAACTTCGTGATGGACGCCGTGAACCGCAGCTATCAGTTCGTGCTGCCACGTGACGCCGTTGCCGGATATCCGCGCGAGTACGCGGAGTCGATCATCGACAACACCCTCGCACTGCTGTCGACAGTGACGACCACCGAGGCAATAGTGCGGACGTGGAAGGAACTCGCTGGCTCCTGACCCGATCTGGATGTTGAAACCCACAAGTGATAACGTCATTCTCACTTAATGAAAACGGTCATATCCGCTGCTCTGAGGAGGTTTGCCTCATGTCTCGCCGGTCACTGCCTTTTCCGGTCTTCGACATCGACAACCACATGTACGAGACGACGGATGCGTTGACGAAATACCTGCCGAAGCAGCACAGGGGCAAGGTCGGCTACGTCGAGGTCAACGGTCGACCGAAGCTCGTCGTCAAAGACCACATCAGCCATATGATCCCCAACCCCACGTTCGAGCGGGTCGCCCGGCCGGGTAGCGCCGAGGATTACTTTCTGGGCAACAACCCCGACGGGCTGAACTTCCGCGAATTCATCGGTGAGGCAATGGATGTCATTCCGGCGTACCAGGCACCAGCGCCGCGGCTCGAGCTGATGGACGAACTGGGCATCGACCAATGCGTAATGTACCCGACCCTCGCCAGCCTGATCGAAGAGCGCACCACCGACGACGTCGTCTTGACCCACGCGATCATCCACGCGCTCAACGAGTGGATGCATGAGCACTGGACGTTCAATTATCATGACCGGATATTCGCCACCCCCGTCATCTGCCTGCCGCTGGTGGACGAGGCGATCAGGGAGTTCCACTGGGGCCTCGAGCGAGATATGAAGACGTTCCTGGTCCGGCCCGCGCCGGTGCCCAGCCGCTTCGGCGGGTCTCGGTCGATGGGCCTACCTGAGTTCGACCCATTCTGGGAAGAGGTCGTCAAGGCGGGCATGCCCGTGACCATGCACGCCTCCGACAGCGGTTACCAGAAGCACCTGATGGAGTGGGAGGGCGGTGACGAGTATCTGTCCTTCAAGCCGAGCGCACTGCGCGAGGTCGTGATGGGCCACCGCGCGATCGAGGACACCCTGGCCGCGATGATCTGCCACGGCGCGCTGTCGCGCTTCCCCGATCTGAAGATTTTCTGCGTGGAGAACGGCAGCGGGTGGGTGCGCAATCTGCTCGAACAGCTCAATACCGCGTACAAGATCATGCCCAAGGAGTTCGACGAGCATCCCGTCGAGGTGTTCAAGCGGAACGTCTACATCCATCCGTTCCTCGAGGATGACCTCAAGGGCATCATCGACATCATGGGTGAGGACCACGTGATGTTCGGTTCCGACTTCCCCCACCCCGAAGGCATCGGCGACCCGCTGAGCTTCGTCGACCGGCTTGTCGATGTTTCTGACTCCGCAAAGGCGAAGATCATGGGCGGCAACGCCATTGAGCAGTTGGGGCTCAAGGTCCCGGCATGACACCCGAAGACGAGCGCGAGTGAGGATCGCAGCGAGGTACGAGCGAGGACCGGAGCGAACGGGAGTCGAGGCATGACTCAGGCCTCGCCCAAGGTCTACGACGGTATCGCCGGGTTCGAAGCACACGTTGGTCAGCACCTCGGCTACAGCGACTGGCGACAGGTGACGCAGAAGGAGATCGACCTGTTCGCCGAGGCGACCGGCGACCACCAGTGGATCCACGTCGATCGAGAAAAGGCGGCCAACGGTCCATACGGCAAGACCATCGCCCACGGTTACCTCACTCTGTCACTGGTTCCCGTTCTGGTGCAACAGATCTACCGGGTGACGGGGCTCTCGATGCAGGTGAACTACGGAGTCGACAAGCTGCGGTTTCCGGCGCCCGTGCCCGTCGACTCCCGCATCCGCGCCGGAGCCGAACTGGTCAAGATCGAGCGGAACGACAAAGGCGGCCGAGCGACCGTGCGGGTCACCGTCGAGGTGGAGGGATCTGATCGACCGGCGTGCGTGGTCGACACCATCGCCGCGATGGTCGACTAGGCGTTGAGCAGTCGCTCGCCGATGACCTGATCGTCGCGTAACTTCGCCAGCTCGCCGTCGGACAAACCCAGCTTGCGCAGTACCTCGGCATTGTGCTGTCCGAGCGTGGGTGGTGCGGTGAGGTGGTGGCGCAGTGGCCCGGGAGACATGCGAAATGGCCAACCGGGGAACCTTTGTCGGCCCGCGAGGGGGTGCTCGATTTCTTGGTAGTAGCCGCGCGCCTCGAGTTGATCAACGTCATACATGCAGTCGGGCGTCAGTAGGCGTTCGGCAGGCACGCCGCGGCGACGTAAGGCCTCGGCCGCGTCTTCGGGTGGGGTGACGCTCGTCCACGCGGTGAGTGTCTGATCGAGCGCATCGTGGTTGGCCAGTCGTGCTTCTTGCGTGCCGAATCGACGGTCGTCGCGCAGTTGAGGGTGCCCGAGCGCATCGACGACCGCTGCCCAGTCAGCATCGTCGCGTATTGAGATCGCCACCCACTGATCGTCGCCGGCCGCCGGGTAGACGCCCTGCGCGAAGTGGCGGTGCCGGTTTCCCTCACGCTCCTGCACGCGACCCGTGAGCGAGTACTCGATGACGGGTTCGGCCGTGACGGCCGCACCGACCTCGATCTGGGCGACTTCGATCAGTTGCCCCTCGCCGGTTTTGCGCTTGTGCTCCAGAGCCGCAAGCAATGCGACGGTGGCATGCACACCCACGATCGGATCTGCCGGTCCCTGCAGGTTGCACGGTGGCCCGTCGGCGTAACCGGTAGCGGCCGACATCCCTGACAGCTGTTCGAAATTCAGTGCCCAGCCGACATATTCGCGCCATGGACCTTCGAGTCCGAGGCCGGGCATGCGGACCATGATCACGTCAGGGTTGATCTTCACAAGGGAGTCGTAATCGAGGCCGAACTGCTCCACGACACGCGGCGAGAAGTTCTCGACCACGACGTCGGCCTCTGCGGCCAGCTTCATCGCCAGCTCGCGGCCGGCTTCCGTGCCGAGGTTCAAGGTGATGTCGCGCTTGTTGAGGTTGGTGCCCTGCCACATCGGTCCGATCTCATACCAGTCGTCGCTGCTGCGCAGTAACGACCCGGAGTACCGATGTGCATCGGGACGTTGAATCGACTCGACCTTGAGGATGTCGGCGCCGAAGGCTCCGAGATAGCACGTGAGATAAGCGCCGGACCAGAAGGTGCTCAGATCAAAGACTTTCAGGCCGCTGAACGGCTTTGCCGCATCGGCGGTTTGCGATGTGGTGGCTTCGACGGGGCGGCCTTCCCACGCCGTCGCGGCATCACCGAGCCGCGGCGCCGGACGCGGGGCGCCCACCGGCGTCCTCGAGAGCCGAAACGGTGCGCCGGGGCGACGGAAGCGTCCCGTCTCCGGACCGCTCTCGATGAAGAATCCGCGCTCGCGGTACTGAGGACAGTCCAGGATGGACTGTCCGTCGTTGACCGGTGCAGCGGGAATGCGCATCGCCTGACTCAACTCGACGAGATCGGCCACGGTCATCGATTCGAGCCACGGTTGCGCCTTGGCGAAGAACTCGTCGCGTTCCGGGCCACCGATCATGATGGCGATCTGATGCTCCCCGAACTCGGGCAACCCCACCATTGCGCAGACATCGAGCCAGTGCTGCCCGGTCAAGCAGTTGATCCCGACCCAACCGTCGGCAGCCCGTACGATGCCGAGCATCGGACCGGCCTTCGAATTCGGCGGCAAGCCAAGGCTTTTGAGGCGCTCGGCCATCATCATCGGGTACGGCAGCGTGGACAAGAGTGACTCGAAGGCCGACACGTCGACTTCGACCACCCGGTCAACAGCAGCATCGGCGACTCGCAGGGCCGT
>Ga0105249_10004113_pt1 | contig 12563 bp, 11 predicted proteins | sample KBSS44metaG_FD_81522 | JGI IMG/M metagenome (GOLD analysis project Ga0105249, IMG submission 81522) | Switchgrass rhizosphere microbial communities from Kellogg Biological Station, Michigan, USA - KBS S4-4 metaG | ecosystem: Host-associated > Plants > Roots > Rhizosphere > Soil | place... | reverse complement strand
CGACCGAGCTCGAGATCGTTCTGCTCGACGACAACGTGTTCAACGTCCACCTGCATTCCGGCAGCATCGCCGCCCGGCTGCGCCAGCCGCAGTCGGTGGGCGAGTTCTCGCTCGAGACCGACGAGGGTCGGTTCCGCGCTCGCAGCGTCGGCCGCTATCGCTTCGATCGCCTCGACCAGGCCAGCGACCTCACCGTCGACAGCGGCCAGGCGGTCTACGAAAGCCGTAACAGCGCGCTGCCGATCGGCACCGGCCAGCATGCGCAGTTCTGGCTCGACGCCAGCGGCGTGCCCCAGTACAACATGCTCGAGCCGGCGCGCGACAACTTCGCCGCCTGGAACCAGGAGCGCGACCGCTCCGAGGCGAGGCCGGTGGCGACGACGCGCTACGTCTCACCGGAGATGACGGGCGCCGAGGATCTCGACCGGTACGGCCAGTGGGAGCAGACCCCCGAATACGGCCCGATCTGGACGCCGCGCGCCGTCGGCGTGGGCTGGGCACCGTACAGCACCGGTCACTGGGCCTACGTGCGGCCCTGGGGCTGGACCTGGGTCGATGATGCGCCCTGGGGCTTCGCGCCGTTCCACTACGGCCGATGGGTCAACTATCGCAACCGCTGGTGCTGGGCACCCGGAACCTACGTCACCCGGCCGGTCTATGCGCCGGCGCTGGTGGGCTGGATCGGCGGCTCTCACGTCAACGTCTCGATCTCGATCGGCGGCGGCCGCAGCGCGCCGCCGGTTGGCTGGTTCCCGCTGGCGCCGCGCGAGGTCTACGTACCGGCCTACCGGCACAGCCCGGTCTACGTGCGCAACATCAACGTCACCCACGTCACCAACGTCACCCAGATCACGACCATCGTCAACAACACCAACGGCGCCGCCGATCGGCGCGACTTCGCCAATCGCAAGTTCCCGCATGCGGTGACCGTGGTGCCGGCGAGCGTGCTCACGAGCCGCGCACCGGTGGCCCCCGAAGCGGCCCGCGTGCGCACCGATCCGCAGGTCCGCGCCATGGTCGCCGATGCGAAGCCGGTGACGGTGGCGATGGCCGCTCCGGTCGCAGCGCCGCCACCGGCGGCCATGCCGCCTTCTGGCAAGTCCGCGAAACCGCCGCTCCAGGCCGGCCCTCCCGGGCCCGCCGGCGGTCCCGGCCAGGAGCGGAGTCCGGCTCCGCCGGCGCGACAGGCCACGGCAGTACCGGTGCCGGTGCCGGCGACGGCTCCCCGGAACGATGCCGCTGACGCCGCGAACCGCGGCGGTCGAGGCAATAATGCGCGCCCGCCGTTGTCGGACGCTGCGCCTCAGCCGAACGCCGCTCCTCAGCCGAACGCGGCGCCGCAGCCGAACGCGGCACCGCAACCGAACGCCGCACCCAAGCCGCACGGCGGGCCGCCGCCGATCGCCGGGGCGCAGCCGCCGGTCGCGCCGCCACCGGCCGCTGCCCCTCCAGCGAAGGCTCAGGCCACGTCGGTGGCCCCGCCGGTGGACGACGGCCGCGGCCGCCGTGGCAGCGGGGAGGCGCGCCCGGGCGCCGTGCCGCCGCCGCCGGTGAGCGGCGGCGCAGTCGCTCCGCCGCCCGCCCGCGGCACCGAAGCGCGAGCCAACGATCCGCGTCCCGCCGAGCGGCCGGTGGTTCGCCCGCTTGAGCCGCGTCCGGTCGATGCGTCCCGCATCGTGCGGCCGGTCGAGCCGGCGCATGGCCAGGAAGCGTCACGCATTCCTCCGCCGCGTGCCGCCGAGCCGCCGCGTGCGGCCGCCCCCGCCGCGGCCAGGCCGCCTGAGCAGAAGCCCGAAGCCAAGCCCGCGCCGGAACAGCGCAGCCAGAAGGCGGACAAGACCGACAAGGCTGACAAGGCTGACAAGGCCGAGAAGGCCGACAAGGGCGAAAAGCAGCGCTGATCGGAAGCCGCGTGGCGAGGCCCGGCCTCGCCCGCGGTTCGCCTACCGGCTACTTGAGGAGCGGCTCCAGCACCGGCCAGACGTTGGCCAGGATGATCGGATGCGCGCTCGCCACAGGGTGGATCCGGTCGGCCTGGAACATGGAATCGGCCTGCGGACCGTCGGCGACGCCCTTCAGGAGGAAGGGCACCAGCGCCGCGCCCTGACTGCGCGAGACCTCGTCGAACATCGCCGCGAAGCGCTCGCCGTAGCTGCGACCGTAGTTCGGCGGGATCTGCATCCCGAGGATCAGCAGCCGGGCGCCGACCGCCTTGACCATCTTCGCCATCTCGATGAGGTTGCTGCGGGTGGTGTCGAGCGGCAGGCCGCGCAAGGCGTCGTTGCCGCCGAGCTCGAGCATGACCAGCGTCGGCCGATGCTGCCGCAGCAGGGCGGGCAGCCGGGCCAGCCCGCCGGCGGTGGTATCGCCGCTGATGCTGGCGTTGATCACGGTGGCTTCGGGATAGTCGTGCGCCAGCCGTGTCGCCAGCAGCGCGACCCAGCCGCTGCCGCGCTGCAGGCCGTACTCGGCCGAAAGGCTGTCGCCGACCACCAGAATCGTCTGCGGCCGGGCGGCGCGCGCGGCGGGTGCAAGGGAGGGCCATGCGGCCAGGAAAGGGCCGGCGAGGAGGCTCGCGCTACAGTGCGCGAGCCAGCGGCGACGCGCGATCACAAGAAGAACCCCAGCTCATCCATGTCCGAACCCATCATCGTCGTCGAGCGCCTGACCAAGCGCGTCCAGGACTCGACCGGCACCCTGACGATTCTCCACGACATCGATTTCACCCTGGCGCGAGAGCGCTCGGTGGCGATCGTCGGCGCCTCGGGGTCGGGCAAGAGCACGCTGCTGTCGATCATCGCCGGGCTCGATACGCCGAGCGAAGGCACGGTCCGGCTCGCCGGCATCGACCTGTTCGCGATCGACGAGGACGCGCGTGCCGCGGTCCGCGCCGAAAAGCTCGGCTTCGTGTTCCAGAGCTTCCAGCTGCTCGCCAACCTCGACGCCCTCGAGAACGTGATGCTGCCGCTCGAGCTCCAGGGGCGCTCCGATGCCCGGGCGCTGGCCACGGAGATGCTGAAGCGCGTCGGCCTGGGCGAGCGGCTTCGCCACTATCCGCGGGTGCTTTCCGGCGGCGAGCAGCAGCGGGTCGCGCTCGCCCGCGCCTTCGTCGTCAAGCCGGCGCTGCTGCTCGCCGACGAGCCCACCGGAAGCCTCGACTTCGCGACCGGCGAGACCGTGATGGCGCTGATGTTCGAGCTGAACCGCGAGGCCGGGACGACGCTGGTGCTGGTCACCCACGACAGCGACATCGCCGCGCGCTGCGACCAGCAGCTGCGGATCGAGGCCGGGCGGATCGGCGCCTGAGCGGCGCCCGCTTCGGGATCCTTCGCTGCGCTCAGGCCGACAGACGACGGCGCGGGTCGGTTGCGACCTGCGCCGCTCCGGGTCAGTTGGTGAACTTGTAGTCGGTCTTCGCCTTGGCGCGGAGCTCGTCGCGGAAGGCGGCGGCCTTCTGCTGCGACAGGCGCTGTTGGATCTGCGGCTTCACGTCGGCGAGCGGCGGGAACTTGGCTTCGCGCGTGTCCTCGAGGCGGATGATGTGATAGCCGAACTGGGTCTTCACCGGCACTTCGGTGTAGGCGCCCTTGGTCAGCTTGACCATGGCCTGCGAGAATTCCGGCACGTAGGCGCCGGCGTTGGCGAAGTCGAGGTCGCCGCCGTTCTCGGCCGAGCCCGGATCCTTGGAATTCTTCTTCGCCAGGTCCTCGAACTTCGCCCCGGCCTTGAGCTGGGCGATGATGGCCTTGGCTTCGTCTTCCTTCTCGACCAGGATGTGGCGGACGCGGTACTCGGTGCCGCTCGCCTGGGCCTTGAACTTGTCGTACTCGGCCTGGATCTCGGCGTCGGACACGGCCGACTTCTTGTCGACGTCCGCGGCGAGCAGGCCGATCAGGATGGTCTGGCGGGCGATCTCCATCTGCTGCTTGTAGTCGTTCGAGGCGCCGAGGCCGCGGCGCTCAGCTTCCTGGGCGAGGATCTCGTCGGTGACGACCTTGTCGCGGACCAGCTTGTCGATGTCCGGCGGCAACTGCTGGCCGCGGGCGGCGGCCTGCTTCTGCACCTGAGCGATGACGGCATCGGCGCGCGCCTTCGGCACCGGCTTGCCGTTGACGACGGCGATGTTCTGGGCCTGAGCGGCCAGGGGGGCGAGCCCGGTGCCGGCAATGGCCGCCAGAGCGATGCTGGCGGCGAGAAAACGCTTCTTCATGATGAACGGGAGCCTTTCGGGCAAGGACAGGTTGAAAAGGGAGCCCGGCAGGATGCGGACCGGCGCGGCAGCGCGCGCGAGGGGATCAGGATTCGTCCGGCACTCGGGCGTCGATGGCGAGGGCGTGGATCCCCCGCGGCATCAGGGCGTGCAGGGCATCATATACGAGGCGGTGGCGGGCAACCGGCGCCAGGCCTTTGAAGCGCGGGCTGGCAATGCGGACGCTGAAGTGACGGCCTTCCCGCGCCCCGGCATGGCCGACGTGCAGGTGGCTGTCGTCCTCGACCTCGAGCGTCGTCGGCGCCAGCGCGGCCCGAAGCGCCGCCTCGATGTCCGCGGCGGCGACGCTCAACCCGGCCTCGTCTCGGCGGGCAGGGCCTTGTCGACGAGCGGGCGAGACGGCGCCGGCTCCTCGTCGTCCAGGTAGCGCGAGATGTAGAAGCCCTGGGCGAGGATGAAGAGCAGGTTCAGGGCGGTCAGGCCGAAGACCTTGAAGCTCACCCAGGTGGACGTGGAGAAGGTGTAGGCGACGTAGAGGTTGGCCACGCCGGTCAGCGTCAGGAACAGGATCCAGGCGTAGCCGAGCCGCTGCCAGACGACGTCGGGCATGTGCAGCTGCTTGCCGACCAGGGTGCGCAGCAGGTTCTTGCCGATCAGCTGGCTGACCAGCAGCACCAGCGCCATCGCCCAGCAGACGGCGCTTGGCTTCCACTTGATGAAAGTCGGGTTGTGGAACCACACGGTCAGCCCGCCGAGGACGGTGACGAGCGCGAAAGTCACCCAGAGCAGGGTGTGCACTTTCTTGCGCATCGCCAGCAGCGCGGCGATCTGCACCAAGGTGGCGATGCAGACGACGACGGTGGCGAGCAGCACCGGCGCGACGTCGGGCGCGACCACCCCGCCCGAGACGATCGCGCCGAGCTGCTCGGTGGCGAACCGGGCCGCCTCGTCCGCGTTGGCATTCGCCAGGAAATAGGTGACGAAGAACAGGACGATCGGCAGGAAATCGAGAAGCATCGGCGGCGCCTTGTGGGGGCAGGAGAACGACGGCCGGTCGTTCGGCGGGGGGAGTCTAAGCCCAGCTTCGGCCGTCTTTCGCGAGACCTCGCGCGTCGCCTTTGCGACATCGTGAAGAAAGGGCGTTCCGGGCATTCCCTCATGGGTTTGCCCGGCAAAACTTGTACGCTCGTTGCGCCCTAGAAATCGCCGACCAGGAGATCTTTTCCGATGAACTTCGCACACAAACTCGTTGTCGCCAGCCTCATGGCGGCAGCCGCATCCGGTGCCTTTGCCCAGAAGGGCGAGACGGTCAAGATCGCCATGATCGAAGGCCTGTCCGGCCCATTCGCCAACGTCGGCCAGAACCAGCTCCGCACCTGGCAGCTCGTCGCCGAGCACTTCTCCGCCAAGAACCCGGCCGGGGTCAAGTTCGAAATCGTCGGCATGGACAGCAAGAGCTCGCCGCAGGAGGCGCTCAACCTGCTCAAGTCGGCTGCCGACCAGGGCTTCCGCTACGTGACGCAGGGCAACGGCTCGAACGTCGCTGTGCCGCTGGCCGATGCCGTGGCCAAGCACAACGAGCGCAATCCGGGCAAGGAAATCGTCTACATGAACTACGCGGCGGTCGACCCCGTGTTGACCAACGAGAAGTGCACCTTCTCGCACTTCCGCTACGACGCCGACACGTCGATGAAGATGGCCGCTCTGACCGCCTTCATGAAGGACCAGCCCAAGATCTCCAAGGTCTACCTGATCAACCAGAACTACTCGCACGGCCAGCAGGTCTCCAAGTTCTTCAAGGAAGGCCTGACGCGCAACCGTCCCGACGCCAAGATCGTCGGCGACGACCTGCACCCGCTCGGCCAGGTCAAGGACTTCGCGCCCTATGTCGCGAAGATCAAGCAGTCGGGCGCCGACGCGATCGTCACCGGCAACTGGGGCCAGGACATGACGCTCCTGATCAAGGCCCTGAACGATTCCGGCCTGAAGGTGCCGATCTTCGCCTACTACGCCGGCGTCTCGGGGACGCCCACGGCCCTGGCCGCGGGCGGCGATCTCGAGGTCTACCAGATCGCCTACAACCACTCGAACTACAGCGGCGAGGTTCGTCAGATCGTCGATGCCTACAAGAAGAAGTTCAACGACGACATGTACACCTTCTCGATCTACAACGCGATCGTCCTGCTCGGCGAGGCGATGGCCAAGGCGAAGTCGACCGATCCGATGAAGGTCGCGAGCGCGATGGAGGGACTCAGCTTCAAGGGCTTCAACGGCGACAGCCAGATCCGCAAGACCGACCACCAGATGCAGCAGGGCCTGTGGATCTCGAAATGGCAGAAGGTCGACGCGAAGAACAACTACAGCGTCGAGAACACCGGCTTCACCTTCGCGCCGGTCAAGTACCTCGAGCCCTACATCGCGAGCACGCCGACCTCGTGCGACATGAAGCGTCCGGCACCCTGACGGTCTGAATCGCCACCTGGGGAGCGACGCGAGTCGCTCCCTACCTTGGCTACGCCCGGTCTGAGACTGCTGCAGGCACGAGAACGTGGAATTCTTCATCATCTCACTGCTCAACGGCCTCAGTTACGGGCTGCTGCTCTTCATGCTGAGTTCGGGGCTGACCCTGATCTTCAGCATGATGGGCGTGCTCAACTTCGCGCACACCAGCTTCTACATGCTGGGCGCCTATTTGGCCTACAGCATCTCCGGCGTGATCGGCTTCTGGCCGGCGCTGGTCATCGCCCCCTTGCTGGTGGCGCTGATCGGCGCCCTGTTCGAGAAGTACAGCCTGCGCAAAGTACACAAGTTCGGCCATGTGCCCGAGCTCCTGGTGACCTTCGGCCTCTCGTACGTGATCCTTGAGGTGGTGCAGCTCGTCTGGGGACGCGCGACCGTGCCCTACGGTCTACCGCCGCAGCTGCAGGGCCCGCTCTTCACCCTGTTCGGGACGCAGTTTCCGAAGTCACGCTCGTTCATCATGCTGACGGCCCTGCTGATGCTGCTCGCGGTGTGGCTGCTGCTGACCCGCACCCGCATCGGCCTCGTCATCCAGGCCGCGCTCACCCACCCGGAGACGGTCGAGTCGCTCGGCCACAACGTTCCCCGCGTCTTCATGCTCGTGTTCGGCGGCGGCTCCGCCCTGGCGGCGCTGGCCGGGGTGATCGGTGGCAACACCTATGTCACCGAGCCCGCCATGGCCGGCGCGGTCGGCTCGATCGTCTTCGTCGTGGTCGTCGTCGGCGGTATGGGCTCACTCGCCGGCGCCTTCCTGGCGTCGCTGCTGATCGGCGTGCTCCAGACCTTCGCGGTGTCGATCGACCAGTCGCTCGCGTCGGGCCTGCAGGCGGTCGGCGTTCCGGTCGGGCCGCAGACCTTCGGCCACGAGCTCCTCGAGCTCAGCGTCGCCCAGGTGGCGCCGATCCTGCCGTTCCTGCTGCTCGTGCTGATGCTCATCTTCCGGCCCAGGGGCCTCCTCGGCAAGCGGGAAAATTGACATGGCGCGTTCCGTTTCCCGCCCGCGCTTCGGCCGGTTCGGCATCTGGATCGGCTTCGCCGTCCTGCTGGCGGTGCTGCCCTGGATCTTTCGCAGCAGTCTGGCACTGACGATGCTCTCGCAGATGGGCTATCTGGTCATCATCTGCCTCAGCTACAACATCCTGCTCGGCCAGGGCGGCATGCTGAGCTTCGGCCACGCGGTCTACAGCGGGCTCGGCTCGTTCCTCGCGATCCATGCGATGAACCTGGCGACCAAGGGCACGCTACCGCTGCCGATCGTCGTGATCCCGCTCGTCGGCGGCCTCAGCGGCCTGTTCTTCGCGATGCTGCTCGGCTACGTCACCACCAAGAAGTCGGGCACGACCTTCGCAATGATCACGCTCGGCATCGGCGAGCTCGTCGCCGCCATGTCGCTGATGTTTCCCGGCTTCTTCGGCGGCGAAGGCGGCGTCACGACCAATCGCGTCTACGGCGGCGGCTTCCTCGGGTTGACGTTCGGAACCCAGATGCAGGTGTACTACCTGATCGTGGTCTACTGCTTCATCTCGACCGTGCTGATGTTCGCGTTCACCAAGACGCCGCTCGGGCGCATGCTCAACGCCGTCCGCGACAACCCGGAGCGGGTCGAGTTCATCGGCTACAACACCCAGCGGGTGCGCTACTTCGGATTCATGATCGCCGGGTTCTTCGCCGGCATCGGCGGCGCGCTGGCGGCGATCAATTTCGAGATCGTGAATGCCTCCGACAGTCTCAGCGCGGCGCGCTCGGGCGGCTACCTGTTCTTCACCTTCCTTGGCGGCGCGACCTTCTTCTTCGGGCCGATGATCGGCGCCGTCCTTCTGGTCCTGGCGTCGGTATTGCTGTCCGAGGTCACCAAGGCCTGGATCCTCTACCTCGGCCTGATCTTCCTCTTCATGGTGATGTACGCGCCCGGCGGCATCGCCAGCCTGATCATGATGAACGTGCGCGTCGCCGCGCACCGCAAGCTCCATCAGCTCTGGGGCTGGTACGCGGCGCTCACCGCGACGGCGCTGGTGCTGTTCGCTGGCGTCGCGGCGCTGATCGAGCTCGTCTATCACCTGCAGCTCGAGTCGGCGTCGGGCTCGACCTTGCGCTATCTCGGCCTGATGCTGGACACCCAGTCGATCGCGAGCTGGCTCGGTGCGCTCGCGGTCGCCGTCGTCGGCGGCGCGATGTTCGAGGCGGTGCGGCGCCGCTTCGCGCGCGAGTGGGGCCGGGTCCAGGGCGAGATCGAGGCGGCGATGGTCTTCAAGGAGCCCGACGCGGAGATGCCGCTGGGCGGCAAGGCGGCGGTGCGCGAGGCCAGCCTGGGGGCGCCATGAGCACGGCCGCTGCCCCCGCGGTCGAGCTCAAGGCGCTGCGCAAGTCCTTCGGCAAGACCGAGATCATCCGCGGCTGCGACCTGGCGGTGGCGCCGGGCGAGCGGGTCGCGATCATCGGCCCGAACGGCGCCGGCAAGTCGACGCTCTTCAATCTCATCAGCGGCCGCTTCGCCCCGACGAGCGGCGAGATCCTGCTCAACGGCAAGCGCGTCGACGGGCTGACGCCCTACGAGATCAACCGTCGCGGCCTGGCGCGGAGCTTCCAGATCACCAACATCTTCGGCCACCTGTCGGTGTTCGAGAACCTGCGCTGCGGACTGCTCTGGTCGATGGGGTACCGCTATGCGTTCTGGAAGTTCCTGGCCGATCTGCGCGACGCCAACGAGCGCGCCGAAGAGCTGACCCGGATGATCCGCCTGGAGAGGAAGCACGACACGCTGGCGATGAACCTGACCTACGCCGAGCAGCGTGCGCTCGAGATCGGCATCACGATCGCCGGCGGCGCCGAGGTCATCCTGCTCGACGAGCCGACCGCCGGCATGAGCAAGAGCGAGACCGGGCGCTTCGTCGAGCTGATCCGCGAGGTCACGGTCGGCAAGACCCTGCTCACGGTCGAGCACGACATGGGCGTCGTGTTCGGCCTGGCCGACAAGATCGCGGTGCTCGTCTACGGCGAGGTGATGGCGTTCGACGTTCCCGATGCGGTGCGCGCCGACAAACGGGTGCAGGAGGCCTACCTCGGGTCGGTGCACGGCGATCACCCGGCGCACGCCTGAGCACGGAGCAGATCATGCTGCAGCTGACAGACCTGCACGCCTACTACGGCAAGAGCCACATCCTGCACGGCGTCGACATGAAAGTGGGCGAGGGCGAGATCGTCGCCCTGCTCGGCCGCAACGGCTCGGGCCGCTCGACCACGGTCAAGACGATCATGGGCCTGGTGCGCGGCGAGGGGTCGATCCGTTTGCGCGGCGACGAGATCCTCGGCCAGCGCACCTTCGACATCGCCCACCGAGGCATCGGCTACGTCCCCGAGAACCGCGACATCTTTCCCAAGCTGACGGTGCATCAAAACCTGCAGCTCGGCGAGAAGCGCGAGGGGAAATCTCCGCGCTGGAGCTTCGCCGACATGTACCGGATGTTTCCGCGCCTGAAGGAGCGGGAGCACACCGAGGCCGGCGTCCTCTCGGGCGGCGAGCAGCAGATGCTGACGCTCTGCCGCACGCTGATGGGCGACCCGGACCTGATCATGATCGACGAGCCGACCGAGGGCCTGGCGCCCCAGATCGTCGAGCTCGTCGCCGAGTACCTCAACACGCTGAAGAGCCGCGGCGTATCGGTGCTTCTGGTCGAGCAGAAGCTGACCATCGCAATGCAGATCTCGCAGCGCTGCTATGTCATGGGTCACGGCTCGATCGTCTTCGAAGGGACGCCGGCGGCGCTCCTCGGCAACGCCGAGATCCGCAAGGAGTGGCTCGAAGTCTGAGCCGCCGCGCCCCCCAACGCCTCGTGAGCGCGACGCCGAACGATCAGAAAGAAGGCCTCGCCGATTTGCGCTAGAGCAAACGAAGCTCACTCCGGAGGCGCATCATCGACGTCATCGGCGCCTACGCGGTCTGATTTCCACCCCACTTGGAGTTGCCCTTGCGACGAGCCACCGACCCCACTGCGCCGCCGTCGCGTGAGTTGCTGCTCCTCGAGCTGCGCGCGATCTGGGAGCTGGGCGCGTTCTTCGCGTCCTATCCGCTGCTGCGCATGGCGCCACGCGGCGACGGCCACGCGGTGCTCGTGTTGCCGGGTCTGGCGGCGAACGACACGTCGACGCGGCCGCTGCGACGGTTCCTCAACGACCAGGGTTGGGACGCGAACGGCTGGGAGCTCGGCCCCAACCACGGCCCGCGCCCCGGCGCCGAGGACAAGATGCAGGACCGGCTCGCGACCCTGTTTCGGGACTCGGGGCGCAAGGTCAGTCTCGTCGGCTGGAGCCTGGGCGGCGTCTTTGCGCGCGAGATGGCGCGCCGCGAGCCCGACCACGTGCGCTGCGTGATCACGCTCGGCAGCCCGTTCGCCGGCGCGCCGCGGGCGAGCAACGCGTGGCGACTGTATGAACGCGCCAGCAACCGCAAGGCCGAGGACTGGCCCGGGCGCGAGCGGATGAAGACGCCGCCCCCGGTGCCGGCGACCGCGATCTTCAGCCGCACCGACGGGATCGTTGCCTGGCAGGGTTGCCTCGAGCGCGAAGGTCCGGGTGCAGAGAGCATCGAGGTCGAGGGCAGCCACTGCGGGCTCGGGCACAACCCGACGGTGCTGTATGCGATCGCCGATCGGCTGGCGCAGCCCGAGGGGCAATGGAAGCCCTTCGATCGCAGCGGCCTCAGGAGCCTGATCTACCCCGATCCGCGCCGTGGCGAGGCCGTCTCGGGACCGGCCGGCTGGGCAACCGGCGGGTGACTGCCCAGCGAACGAAGTCAGCCGGCAACGCGAGGCGACGATGAAACCACTCAGCGGAATGGACGCGAGTTTCCTCTACATGGAAACGCCGCAGACGCCGATGCACGTCGCGGGCCTTTCGATCGTCGAGCTGCCGCGCGGATTCAAGGGCAACTTCTACGAGCACTACAAGCGCCAGATCGCCGCGCGACTGCACCTGTTCCCGGTGCTCAAGAAGAAGATCGTCCCGGTGCCCTGGGACATCGACCATCCGATCTGGCTCGACGACGACGAGCTCGACCTCGACTACCACGTCCGCCACCTCGGCTTGCCCGAGCCCGGGACCATGGAGCAGCTCGAGGAGCTGGTCGGACGGCTGCATTCGAATTTCCTCGACCGCAGCCGGCCGCTCTGGGAGTTCTACGTCATCGACGGCCTCGGCGACGGCCGCCACGCGATCTACACCAAGATCCACCACGCCGCGGTCGACGGCGGCGCCGGCATGGCGCTCACCAACATGATGTACGACACCAGCCCGGCCGGCCGGCAGATCGAGCCGGCGCCGGCGGCGAGCGCGAATCCGGAGGGCCAGCCCGACGCGCTCGCGCTCCTCGGCTCGGCGTTCAGGAACATGCTCAGCCAGGAGCTGAGCGCGCTGCAAAGGATCCCGGACGTGCTGAAGGCGATCGCCAGCGTCGTCGCGCCGGTGGCCCGCAACGTCGTGCGCTCGCCCGTCAACGGTCTGCCGAACCTCGTCGCTCCCAGGACGATGCTCAACGCGACGATCACGAGCCAACGTGCGTTCACGATGCGCTCGCTCTCGCTCGCAGACGCGAAGGCGGTCGCCAAGGAGACCGGCACCAAGCTCAACGACATCGTCATGGCGATCTGCGCGGGCGCGCTGCGCCGTTATCTGCTCGAGAAGCACGGCTTGCCCAAGGAGCCGCTGGTGGCGTTCGTGCCGGTGTCGCTGCGCGCACCCGGCGACACCGCGTCGACCAACCAGGTGTCGGTCATGCTGTGCAGCCTGGCGACCGACGTCAAGGACCCGGTGGAGCGGCTGAAGGCGATCCAGGCATCGT
>Ga0105249_10004108_pt1 | contig 12568 bp, 11 predicted proteins | sample KBSS44metaG_FD_81522 | JGI IMG/M metagenome (GOLD analysis project Ga0105249, IMG submission 81522) | Switchgrass rhizosphere microbial communities from Kellogg Biological Station, Michigan, USA - KBS S4-4 metaG | ecosystem: Host-associated > Plants > Roots > Rhizosphere > Soil | place... | reverse complement strand
TTCGACTCGGCGCCCTCGACTCGGGTCGAGCCGGGCCACCCCGCCGTCCCGGCGGGCGGCTGAACGCGATGACGGCGAGCCTCCCCCAGAGCAGGCTCATTGCTCCGCTCGCCGTCTTCGCGGCGGTGCTGGCGGCGATGGTGGTGCTGAATCACGGCACCACCTCGCCGCCGGCGCTGTCTGCCGCTGGCGACCGCGACTACGCGGCGCTCGGCAACACCTTCCTCACACGCGCGCGCGAGACCGGCGACCCCGGCTATTACTCGCACGCAGGGCGCGCCTTCGATGCGGCGCTCCGAAGGGACCCGGCCAACGTGGCGGGGCTCGTCGGGGCGGGAGCCCTGGCGGGTCTCCGGCACGACTTCCGAGAGCAGCTTCGGCTGGGCCGGGAGGCGAGCTCGGTCGCGCCCCAGCTCGCCTCGCCGCTCACCGTGATCGCCGACGCCCAGATCGAGCTGGGGCGCTACGGCGACGCGCGGCGCACGCTTCAGCGCCTCGTCGACATCAAGCCCGGGCTGCCCGCGTACGCACGCGTGTCCTACTACCGCGAGCTGCACGGCGATATCGCCGGCGCTACGCAGGCGATGCGCTTCGCGATCTCGGCGGGCGGCGGTGCGGAGAGCAGCGCCTACGTCGAGAGCCTCCTGGGTGACCTCGACTTGATGCGCGGCCGGCTCGGGTCGGCCCGGACCGCGTACCGCGAGGCCCTCCGCGACGTTCCGTCCTTCCCCCAGGCCCTCACCGGACTCGCGCGACTCGACGCGGCGGGCGGCGACCTCCCAAGGGCCGCCGCCCGTCTGCGGCGCTCGACGGACCGGCTGCCGCTCACCACGTCGCTCGTGCTGCTGGCGGAGGTCGAGCACGCGCTCGGGCGGCGACGCGCAGAGAACGGCGACCTGGCTGCGGCGCGCGTGCAGCACCGTCTCCTCGGCACAAACGGGACACGGCCGGACGCCGAAGCCGTCCTGTTCGAAGCGAATCACGGCTCGGCGGCGCGAGCGGTCCGACTCGGGCGGCGCGTCTGGCGGGCCGCGCCGAGCATCCGCTCGGCGGATGCGCTGGGGTGGGCGCTGACGCGCGACGGCCGGCCGTCGGCCGGGCTCGCGTGGGCGCGGCGCGCGCTGCGGACGGGGTCCTTGGATCCGCTGTTCTCTTTGCACGCCGGCGTTGCTGCGCGCCGCTCGGGGCGGCTTCGTGAGGCGGAGCGGTATCTGACGGCAGCGGTGAGGGGGTCGGCGGCGCTGTCGCCCGGGTCCCGTCGGGTGTTGCGGGAGGCACAGTCGTGATCGCCCGGGCCGCCCTCATTGCCGTCGTTCTCGTCCTGATTGGCGCCGGGTCGGCGGACGCCCATCCCCTCGGCAACTTCTCGGTCAACCACCTGTCGACCGTGTCGATCTCCTCCAACGAGGTCGGGGTTCGCTACGTCCTCGACCAGGCGGAGATCCCGACCGTCCAGGAGCGCGGGCTCGGCCGAGCCGAGGTGCTGCGCCGGAAGCTCGCCGAGGTCGAGCGAGGGCTGCGGCTGACGGTGGATGGCCGCCACACGGTCCTGCGCCCCGCCGGACGACCGGCCCTGACGTTCCCACCCGGCGCCGGCGGACTCGCGACCACTCGGGTGGAGCTCTCCCTCACTGCGGTCGTGCGGAAACCGCGCCGCGTGACCCTGAGCGACGACACCTTCCCCGGCCGCGTCGGCTGGAAGGCCATCGTTGCGGCGCCCGGCGAGGCCACCGCGGTCCGAACGGACACGCCGAGCGGCGACCCGACCGGAGGCCTTCGCAGCTACCCGCAGGGCCTGCTCGCCGCCCCCGCCGACCGACGCGAGGCGAACTTCTCGGTAACGGCAGGCGCCGGCACGCTGGTGGCGCCGGAGGAGGAGGGCGGGAAGCCGCGCACGATCAGCGTGGCCGACGCGGGGGACGGCAGCCGCGCGGGCGGCGCGACGAACGGCGCCGAGACCGCGTCGCGCTCCGACGGCTTCACCGCTCTGTTCGCGGACGCTGCCGCAGGCCGTGGGGTGCTGATCGTGATGCTCCTCGCGGCGCTCGGCTGGGGTGCGCTGCATGCGCTCTCGCCGGGCCACGGCAAGGCGATGGTGGCCGCCTACCTGATCGGGACCCGCGGAACCTCGCGTGACGCCGTGCTGCTCGGCATGACCGTCACGGTCACGCACACGATCGGGGTCTTCGCGCTGGGTCTCGTAACACTCGCGCTCTCTCAGTACATCCTTCCCGAGCAGCTCTATCCCTGGCTGACGCTGATCTCGGGCCTGATGGTGGTGGGGGTGGGAGGAGCCGTGCTCCGCTCACGGCTGCGGCGAGGAAGGAGCGAAGCGCACGGACACGCACAGGGCCATGCCCACGGCCACTCGCACCCGCACGGCCATGCCCACGGCCACTCGCACGCGCGCGGCCAAATGCACGGGCACGGCCACGCGCCCGACCGCCGCCTCGGCACCGCCGGCCTCCTCAGCATGGGCGCCGCCGCCGGCCTCCTCCCCTGCCCGTCCGCGCTCGTGGTGCTTCTTGCCGCGATCTCCCAGCACGAGGTGGCGCTCGGGATGCTGCTCATCGTCGCCTTCAGCCTCGGCCTCGCCGGCACGCTCACCGGGCTCGGCATCGCCGTGGTTCACGCCCGGCGCTTCGTGCCGCCTCGCGTCGCCACGTCGCGGGCAGCGGCCCTGCTGCCCGCGCTCTCAGCAGTTCTGGTCATCGCCATCGGACTGGTCCTGGCCGCTCGGGCCGTCCCCGGAGTTGTCTGACACAAGGAGGACTCGCAATGAGCTTCGACTTCCTGTTCCAACCCGCAGAGCAACTGGACCACCTCATCGAGGGCCTGTTTGCCGGAGCCACGCTGCCGGTCGCGCTGCTCGTGGCGTTCCTGCTCGGCCTCCGCCATGCCTCTGACCCGGATCACCTGGTGGCCGTGACCTCGCTGGTCGCGGCGGAGGACGGAGACACCCGCAAGGCGGCCGGCCTAGGCGTCTGGTGGGGGCTCGGGCACGCCGCGTCGCTGCTCGCCCTCGGCATTCCGCTGATCGCCTTCAAGGCGCAGCTCCCCGCGTGGCTCGAGAGCGGCGCCGAGAAGGCCATCGGCCTCGTGATCCTGGTTCTCGCCGCGCGCGTCATCTTCAAGTGGGCGCGCGGCGACTATCGAGCCACCGCCCACGATCACGAATACGGCCACTCGCGCCGACGGCACCTGCGGCCCGGCGGTGGAAGCGACCACCGGCACGTGCCCGTCCGCACCCGCGGGCAGGCGCTGTCGATCGGCCTCCTCCACGGCCTCGCCGGCACCGGCGCCGTGGTGCTTCTTCTGATAGCCGCGCTTCCGACGCAGTTCGAGGCCGGCCTGGCGCTGGCCGTGTTCGCGCCGATGTCGGTCGTCTCGATGGCCGCGTGCACCGCAGCCTTCGCCTGGATCCTCACCCGCCCGCTTATCGAGCCCGTGTACCGCTCGGTGCTGATCCCGGCCCTAGGCCTGTTCGGGGTCCTGTTCGGGCTCTCCTATGCGGGGCTCGCCTAGGGGCACGCGGCCTAGCCGCCCGTCTGGAACGCCCGCAGCGCAAGCGTGAGGATCAGGAGCGCGCCCACCGTCATGACGCCCATCTCGCCAAGCGCCACGCGCTTCGCGAGCGCCACCTGCTCGGCGCGGTCGAGCGCATCGATGTCCTCGACCTCCTCGATCTCGCGCTGCGCGACGGCCACGCGCAAGCCCTCGCTCACCAGCGAGACGATCAGCGGCGAGATGCCGTAGGCGATGTGCAGCCCGTCCGGCGCGGAGGCGCCGCGGGCCACCAGCAGGAGGCCCACGACCGCCTGAATCACCACCGTCGCCTGCGCCGCGCGGAGGAGCGGCCAGAAGACGATCGAGGCGCGCGCGTCCTTCCGAATCCACCCGATCGCGCCCCATACAGAAGCCACCAGGTTGGTCGCCAGGACGGCGATCCCCATGACCATGTGAAATTCGCTCAGCGAGTGTCCTTCCGCACTATGTAGCACCCCCGCACAAGGGTGCGTTATACCTCGCAGTTGGAATGCTGAAGAGCTACCTGCCCGCCCTGGTCTTCCTGCTGCTTGGAATCGGGATCGGCACGGCCTTCACGCTCGCCAACTACGCGCTCGGTCCTGCCCGGCGCCCGATCGGCATGAAGCGGGAGCCGTACGAGAGCGGCCTGCCGTCGGACGTGAGGAAGTCGTTCCGGTTCGGAATCAGCTTCTACCTGATCGCGATGCTCTTCATCCTGTTCGACATCGAGGTCGTCTTCCTCTATCCGGTCGCGATGAAGCTCGAGGTCTTCGGCGTCTTCGCGCTGGTCGAGACGGTCGTCTTCGTCGTTCTCCTCCTCATTGCGCTCGTGTTCGTCTGGCGAAGGGGAGCACTGGAATGGAAGTGACGCGCACCAAGATCGACGGCGACAGCCTCCGCGTGCGCCAGCTGAAGGCGCAGCAGCTGCTCCGCGGCGAGCTGGAGGACGCGGACCTCGAGCGCGAGGTCGAGCAGCGGCTCCTGTTCACCAAGCTCGAGACCGCCCAGAACTGGGCACGCAAGAACGCCCTCTTCCCGCTCGGCTTCGGGCTCGCGTGCTGCGCGATCGAGATGATCACCGTCATCGGCTCGCCGCGGAACGACCTGTCGCGCTTCGGCGCCGAGGTGACCCGCTTCTCCCCGCGCCAGGCGGACCTGCTGATCCTGTCTGGCCGGGTGTCGGTGAAGATGGCGCCGATCATCCGGCGCCTCTACGAGCAGATGCTCGAGCCCAAGTGGGTGATCGCGATGGGCGCCTGTTCGTCGAGTGCGGGCATGTTCAACAACTACGCCGTGGTCCAGGGCGCCGACAAGTTCCTTCCCGTCGACATCTACGTGCCCGGCTGCCCCCCGCGCCCCGAGGCCCTGATCTACGGGATCATGAAGCTGCAGGACGAGATCATGGGCGACCCGTCGATGGGATGGCGCGAGCGGTACCGGGCTGAAGGGACCGAAGAGATTGCCTGACGCGACCGGCCTCGAGCTGATCGCCCAGCGCGTTCGCGAGAGCGTCGGCGACGACTCGGTGACCGACACGATCTTCTACCGCGGCCGGGCGACGCTCGACGTCGCGCCGCAGAGCGTCCACGACGTGATCGCCTACCTCCGCGACGACGACCAGGAGCCGTGGGACCGGCTCATGAGCCTGCACGGCGTGGACTACCTGCCAGCGGAGCCGCGCCTCGGCGTCCACTACGAGCTGCTGTCGATGGAGCGCGCCGACCGGTTCAACGTGCGCACCCGCGTGGGCGTCGAGGACCCGCGCCTTCCAACAGTCGTGGACGTCCACCCGACGGCGAACTTCCAGGAGCGCGAGGTCTACGACATGTTCGGCGTGGTCTTCGAGGGCCACCCCGACCTGCGGCGCATCCTCATGCCGGAGGACTACGAGGGCTATCCCCAGCGGCGCGACTTCCCCATGGGAGGCGAGCCGGTCATCTACACCTTCAACGAGCCGAAGCTCCCGCGCTGGTATGACTGACCTTCGCCGCCCGGGCACGATGACCGAGGCGCTCGACGTGCCGTACCGCGAGCGCGAGCGCTCGGTGACGATGGAGTCGATCGGCGAGGAGCACGACGAGCTCCTCACGATCAACATCGGCCCACACCATCCCGCGACCCACGGCGTGCTCCGCCTGCTCACGACGCTCGAGGGCGAGATCGTGCGCGACGTCACGCCGATCATCGGCTACGTCCATACCGGGATCGAGAAGAGCTGCGAGGACCAGCAGTACTGGAAGGTGATCCCGTTCGTCGAGCGGATGGACTACCTCTCGTACTACTTCAACGCGATGGCGTTCTGCCTGGCCGTCGAGAGCCTGCTCGAGGAGGAGGTGCCGGCGCGCGCGCAGTGGCTACGGGTCATCCACCTTGAGCTGAACAGGATCGCCTCGCATCTGTTCTGGATCGCGACCGGCTCGCTCGACATCGGAGCGATCACGATGCTCTGGTGGGGCTGCCGCGACCGCGACCTGGCGCTTGACCTGTTCGAGATGTCCGGCGGCCAGCGTTTCCACACGCGCTACTTCCAGGTTGGCGGTGTGATCGAGGACATCCCGCCCGGCTTCGAGGAGATGACGCGCAAGTTCATCAAGACGATGTACACGCGCATCGAGCAGTACCTCAGCCTGCTCGACCGCAATGAGATCTGGCTCCAGCGCACGAAGGGCACCGGCATCGTGCCGCTCGAGACGCTGCTCCAGCTCGGCGTGACCGGCCCGCTGCTCCGCGCCGCCGGTCACCCCTGGGACCTCCGCAAGGCCATGCCGCACTCGGGCTACGAGAACTTCGACTTCACGGTCCCGGTCGGCACCGTGGGCGACAACTACGACCGCTTCCGTGTGCGCGTCGAGGAGATGCGCCAGTCGCTGCGGATCGTCGAGCAGGCGCTGGACGGCCTTCCCGAGGGGCCCTACATCACCGCGAACCGCAAGGTGGCGCTCCCGCCACGACACGAGCTCGCCACCTCGATGGAGGCGCTGATCCACCACTTCAAGCTCGTGACCGAGGGCTTCCGCGTGCCGGCCGGCGAGTCGTATGCGGCGGTCGAGTCGCCGCGGGGAGAGCTCGGCTGCTACGTGCTCGCCGACGGCTCGTCGAAGCCCGCGCGCGTGCACGTGCGCGATCCCAGCTTCGTGAACCTGCAGGCGCTGCCGGAGATGGCGCGCGGCCACCTGCTGGCCGACTTCATCACCTGCGTCGCGATGCTCGACCCCATCCTGGGAGGGGTGGACCGCTAGCCGTGGCAGACCGCGCGGAAGAGGTGCGCGACCCGGGCGCGCTGCGGGCGACGACGCTCCCACCCGGCTGGGACGAGGCCGTCGACCTCGAGGCCGATGCGGCGACCATCCCGGACCCGGCAGAGGTCGAGGTGCCCGCCGAGCTGCGCGCCGAGATTGAGCGCCTGATGAGCCTCTATCCCGACCGCCACTCCGCCACGCTGCCGGCGCTCGGAGCCGCGCAGGCGGTGCACGGCTGGTGCTCGCCGCTGGCCATCCGCCAAGTGGCGGCCGTCATGCAGGTGACTCCCGCCTACCTGTCGAGCGTCGCGACCTTCTACGACATGCTGCGCACCGAGCGGCCGGCGCGGAGCTATGTGTACGTGTGCACGAGCGTCGCCTGCCACTTGCGGAACGCGCGCAGGGTGTACCAGGCGCTCGCGGGCGAGGCCGAGGCGCAGGGGCTCGACGATCTCGACCTGCGCGAGTTCGAGTGCCTCGGCGCCTGCGATATGGCCCCGATGGCCTCGTTCGACGGACGCTACGTGGGCCCGATGTCGGAGGAGGACGCGGCCGAGGCGATCCGCCAGCTGAAGGCCGGTGAGACGGTGCTCCCCGGTCGCGGGCTCGAGGATCCCGGCTTCGAGCTGCCGTTCCCCGCGCCGCAGCCGGAGGAGGAGCTCGAGCACCCGAAGGTCGAGCCCGCCGGCGGCGCGTGGCCGGAGGCCGACGAGCAGGAGCCGCCGCCCGCGGAAGGGCCGCCGCCGCACCGGCGCGAGATCCGCGAGCCGTTCGCTCCGGGCACTAGCTACGCGGGTGAGGAGGTCGATCCCTTCACCCGCGACGTGGTCGAGCCGGAGGAAGAGGAGGAAGGCGAGGAGTGAAGGAGACGCGCGTCCTGCTCGCCAACATCGACGAGCCCGACCTCGACAAGATCGAGGTCTACGAGCGGCTCGGCGGCTACCGCGCCATGCGCAAGGCGCTGCTCGAGCTGGGCCCCGAGCAGGTCCTGCACGAGCTCGAGGCGTCGGGCCTGCGCGGCCGTGGCGGCGCAGGCTTCTCAATGGGGAAGAAGGCGAGCTTCATCCCCAAGGGCGCGATGGACAAGTACCTGTGCTGCAACGCCGACGAGTCCGAGCCCGGCGCCTTCAAGGACCGGCTCCTGATGCAGAAGAACCCGCACATGTTGGTCGAGGGATGCATCATCGCCTCGATCGCCGCCGGCGCGAACAAGGGCTTCATCTTCATCCGCGGCGAGTACGAGCTGCAGGCCGACATCCTCGACGCGGCCGTGGCCGAGGCCTACGACAAGGGCTACCTCGGCGAGCGCATCCTCGACTCGGATCACAGCTTCGACCTGGTCGTGCATCGCGGCAAGGGCGCGTACATCTGCGGCGAGGAAACGGGGCTGCTGGATGCTCTGGAGGGCAAGCGCGGCAACCCGCGGCTCAAGCCGCCCTTCCCGGCGAACCAGGGCCTCTACCAGGGACCGACGCTGATCAACAACGTCGAGACGCTCTGCAACGCGCCGCTGATCATCGAGCACGGCGTGGACTGGTACAAGCAGTTCGGCGTCGACAACTCGACCGGCACGAAGATCGTGTCGATCTCGGGCAACATCCAGCGACCGGGCAACTACGAGGTCGAGCTGGGTGTCACGGTGCGCGACATCATCTACGGCCTCGGCGGCGGTCCTCCCGAGGGGCGCGATCTCAAGTGCTTCTTCCCGGGCGGCTCCTCGGCGCCGGTGCTCACCAAGGAGCATCTCGACCTGCCGTTCACGTACGAGGCGATGGCCGAGGCGGGCTCGATGCTCGGCACCGCGTCGATGATCGTCGTCGACGACTCGCAACCGCTGGTCCCGCTCGCCCTCCGGCTGGCCGAGTTCTACCGCCACGAGTCGTGCGGGAAGTGCGTCCCCTGCCGCGAGGGAACGAACTGGACCGTGAAGGTGCTCGAGCGCGTGGACGAGGGCGAGGGCACGCCGATGGACCTCGACATCCTCGAGCAGGTCCAGGGCAACATCATCGGCAACTGCCTGTGCGTGCTCGGCGACTCGATGGCGATGCCGGTCGCTTCGATGCTCAAGCACTTCCGCGAGGAGTTCGAGCAGCACATGGAGGCGGCGCGGCGGCGGCGCGACCTAGCCGAGCTCGAGCACCTCTCGGCGCCGGAGCTCGCGGCCGTGCCAGAGGCGGGGCCCGCCTAGACCATGGCCCGCCCCGAGCAGAACTGGATCACCTTCGAGATCGATGGCAGGCAGGTGCGCGCGCTGGAGGGCTCGATGCTCGTCGACGCCGCCAAGTACGGCGACGTGGAGATTCCCTACTTCTGCTACGAGCCGAAGCTCGGCCACCCGGTCGGCGCATGCCGAATGTGCCTCGTGGAGATCGAGGGCATCCCGAAGCTCCAGACCTCGTGCTCGACGCCGGTGCGCGACGGCATGGTGGTCAACACCACCTCCGCTCGCGTCAAGCACGCCCAGAACGCGGTGGTCGAGTTCCTGCTCGTGAACCACCCGCTCGACTGCCCGGTGTGCGACAAGGGCGGCGAGTGCCCGCTCCAGGACATCTCCTTCGGCTGGGGCGCCGGCCGCTCGCGCTTCATCGAGCCGAAGCGCCACTTCAAGAAGCCTCTCGAGCTCTCGCCGCTGGTGGCGATCGACCGGGAGCGCTGCATCCTCTGCTACCGCTGCGTGCGCTTCTCCCAGGAGATCGCTGAGGACCATCAGCTCGTGTTCCTCGACCGCGGCGACCACACCTTCGTCGGCACGCACGACGGCCGGCCGTACGTCGCGCCCTTCAGCGGCAACATCATCGAGCTGTGCCCGGTGGGCGCGCTGACATCGAGGGCGTACCGCTTCCGCGCGCGACCCTGGGACGTCGAGGGTTCCGGCACGGTCTGCACGCTCTGCCCGTCGCAGTGCAACGTGGAGCTCACCGTGCGCGACGACGCGAAGGTCGTCCGCGTGCTCGCGCGCGACAACGACGAGGTCGACGACGGCTGGCTGTGCGACAAGGGTCGCTTCGGCTACCAGTCGTTCGCGTCGAGCGAGCGCATAACCGCTCCGCTCGCGCGCATCGGGGGGTTCCTGCGCGAGACCACCTGGGAGCGCGCTCTCGCCGAGGCGGCGTCTGTCCTCGAGCGCTCGGGCGAACGGACCGTCGCGCGCGTGGGCGGCCAGGCGACGAACGAGGAGGGCTTCCTGGTCCAGCACCTGCTGCGACAGGGCCTCGGCTCGCCGAACGTGTTCTCGGGCCTGGCCGCGGACTCCGGCGCCGGCGCCGGCTCTGCAGATGCCGGCTCCGCGCCCGGCCCGGACGAGGCGCGCTCTCTCGCGCGCGCGCTCACGCGCGTGGATATGTCCGCGCAGGTCTCGGACATCGACCACGCCGACGCGATCCTGGTGCTCGACACCGAGCTGGTGGACGAGGCGCCCATCATCGACCTGCGCGTGCGCAAGGCGGTCAGGCGAAACGGCGCCCGCCTCGTCACGGCAACGAGCCGGCCGTCCACCCTCGACGGCGCCGCCTCGGCCGCGCTCCGCTTCGCGCCCGGCGGCGCCGAGGCCGCCCTCGGCGCGCTGGCCGCCGCCCTCGGCTCGTCGCGCGCCGACGCGGGCGCGCTCGACGATCTCTCGCGCAGCGCCCGCGCGGAGGCCGGCTTCATCCCCGGCCGGACGCCGAGCGAGAACGGGGCCGCCCCTGCCGGCGCGGCCCCTTCCCCAGCCGGCGCGGCGCCTTCCCCCGCCGGCAACGGCGCGACCGCGGCGCGACCCTCGCCCGCCGACGCCGTGCGACAGGTTGCGCACGTCTTGCGCGACGCGGGCGACGTCGTGGTCATCTGGGGCGAGCGGGTCGTCTGCGGGGGTCGCGGCATGCAGGCCGGTCAGGCGCTGCTCGCGGTCGCGGACGCGCTTGGCATCGTGGGCAAGCCGGAGTCGGGCCTGATCGGGATCCCCGCCGAGACGAACGGGCGCGGCCTGCGCGAGGTCGGCTGCGCTGCCGGGCTCGGCCCGGGCCTCGCCGACGCCGAGCCGCCGGTTGAGGCGGCCGGCCCCGCCGGCGCGCTCCTGCTCGTCGAGGCCGAGGCCACCGAGGCGGAGATGGCCGGCGCGGCAGCGGTGGTCGCCTTCGCGGGCTTCCAGAACGAAGCACTCGAGGCGCAGGCCGACGTGGTCTTCCCCGCCGGTGTGTACGCCGAGAAAGAGGGCACCATCACCCACCCGGACGGGCGCCTCCAGCGGGTGCGCCAGGCGCTTGGCCATCCAGGCGGGGGCCGACCCGCCTGGAGCGTGCTGGCTGAGCTCTGCGAGCGGCTCGGCGCAGGCACGGGCGCGATGTCGTCATCCGCAATCACCGGCCTCATTTCGGAGGCCGTCCCCTTCTACGCCGGCCTGACGCTCGACGAGATCGGCGGCAACGGCGTGCGCTGGCAGGAGCGGGACGCGGCGGCGGCTCTCCCGCAGGAGGAGCTCCCCACCGACCGGCTCGAGCAGCCGCCCGCCGCACAGGACCGGCTCCTGCTCGCCTCCGCGCCAACCCTGTGGAGCGGGCCCACCGTCGAGCACTCGCCCTCGCTCAGCTTCCTCGCCACCCACGACCGCAGCGCGCTGATATCCGTCGAGGACGCCAGGCGGCTCGAAATCGACAGCCGCGACGAGGTCGAGCTGGAGGCGAACGGCGAGAGCGTCCGCGCGATCGCCATCGTCCGGACGGGCGTGCCGGCGGGCAGCGTCTTCCTCACCCCGCCTGCGCTCGCCGAGGGGCCGGTCGAGATCAGGGCCCGTGAGGCGGTGGCGACCTGATGGTCATCGGACTCGAGAGCACCATCTGGCTGATCGTGAAGCCGATCGTGATCTTCGCCTTCGTGCTCGGGATCGTCCCGATCATCCTCTGGCTCGAGCGCAAGCTGCTCGGCCGCTTCCAGTCGCGCATCGGCCCGAACCGCGTGGGCTTCCGCGGCCTCCTCCAGCCCGCCGCCGACGTGCTCAAGCTGCTCTCGAAGGAGGCCTCGACGCCCGAGACCGCGGTGCCTTGGATGATGGCCATCGCGCCGGTGATCTCGATCGTCACCGCGGTCGCGACGCTCGCGATCATCCCGTGGGGACCCGTCGGCGCATGGGGCGGCGACGTCGGCCTCTATGGCATCGACGTCTCGATCGGCGTCCTCTATTTCTTCGCCTTCGGCTCGCTCGCCTTCTACGGGCTGATGCTCGGCGGCTGGTCCTCCGGCTCGAAGTACTCGTTCCTCGGGGCCATGCGCTCCGCGGCGCAGCTCATCTCCTACGAGGTGGCGCTCGGCCTGTCGCTCCTCGGCGTCGCGATGACCGCCGGCTCGCTGTCGATCGTCGACATCGTCCAGTCGCAGGACAACATCTGGTACGTCGTCCCGCAGTTCGTGGGCTTCTGCATCTTCCTGGTTGCCGGCTTCGCCGAGACCGCGCGCGCCCCCTTCGACCTGCCGGAGGCCGACGCGGAGATCGTGTCGGGCTACAACACCGAGTTCGGCGGGATGCGCTTCGGCTCGTTCTTCATGGCCGAGTACATCGAGGTCGTGATCATCTCCGGCATCGCGGCCGCGTGCTTCCTCGGCGGATGGCACGGCCCCGGGCCCGAGGCGCTCGGGCCGCTCTGGATGTTCCTGAAGCTCATGCTCGGCGTGATCTTCTTCATCTGGATCCGCGCCTCGCTGCCTCGGCTCCGCTACGACCAGCTGATGTCGTTCGGCTGGAAGGTGCTGCTGCCGCTCGCAACGCTGAACGTTCTCGCAACCGCAATCGTCCTGGTGGTGACCTGATGAGCCCCTTCGCGTGGGAAGAC
>Ga0105249_10004104_pt1 | contig 12577 bp, 10 predicted proteins | sample KBSS44metaG_FD_81522 | JGI IMG/M metagenome (GOLD analysis project Ga0105249, IMG submission 81522) | Switchgrass rhizosphere microbial communities from Kellogg Biological Station, Michigan, USA - KBS S4-4 metaG | ecosystem: Host-associated > Plants > Roots > Rhizosphere > Soil | place... | reverse complement strand
CGATCGCGAGTGCTGTCGCATGAGGTATGCGATAGCGATAGCCAAAGCCGGAGGGATGGGATGCGGAGAGTCCTTCGGCCGCATGCTCGAGCAGTGAGCACGCGCTGTGCAGATCACCCGCGCCAAGCGCCGCCCGGCCCGCTATGGCAGCACCGAGCAGTTCGGCGGCGCCAGGAAGGTGGGCTGCCTGCTGCTGCGTGCGATCGGCGACGTCCATGGCATCGGCAACTCGGCCAGCGAGCAGCAGCGCCCCGACCTCGGCGTCGGCGATGTTGAATCTCATGTGCGGAGCGTCGAGAGCGCGAGCCGCAACGACATGTCCCGCCTTCGCGTCAGCAAGGGCGTCATTGGTTTTCCCCGCATCTGCGGAGATCTGCGCGAGCACCCACGCTATCTCGGCGCCGACGACCGGAATATCGGTTAAGGCAAGATGTTTCGAAGCCTGGATGGCTTCTTGGGGCTTATCCATCGCGAACCAGTAGATCGTGAGAAACGCGTCGATGTACCCGCGAGCGCGCGGCGGAGCGAACCGCGACGCATCGTCGATCAGTCCCTTCGCTCGTGCCGGGTCACCGAGCGCCCACAGCATGTTGCTACACCGCAGGAACGCAAACCTGGCACGCTCGTGATCGGTCAACTCAGTGGTATCGATGCCCGCGAAGACGGCCTCGGCCTCCTCCCCCCGTCCTGACCACGACAATGCGTGCGCGCGAACGAAATTCGGTTCCGGCCCCGCACCGGCGTGCGTCGCCGCTTCCGCGAGTCGATCCGCGAGCGAAAGGTCCCCGAGCCAGACGGCACCGTGCGCTGCCCGCACCAGCAGGTCGGCATCGGGTGCGAGGTCGGAGTCCAGACTCAGGGTCGCGCGTCGCACGATGACGCGGATCTCGTCGTGCTCAACGGACGCGGCGAGTTCGTTGGCCACCAGTCCCCGTAGCCGTCGTAACCGCGTGTGGGCCACGCGTCTGCGGCGCACCTGCCCGTACAGCGGATGCGCCACCCGCACCTCGATGCCTCCGCCTGCCGGCTCCAGCGTTATCAGGTCTCGGATTTCGGCCTCCTCGACGGCGGCAGGATCGGTGATCCGCGTCAACGTCGCGAGTTCGATCGGCTCCGCGACAGCCAGCACATCGATCACATCGCTGACCGGCGATGGCAAATCCCCGATTCGGGATTCGATTAGCTCGACCAGCCCGGGCGGCATGATCGGCTCACCAATCCACCGCCACAACCCGCTTTCGTGCACAATTCGGCCGTCGGCGACCTCTTGTTCGACGATGTTGCGCAGGTACAGCACGTTTCCTCGGGTCAGCTTCCAAAGCCGCTCGGCCGCATCCGAATCCACCGAACCACCCAACGCCGCCGAGAGCAGCGCGGCGGTTTCCTCGAGCGACAGTTGCTTGAGGTCGAGCCTGTCGAACTGGCCGGCTTTCCATAGCTCCTGTATCGCCACGGGGATCGGCGCAGAATCCCTCGCGGTGAGTATCACCTTCGCCGACCCACGCTGCACGATCTGATGCACGACGAAGGTCGAAAGGTCATCCAGCAGATGGACGTCGTCGACACCCAGCACCACGTCTGCGGATGCAGACGCAGAAGCCAGCGACTCGATGACGCCTTGCAGCAGTTGAAAGGTGTCCGTGACGCCCGACGGTGCCCACGCGGTGAACGCCCCGAGAGGAATCTCCCGCGCTGAAGCGGTGCCTACCGTCCACCGAGTTTCGCAGCCCTGCGATGCGGCCGCCGACAGGGCCTCCCTGGCGATGCGGCTCTTCCCCACACCCGCCGCTCCGCAAACAAGAATGCCGGACACGGCCGAAGCAGAGATGGCGGCCTCCACAGCCTGCATCTCCTCCGCCCGGCCAATTAACGGCCACGACAGTCTCACCTCAGAAGCGTAAGAGCGGGTGCGTCATCACAAGGGGTGATTGGCGAGTTCGCCCGAATACCGCACGGTAGGGGCCGCTGCGGACCTTTGCAAAGCGCAGCAGTTGCCGGCGGTGCTAGCTACCTTTCTTCACTTTCAGCACCTGCTTGCGCAGGCCGTCGGTGGCGGTTTCCATCGCGCCCTTCATCGCTCGCTTGAGCACGAATCCGGGCAGCGGCACGGACAGGTCGATGGTGATGTCGAACTTGACCGTGGTCTTGTCTCCCTGGGGGGTCAGCGTGTAGCTGGCGTCCTGGGCCTTCAGCTGTCCCGCAGAGATCAGCGTCCAGCTGGCCTTGTTGTCTGTCCAGGTGTACTCGACGACCTGCTCGTCGGAGATGCCCGCAGATTTGACCTTCATCTTGACCCGCTTGGGCCTGCCGTCGTCGTAGGCCTCGAGGACCTCGGCGCTCTGGTACTGCGGCGACCACGTCGGCGTCGCCTCGACGTCGGCGATGACGTCGAGAATCTCCTCCGGACTGGCCTCGATCACAACCTCACGGGAATCGCTGGTAGCCATGGCGCGACCATACTGGTTTAGCGTTGCCGTCATGGAGCTTTGGGAGCTGGTGGCGCGCGAGCGGATCAGAGACACACTGGCCCGCTACAACTGGTCGGGCGACTCACTGCGGCTCGACGAGCTCGCTCAAAGCTTCTGCGAGGACGGCGAGCTGGAACTGCGCGGCAGCGAGCCGGTGCGCGGGCGCGCCGCGATCGTCGAGCTTCTCGGCGGTGTGGTCGCCGCGCCGAATGCGACCGCGCAGACGTCGGGCACCAGACGCATCGTGCGCCACAGCGTGACCAACGTCCGCTTCACCGACTTGGGTCACACCGAAGCGCGGGTCGCCAGTTATTTCATGGTTGTCACCGAGATCGGTCTCGACCACTACGGCCGCTACCGTGACGTGTTCGTACCGGTCGGTGACGACTGGCTGATCCGCCACCGTTTCGTGTCGACCGACTGGAGCGCACCGGACTCGACAATGGCGCGCTAGGGCCCCCGCTCAGCCTGGCGGCACCAGCATCGACTGCCAGGTCTTGTTGCCCGGATGCGCCAAATCCGACTGCACGTAGCGCTTCCCGTCCGGACCGATGTAAACACCCGTCGCGGGATCGTATGGAACAGCGGCCACCGGTGGCGGCGGCGCGTACTGCGGGATGCCTTGCCCAGACAGCGTCGCGTTGGGATCGCCTTTCCAGTTGAGGCCCTCGTTGAGCGGGACGTAGTGCTCGTCGCTTTCGCACATCTCCACCGTCGGTGCGCGCTTGTCCGGCTTCGTCTCGCACGGAATATTGCGTACGCCCCGGACATTCATATCCGAGTCCTGCGGGATGCGGCAGTACAACTCGCCCGCTGGACGCTCGGGATAATCCTGGTCCGACGGCGAGCGCTGCTGCCGCACGGGCAGGAAGCCGGTGTTGCATGGCGGCGGCAGGTTGAGGTTCAGATTGAAGTCGAGGTAGATGCCCCGATACGCCTGTTTGACACCGGAATCCGCGACGGCGATGGCCGACATGACTGCTGTGCCCTGCGGGAAGAGCACCAGCAGTTGCTCGAGGTCGTTTCGGTAGGTCACCGCGATGTCACCGAGGCTGACCAGGTTCGCGAGCAGCATCGGCAACGCGGGCGCCACCCGGTCGAACAGCGCCCTGCCTTCTTCCAGCGCGGGGCTTCCGATGTTGAGGAGATCAGCGAACGCCGCGTCCTGCGCTTTGAACTGGCCGGTGATCGACGCCATCCGCTGCGCCCAGGTCGCAATCGAATCCGCAGTCTGCACTTGAGAATTCAACACAGGCGGGGATTGGTCGATCAGCTGCGTGACCGGGTCGACGGTCTTCGCAGCCTCGATCGCCAGCGAGGTCGACCCGTCGACGATACGGGACAATTCGGGCCCCAGCCTGCCGACGGCCTTGTCCGCCTCATCGACGACCGTGCGCAGATTGTCCGGCGGGATGGCCTTCAGCGCCCGGTTGGTCGCGTCGAGCAGGCTGCCGATGTCGGCCGGAATCTGCACCTTGCCAACGGGAATCACTTCACCGTCGCGCAGCTTCTGCGAGTTGGCGGACTTCGGGGTCAGCTCGAGGAACTGCTCACCGACGGCGGAGCGGCTGTGGACGGCGGCTGAAACGTCCGACGGAACCGGTGTGGCGGAGTTCAGGATCAGGACCGCTTGAACGCCGTCGCGTGTGGTCTCGACCGACTTGACCCGGCCGATCTCCGTGCCGCGATACGTCACCACCGACGTGGGGTACAAACCGCCGGAGGCGGGCAGATCGACCGTGACCGTGTATCGCCCGATCCCGAACAACGCGGGGACTTTGACGAAACCGAACGCCATCACGCCGACGGCGACGACGGTGATTGCCGCCAGGATCGCCAGCTGTGTCCACACCTGACGAGTCAACCGGATCATGTCAGTACGCACCCCACCGGTACGGCGCGATCAGCGGATTACCTGCGGTGTACGGGCTTGGCATCTGTCCGATCGTGCGGCCCCACTGGATTTCGAGTTCGGTGAGGTCACCTTCCCACCGCGTTCCGGTGAACAAGCTGCTGTCGATCCGGCTCAGCGTCAGATCGATGACCAGGGTGATGTTGGCGAAGTCGCCGCGGAACCAGTTGGCGAGCGTGCTCTTCACCCAGGGGTACGTCGACAGGAAGTCCAGCCCCTTGGTAAGCGCGGGCCCGGCGTTGGCGAGTTCCCTGAACACCGGCGCCATGTTGCGCAGGTTGTTCACGAACGAGTCTTTCGTCTGATCGACGGTCGACGTGGCGATGGCGCTGAACTTGCCAAGCGCGTCGATCGCGTTCGCCAGTTTCGTGCGTGAATCCGACAGCACCGCCAGCGCCTGCGGGATCGTGGTCAGAGCCTTGTCGACTGTCTTGTCCTTGGCGGCCACCTGTCCGGCCAGCGAGTTGAGATGCTCAGTGGCCGCGATGATGTCGTCGGTCTGCTCATTGAGCGCTGAGATGAAGGTATCCAACTGATTCAGCAGGCTGCGCATGTCGTTCTCGCGACCGGCCAAAGCCTTGGCGAACGACTGGTTGATCTCCTGAAGCTGACCAAGCCCACCGCCGTTGAGCAGAACCGAAACCGACGCCAACGTCTGCTCGGTGGTCGGATAGGTATCGGCTCTGGCTAGCGGAATCACCGAGCCGTTCTTGAGCTCACCCTCCGGCGGCTCGTCCGTGGGCGGAGCCAGCTCGATGTGCATCGAGCCCAGCAAGCTGGTCTGGCCGACCTTCGCCGTGCTGTTCGCGGGCAGATGGACATTTTTGTTGATGCGCATGGTCACCAGCGCATGCCAGTCCTGTACCTCGATCTTGGTGACGTTGCCGACATTGACGTCAGCGACCCGCACCCGGGTGTTCTGTTGAATCACAACGACATCGGGTAGCTGCGCCTGGATGGTGTAGGAACCGTCACCGCCACCTTCGGTGCCCGGCAGGGACAGCGAGTTGAGACCGCGCCATTCACAGCCAGGGACAGCCGACAGGCACGCGACGATCAATGCCGTGGACACCGTGCGTCTCACGGGGCACCCCCAGGCGGCACCATCAGGCCCTGCAAGCCCAGGGAGGGGTCGGTAGGCGTCGCCTCGGGCGGCAGATCACCCACCGCCGCTTCTGCCGCTAGCGGTTCTGCCGGATCGTTCACCGGCATTGGGCCACCCGGCTGCGGCGGCAGATGCGGATTCAGACGGTCTTCGCTGTAGGTGATCTCATTCGGCCGCGCTGAGGCACCCACGAACGGGTTGATGCCGAGCGGCGGGAAGTTGTACTGGCGATTCTTGACGATCGGCGCGAGGTACTGGACGCACAACTTCGACGATTGCTCCCAGTTCTTGCGTGACGCGGCTTGGATTGCGCTGCAGATGAATTGGACGGTGTTGGCGAAGTTGACCGGGGCGAGTATGCCCGTGACCGCGCTCTGCGCAGGTTGGTAGATGTTCATGAAGTTCTGAAACACCGTCGGAGCGATGTGTAGCACCTGCTTGATGTCACCGCGGCTTTCGTTCAGCGCTGTGGTGACAGCGTTCAGGTGATCGACGGTGACACCGATGGTTTCTCTGTTCTCGGCGACGAAACCGCGCAGGTCGTTCACCGCGGCGTCCAGCCCCTTCGTCGCGTCGGCCACCTCGTTGGGCGTGTTCGACAGCACCGTCGTGATATCGGCCAGGTTGATATTCAACGCCGCGAGTAGATCGCTGCTGGAGGACAGCGCCGACACCAACATCTGCAGGTTGCGCACGGTGCTGAAGATGTCTGTGCTGTGGTCGCCTAGCGCCGAAATCGCCTGGGAGAGCTTGACGACAGTGTCATGTGCGGTGTCGCCCTGTCCACGCAGGTTGGCTGCGGTGCTGTTGATGAACTCGCCGACTGGGCTCACCCCACCGGGTGTGGTGGGCTGCAGGGAGTCGGTGAGCTTCTCCAACTGCTGGCGCAGGTCGTCCCACTCGACGGGGACCGCGGTGCGCTCCTTCGGAATCGACGCTCCGTCAACCAATTTCGGCCCACTCGAGTATGCTGGTACTAGTTGAATGGCGCGGGCAGACACCAGCGACGGCGACAGGATGGCGGCCTGAACGTCGGCCGGAACCGGATACTGCCTGTCGACCGAGAAGGTGACCTTGGCCGCGTTGGGCTGCGGATCGATCTCTTCGACAGTTCCGACCGCGACACCCAGAATGCGTACCTCATCACCGGTATACAGACCGTTGGTGTTGGCGAAGTAGGCGACGTAGGTGTTTCTGGCGAGGCTCTTCCACCATGGCGTGGCCACTACGGTGATCGCGACAGCCAGAGTGACGGCCAGGGTGATCGCCGTCGCGATCCGCAGCGTGCGGGCGCTCATCACTGTCCTCCCGTCGGCTCGGGCACGCGCGGTCCGAACGTCGGGGTCGGCAGTTCCCCGGCGGCGGGCGCCAGCGCGGGTGGACCTGGAGGTGGTCCGCCGGGCGGCGGCGCAGGCAGGGGCTCGCGGTACGGGTAGCACCCCGTCGGGCCGGGGAGGGGCACCCCGGCCGGCCCGCACCCCGGATCGCCCGGATTACCCGTGATCGCATCCGGCAACGTCAAATTCGGGTCTCCGCCCTGCCCGGTGCGCGGATAGGGCACCGGCAGCGCCGGCGTTCCCGGCTGGCCGACTCCCGGGTCGACGAGTTGTGACGGCAGCAGGACGTTGGGGTCGAGACCCAGATCGGAGAAGGCGGCATCGATGAACGGCTGGGCGAACTGGCCAGGGGCCAGGTTGACCAGCGAGGCCTTGAAGAACGGCCCGGAACCCAGCACTTCGCCGAACGACATCGCGTACCGCCGAAGCAGATACAGCGTGCGCTGCAGTTCCTTCTTACGGTTGTCCAGGATCCCGAGTACCCCGTTGACTTTGTCGAGGGCGGGTTTGAGTTGCGTCCGGTTGTCGTTGACGAGACCCGATATCTGGTGCGACACCGCCGTGAGGTTGTTCATCAACGCATCGACCGAATTGCGTTGCGACAGCAGCTCGGCCAGCAATGCGTTGGCGTTCGCGACCAGGCTCGCGATCTGATCGCCCCGCTTCGCCAGCACTGCGGTGACCGTGTTCGCGTTGGCCAGCAGGTTTCGCAGCTGCGCGTCGCGGGTGTTGAGCGTGTCGGAGAACCGCGCCACCCCTTGCAGTGCGATCTTCAGATCGGGTGGCGTGTCTTTGAAGGTGTCCGCCAGTGTGGTGAGCGCCGACGACAGCTGCGTGGTGTCCAGCGTACTGATGGTGGTGGTCAGGTCACCAAGGGCGTCGGGTAGGTCGTAGGGAGATTTGGTGCGCACGAGGGGAATCGGGCCGCCGAGACTGCCGTCGCCGCGCGGGGTCAGTTCGAGGAACTTGGTGCCGAGCACGGTTTCGGTCTTGATCGCGGCCTCGGTCCGGTCACCCAGTTCGACGCCGTCGCGGACCGTGAAGTCCACCAACACTTTTGTGCCGTCGAGGTGGATGCTGGATACTCTGCCTACACCGAGACCCGACACCCGAACGTCGCTGCCCGCCTTGATGCCGCCGGCCTCCGAGAAGTACGCCGAGTAGTCGGAAGTGCCCTTGATGAAGGGGATCTTGTCGTAGGAGAAGACGGCGATCACCGCAACGGTGACAACGAGGATGCCGACCGCGCCGACGACCACCCGGTTGCGCTCCCCGAGCGGCTTGATGATCGGCAACTTGATTCGCGTCATTTGGATGTGCACCGTCCCGAGGTCTGTTCGGCGAGTTTGATGAACACGGGCTGGCCGCCCTTCCCGTTGACCTTGAGAATCGCATCGCAGAGGTAGAAGCCGAAGTAGTCGCCGTAGAGGCCGTTGCGCGCGAGCACCTGATAGGCGTCGGGCAGCGTCTTGACCAGATCGTCGACGTAGTCGTGATCGGCCTCGATCTGGCCGGCGACCCGGTCGGATTGCTGCACGAATTCCTTGATCGGTTGTCGCGCGTCTGTCAACAGGTCGGCGACCGAGCCTGCCGCGGCGTTGACGTAGGCCGTGCCGGTGGCGATGTCGTTCTTTCGCTCCGCCAGCCCCTGTACCAGTTGTGACAGTTGGTCCAGACCTTCAGAGAACTGATCGTCACGCGCCGCGAAGGTGCCAAGAACGGTGTCGAGGTTGGTGATCACCTGCCCGATGAGTTCGTCGCGGCCCGCCAGAGTTGTTGTCAGCGCGGAAGTCTGGGCGAGCACAGAGGAGATGGTGCCGCCCTGGCCCTGGAATACCTTCAGCAGTTCGCCGGACAGGGCGTTGACCTGGTTGGGGTCCAAGGCACGAAAGAGCGGACGGAAGCCGCCGATCAGCGCGTCGACGTCGAGTGCGGGCGACGTCCGCGCCAACGGAATCGTCGCTCCCGGTTGAAGTTTCCGCACCGAACCCGCGCCCTCTTCGAGGGACAGGTAGCGGTCACCGATCAGGTTCTCGTACCGCACCGCGGCCTTGGTGCCCTCGGTGAGCTGCAGTCCCTTGTCGATGGCGAAGTCGACCGTGACAGTTCCATCCTTGTGCAGCGTCAGGTCCTTGACCTTGCCGACCTCGACGCCGGCAATGCGGACGAAGTTGCCGCCTTTCAGACCGGACACGTTCGTGAACACGGCGCTGTAGGAAACCCGGGTGTCGAACCGGAACTGCCCGAACACCGTCACCAGTACGAACATCGATACCAGGCACAGCGCGGTGAACAGTGCCACGCGCGTCGCGGCGCGCACGGTCCTGCGCCTCATGGGGTACCCCTCCCCTGCTCGCGCGTGGGCCCAGGCGGCGGCGGGTACAGGGGCGTGCCGTCCGGCGCGTATTCCGGTGCGCCATAAGGAGGCGCACCGGGGTAGGCAGGCCAGGGACCCGGCGCAGGCGGGCCGTTGTAGCGGATCTTCGGTGGCTCGGGGTTGGCCTTGGTCACCGGGAAGTAGTTCGCGAAGCCCGGGAAGCCGATGCCCGGGTTGGGCCGGATATCCAGGCCGGTCCCGAACCCCGTGTCGGTGACCAGATACTTCACCGGGAAGTTCTTGCTGACGTCGGGCAGCGAGCCGCAACTGGGCTTGCCGCCCGGGCCGCCCTTGGCGTTGACGATCGGCAGGTTGTCGGGGAAGCGGTACGGATCGTCGCCCATCAACAGGCCGGCGTCCATGATGACCGACTTGCCGTTGCCGCCCAATGCATCCCGGCCACCGTGCTCAAGGAACCACTGAGCGCCCTGGAACAGGCACGTGTAGGTCGGCGAATACTTCAGGAACAGCGCGGTCGTCGGATCAAGAATGTTCATCGCACGGACAAGGTTCGTCTGGTTTCCACCGATCGTGTTGATGCCCGATTGAGAGAATCCGACCGCAGACAGCAGCAGCTGATCGAGCGACTTGGCGTGGGTGCCGAGCGTCGTGCCGGTTGTCGAAAACGAGTCAAGGATCGACAGGATGTCCTGTGCGGCACCTGAATATGCTTCGGCAGCCTCGCCGAACAGCTGCCAGTCCTGCCGCACGGTCGGCATTCGCGGGTTGACAGCCAGCAGCACGTTGTTCGCATCGGTGATCGCTTCACCGATTCGCTCGCCCTTGCCGCGCACCGATTCGGCGACCGCGGACAGCACCGCATTCAGCTTCGCAGGGTCGACCGACCCGACCACCGACTGCAGATTCTGGAACACCGTGTTGACCTCTACGGTCACGTTGCGCGAATGCAACACCGCTCCTGGTTTGAGGGCCTCGGTGCTCGGCTGGTCCGGGACGATGAGATCGACGTACTTGGCCCCAAATGCGGTGCTGGACTTGATCTCTGCCTGCACATTGCTCGGCAGGTACTGAAATGGCCCCCGATCCATTTTGAGTGTCAGCTTCGACAGACTGGCTTCTTCGCCGATCGACGCGACCTCGCCGACTTGGACGCCGCGCAGTTTCACCTTCGCGCCGTCTTCCATGACCAGACCGGCCCTGTCGGAGACCAGGGTGAGTGGGATGGTTTCGCGCAGCGTTCCGTTGAACAGCAGGATCGTCAGCGCGGACAGCGCTGCGATCACAAGGAACAGCACCGGTGCCCACCAGATGGGGTCGATCTTCCCGCGCCGGGATGCGTTTTGCATGCCCATCATCCCGAAAGGTGGAAGTTGCCGGACTGCCCGTACACCGACAGCGTGATGGTCAACAGAATGAAAACGCCTGCGGTGATGGAGGTTCGCACCGCGCGGCCGACAGCCTCACCGACGCCGGCTGGGCCGCCGGTGACGGTGTAGCCGTAGTACGTGTGCACCGCCATCACTGCGGCCGCCATGGACAACGCTTCGATGAAGGACCACAACAGGTCCGTCGGCTGCAGGAACGTCGTGAAGTAGTGGTCGTAGACGCCGCGCGACTGCCCGTAGACGATCGTCGTCCCGAACCTGGTCGCCAGAAACGACATCAGCACCGAGACCGTGTAGATCGGGATGACCGCGACGACACCCGCCACGATCCGGGTGGAGGCCAGGTACGTGATCACCCGGATCCCCATCACTTCCAGCGCGTCGATCTCCTCGTTGATGCGCATGGCACCGATCTGCGCGGTGGCTCCTGCACCGATGGTGGCGGCCAGCGCGACGCCCGCGGTCGCCGGTGCGATGAATCGCACGTTGAGGAACGCCCCGAGAAAGCCGGTGAGGGCTTCGATCCCCACGTTGGACAGCGTGTTATAGCCCTGGGCCGCGATCAACGCGCCGGTGCACAGGGTGAGAAAGCCGATGATGGCCACCGTCCCGCCGATGACGGCCAGCGCCCCAGTGCCCATGCCCATGCCCGCGATCTGGCGCAGCACCATTTCCGGATAGCGCCGGATGGCGTCGGGGGTGGACCACAGCGCCCTGCCGTAGAAGGCGGTCTGCTCTCCCAGCCTGCGGGTCCGATCCACCAGGGGAGTCGTCATGGCGCCACCTTCACGCCGAACGCCGTGGCAAGAATGTTGATGAGAAACAGTGCCATGAAGGCGAACACCACGGTCTCGTTGACCGCGTTGCCGACGGCCGTCGCACCGTTGCCGACGTGCAGTCCCTTGTAGCAGGCGATCAGGCCGGCCGAGAGCCCGAACAACAGCGCCTTGACCAACGACACGACGACCTGGGGCAGGCCGGTCAGCAGTGTCATCCCGGCGACGAACGCCCCCGGTGTGACGTGCTGGACGAACACCACGAAGAAGTAGCTCCCCGAGAGTCCGACGACGGCCACGACCGAATAGAGCATCAGCGCAACGAAAGTCGCGGCGATGACCCGCGGCACCACCAGTGCCTGAGTGGGGTTGACGCCGATCACCTTCATCGCGTCGATCTCTTCGCGAATGGTGCGCGCACCGAGATCTGCGCACATCGCGGTGGCGCCCGCACCGGAGACGACGATGGCCGTGACCACCGGGCCGACCTGTGTGACGGATGCCAGCGCCGCGCCGGCACCGGACAGATCACCCGCGCCCACTTCGATCAGCACGATGTTGAGCGTGAAGACAATGAGCACCGTGTACGGAATCGACAGCACGAGGGTGGGGACGATCGAGACGCGCGCCACGAACCAGATCTGATCGAGCAGCTCGCGCCACGCGAACGGCTGGCGAAACATCGCCGCGAACGTCTCACCCGCAAGGACGACGAAATCCCCGACAGCGACAGCGGGCCGCGACCAGGTAGTCCCCGTCACGGTCGGCCGCCGAGAGGACGAACGCATGGCGACGACTGCAGCGTCATTGCCGCGCGCGAGCACCCCTCCGCGGATTGCATAAGCCTTCCCAATCGTCATCGAGCCTGGGCGGGACGCTAAGAGAGCGGTGATTAGCTGTCAATGCGGCCCTACGGCCCAACCAGTCCGTCAATAAAGGGAATTCGCTGGCTGCCCCAACGCATTTGGTTTCGCTCATTTCGATCAAATCGTGTTGATTATTAGTCTTGTGAGCGCACGGCGTCTGCGTCGGTAGGCTCGTCAGCTATGAGCACCGCAGTGGATCCGACAGTTCCGCCGAGCGGCACGGGATGTGTTGAATGCGACGCCGCCGGCGGCTGGTGGGTCCATCTGCGTCGCTGCGCGGCGTGCGGGCACATCGGCTGTTGCGACGACTCGTTGGCACGCCACGCCTCCGCGCATTGGCGGGAGACCGGCCATCCCATCATCAGATCGTTCGAACCGGGCGAGGACTGG
>Ga0105249_10004103_pt1 | contig 12578 bp, 9 predicted proteins | sample KBSS44metaG_FD_81522 | JGI IMG/M metagenome (GOLD analysis project Ga0105249, IMG submission 81522) | Switchgrass rhizosphere microbial communities from Kellogg Biological Station, Michigan, USA - KBS S4-4 metaG | ecosystem: Host-associated > Plants > Roots > Rhizosphere > Soil | place... | reverse complement strand
TCGAAGCGCTCGACGGGCTTCCCGAGCTTCACGAGCGATACGAGCATGCGCGCCCGGCGGGCGAACAGGGTGCCGCTGACGGCGAGCAGCGCGGCGAGCGCGAGCGCTCCGGCCGCGACGTCTATGAGGACCGCGCCCTTCCGCGGCCGGCGGTCAGGACCGCGCCTTTCCGCGGCCGGCGGTCAGGATCGCGCCTTCCGGAGCTCGGCGGTGATCGCGGGCACTATCTCTGCGAGGTCGCCGATCACGGCATAGTCGGCGCTCGCGAGGATCGGCGCCTCGGCGTCGGAGTTGATCGCGAGGATCTTCTTCGCGCCCTTGCAGCCGGCGATGTGCTGCGTCGCGCCGCTGATGCCGCAGGCGATGTAGAGGTCGGGGGCCACCTTCGTGCCCGTCTGGCCCACCTGGTCGGTGTGCGGCCGCCAGCCGGCCATCGTCACGACGCGCGAGCAGCCGACCGCCGCGTTCAGGAGGCCGGCGAGCTCCTCGAGCATGCCAAAGCCGTCCGCCGAGCCGACCCCGCGTCCGCCGCTCACGACGACCTTGGCCTCGGCGAGCGAGACGCCGGCGGTGGGCGTCTCTGCGTGCTCGACCACGCGCACCGTCAGGTCTGCGTCGTCCAGCGCTGCCTCCAGCCGCTCGACCGTCGCCTCGCCCCCGTTGAGCGTCGTCGCCTCCACCATGTGCGGCGCGACCGTGAGCAGCTTGAGGTCGGAGTCGATCCTGGCCTCCTCCAGCAGGCTGCCGCCCCAACGCACTCTCGTAACCGTTCCGTCACTTCCCACGGCTATGCAGTTGGCCGCGAAGGGCAGCTCCCGGCGAGCGGCGAGATGGCCGAGCACCTCATTGCCCCGGTTCGTTCCCGCGGCGACGACCGCGTCCGGCGCGACCTGGTCGATGAGCTGCTCGAGGCAGGCCGCCCAGGCGGCGGGTGCATATGCCGAGAGCCCATCGTGCTCCGCGACGTGCAACGTCTCGACGCCGTAGGCGCCCAGTCCGGTAACTGCTTCGCCAACGGAGAGGGCGTGCAGCGGACCGCCCAGGTCACGGGCGAGCGAGATGGCCTGCAGCGAGAGCTCCTCGCCGGGCTCGACGAGCACGAGGACGCTCATCCGGCCACCCCGATCTCGCGCATGACCTCCACGACGCGCGGCGCGGCTTCGGGGCCGTTGCCGAGAATCTCCGCCTGCTTGCCCTGGCCCGGCGGCACCACCAGGCGGAGCTTCTCGAGCTTCGGCGCAGGCCGCTCGGGGCTCCGAGTCTCGACGGGCTTCGAGCGCGCGCGCAGCTTCGCCGGCACGGACGGATAGCGGGGCAGGTTGATGCCCTCGAGCACGCTCACCACGGCCGGCAGCGGGAGCTCGTAGATGTCGCGGCCGCCGGGCACCTCCTGCTCGCAGCGCACCCCCCCTTCATAAAGGGACAGTCCCTTTAAGTTTGTGGCGATTGGGCGGCTTAGCGCGTAAGCGACCCGGATCCCCACCTGGTAGTTGCCCGCGTCCGCCGACTCGTTGCCGAACACGATCAGGTCGAAGCCGCCGCCGGCGGCCTCCTCGGCCTCCACGGTCTCGACGATCACAGCGGCGGTCCCCTGCGGGTCCCACTCCTGGCCGTCGGTGACGAGGTGGACGCCGCGATCGCCGCCGTTCGCGAGCGAGTCGCGGATCTGCTCCTCGGCCTCCGCCGGCCCGAGTGTGAGCACCGTGACCTCGCCGCCGTGCTGCTCCACGAGCCGCACCGCCTCCTCGACGCCGCACTCCTCGTGTGGGCTGATCGTGAAGCCGAGGTGGCGCGTCTCGAGCGCCTGCTCGTCGGCGGTCAGGACCATCTTGCCGCCCGTGAGCGGAACGCGCTTGACGCAGACGAGGATCCTCATGTGGGGGTGGTGAGTATCGTGCTCATGCCGGGATCGGGTCGGCCGCCTTCACGCGCTCGTTGTCGGGGTCGAAGAGCGCCGTCGAGTCGTTCGTCTGGACCGTGGCCGGATAGCGCTCGTTCATGTACTCCACCGCCAGCTCCTGCCCGACCACCGCGTGCTCCGGAGGCAGGTAAGAGAGCAGGATGTGCTTGCCCACCGACGGCCCGGCCCCCGCGCTCGTCACGTACGAGCCGCGGCCGTGCGAGTCCACCAGCCGGCCGCCGTCGCGCGTGACGATCGGCTCGCCGCCGAGCGGGTAGCGCCTCACGCCGCTCGCGGACGTGTGGTCGTCCACGGTGAGCGAGCACATGACGGTCTGGGGCACCTCCTCGCGCTGGCGCACGTGCGCCTCCTTGCCGACGAAGTCCTGGTCCTTGACCTTGCCCCAGGCCATCCCGGCCTCGACGACGTTGTACTCGCCGTCCAGCTCGAAGCCGAACGCGCGGTAGCACTTCTCGAGCCTGCCGGTGGTGCCATATACGCCGATGCCGGCGGGCACGATGCCGTGCGGCTCGCCCGCCTCCGCGACGGTGTCCCAGAGCCTCGCGCCCTGCTCGATCGGGACGTACAGCTCCCAGCCGAGGTCGCCGACGTACGAGATCCGCGACGCGAGCACACGCAGCGGCCCCATCTCGATCGTGCGGCAGGTGGCGAACGGGAAGCCCTCGTGCGACATGTCGTCGCCCGTCACCTCGCGCATGATGTCGCGGGCGCGCGGCCCCCAGAGCCCGAGCGTGGTCCAGCTAGAGGTGAGGTCGAAGATCTGCGCGGTGCCGTCCTCGGGCAGGTGGTCGCGATACCACTTGAGGTCGGCCATCCCGTGCGCGCCGCCGGTGACGACGCGGAAGTGCTCGTCGCCGAGCCGCATCACCGTCAGGTCGGAGCGGAAGCCGCCGCGCGGGGTCAGCACCGGCGTGTAGACGACCTTCCCGAGCTTCACGTCCATCTGGCGCATCGAGACCTTCTGCACGCACTCGAGCGCGCCCGGGCCGACGATGTCGAAGATGCAGAACGCCGTCAGGTCGAACATGGCGGCGCGGTCGCGCATCGCCAGATGCTCGGCGTTGATGATCGGAGACCACCAGCGCGAGTCCCATTCGGCCTCGCGCTCGGGGATCTGCTCCGCGAACTCCTCGAGCAGCGGGGCGTTCGACTCGTACCAGTGCGGCCGCTCCCAGCCGGCGGCCTCGTAGAAGACCGCGCCGAGTGCCGCCTCGCGCTCGTAGTACGGCGACAGCCGCACGGGGCGAGCCGACTCCCACTGCTCGCCCGGGTGGACGATGCCGTAGGTCTTGTTGAAGCCCTCCGCCGCGCGGCTCTTGACGAAGGCGGCCGTCTTCTGGTGCTCGTAGAAGCGCGAGATGTCGGAGGCCTGGAGGTCGATCTCGGGCTCGCCCTGGATCATCCATTCGGCTAGGGCGCGGCCGACGCCCGGGCCCTCCTTCACCCAGACCGCCGCCGCGGACCATAGGCCCCGCACCTCGGGCGTCTCGCCCAGGATCGGCAGGCCGTCCGGCGTGAGCGACAGGAGGCCGTTGATCGCGTACTTGATGCCGACGGACTCGTCGCCCAGGATCTCCGGCACCAGCTCGAGCGCGTGCTCCATCTGCTCGACGAAGTCGTCCTGAGTGAAGGGCAGCTCGGTGGGGGTGAGCGCCGACTCCTCGATCGACGGGATCTCGTCCGGATCGTGGAGGATCGGCCGGTGCGCGTAAGAGCCGACCTCGAGGCCGCTGCCGTCCTGGCGCTCGTACATGTTCGTGTCCATGTCGCGCACGATCGGGAACTCGATCGCGCTCTTCGAGCGCTCGAAGCGCGGCACCGGGCCCACGTCGATCATCTGGTGGACCGCCGGCGTGAGCGGGATCGACGCGCCGGCCATGCGGGCGATGCGCGGGCTCCACACGCCGCACGCGATCACCACGTACTCGGCCTCCACGTCGCCGCGGTCGGTGCGCACGCGCCTCACGCGGCCGCCCTCCACGTCGATGCCGAGCACCTCGGTGTTGGCGGACACGGTCGCCGCGCCGGTCTCCTGAGCCTGCTCGCGCATCAGCGTGCCCATGCGGAGCGAGTCGACGACGCCGACGCCCTCGGAGTAGAAGCCGCCGACCAGGACGCTCTCGTCGATGAAGGGCACGAGCTCCTTGATCTCAGCGGGCGTCACGAGCGAGCAGCCCTCGATGCCCCACGACTTCGCCGACGCCATGCGCCGGCGGAGCTCCTCCAGCCGCTCCTCGGTGCGCGCGACCTCGATGCCGCCGCAGACCGTGAGCACGCCGTGCTGCTCGTACTGGCGCACGCTGTCGGCCGTGAGGTCGGTCATCTCGCGCGAGTGGTCGACCGGGAAGATGAAGTTCGAGGCGTGGCCGGTCGAGCCGCCCGGGTTGGGGAGCGGCCCCTTGTCGATCAGGACGAGGTCCTTCCAGCCGAGGTGCGCGAGGTGGCCGAGGAGGCTGTTGCCGACGATTCCGGCGCCGATGACGACGCATTTGGCCTGCGACGGGAGCGAGGAGCTGGCGGCTTGCGAGTCCATGGAACTGTGATATATCAGACGGCCAACCTAAAGGGACAGTCCCTTTAGAAAGCCGGAGTCGGGATGGGCCAACCTAAAGGGACAGTCCCTTTAGAAAGCCGGAGTCGGGACGGGTTCGTCGCCCAGCTCGATGCGGCGGCGCGCCACGTAGTCGCGCAGCTGGTCGCGCACGGCGTCGTCGATCGGCGGCTGTTCGTAGCTCTCGAGCGTCTCCTGGGCGATCCGGCCGGCGCGCTCGGCGGCGTCCGCGCCGCCGTTCTTCGTCCAGCGGTCGAAGTTCTCCGTCGAGGACAGGAGCGGGCGGTAGAAGCAGGTGCGGAAGTGCTCGAGCGTGTGGGCGGCTCCGAGGAAGTGGCCGCCGGAGCCGACCTCCTCGTGGGCCCCGTACGCCAGCGAGTCCTCGTTTACCTCGAGCGGCTGGAACTCGTGCTTCAGCATCCGCAGGATCTCGATGTCCACGATGTACTTCTCGTAGCTCGAGACCAGGCCGCCCTCGAGCCAGCCCGCCGCGTGCATCACGAAGTTGGCGCCGGCGAGGAAGGTCGGCAGCATCGTCATGAGCGCCTCGTAGGCGGCCTGGGCGTCGGGCGTCTGGCTCGAGGTGAGGCCGCCGCCGCTCCGCCACGGCAGGTTGAAGTGGCGCGCGATCTGGCCCGTGCAGAGCAGGCCGATAGCGGACTCGGGCGTGCCGAAGCTGGGCGAGCCCGACTGCATGTCGGTGTTGGAGAGGAACGAGCCGAACACGACCGGGCAGCCCGGGTTCACGAGCTGCGTCAGCGCGATTCCGGACAGCGCCTCGGCCATCTGCTGCACCAGCGTGGCCGGGATCGAGACGGGCGACATCGCGCCCATCAGGAGGAACGGCGTCGTGATGACGGCCTGGTTCGCCCGGTTGTACTCGAGCATCGCGCTGAGCATGCGGTCGTCCCAGCGGAGCGGCGAGTTGCAGTTGATGAGCGAGATCGACACCGGTGCCCGCTCGATCGCCTCTGCGCCGCCGAACAGGATCTTCCCCATCTCGACCGTGTCGTTGGCGTTCTCGGCCGAGATCACGGAGCCCATGTACGGCTTGTCCGAGAGCGTCTGAAGCGCGTAGACCATGTCGAGGTGGCGCGAGTCGAGCGGCCGGTCCTCCGGCTCGACCACCGTGCCGCCGGCGGAGTCCATCTCGGGGAAGGACTGGCCGAGGCGGACGAAGTTCTCGAAGTCGGCGATCTTCGCGTCGCCCCGCTCCTCCCCCTTGCGCACGAACGGGGGCCCGTAGACGCCGGCGAACACCATGTGGTCGCCGCCGATGTGGACCGTGTGGTCGGGGTTGCGCGCCTGGAGGTCGAACTCGCTCGGCGCCTTCGCCACCTGCTCGAGCACGAACTCGGGGTCGAGGAAGACCTTGTTGTCCTCGACGCGCTGGCCGGCCTTCTCGAAGTAGTCGACGGCCTCGGGGAGCATGAACTCGACGCCGAGCTCGGACACGATCCGTCTCCAGCCCCTGTCGAGCGTGTCCATTGCCTCCTCGCTGAGGATCTCGTAGCGGGGCATCTCGTTGACGAACACGGCGATCTCCTTGACGCGGGGCGCGGCGATCGACAATATATCTGGCATGGAACAAGAGTTCCAGCCCGCCGCGGGCACGTCTGCGGGGGCGAGCGCCGGCACCGCCGTGATCGATCGCGGCGCCCAGCTCCTGGCGCTCATCCTCGAGTCCGATGCTCCCCGTGGGCTGACCGATCTGGCCGCCGACGCCGGCCTCCCGAAGAGCACGGCGTCTCGACTCCTGAATGCGCTCGAGCGCAACGGCCTCGTGGAGCAGCAGGGAGAGCGCGGGCGCTTCCGCGCCGGCCCCGTGGTGCTGCGCTTCGCGGGCGGGCTCGCCGGGCGCAACCTCGTCGAGCTCGCGCAGCGCCCGATGGGCGCGCTGGCCGACGCCACGGGGGAGACCATCAACCTCGGCGTGCCCGGCCTGGGCGGCGTGGAGCACCTCGCCCAGGTCGAGGGCAAGCACTTCCTCGGCACGACGCAGTGGGTGGGCCGCACGGTGCCGTATCACTGCTCCGCGAACGGCAAGGTGCTGCTCGCCTACGACGCCGTGCGCACGGCGCTCGACGGCTCGCTCGAGCCGCTCACCTCGCGGACCATCGTCGATCCCGCCCGGCTGCGCTCGGAACTCGCGACGATCCGCCGCGACGGCTTCGCGGCCGCGGTCGACGAGCTCGAGCTCGGGCTGTCCGCCGTGGCGGCGCCGGTCTTCGACGAGAAGAACAACGTGGTTGCGGCGCTCAGCGTCTCCGGGCCCACGCTCCGGCTCACGCCGAAGCGAATCGCGGAGCTGCGCCCGTTGGTCACCAAGCAGAGCCGGGCACTGAGCAAGCAGCTCGGCCATCGTCCGGAAGGAGTTCACGCCGCATGACGCACGAGGAGATCCTCACCGCGCTCTACGAGGACACGCTCGTGGGCAACGCGCCGGCCGTCAAGGAGAACGTGGAGAAGGGGCTCGAGGAGGGGATGGACCCCGAGTCGATGCTCTACGACGCGCTGATCCCGTCACTCGAGGAGGTCGGCGCGCGCTTCGAACGCGGCGACTACTTCGTGCCTGAGATGCTGATCGCCGCACGCGCCATGCAGGGCGCGCTCGACATCCTGCGCCCGCTGCTCGCAGAGTCCGGGGCGAAGCCGATCGGCAAGTTCCTGATGGGCACGGTCAAGGGCGACGTGCACGACATCGGCAAGAACCTCTGCAACATCATGCTCGAGGGCGCGGGCTTCGAGGTCATCGACCTCGGTGTGAACGTTCCGCCCGAGCGCTTCGTGGAGCAGATCAACGAGCACGCGCCCGACATCGTCGGCTTCTCCGCCTTCCTCACCACGACGATGCCGATGTTCAAGGCGAACATCAACGCGCTGGAGAAGGGTGGGATCCGGGAGGACGTGATCGTGATGGTGGGCGGCGCGCCGGTCACCCAGGAGTACGCGGACGCGGTCGGGGCGGATGGCTACTCGGCCGACGCCTCCTCCGCCGTGAAGCTGGCCAAGGACCTGATCGAGCGGCGCCGCAGCGCCGTTCCGGCGTAGCCATGGACACGGTTCTCAGCTCCAAGTCCAAGACGATCACGATCGGCTCCGACAAGCCGTTCTGCATCATCGGCGAGCGCATCAACCCGACGAGCCGCAAGAAGTTCTCGGAGGAGCTGCGCGAGGGCAACCTCGACACGGTCGTCGTGGACACGAACGCGCAGGTCGAGGCCGGCGCGGACATGCTCGACGTGAACGCCGGCATCCCGCTGGTGGACGAGGCCGAGCTCCTGTCGAAGATGCTCACACTGATCCAGGCGACGACCGACCTGCCGATCTGCATCGACTCGTCCGTGATCGAGGCGCTCGAGGCGGGCCTCGGCGTATACGAGGGCAAGGCACTCGTGAACTCGGTGACCGGGGAGGACGAGCGGCTCGACGAGATCCTGCCGCTGGTGGCCAAGCACGGCGCCGCCGTGATCGGGCTCGCCAACGACGAGACCGGCATCCCGGAGACCGCCGAGCAGCGGCTCGAGATCGCGACCAAGATCGTGAACGCGGCCGGCGACCACGGCATCCCACCCGAGGATGTGGTGATCGACCCGCTTGCGATGACGGTGGGCGCCGACACCGAGGCCGTCACGACCACGCTTCATGCGATCCGGCTGATCCGCGACAACCTCGGCGTGAACATGTGCCTGGGCGCCTCGAACGTGTCGTTCGGCCTGCCCGAGCGGCATGTGCTGAACGCGGGGTTCCTGCCGATGGCCATGGCGGCCGGGCTGACCAGCGCGATCATGAGCACCGCGAAGGTGTGCGTGGACGCCGTGCGCGCCTCGGACCTGCTGCTCGGCCATGACGCCTGGGGTGCGAACTGGATCGCCGCCCACCGCGCGCGCCAGAAGTCGGAGGCCGTGGGTGCTGCGTGACACCGCGCGAGCCTGAGCTCGGAGAGTATGAGTCCGCCGCGGGCACGCCCGCGGCCTCGTCCACCGCGGTCGAGGCGCCGTCGGACGGGGCGGAGCGCGCGCACGTCCGCTTCGAGCCCGAGGGGCAGGAGGTCCGGGTGCCGAGCGGCACGCCGGTGTTCGACGCGGCGAGCTGGAACGGCATCGCGATCGACTCCACCTGCGGCGGCCACGGCACCTGCAAGAAGTGCAAGGTGCGGGTGCTCGAGGGAGAGCTGCCGATCTCGACGGTCGACCCGCGCGCCTTCTCGCCCGAGGAGCTGAGCGACGGCTGGCGGCTCGCCTGCCGCGCGCCGGCCCGCGGCGAGCTGACGATCGAGGTGCCGCCGCTCCAGACCCGCCCCAAGGCGGCGCTCGTGGGCGTCGGGCGCCATGTGATCCTGCGGCCCTCCGTGCAGAAGCGCCACCTGGTGCTGGAGGAGCCCTCGCTCGATGACCAGCGCTCGGACATCCAGCGCGTGACGGACGGGCTCGACGACCTCGAGCCGCGCGTCGAGCTCCCCGTGCTGCGCACGCTCGGCAAGGTCCTGCGCGAGGCCAACTTCGACGTGACCGCGGTGGTCTGCGACGACCTGCTGATCGACGTCGAGCCCGGCGACACCACCGCGCGCCGCTTCGCGATGGCGTTCGACCTGGGCACGACCACTGTCGTGGCCACGCTGCTCGACCTCGAGACAGGCCAGCCCATGGCCGTGCAGTCGATGCTGAACCGCCAGCAGCCGTTCGGCGCGGACGTGATCTCGCGCGTCTCGGCCACGATGCTCGACGAGGGCGCCCTCGACGCGCTCCAGGCGCGCGCGCAGGAGACGCTCGCGCAGCTCACGCAGGAGGTCTGCGCCGAGGCGGGCGTCGACCCGGGTGAGGTCTACGAGATCTGCATCTGCGGCAACGTCACGATGACTCAGATGGTGCTCGGGATGGACCCCGAGCCGCTCTCGATGGCGCCCTTCATCGTCACGACGCACGAGTTCCCGCAGCTGCTCGCGGCTGACCTCGGCGTGCCCGTGCACGCACGCGCCCCCGCGTTCGTGTTCCCGTCACTCGGGGCCTACGTCGGCGGCGACATCGTGTCCGGGATGCTCGCCACCGGCCTCACGCGTGACAAGCGCATACGGCTGTTCATCGACGTGGGCACCAACTCGGAGATCGCGCTCGGCAATCAGGACGGGGTGGTGGCCACGGCCGCCCCGGCCGGCCCGGCATTCGAGGCGGCGCAGATCCGCTGCGGCATGCGCGCCGCGGAGGGCGCGATCGAGGGCGTGGCGCTCGCAGACGACATCTCGCTGGAGGTCATCGGTGACATCGAGCCGGTCGGCGTGTGCGGGTCCGGGCTGGTCGACGCCGTGGCGGAGCTGGTGCGCACCGGCCTGCTCGATCATTCCGGCCGCTTCGTGGACGACGAGAAGGCCGGCGAGATCTCGCCCGCGCTTGCTCCGCGGCTCACGAAGATCGGCGAGGAGCGGGTTTTCGTCCTGTCGTGGAAGGGCGACGACCCGGCCGCCTCGGTGTACCTGACCCAGCGCGACATCCGCGAGCTTCAGTTCGCGAAGGCCTCCATCGCGACGGGGTGGAAGATCCTGTTCGGAGAGCTCGGAATGGAGCCCGAGGAGGTGTCGCAGGTGCTGCTCGCCGGAAGCTTCGGCCAGTACCTCTCGCCGGCCGCAGCCGTGCGGATCGGGCTCGTGCCGCGGATCGCTCTGCCGCGCATCGTCTCGGCAGGCAACGTCGCTGGCGAGGGCTCGAAGATCGCCGCGCTCTCCCTGCGCGAGCGCGCGGAGGCGGTCTCGATCCTGAACGAGGTGCGCTACGTGGAGCTCTCCGGCCGCAGCGACTTCAACGACGCGTTCATCGACCAGCTGGCCTTCCCGGGATGACCGCCGCCCCGACCCGCGCTGCGACCCGGATCGCCGTGATCGCCTGCGGCGCGCTCGCGGCCGACGTGCGGAAGCTCGCGACCCGCCGTGGATGGCCCGTCGATGTCCATCCCCTTCCGGCCCTGTTGCACAACCGCCCGGAGCGGATACCCGCGGCGGTCATGGCGGAGGTCGATCGGCTGACGGATTCCTACGGGCGCGTCGCGGTCGCGTATGGAGACTGTGGCACCTACGGCGCACTGGACGAGGCGCTGTCGCGGACGGGCCTCACGCGGCTCGCGGGGCAGCACTGCTACGAGCTGATCGCGCGCGACGAGGTGCGCGAGGCGCTCGAGGAGGAGCCCGGCACCTACTTCCTCACCGACTTCCTGGCTCGCACCTTCGAGCACACCGTGATGAGGGAGCTCGGGCTCGACCGCCACCCCGAGCTGCGCGACGACTACTTCGGCAACTACACCCGCGTGATGTGGCTGGCCCAGCGGCCGACGCTCGGCACGAAGCTCGCGGCGGAGCGCGCCGCCGCGGCGCTCGGCCTGCCGCTCGAGATCCGCGAGGTGGGAAACGCGGGCCTGGAGCGCGCCCTGGAAACGATGGTCGGCGCCGCTTAGGATCGCTCGGTGGCCTCGCACTACGACTTCGTGATCGTCGGCGGGGGCTCGGCTGGAAGCGCGCTCGCCAACCGGCTCTCGGCAGACCCCGGCAACTCCGTGCTCGTGCTCGAGGCCGGCCGCTCGGACTACCCGTGGGACGTCTTCATCCACATGCCGGCCGCGTTCTCGTTCCCGATCGGCAGCCGCTTCTACGACTGGAAGTACGAGTCCGAGCCGGAGCCCTACATGAGCGGCAGGCGCGTGTATCACGCCCGCGGGAAGGTGCTCGGTGGGTCGAGCTCGATCAACGGGATGATCTTCCAGCGCGGGAACCCGATGGACTACGAGCGCTGGGCCTCCGATCCGGGCATGGAGAGCTGGGACCACGCGCACTGCCTTCCCTACTTCAAGCGGATGGAGAACTGCCTGGCGGCGGCGCGGGACGATCCCTTCCGCGGCCACGACGGCCCGCTCGTCCTTGAGCGCGGTCCGGCGAAGGGACCGCTCTTCGACGCTTTCTTCGAGGCCGTCCAGCAGGCCGGCTTCCCGCTCACCGAGGACGTGAACGGCTACCGGCAGGAGGGCTTCGCGGCCTTCGACCGGAACGTCCACGACGGCAGGCGCCTCTCCGCGGCGCGCGCGTACCTCCACCCGGTAATGAGCCGGCCCAACCTCACCGTCGAGACGTTCGCGTTCACCACGAAGATCCTGTTCGATGGGACTCGCGCCGTGGGCGTGGAGTACGCGCGCCGGGGCCGCGGCGGCCGCACCGTTCGCGCCGGCGAGGTGATCGTTTGCGGCGGCGCGATCAACTCCCCGCAGCTGCTCCAGCTGTCGGGCATCGGCGGCGCCGATGACCTGCGGCCGCACGGGATCGACGTCGTGTCGGACCTCCCCGGCGTCGGCGAGAACCTTCAGGACCACCTGGAGGTGTACGTCCAGCACAGCTCGACGCAGCCGGTGACGGTGGCGCCCTACTTCGCGCTGAAGCGGCGCCCGCTGGTGGGTGCCGAGTGGCTGCTCCGGAGGAGCGGCCCAGGCGCGACGAACCACTTCGAGGCGGGCGGGTTCGTGCGCGGCAACGACGAGGTGAGGTACCCGAACCTGATGTACCACTTCCTCCCGATCGCGGTGCGCTACGACGGCACGCTGCCCGAGGGCGGTGGCCACGGCTATCAGGTGCACGTGGGGCCGATGTACTCGGACGTGCGCGGCACCTGCAAGATCGTGAGCGCAGACCCGCGCGACAAGCCCGCGCTGCTCTTCAACTACCTCTCGACCGAGAACGACCGGCGCGAGTGGATCGAGGCGATCCGGGTCACCCGCAGCATTCTCGACGCGCCGGCCTTCGAGCCGTTCAGCGGCGGCGAGCTCTCGCCGGGCCGCGAGGTGGAGACCGAGGAGCAGATCCTGGACTGGGTTGCGAAGGACGCCGAGACCGCTCTGCACCCGTCCTGCACGTGCCGGATGGGGACCGACGACATGTCCGTGGTCGACCCGCTCACGATGCGGGTGCACGGGACCGAGGGCCTGCGCCTGGCGGACGCCTCCGTGTTCCCTTACGTGACCAACGGGAACATCTACGCGCCGGTGATGATGACGGCGGAGAAGGCGGCGGACCTGATCCTGGAGAACACGCCGCTCGACGCCGAGCCGGTCGAGTTCTACCGGCACGGCGAGAGC
>Ga0105249_10004101_pt1 | contig 12579 bp, 15 predicted proteins | sample KBSS44metaG_FD_81522 | JGI IMG/M metagenome (GOLD analysis project Ga0105249, IMG submission 81522) | Switchgrass rhizosphere microbial communities from Kellogg Biological Station, Michigan, USA - KBS S4-4 metaG | ecosystem: Host-associated > Plants > Roots > Rhizosphere > Soil | place... | reverse complement strand
GCCACGAGCGGCGCGCAGTTCGGGAGCAGCTCGTCCGGGGCCACCGTGGCGACGAGGATCAGGTCGAGCTCGGCCGCATCCACGCCGGCCTCCTCGAGCGCGCCCCGTCCCGCGGCAGCGGCGAGGTCCTGAAGGCGCTGGCCCTCGGACACGTGGCGGCGCTCGTGCACGCCCGTGCGGTGGACGATCCACTGCTCGGTCACGCCGGCGCCCTCGGCGATGGTGGCGTTGGTGACGACCCGATCCGGCACGGCCATCGCGACGGACGCCAGGGCGGCCGCGCGCAGATGACGGTCCCACGGCATGGGGGCCGACGTCACCGCCGCTGCGGGGTCGGATGCGGCGGCTTCGCGCACGGCCGCCCTCGCGTCCGGCAGGAAGAGCTCGGGGCTACGCACCGGCGGCCTCCTTGGCGAGGGACTTCTTGACGAGGTTCGTCAGGACGTGGCCAGGGCCGGTCTCGACGAAGTCGGTCACGCCGCGCGCGTCGAGCGCGCGGACGACGTCGAGCCAGCGGACCGGGTGGGTGAGTGCCTCCACCAGGCGCTCGCGGACGTCGTCGAAGGGCTCGGCCGTGACGCACGAGTAGACGGGCACGCGCGGCTCGGCGATGTCGATGGCCTCGACCGCGGCGCGGAAGGGCTCGACGGCGGGCTCCATCAGAGGCGAGTGGAATGCGCCGGCCACGGGCAGCCGCTTGCCGCGGATGCCGCGCTCCTTGAGAAGCGCCTCGGCGCGGTCAAGCGCGCGGACGGCGCCGGAGAGGACGAGCTGGTCGGGCGCGTTGTCGTTGGCGATCGCGACGTCGGCCTCGGCGGCGACCTCGGCGATCGCGTCGCGGTTGTCGTCGCGTGCGCGCACCGCGGTCATGCTGCCGTCGCCGGTCGTCTCCGCGGCCTCCTGCATGAGCCGGCCGCGGGCGGCGACGAGCCTGAGCCCGTCCTCCGCGCCGATGGCTTCGGCCGCGACCAGCGCGGTGATCTCGCCGAGCGAGTGGCCGGCCATGACGCCGGCGTCGACGTCGAGCTCCCGTGCGCCGGCGAGCGCCGCGCAGTAGATCGCGGGCTGTGCCCAGCGGGTGCCGTCGGCGGCGCGCTCGAAAAGGTCGGGGCCGACCTCCTCGAGGGCGAGCTCGAGCAGGTCAGGGCGCTGACGCTCCACGGTTTCCCGCATGTCGGGCGTCTGGCTTCCCTGCCCAGGAAAGAGCAGCGCGGTATGTGGCGTGCGAGCCATCTCCTTAACCTTGTCTGGAACTACACCTTCGTTAGCGCGGTGGCACACAGGACCCCCCGTACGGGGGGGTAACTTCACCCCATGCTCATGCTGTACAGGGCCCCGTTTTCGACGAACGTCGAGCGCGTGGCGCTCGCGCTGGCCTTCAAAGAGCTGGAGGTGGAGTCGGTCGTGATCTCGTATGACGACCGCTCACCCGTGGTGAAGGTGAGCGGGCAGGGTCTGGTGCCTGTTCTCGTGGACGGCGACGAGGTGATCCCGGACTCCATCCGAATCCTGCGGTACCTGGAGGAGAAATGGCCCGATCCGCCGCTGTTCCCGCGCGAGACCGCCCGCCGCGCGGAGCTGGCCGTGTTCCTCGACTGGTTCAACGAGGTCTGGAAGCTCGACCCGAACATGATCGAGGGCGAGCTCGAGCGCGACGACCCCGACGAGGAGCGGGTTGCGCTGGGCGCCGCCCGGATGCGCGCGTCGCGCGACCGCTTCGAGGCGATGCTCGACGGCCGCGACCACCTGTTCGGCGACGACTTCTCGGCGGCCGACTGCGCCGCCTTCCCGTTCCTGAAATACGGGAAGCGGCGCGACCCCGACGACGACGAGCTCTTCCACCGCATCCTCGAGGACAACCTGCGCCTCGAGGACAGCCACCCGCGCCTGTCGGCCTGGATCGAGCGGGTGAACGAGCGCCCGCGGGCCTAACCTCTCCCGCGTGCCGTACTTCGCCGTGACCGTCGAGCACGGACCCGGGTGGGACAGCTCCCGCCCGATGCGCGAGCAGGACGAGTGGGACGCCCACGCTCGCTACATGGACGAGCTGGTGGACGACGGCTTCATCGTGTTGGGCGGGCCGCTCGCCGACGGCGAGCGGGTGCTGATGGCGATCGACGCCGCGGACGAGAACGAGATCGCGGTGCGCTTCGACGCCGACCCGTGGCGGCCGATGGAGCTGCTCGTGACCGCGAAGGTCGAGCCCTGGGAGATCCTGCTCGACGGCCGGGTCTGAAGGGCGCCTCTAGGGCCAGGCGAACGACGGCGGCGAAGGGGCGTCGGATCTACACGCCGGAGAGGATGTCCGCGGTCGCGCCGATGAAGCCCGGCAGCGCCGCGATGAGCACGACCGCCAGTGCGATGCGACCGGCGATCAGGACGCGCGAGCGCGCCACCGGTTTGGGCGGCGGCGCGAGTGCCGCGACCAGCATCCCCTGGAAGAGCGCGAGCGCGCTGAAGCCGATCACCGCCAGCCAGGCTGGCTCGAGCAGCAGGAAGTCGATGCTGTCCGCTCGCAGTGGGTCGATCCGCGTGGCGAACAGGACGAGAAGGAGCACACCGAGCGCCACGCCTCTTGCTCGGCCGCTCGGGAGCAGGGGCGCCACCAGGGCGTACACCCCTCCGGACAGGAAACCCGCGGGCAAGCCCACGAACACCAGGAACGCCAGCGTGCCGCCAAGGGTGATCTCGCCGATGACCTCGCCCGCCTGGGTCGTGAGGCCGTGCACGTCCGGAGACGTCGCGCCCAGCAGGCGCATCATCAGCCGCCCACCCGCGCCGGCGGCCAGCACCCCGGCGGCAAGTCCCGCGCCGAGCGACACGGCGACGTAGCGGGGCCACTCCATGTGCGGCTCGTCCTCCCGTGCCCCTGCCCCTCTCTGCACCACGAGCGCGATGCCGAGCGCCACGAGCGCGACGCAACCTGCGATGACGAGCATCTACGCGGTCAGGCCCAGCCGCTCGGCGCGCTGCACCGCTTCCGCGCGGTTGCGCACCCCGAGCTTTCGGTAGAGCGCGCTCGTGTGCTCCTTGACGGTGTGCGGTGACAGGAAGAGGCGCTCGGCGATCTCCTTGTTGGTCGCGCCGCTCGCCATGTGCGTGAGCACCTCGCGCTCGCGCTCGGACAGCGGCACCGACGGCTGCTCCGCGCGCGGCGAGAACACCGTCATGCCCTTGCCGACCATGCGCACCGCCATCGCCACGTCGTGCGCCGGCCAGTCCTTCGACACGAAGCCGGCGGCGCCCGCCGCCTTGGCGGCCTGCGGCGAGATCCAGCCGGCGCCGGAGATCAGCAGGATTCGGGTGCGCGGCGACTCGCGCGTGATCGCCTCGCAGAGCTCCGCGCCCGACTCCTCACCGAGGAAGAGGTCCACGAGCGCGACGTGCGGCTCGTAGCGGCGCGCCATCTCGAGCGCCTCCTCCACGTTCGACGCCGTCAGGCAGCGCTCGACCCACGGCTGTTCGGTCAGGAGCAGGCGGAAGCCCCAGTGGACCACGTCGTGGTCGTCCACCACCAGCACGCGCAGGTTGCGCTCGGGGCTCATTCCTCCGGATCATCCTCCAGCGGCACGACCAGCCGCACGCGCCAGTCGCCGCTCTCACGCCCGAACTCCACGAGCGCCCCGCGCTGGAGCGCCTCCACTGCGGCCAGCCGCAGGCCCATGCCGGTGCCGCGCGGCGCCGGCTCGGTCGGCGCACCGTCGTTTCGCACCTCGAGCAGGAAGGCGCCGTCGATGCGCCCGACGCGCACCTTGACCGAGCTCGGCTTCGCGTGCTTGTGCGCGTTTCGGAGCGCCTCGGCCATCACGGATTGCGCGAGCGACTCGACGTCGGCCGGCACCTCCACGCCCTCCTCCCACTCGAGCTCGAGCGGCAGGTCCTTGTAGTGGCGGCCGAGCCGCGCCAGCTCGTCGCGGAGCGTGGCGCCCGTGTCGAACGTCGGGCGTGCCAGCGGCCGCGACAGCGCCTCGCGCAGGTCCGCGAGCGCGCCGTGCATCTCGTCCGCGCAGCGCCGGCGCGCCTCCTCGCTCAGCGCGGAGTCGGAGCCGAGCACGAGCGAGACGCCGAACAGCCGCTGAACGACGCGCTCGTGCAACTCGCGCGCGAGGTCGATGCGCGCCTGCAGCAGCCGCGCGCGGCCCTGCTGGTTGGTGGCGATCCGGACGCTCGCCGCGAGCGCTGCTGTCTTGCCCAGCGTCCACAGGTCGTCGCGCTCAGCGTCGGTCAGCTCGAAGCGGACGCCGCCGCGGTCGGCGAAGATGACACCGAGCCAGCGCCCGGCGGCCGACACCGGTACGCAGCAAAGGGTCTCGACCCCGCCCAGGCGCGCGTAGCGCTCGGGGACCCAGCGCCCGAGCTCGCCGGTCACCTCCACGACCCTGTCCTCCGACAGCGCGACCTGGGCGATCGGCGTCTCCTCGAGCGTCCCGTAGACCTCCGAGAGCAGCCCGGCCTCGACGCCGTGGCTGCCCACGACCACCACCAGCTGCCGGGCGTCGTCGTAGAGGAGCAGCCCCGCCCGCGTCATGGAGCCCAGGCGGCAACACGCCTCGCAGAGCCGGTCGTAGAACTCGCGCCCGGACTGTGTCGAGCCGTCGAGCGCGCCGAGGATCTCGACGATGACGTCGAGCGCGTCCGTGCGCGGTGAGAGGGCCTGGCCTTCGCCCATCTCCCTCTCTACGCCCTTCCGGGCGATGCGGTTACTCGTGCGTGAGCGAGAGCCGGAGCGCCTGCTCGGAGGTCAGCGACACCTCGCGCACGTAGCCGCAGCGCCGGCAGCGGCACTCGACGGTGCCCTCGAAGTCGTCCACCCGCAACGACCAGTCGACCTGGCCCGACAGACACGCCCGGCAGGCGAGCGCGGCGGCGACCAGCGACGGGTCGTCGTCCCCTCGAAAGTTTGCGAGCTCCAGCGAGTTGTCCATCGCATCCACCGTCCCGCGTCTCTGAATGGCAGACCACAGACCCACACCGTAAACCCCCCGGCTGGGGGGTCACAAGCTGCCCGCCAGGCGCACCGGCTGATCGCGCACGGCGTCGAGTTGAGACGCCAGCGGTGTGCCGTCCGGGAGCGCCAGCTCCGGGTCGAGCTCCAGCAGCGGCTCGAGCACGAAGCGGCGACTCGTGACCTCGGGGTGAGGTACGGAGAGTCGGGCCGAGCTGTACTGGAGGTCTCCGAGCAGCAGCACGTCCACGTCGATGGGGCGCGGCCCGTGGCGCAGGCCGCCCGGCTCGCGGCCGAGGTCTCGCTCGACCGCCTTGGCCGCGTCGAGCAGCTCCTCGGGGCCGAGCGCCGTGCGCACGCGCAGGGCGGCGTTCAGGAAGTCGCGCTGGTCTGAGACCTCGCCCTGCGGGGCGGTCTCGTAGACCGACGAGGAGGCCTCGACCGCCACCTCGTGCAGGACGAGCGCATCGCGCGCGGCGCGCAGGTTCGCCAGCCGGTCGCCCTCGTTCGAGCCGAGGCCGAGGTAGCCGACCTGGCTCAGACTTCCTTCCACACCTCGACCGAGACCTCTTCGACCGGAAGCGGGATCGGCGGCTCCGGCTTCGTCGCCTTCACGCGCACGGACTCGGCGCCGAAGCGGTCGATGAGGCGGTCCGCGACCGCAGCGCAGAGCCGCTCGAGGGTCTTGTACGAGCGCTCCTGCGCGCCCAGAGCCACCTGCTCGCAGACGTCCGCGTAGTTGACGGTGTCCTCGATGCGATCGGTCACTGTCGCGTCGCACTCGTCGAGCTCGAAGGCGATGTCGAACACGAGCCGCTGGCCGACCTCGCGCTCCGCCTGGCTGACGCCGTGGTGCGTGTACAGAGAGAGGCCCGTGACCTCTATCGAGACCGCGGGCGAGGATGGGGTGCGGTCATCGCCGAGATCGTCGTCCTCCATCTCGTCGAAGTCGTCATCTGGCTCCTTCTCCCACATCCAGCCGGAAAGTAGCAGCGGCCACCGCCAGGGCATCGGCGTTCTGGGCGACGTCGTGCACCCGGAACACCGTCGCGCCGCGCTCGAGGGCGAGCACGTTCGTGGCGATCGTGCCGGGCAGCCGCTCGCCCTCGTCGCGGCCGCCGGCGAGCTTCCCGAGGAAGCTCTTGCGCGAGGTGCCGATCACGACCGGGCGCCCGATCGCGACGATCTCGTCGAGCCGACGCAGCAGCTCGAGGTTGTGCTCGACCGTCTTGCCGAAGCCGATGCCGGGGTCGAGCCAGACGCGCTCCTCCGCGATCCCCTCACCGGTCGCGAACGCGAGCCGCTCCTCGAGGAAGGACTTGACCTCCGAGACCACGTCGTCGTAGCGCGGGTCCTTCTGCATCGTGCGCGGGTTGCCGAGCATGTGCATCAGACAGCAGTCGGCACCGCGCTCCGCGACCAGCGCCGCCATGTCGGGGTCGAGCCGGAACGCGGACACATCGTTCACGATCGTGGCTCCAACGTCGAGCGCGCCGTGGGCGACGACGCGCTTCGTCGTATCGATCGATATGCGCGCAGCGCCATCGGCCGCTAGGCGCTCGACCACGCCCAGCACCCGCACGAGCTCCTCCTCAGCCGAGACCGGGTCCGCGCCCGGGCGCGTGGACTCACCGCCGATGTCGAGAATCGCCGCGCCCTCGGCCGCGAGGCGCCGCCCGTGCTCGACGGCCGCGTTCGCGTCGAGGAACAGGCCGCCGTCCGAGAACGAGTCGGGCGTCACGTTGACGACCCCCATGATCACGGGCGCGTGCACGGGCGCAGTATCGCCTCCCCGGGCGGCGATTCGCGTAGTACTCTGGATGCCAGATGCCGGCGTTCGAGCACACCCGCACCGCAAGCCGCTTCGGCGGCTCGCGGCCGTGCGCTCGGACGACCGCCATCATCGCCATTGCCATCTAGCCTGCGCGCGTCACTCGCGGGCAGGCCGAACGGTCCTCGGACCGGGATGGCGCGGCTGCCTCACCGGGACGAGACCGGAAGGGAGTCGTCCATGGGCACCACCACTCAGCTTCTGAACGTCGAGCTCGGCGACCTGCCGGACGGGTTGGCGCGTGTGCTGACCGTGCTGAGGCGCCGCCAGTGCCGCGTTCTCCGGGTGGACTACGCCGCGCCCGACCGGCACTACGGCGGCCGGCTCGTGATCGCCGTCGCGGCGCCCTCGGCCCATGCTCATTGCGTTCGTGCATGGGTCGAGAACCTGGTGGACGTGCGAGCCGTGACCTGTCTGGAGCCGGCGGCGGCGGCAGCCGCGGCCTAGGTCAGCGGACGGCCAGCTCGTTGGTCACGGTCGTGAGCGCCTCGTCGATCACGGTCAGGGCGAGGTCGACCTCGGCGTCGCTCACGGTGAGCGGCGGCGCCATGCGGAGGCAGTTCGCCGAGCCGGCGCTCTGACCGCGGACGAGGTTCATGGACAGCCCGCAGCGGAGGCACTCCTCGGTGAGCGCGCGGCCGAGCGCATCCGCGGGCTTGCGCGTGTCGCGGTCCTCCACCAGCTCCACGCCCACCAGCAGGCCCATTCCTCGCACGTCCCCGATCGACTCGTGGCGGGCCTGGAGCTCGCGGAGCCCGCTCATCAGCTGGTCGCCGCGCGCCCTCGCTGCGCCCGGGAGGTCCTCGCGCAGGACCACGTCGAGCACCGCGCCGGCCGCCGCCGCGGGCAGCGGGTCCGAGACGTGCGAGGTCACGTGGACGAAGCCGAGCTCGAAGCAGCGCTCCTCGATCTCCGGCGTGGTCACGACCGCCGAGATGGGGACACCGCCCCCGAGCGTCTTCGACAGCACGAGGAAGTCGGGCATCACGTCGTAGACCTCGAAGCCGTACAGCGAGCCGAGCCGGCCCAGGCCCGTCTGGCACTCGTCGAGCACGAGGTGCATGCCGCGCTCGTCGCAGAGCTCGGCCATGCGGGTGAAGTAGCCCGGCGGCGGAACGATCACGCCGCCCGCCGAGAGGACGGGCTCTGCGAGGACGGCGGCGGGGGCGCCCACGTTCGCCTGGTCGAACAGCTCGAACCCGGCCTCCAGGCAGGTGCAGTCGCAGTTCCCGTCGCAGTGGCGGATCGGGCAGCGGTATTCGTACGGCGCGGGGATGGCGAAGGCGCCGGGCGTGGTGGGCCCGTAGCCGCGCCGGCCGGCGGCGTACGTGTGGGCCGAGGCGCCCGCCGTCACGCCGTGCCAGCTGCGCGTCAGCGCGATGACCTCGAACCTCCCGCTGAACAGCTTCGACATGCGCAGCGCCGCCTCGTTCGCCTCGGCGCCGGTCGAGAGGAACATCGTGCGCTCGAGGGGAGCGGGCAGCGTGGCGATGAGGCGTTCCGCCAGGGACAGCACCGGCGGCGAGAGCGACCACGAGTTGAGGTGCATGACCTCGCGGCACGAGCGCTCGATCGCCTCGACCACGCGCGGATGGTTGTGGCCGATCGTGGCGCAGATCTGCCCGGCCGTGAAATCGAGCACCCGGCTGCCGTCCTCGAGCTCGAGGAAGGACCCGGACGCGGACTTGACGACGCCGGGCGCGAACGGGCCGCCGTAGCGGATCAGGAGGTCAGCGGGATCCATGCCCGGCATCGTCCACGATGCGCGGGCCCGCCGCAATGGCGATCAGGGCAGGATCAGGTGGCTGTCGCCGAACTCGTGGAAGCGGTAGCCGTGCGCGTTGGCGGCCGCGTAGGAATGCCTCAAGAGCTCGCGGCCGGCCACGGCCTCGAGCAGCTGGAGGTGGGACGACTCGGGCTCGTGCCAGCCGGTGATCAGGCCGTCGACGGCCCGCACGCCGCGCTCCGGGGTGACGACCAGCTGCGTAAGGCCTCCGCCACCGGTGAGCACGCCATCCGCGTCGGCAACGGTCTCGAGCGCCCTGACCACCGTCGTGCCGACGGCGATCACCCGGCCGCCCTGCCAGCGGACGTTGTTCACGACCTGGGCGGTCTCTGGCGGCACCCGGTAGCGCTCGGGATAGGGGCGCTCGCCCGCTTCGAGCGACGAGACGCCGCAGTGAAGCGTGATCGGGGCGAGGAGGACGCCGTGCGCCACGAGGTCCGTGACCAGGTCGGCGGTGAACGGCCGCGCCGCGCTCGGCATCTCGGCGCTGCCGGGCTCGCGCGCGAAGACGGTCTGGTAGGCGTCGATCGGCAGGTCGAGCTCCGTGTGCCGGTACCGGATCGGATGGCCGTGGCGGCGCAGGTAGTCCTGGACCGGCTCGCCGAGCGAGAGCCGGGCGACCGACAGGCGGCTGCTGCCGAGGTAAGGAGCAAGCAGCTCGGCGGACGCGCCGCCGGGGAGGCCGATGCGCGTGCCCATGGCGGGCGGACGCAGCGGCGTGCGCCGGAGGGTGCGCAGCTCGACCACCCAGTCGTCCCGTTCCACCGGGGTGGACAGGTGAAGCTCGGCCGCCTGTCCGTCCACTTCAGCGTCCAGGGCGGCCGGCAGGGTGCCGGACGTGTTCACCACCAGCAGGTCGCCGGATCGTAGGAACCTGACCAGCTCGGTAAAGCAGGCGTGGACGAGTTTGCCGCTGCTGCGGCTCGCGACCAGCAGCGCCACGTGCTCGGCGTCGAGCCCGCGCAGCTCGGGGCGCTCGTGCGCCTCGGCGCACTCGGTTGCGGCCGCGATCACGGCGCCACCTGGGCGAGCTCCCGGGCCTGGTAGCGGCCGCTCGCCAGCGAGCCTCCGATCAGGGCGAGCAGCCCGGGCACGCTCTCCTCTGGAGGCGGCCGATCGGAGACGTCCTCCCCCGGGAAGGCGTCCTGCTGCATCTGGGTGTTCATGTCGCCGGGGTCGACCCAGTAGACGCGCAGCCCTGGGTGCTCGGCCGCGAGGATCGCGGTGAGCTGCTCGAGCGCGGCCTTCGAGGAGCCGTAGCCACCCCAGCCCTCGTAGGCCTCGACGCCCGCGTCGGAGGTGATGTCGAGCACGGCCGCGCCGTCGGGCATGCGCGGCAGCGCCAGCTGCAGCAGCGCAAGCGGCGCGATGACGTTGGCCTCGTAGACGTCGCGCAGCGTTTCGAGCGGATAGTCCGCGAGGGCGGGCTGCGGGCTCGGCCCAAGCAGGCTGGCGTTGTTGACGACGAGGTCGATCCGGTCGCCCGCGGCGTCCACGAGCGCCCTTCGATGGGCTGGATCGGCGACGTCGCCCGCGATCGCGGTGACGTTCTGAAGCCCGGCGGTGGCCGACTCCAGGGCCTCGCCGCCGCGCGCATCGACGATCAGCCGCCAACCTCGCTCATCGAGGGCTCTCGCAAGCGCAAGCCCGAGTCCACGCGACGCTCCCGTAACGATTCCGGTCGGCATGGCGAGCATGATGCACCTTCAAGTGCACTTGAAGTCAAGTCAAAGAGGGGTCAGACCCCTTGAGTCCCCCACGCTTAAGGGGTCTGACCCCTTGAGTTAGCGTGACTTAGATGAGGCTCGAGGATGCGGGGCGGCTCTGGCAGCCCGAGACGGTCTACCTGAACACCGCCAGCTACGGCCTGCCGCCGACGCCCGCGTGGGAGGAGCTTCAGTCCGTGCTCGAGGACTGGCGCCGCGGGCGTACCAGCTGGGAGGGCTGGGGCGACTACACGGAGAGGGCGCGAGCCTCTTTCGCGCGGATGGTGAACGTGCCCGTCGAGTGGGTCGCAACCGGCGCGAACGCCTCGAGCATGGTCGGGCTGGCGGCGGCGGCGCTGCCCGACGGCTCCCGTGTCGTCTCCACCGAGCTCGAGTTCACCTCGCTCCTATGGCCGTTCCTCGCACAGGGGCGCGGCATCGAGGTCGAGTGCGTGCCTGTGCCCGACGTCGCGGAGTCGGTCGACGAGCGCACCGATGTCGTCGCGGTGAGCGTGGTGCAGTCGTCCACGGGCGAGCTCGCCGACCTCGACTCGATCGTCGACGCGGCGGGGGCCCACGGCGCGTGGGTCGTGGTGGACGCCACGCAGGCCTGCGGCTGGCTGCCCGTCGACGCGACCCGCATCGACCTGCTGGCCTGCAGCGCCTACAAGTGGCTCTGCTCGCGCGGAACGGCGTTCATGACCGTGAGGCCCGAGCTGGCCGAGCGGCTGACGCCGCTGGGCGCCGGGTGGTATGCCGGCGAGGATCCGTACGCCTCCTTCTACGGCCCGCCGCTTCGCCTGGCGAAGGACGCGCGCCGCTTCGACCTGAGCCCGGCCTGGTTCCCGTGGGCCGGCACGGCCCCCAGCCTCGACGTGCTGCTCGACATCGGAGTCGAGCTGATCCACGAGCACGACCTCAGGCTCGCCAACCGCTTCCGCGAGGGGCTCGGCCTACCTCCGGGCGAGTCGGCGATCGTCTCCGCGGAGCTGCCGGAGGCGGAGGAGCGGCTGCGCGGCACGCGCGTCATGGCGGCGGCACGTGCGGGCCTGCTCCGCACGTCGTGGCACGTCTACAACACGGACGACGACGTGGACGAGCTGCTTCGGCTGCTCGGCCGGGCCTAGAGCTTCTCGGGCCCGCGCTGCTCGTCGGCGCGCATGTCGGCGGCGCCGCCTGCCAGGCCGGGGCGCGGCAACTTCGGCGCCGGCGCCGGGGCGGGCTTGCGCTCCGGGGCCTCGGGGGTCGGAGGCGGCGGAACCGGGATCGCCGGCTCGTCGACGCCGAAGACCTCCTCCTCGTTCTTCCCGGCGAGCAGCTCGATGAACTGCTCGCGCTCGATCGTCTCGCGGCGGAGCAGGATCTCGGAAGTCACGTCGAGCTTGTCGCGGTGCTGCTCGAGCACGGCGCGCGCCGTCTGGTGCGCCTCCTCGACGATGCGGCGGATCTCGTCGTCGATCTCGCGCGCGATCTCATCGGAGTAGTCCGGCTCGGACGAGAACTCACGCCCGAGGAACGGCTGGCCGTGGTCGTGGCCGAACACGCGCGGGCCGAGCTTCTCCGACATGCCGAAGCGCATGACCATCTGCTTCGCCGTCGCGGTGACCTTCTCGAGGTCGTTCGAGGCGCCGGTGGTGACCTCGCCGAACACGATCTCCTCGGCCGCGCGGCCGCCGAGCGTCATCGCCATCGTGTCCGACAGCTCGGCGCGCGTCGTCAGGAACTTGTCCTCCGTCGGCAGCGAGATCGTGTAGCCGAGCGCCTGACCACGGGAGATCACGGAGATCTTGTGGACCGGGTCGGTGTTGTCGAGGTAGTGCGCCACGAGAGCGTGGCCCATCTCGTGGAAGGCCGTGACGCGGCGCTCCTTCTCGGACATCACGCGGGTCTTCTTCTCCGGGCCCGCGATCACGCGCATGATCCCCTCCTCCAGCTGGAGGTGGTCGATCTCGCGCTTGCCCTGGCGGGCGGCGAGCAGGGCGGCCTCGTTCACGAGGTTCTGGAGGTCGGCGCCGGTGAAGCCGGGGGTCTGTCCGGCGAGCACGTCGAGGTCGATCGCCTTCGCGAGCGGCTTCCCGCGCGTGTGGACCTGGAGGATCTTCTGGCGGCCCTTGCGGTCGGGGCGGTCCACCACGATCTGGCGGTCGAAGCGGCCCGGGCGCAGGAGCGCCGGGTCGAGGATGTCCGGCCGGTTCGTGGCAGCGATGAGGATGATGTTGTCCTTCATCTCGAAGCCGTCCATCTCGACGAGCAGCTGGTTCAGCGTCTGCTCGCGCTCGTCGTGGCCGCCGCCGAGCCCGGCGCCGCGGTG